>ERZ773187.2444-NODE-2444-length-11688-cov-5.513195_pt1 | contig 11688 bp, 13 predicted proteins | sample MGYA00511242_ERZ773187 | MGnify/ENA primary metagenome ERZ773187 (study PRJEB29015, sample SAMEA2737744) | human gut metagenome | biome: human gut; feature: human-associated habitat; material: faeces | place: China | collected 2012 ... | reverse complement strand
TCGTAAATATGCAAGCCGAAAAAGGTGAAAAAAGAGCGGAAGTTCAAAAGGTGAAGTTGAATAGAAGATAAGAAGAAACTTAAACCAACACAAAGGAGGCCGTGAGAAGATGAGCAACGGAGAACATGAAATCCGCACCCCAAAGGGGCTGCGGATCGGGAATCGCAGTGTCGTTGATGGAAAGAATATGCTTCAGATCAAGCGTGGTGGCTGTGAAGATTATATTTCTGCTGAATCTCTGGTGGAGTGTATTCACGGCCTTCCCGTGAAGAGTATCGAATTTTTTACAGCAGAGAACCAACGCAAAGAAGCCTGAAGCAGAGTGCTTCCTCGGACACTGAAAGCGCAGAGGTGGAATCTTAGGCGGCACTTAGTTAGCCGACCAGCTCCATCAGACGTTCTTTTGGGTCTACAATATAATATCTGTTTGTTTAGAGCGATACCGTAGCAATATGTGATATAGGCCGGAACAGAATGAGCGAATGCAGCGCAGCAGTGCGCCTGCGAGTAACTCATCCTGTTCCGGCTTTTTTAATTTTTTTTTTCAAAAATACCTTGCGAAATGCCCTTCCAGCAATTCTATATATGAGAGACTAAACATCACACCTTAAAAGAGAATCATGAAATAGCGATGCAGCAGGAGAAGTCTTAGACTTTCCGTTCAAAAAAAAACGGGTAAGTCTGGGACAACTTTTGCTGCATTTTTTGTTTCAGACCACCCGCAGCCAAAAGGCAGAAAGGTGGACATTATGATGACATTCAAGGAACTGAAAAAGCTTGTTAAACTTCCTTTGTACAAGGAACAGCGTGTTCCCACCGTGAAGGCTCTTGAGGAATCTGGCGTGTCGGTGGTAGCCGAGAAGATTCTGGAAAATCATGGAAGCATCAGTGTCTACCAAAATGGTTATGTGATTTACAGGGCGCATAAAAGAGTGACCGTTTTCTCGCTTCGTAACTGCGTACATTATAAATATGATGCATTGGAAGGTGCGGGGCATCACATTGAGGAAGAGGAATTTGATGAATACGAGTGGCACATCCGGCTGGTTCTGGAAGGAGAGGATCGTATTTTCATGAATTACGAAATCATTCAGGGAAAATGGATGCCATCCCGTGAGGACAGGGAGTATAGGGAAGAAATCCTAGAGGGAGTCGATGAAGCAGTGAGTACACTGGAAAGAATGATAAGTGAGGAAAGAGTGGAAGAGCTGCTCTCTACTTTGACTGATTTGCAGAGAAAGGTCGTCCATACTCATCTGTTTCATGGTCTGTCTTTCACAGAGGCAGCGAAACACCTTGGCATGACCCGCCAGAATCTTACCGGAATTTATAACGCAGCAATTTACAAGATACAGAAAAAGCACTTCCGGGCATTGTGCAGCTGATAACCTATACATAATCAAAAGATGAGCCGTCCAATCACAGAAAACACTCTGAATTGGGCGGCTCAAAAATTTTTTTGAATTTTTTTAAAACACCTTGCGAAATAGACCTTCTCCGATTCTAGGAGTGAGAGGACACAAAAAATCTCCATCCAAATCGGAAAGTTCATAAAAAGTTCAAAAACTTTTTTAAAAACACCTTGCGAAATGACCTTTCTCCGATTCTAAGGATGAGAGGACAATACAAAACCTCTCACATGAACCTTGAAAATTGAATAAGCCATCCCAGAGAGATACTTCTGATACTGAATGTGCATCCTGCGTGTCTTGTCAGAGAAAACGCCGCTGAAATATGGGGCAGGAACGGGCTGGGGCAGAATGGCAAAGCTCAAATAACAGCAGATACAATGCGGCGGAGTGTCGAAAGATGCTCCGTCGTAGGAATGTACTGTTATTTATAATAGTGCAAATCCAGCAAGAGGGGAGGTGATGAATCTACATGAAGTACCCGTATTTCAGAGGTCTGGAAGCAGACCGATACAGTTTTTACCGTGTGCCGAAAGCACTCATCAAGGTAGACCTGTTTGAAAAGATGTCCGGCGATGCAAAGCTGCTTTATGCAGTCTTGCTGGATCGGATGAATCTCTCGCTTAAAAATGGCTGGCAGGACGAGAATGGAAATGCCTACATCATCTGTACGATAGATGAAATCATGGATTCGATTCGATGTGCCAGACAAAAAGCGGTCAAACTGCTGGACGAGCTGGAACACGAATATCAGCTTATTGAGCGGCGCAGGCAGGGCTTGGGAAAGCCGAACCTGCTCTATGTGAAAGACCTCTATGCGGGACTTTCACAATCGAACTACTGGAAGTATGAAAATCAAACTTCTGGTGGTTTGAAAAGCGAACTTCCGGGAGTATGGAAATCAAACGGAAGTAAGACTGATATAAATAATACTGATAGTAGTGAGACTGATCTAATCTATTCTGCACAATCTGGTGAAAACATATCCGGGGAGATGCGGGAAGATGAAAGGTATCGCTTCTATTTTCAAGACAAGCTGGAAATCCCAATCTTAGAGAAGAACTTCCCACATGACCGGGAAATCCTGATGGAGATTCTGGAACTTCTTGTGGAAACAGTAACCAGCAGAAAGAAGTTCCTGCGCATTTGCGGGGAAGAAAAGCCGAAAGAGGTGGTCAAAAGCCGCCTGATGAAGCTGGATTCCATGCACATCCAGTATGTAATGGAATGCCTGAAAAGCAATACCACACAGGTACGAAACATCAAACAATATCTGCTTGCCACACTGTATAATGCTCCGACCACGATTGACAGCTATTACGCTGCACAGGTCAGACGTGATTTCGGATGGGGCGGCAGAAGCAATTAAGGAGGACGATGCAATGAGCGTGTTTTTTATGGATTTTGATATGGCTCCCTCGGTGATCTGGGCGAGAGACTTGTACGACCAGATGCAGATTCGGAGTGACTTCCGCAAGTGGTTCCCCCGGATGTGCCAGTATGGATTTGTGGAGGGCCGGGACTATGAGTTCGTTCCCCGTGTCCGTCCGCAGGATGAGGGCGGGCGCACGGTGCAGCGGTATGTGAAAGACTACCGGATCACGCTGGAGATGGCAAAGCAGTTGTACAAGCTCCATCACTTCCACAAGAACGACTGTTTCCACAGCTGCGAAGGACAGCACTGCATGGGAACGGATCACTGGATGCAGGCAGTCATTGAACTGCTGCATCAGCACAAGTGCAAAAGCCACGCGCCGCCGAAGCGTTTTTACGAATCACAGCCGCCCGATTCGCTGGTGACAACGACACAGATCGCAAAAGAGTACGGCTGCGGTGCAAAGGTGTTCAATCGTCTGCTCCATCTGCACGGTATCCAGTACCGGGCCAATAACCAGTGGGTGCTGTATGCAAAGCATCAGGATAAGGGATATACTGCAAACCTTGTTTCCCGGCTCCATCGGAGTGATGGCAGTGCAGTGGAAAAGCTGCATACGGCATGGACGCACAAAGGCAGGAAGTTTCTGTACCACGAACTGAAACGGCGTGGGATTCTTCCGATGGCAGAACAGGAGGGGTGAGCCTATGAACTTTACGAATAGCCCGTTTGAACGTATGATGCGCCAGCGTCCGGGGACGGACAGCGACCATCCCTGCATTTCCTGCCGGCACCGCAGGGAGTGCGGCTACATGATGCACCAGTGCAGAAAGAAATTTCGTTCGGTCTTTGGCGATACGGCTCCCCCGGTATCAGGCACAGTCAGTGTCTGATGCCGTTTGGATAAAACTATAAACCGGAAAGGAGGGCGCAGGTGCAGGATGAAGTAAACGAAAAAACGATGGCATTGTGCATCAAAGGCGGAAAAATCTCGGCACAGATTCTGAAAGCAGCATTGACAAAGCTGTTGGCAGAGATCGAGAAGAAGAAACAGCAGTCGAAGAAGATGGGAGGGCAGAACCGATGTAAGAGAGGAAAGCAGAGCATCAAGAGCCTGCAACAGAGCGGCGCACAGCTTACCAATATCGTTGTCACGGACAATAACATCAAGTCGTTTGACCGGGTAGCCCGGAAGTACGGCATTGATTATAGTCTGAAAAAGGCAGAAAAAGAGGGTAAAACCGAATATCTGGTCTTTTTCAAGGCGAAAGATGTAGACGTTATGACGGCAGCGTTCAAGGAATACACCGGAGTTTCGCTGAAAAAGGAGCAGCGGCAGTCCATCCGTAAGAAGCTGGAGCAGGCAAAGGAGCGTGTTGCCAAGCACCGGGAAATCACCAAGGAAAAGACGAAAGACAGAGGGCAGGTGCGATGAGCCAGAAAAAGAAAACGACCGCACAGAGCAAACGACCGCGCAAAGCTCCCTCCAACCAGACAGGCGGAACGGCATGGGGCAAGAAAGTAGCGGCGGCAATCAGTGGAAAGATGCAGTCGGCAGATATGAAAAAGCTGATCCTGCTGAATTTTCCTTACATTATCGCCTTTTACATGGTGGAGAAAGCCGCATGGCTGTACCGACACTGTAATGGCGATACCATCGTGGACAGGCTGATGGTTCTTTTTATGAACTTCGGTCTGGCCTACAAGAGTTATCTGCCAAGTGTCCATCCGTTCGACTTGCTGGTGGGTCTGATCGGTGCAGCAGCACTGAAAGCCGTGATCTACTTTAAGGGGAAGAACGCAAAGAAGTATCGTCAGGGAGAGGAATACGGCTCTGCCCGGTGGGGCAATGCCAAGGACATTGAACCTTTTATTGACCCGGTATTCGAGAATAATGTGCTACTCACCCAGACGGAACGGTTGATGATGAGCGGCAGACCAAAGCATCCGAAGTATGCCAGAAACAAGAATGTCATTGTGATCGGCGGCTCTGGCAGCGGCAAGACACGGTTTTTCGTAAAGCCCAATCTGATGCAGATGCCCGAAAAGGTCAGCTATGTCTGTACTGACCCGAAAGGTACGATCATCATTGAATGCGGAAAGATGCTCTCGGATGCCGGGTACAAAATCAAAGTCCTGAACACGATCAATTTCAAGAAGTCGATAAAAAACAGTTTGGCTCCGTCTGATGGAGAAATTCGGTTTTCTATAACAGCGGAGATGGGTTTTCAATGGTTGGAGTGCAAGAGCACATTCGTTTCATCGGAACAACCGAAAGTGCCGGAATTTGAGTCAAAAACAGAAAAGGCAGCATATCTGATAAAAAAGTTGCTTTCTGATGGCGATATGAGAGCAAGAGAAATCTATATGCGGATGAAAGATGAAGGAATCAGCCGCAGAACCGCAGAAAATACGAAGAAAGAACTCGGTATCCGAAGTTATCGGAAGATGCGACAGTGGTATTGGAGCATCCATACGGGAGAATGAGGAAAAGCACATGATTACCGGTGAAGTAGAAGCAGTAGACCGCAAGCAAAAAATCAGAGACCGCTATAAGGGCGTAGATATATCGGAATTGGAAGTCATTCCCGCCAAAATCATAGAGGATTTGGAAACAAGTTCTGTGATTCGGCGTGTGGCAGCATATATCCGTGTTTCCACGGATAATGATGAACAGACTTCTTCGTATGAACTTCAGAAAAACTATTATACGGATTATATTCAGGCACAGCCGGGATGGGTATTTGTTGGAATCTATGCGGATGAGGGCATCAGCGGCACATCTCTGGAACACCGAAAAGGGATGCAGCAGTTGATTGAGGACTGCAAGGCAGGCAAGATTGACCTTGTTCTTACAAAATCCATTGCCCGTTTTGCTCGAAATATCGTTGACTGCCTTTCTGTGATTGAACTTCTGAAAAATCTGAATCCGCCTGTGGGTGTGAAATTTGAAGCAGATAATATCTATACGCTGGACAGCAATGGACGCATGATTCTGACGATTCTGGCATCTGTGGCAGAGGAAGAATCGCATTCCAAATCTATCATTATGAACTGGTCGATTGATCGGCGGTTCAGCCGTGGCCTGTTCCTGACCCCTGCATTGCTTGGATACGATAAAGACGAGGAAGGCAACCTTGTAATTAACCCGGAGGAAGCACAGACGGTAAAGGTGATTTACTACCTGTACCTGAATGGATATTCGCTTACGGAGATTGCAACTCTTTTGATGGAGTATAGCCGTAAGACGAAGTTGGGACGTGTGGAGTGGAATCCCGGTACACTTGCAGGTGTTCTGGCAAATGAGCGCCATTGTGGTGATGTACTGGCAAGAAAGACCTTTACACCGAACTTTTTGACGCATAAATCAAAGAAAAACAACAATGATCGGACACAGTACAGGCAGAAGAATCACCATGAAGCCATTGTTTCCAGAGAAGTTTTTAATGCAGCCAATCATCTGCGGGCATCCCGCAATTATTCAAAGAAAAACAGACCCTTGCCCGTGTTGAGCGTGGTTGAAGATGGGATTTTGCGAGGATATGTGCCTTTTGATAAGGATTGGACAGGTTTTTCGGCAGAAGAATACAGGGAAGCCTCTGAAAGCGTGATGAAAGAACCGGATGTCACTGTTACTGCGGATGTGAAAAAGCGTCTTGATCTGACGGGCTATGAAATAGTCAGGGTACAGTATTTTTCTACTATGCAGAATCCGGCTATGACGATTTCTAATGGACGATTGCGCTTTAACACCGCTTGCTTGAAAAAGTTTGAAAATGTTGAATATGTGGAGCTGCTGCTAAATTCTGTTGAACGCTGCATTGCCATTCGCCCCTGTGACAAGAATAATCCAAACGCGATCCGTTGGGGCAGACTGAAAGAGGGACGTTGGTGTGCAAGCACTTTGGGCTGTCGTGGACTTGCAAAGACTTTATTTGACATTATGGAATGGGATGAGGATTTGCGTTATCGGTTCCGTGGCCAGTTTTTGGAGCAGGGCGATAACAAAATGATGCTGTTCGCATTTGATGAGCCTGAAATGATTAAGGTGGAAGAAATCGTTCTGCCTCCAAAGGAAAACACCGAAGAAGATGAGGGCGAAACGGTCAAAAAGAAGATTTACATTTTTCCACCAGAGTGGGCTGGAACATTTGGACAGCCGATTACAAGTATAGCACAGGTGGGTATCTTACGGCAGGAGCATTATGCCGGAAACTGGGATGTATTTCGTCCTGCGACGGAGATAGAGGAAATGAACATATTTACGGCAGAAAGTCTAAATGAGTTGCTCCGTGAAGCGGAGAAGATAATGGAAGGATGGACTGATTATAGATGAATGAAGAAAACACAACAATCATGCCGCCAGAGAAGCAGATTGTGCAGGATGATAGAGACGCACGGGCGGAAGAACTGGAAAGTGCCTTTTCGTATGATGGCTACCAGGTCGTGCGAAAGGAATTGTTTGCCCATCTGCGTGACCCGGCAATCGTGATTCGTAAAGATAGTATCACATTCAATACAGCCTGTATCACAGGGCTGGAGGATGTGGTCTATGTTCATGTCATGTTCAACAATGATTTGAAGCGTATCGTTGTTCGTGGGTGTGATGAAAATGACAAGGACGCTCTGCGTTGGTGCGTGGCAAAACCGGATAAGCGCAAAAGCCGGAAGATGTCCTGCAAGCCATTTGCGACTTTAGTTTATCAGAAAATGGGATGGGACAGCGAGTGCCGATATAAAATGCTGGGGTACAGGATTACCTTTGAGGGTGAAACTCTGTATGTTTTTGATCTGCTTGTGCCAGAAATTTTTCATGAAGGACAGAGAAAAAAGAACGCAGTCGATTCGCAGGATAATGCTGCGTCAACAAAACCTGTGAACAGCCGAAAGGGATTTTACCTGGATGATATTGTGGGAACTTTTGGTGTGCCTGTGGAAGAACACCGGAAAGAATCTGAAGTCAAGCAAATGGATGGGTATGTGTCAATGGGGATTCTGACAGGAAAGATTGCTCCTGAAGCTGGAAAGGACTAATTGACAGGTTGTACAAGGGGAGGGTCTGTCCATTTGTGGGAGGTGAGCAATATGCAAAAAACAGAACAGAAAACGGAGCAACAGGCAGGACTTGGCATGAGTTTCTGCGAGGAAGAGGGACGAATCACGGTCTTCAGAAAAACGCTGGAAGCGTTAGAATGGCCGTCACACTATCGGTTTCTGTATAATCGTAAAATGAAACAGATAGCTGTACAGGCGTGTGGAGCAGAAGAATCAGGAGCGCATCGTGTGGGAAAACCAGACGAATCTAATAGCGGCGAAATCAAGTGTATGGCATTGGTTCGCATGATTTACGGGGATTCTGGGTGGGACAAGAAAATGTCCTATCGGCTGATCGGAAGAGCTTTTCCACAGCAGCGACTTGTTTCGTTTAAGATAACGGATGCGATGCAGATAGAAAACGGGAGAGTACTGACTGAAATGTGAATCTCACATTAGTGGGTTCTGAAATAATTAGTTGCCTATGATATAACAGTGGCGAAGAATGCAATAATATGGACAACTCCGTGCAAGGAAAGTTTACAGTTGGTTGCTTGATATGGGCGGTGAATTATGGTAAGATGGAAGCACGATAGGAGAGTTTACGCTCTTGTTGAATCTACTGCGAGGAAGTGAATGCCGATGGAAAAACAAGGCACGGTGGAAAATCAGCTTGCCCACACGATAGATCAGACAGAGTATGATTCGAGGTATGACAGAACAGCGAAAAAGCTGTTGGCAAACAAACAGATTCTGGCACAGATCATGAAAGGCTGTGTGAATGAATACAGCGATTGCACCGTAGATGATATTGTTGAGAAATACATCGAGGGAACCCCGGAGGTTGGCTCTGTTGGTGTTCATGTCGATGATACGAACAGACCCAAAAAGTCAACAGATGTAATCAAGGGTAGTAACAACGAGGACTCTACGCTGACCGAGGGAACATTGTTCTACGATGTTCGCTTTGACGCAATCGCACCGAAATCTGCGGACAGTGCAGAACAGGAAGAAGTCATTCGTCTGATTATCAATGTGGAAGCACAGACAAAATTCAAGCCGGGATACCCATTGACGAAACGGGCAATCTATTATTGTAGCAGAATGATTTCTGCACAGCACGGTCCGATTTTTACAAAATCTGAATATGGGAAGATTCGTAAGGTCTACTCCATCTGGATTTGTACTCAGCCGTCAGATGGTTTTGAAAATACGCTTACCCGGTACTCCATCAAACCCGAACAGTTGATTGGAGAAGCGCAGGAAGAAACCGAAAACTACGATTTGATGAGTGTCGTAATGATTTGTTTAGGCAAGCCAGGGACGGAGAATCATAAGGGAATCCTGAAATTTATGGAAGTGCTGTTATCTTCCACAAGATCAGGTTCGGAGAAAAAGAAGATTCTGGAAGAAGAGTTTGGCGTTGCAATGAGCGAAGAACTGGAAAGAGAGGTGCTTGAAGTGTGCAATCTTAGTCAAGGCGTAAGAGCCGAAGGCCGTGAAGAAGGCCGTCAGGAAGGCAGAATCGAAGGCATCGGAATTGGCGAGATTCGGATGCTGGTTCAGCTTGTTCGAGAGGGTGATTTACCGCTGGAGCGTGCTGCGGCAAAAGCAAAGATGACAGTTGAGCAGTTTAAGGAAACAATGGAGAACACCCCATTACAGGCAGTGTGAAAACAAAATAGCATAAGATAACGGATAGCCCTACAAGGCCCTGATGATTCAAAGAATTGTCAGAAAAGCCTTGTGGGGCTTATTTTTTTGCTTTTTTTGAGAATTTTTTTGTCCCTATCTTGACATCAGGGGGACTTGCGGCGGTAAGCTCCTCCGCATTTGCAGCACTTTATAGTGCATTTGGAAGATACGATGTGGTGCACATCCACGCTGAAGGACCGGCGTTCTTTGCATGGCTGCCGAAGATGTTTGGAAAAAGAGTTGTTGTTACCGTCCATGGGGAGTGTGAAATAATATGGACAACCAGAGAAAAGTCTGATTTCATGCGGGTTTGCGCGGCTTGACCTTTTCACCTCAACTTGTTTCTGCTTGTCATGGTGCGTTACGGCCAGCGTGTTTTCAGGAGTTAATGGCTTCTGGTTGCGCTCTATACTTAACCCACCACAGCGAAAGCTGATAGAGCAGAAAACAAAATAAGGAGGTACGAGGACAAGCCTGCGTATAGATTGTTGCTGCAATCTGTATACAGGCTTGTTGTTGTGTTATGAAGTATGCAAGGTGATTCGACAAGGAGGATAAAGAAAAATGATGGAAAATAAGACAAAAATCGACTTGAAAAATAAGAGCGTTTTCATTACAGGTGCGGCGGGCTTTATTGGCTCTAATCTTGCGAAGCGACTGCTCTCCACGGTGGAGGGGGTTAAGGTCGTTGGCCTGGATAATATGAATCATTATTATGATGTTCGCTTGAAAGAAGCACGGCTGAATGAACTGGAGCGGTTTGAAAATTTTAGCTTTGTAAAAGGCAATCTGGCAGACAAGTCTGTGATTGAAGCTATCTTTGAGCAGTATAAACCGGAAATCGTTGTGAACCTAGGTGCTCAGGCTGGCGTTCGTTATTCTATTACAAACCCTGATGCATATGTGGAAGCAAACTTGATTGGCTTCTATAACATTCTGGAAGAGTTTTGCCATTGCGTGCGAGTAATAAACTGTCCAATTTACAGATTAAAATGAGCAAGGCAGGACTGATTGAAAATTCACAATCGGTGAACTTGGAAGCTTTAAATGCAAAGAAAAGCGGCATCATCAAAGTTGTTAAAGAAAAACAAACCGCCTTTGAAAATGCGGAAAGAGAATACAATCAGGCAAAAACGGATTATGAAGATGCAAAGGCAACAAGATATTGGAAATCAGATGAATTTGAAGACGCAAAAACGAACTTGGAAGAAAAGAACAGGGTGTACACCGCAGCCAAGAACGAACTGACACAGGCGCAAAATGACCTTATGGATGCAGAAGATGCGGTAACGAATTATAAACCGTCTAGTGGAAGTTTGGTAATGGAAATGCTGGTTGAGTTTTTGAAGCCGAACTTTAACATAAATGACATGAATAAACACATGGAAGACCTTGTTGACTACGTTTTGAGCATTGGAGAGGGCGAGCAGATACCGAGTAATTATGCCGAGATTGTTGAAACTGTTTTAGAAATTAATAATGTACTCGATGATTATTCGCGTTTGAAAAATGCAGATGATAGTGAAAGTGCCGAAGAAAAAATCAAACAATTGAAAATTGATGTAGAGGAAAAATTGACAATACCAAATCCACAAGAAGATGACTTTGAAAACACAAAAACAATGTGGGTAGCAGAGTGGAAGACACGGCTAGAGAATTTAAGAGAAATTGTTTGGCGTATTCCCTCGTATTCAGGGGAAGAAATAGCAGCTTTTAGTGCGAGTGGCATTGAAATAAATAAAGATGCGCTGGAATATGATTCAACCGATATTTCTAACAAAATTGATCGCTTGGAGAGAAACAAACTGACAGATATAAATGTTATGGAAAAAGTTTGTCTTTTGATAAGTGGAAAATATCCATTGACTGCGATTGTCGCCCTTCTTATTGCAATAGAGTTGGACATGATTTCTCTGCTAGTAGGAGTTGTTATCTACTGGATGAGCAAAGTTAGTAAGGGTACCGATAAAGAAATAGTATTGACTTAAAATAGGAGGATATAAAATGAAAAACTACAAAATTGCTGTAGCCGGAACTGGTTACGTTGGCCTGTCTATCGCAACGCTATTAAGCCAGCATCATAAGGTTATTGCTGTGGATATTGTGCCGGAAAAGGTGGAACTCATCAATAATAAAAAGTCTCCAATTCAGGATGAATACATTGAAAAGTATCTG
>ERZ773187.2442-NODE-2442-length-11696-cov-8.129972_pt1 | contig 11696 bp, 11 predicted proteins | sample MGYA00511242_ERZ773187 | MGnify/ENA primary metagenome ERZ773187 (study PRJEB29015, sample SAMEA2737744) | human gut metagenome | biome: human gut; feature: human-associated habitat; material: faeces | place: China | collected 2012 ... | reverse complement strand
CAACACAGTGGATTGATATGAAGGTACTGGTTACCGGCGCCACCAGCGGCTTAGGTCGAAATGCGGTCGAGTTTCTGCGCAACAAAGGCATTAGCGTCAGGGCCACCGGTCGCAACGAAGCGATGGGTAAACTGCTGCAGAAGATGGGGGCTGAGTTTGTCCATGCCGACCTGACGGAGCTGGTCTCCTCGCAGGCCAAAGTGATGCTGGCCGGAATTGACACCCTGTGGCACTGCTCCAGCTTTACCTCTCCGTGGGGCACGCAGGAAGCCTTCGATCTTGCTAACGTGCGCGCCACGCGTCGTCTGGGCGAGTGGGCCGTGGCCTGGGGCGTGCGTAACTTCATTCATATCTCTTCGCCGTCGCTCTATTTCGATTATCACCATCACCGGGATGTTAAAGAGGACTTTCGTCCTCAGCGCTACGCCTGCGAGTTTGCCCGCAGTAAAGCGGCCAGCGAAGAGGTGATCGATCTGTTGGCGCAGTCAAATCCCCATACCCGCTTTACGGTACTGCGTCCGCAAAGTCTCTTTGGGCCGCACGATAAGGTCTTTATCCCGCGCCTGGCGCAGATGATGCACCACTACGGCAGCGTGCTGCTGCCACGTGGCGGCGATGCGCTGGTGGATATGACCTATTACGAAAATGCCGTCCATGCCATGTGGCTGGCGAGTCAGAGCAGCGCCGACGCTCTCCCCTCCGGACGGGCCTATAACATCACCAACGGCGAGCCTCGCTCCTTACGCAGCATCGTACAGCGGCTGATAGACGAGCTAAATATTCACTGTCGGATCCGCTCCGTGCCCTACCCGATGCTGGATATCATTGCCCGCAGCATGGAGCGGCTTGGCAATAAAGCATCGAAAGAACCCGCCCTCACCCACTACGGCGTCTCTAAGCTGAACTTTGATTTTACGCTGGATATTAGCCGCGCCGAACGCGAGCTAGGGTATGCGCCCGTGGTGACGCTGGATGACGGGATTGTGCGCACGGCCGCATGGCTGCGGGATCACGGTAAACTGCATCGCTGATGCGTCAACAAGGGTCGCGGCACTCAGCTATGGCGGGCAGGCATCTTTAACTGCTGATATTTTTCCCAGACTTTCCGGGCATACAGCATCCGCTGCGGGTAATTCTCTTTTTTTAACCCGGCGTTGTAGGCCCCGACCGCCTCCCAGTTATTGCCATACACCTTAATCATGCCGGACAAAATAGAGGCGCCGACCATAATCGAGGTGCAGGGCTCTAATATCAGTTGGTATTCGCTAATTCCCCGACTCTCCAGCGCCGGAAAGTGGATGCTGTTGATCTGCATCAGGCCGACATCCCGGGTACCGTCGGCATTTTTGCCAATCGCCCAGGGATTCATCCCGGATTCGACGTGCGCAATGGCGTACAGGAGATAGGGATCGACGTGGTAGGCCTGTGCGGCTTTGTCCCAGCAGTTGGCGTAAGCGCCCTGGCTGACGAGGAGCATAATGAGCAGTAACGTTTTCATCAGTACCTGCTTTGGGGTGAGATCAGTGCGCCGGGTGACATACAAAAAAACACCCCCCATCCGGGGGGTGTTGCGTGCTACAGAGAGATTAATTGCAATCTGACGCCGGACCGGTTTTCACCCAGACATCGCTGTTGCCCGGTTTATCACCGCGGGTCCACCACTTCGCACGGTATTGATTACCTTCGTACGTGGTGGTGTCGCCGCCGTTATAGACCACATCAGAGCGCCAGTTGAATTTCACCTGGCTGACCAGCTCCCAGGCCTGTGCGCCGAATCCAGGCTGGTTGCCCTGCGTCCAGTACTTCGCTTTCCACACCAGGTTGTCGAAGCTGACGGTATCGCCGGCGTTATAGACTTTATTCGCTGCCCAGGCCACATATTGGCTGGCGTTAGCATCAACGGGGGCGTCGCAGTTACCGGTCGCTGTCCCTTCGTCTGCTGGCGTCGTTCCTTCGTCAGATGGCGTGGTGCCTTCGTCTGCCGGCGTGGTGCCTTCGTCAGATGGCGTGGTCTCTTCGTCCGCTGGCGCTGGCGCCGCTTTCGGGTTGACCGTCACCGGGACGTTAGACTGCACGCTGGTTTTCCCGTCAGAAACGATCACGCTCAGGGTATAGGTCGAGGCATTGCTCACTTCCGGGGCGGTGATACGCACGTTAGCGGTATCTGTTCCGGTCGCATTCATATCTGCCGGTACGCTCCAGCTGTAAGTCAGCGCATCGCCATCCGGGTCCGTCGCCTGAGCATGCAGGGAGACAGCTTCACCCGCCTCAACCGTTACCGGATCCATCGCATTGACGATCGGCGCCTGGTTGGCTTTAGGCGCTTTATTCACCACCTGCACATCAATCGCGTTGCTCAGCCCTTTGGCGTCGGTCACGGTCAGGCGGAAGACGAAAGTCTGATCGCTGGCGACAGCCGGAAGATTGAAGTTGGCAATCGCCTGAGTGCTGTTGGCCAGAGTCACCGCCGTACCGGATACCTGAGTCCATTTCCAGGTCAGCGCATCGCCATCCGGGTCGGAGGAGGCAGAGCCGTCCAGGGTCACGGAGGCGGGGCCCGTCACGTTCATATCTGTCGCTGACGCTACCGGCGCATGGTTAGTCACCACCGGATCCACCGGCGCAGAGCCACCGCTCACCAGGCTTTCGTTCATGGCATTCAGGATATCGCCGTTATCAGACTCGATGGACCATGCGAACAGCCCGCCGAGGTTTTTATTCAGCACGTAGTTGCCTTTCGCTTTGACGGAGCGCGCATCGTCGTAGCTCACCAGCTCGCCGGTGGAGCGGTTAAACAGATACGGTGCCTCGGCCGCGGCGTCGTACTTATATTCCCAGCCGGGTTTGCCCAGCATATTCTTGACGATGTCGCGGTAATCGATAATGCCCGCTTCCCAGGAGCCCGGAATAGGGCCTGTTGCCGTGCCGGTGAACGGGTTATCGCCGGTATAACCGTGCACCCCTTTCCAGCCGCGACCGTACATCGCCGCGCCGACCACGATTTTGCCTGGCTGTACGCCCTGAGCCAACATCGCATTGACCGCGTTATCGGTGGTGTAGTTGGTGTCTGGCTTCCAGGAGGCGCCATACAGTGCCGTCTGATGGCCCAGTTCAGTATTGCTCCAGCCGCCGTAGTAGTCGTAGCTCATCAGGAAGATGTGGTCGATATACTGCTGCGCAGTGTTGTAGTCCACGTCTTCAATCTTATCGCCGCCCGCACCGATCGCGGTGGTCAGCTCGTAAGTCCGGCCCGTTTCAGCGGACAGCTCGTTCAGCATCTGACGCAGATCGTGCATCAGCGCGGTGTAGGTGGCTTTATCAGTCTGTGGGTTACCCAGCCCTGGGTTCTCGCCGCCGCCGCCCGGGAATTCCCAGTCGATATCGACGCCGTCGAACACTTTCCAGGTTTGCAGGAACTCTTTAACCGAGGAGACGAAGCGGGCGCGCAGTTCCGGGTTGTTCATCTGGAAGAACGGATCGGACAGCGTCCAGCCGCCTACGGAAGGCAGGATCTTCAGATCCGGATGCGCCTTTTTCATCGCCATCAGCTGGCCGTAGTTACCTTTGTAAGGCTCGTCCCAGCCGGTTACGCCCTGCTGAGGCTTCTGCAGGGCCGCCCAGGGGTCATGGATGGCCACGGTATAATCCGGGCGTCCCTGACAGGCGCGTTTCAGCGCTTCCAGTGCCCCTGACGCTTTGGCGCTGTCGTTGATGCCGTCACCGCCACAGATAGGAATAAAGCCGTACAGGAGATGGTTGATGTTAGCCACCGGGATTTTATCGGCGGTAAAGTTACGGTCATACACGCCCCATTCCGGGAAATAGGCGCCCACCACCTTGTCGGTGTGCTGCGTGAACGTTTTATTATTTTCCAGCAGCGGCGTGTTCATTGGCAGCAGATGACTTCCGTCGGTATCGGCCACGATAATCAGCTTGCTGGCGCTGGTTGAACACCCGCTATCGTTACAGAGTTGCACCTGCTCCTGATAGCGTCCGCCTTTTTTGACCTTGAAGGTCGCGTTACCTGCGGTGCTACCCGCGCCGGTCCAGACTGTCTGGCCATCGAGCAGCACTTTGGCCGAGGTAGGGGCATCGCCGCTCCAGACGGTCCATTCGACTTTAACGTCAACGCCGTCTTTGTGAACTTTAATAAGGTTATTGTAATCCTGGGCCGTCTGGTCTACTTGCACCAGGGCAAATTTGTCATTGCCGGTGGTAATTGAAGGCGTACCCGGCAGCGCGGCAAATGCCGAACTGGTTGCTGCCGCAACAAAAAGGGCCAGATATTTTGGCTTTATAAACTTCATTGTTATTTCCTGATCAACTTATTTTTCAGATAGGGACAGCCCATACTTTCTATCGGGCTGAAAGCATTCATTGCAATGTGTGTAATAAAACAGAAAACCCGTTACGCGAAATTAACTGTGTTGCACGTCCTCCAAATAAAAGAGACAACCCAAACTCCTGTTAGATTGATATCTTTTGATCATACGCCGAAGGTAAATTATCTCCTTTCTTTCCTTCATCGAAAAAATCACCAAAAAAACTTGCTTCTTTTAAAGAAAGAATTGCGCGAGATAGATCGCAACCCCGGCCAAAGCTAACGCCGGGCCAAACGCAATGGCGGAATGCGTTTGGCGGTTAAAGATGAAATATCCGCTGATACCCAACAACGCCGCCACCAGCACAATAGCGGGCAAGGCTTGCCAGCCACACCAGGCGCCCAGGGCCGCCAGTAATTTAAAATCGCCGTAGCCCAGCCCTTCACGCCCGGTCGCCAGGCGAAATGCCCAGTACAGCAGCCAGAGCGACAGATAACCCACCACCGCGCCATAGAGCGCGTCCGACAGGGGCAACTGATGATCGAGAGCGTGGCATACTAACCCGGCCCACAGCAGCGGCTGCGTCAGGCAGTCGGGCAGCAGCTGATGCTCAGCGTCTATCAATGCTAACGGCAGCAGAAACGCCACCAGCAGCCAGAGAGATGCCAGGGAGAGGAGATCGGCCCCCCACCCGGCGGTGAAGCCATAAAAGAGGGCGCAAAGTAGTTCTATCAGAAACAAGCGCAGGGGGATGGCGGCCTGACACTGGCTACAGCGCCCGCGCAGCGCCAGCCAGCTAATAAGCGGAACGTTCTCCCACGGACGAAGTGAATGCTGACATACCGGGCAGTGCGATGCCGGAAAGAGCAAATTTTTATCCTGTTCTTCCTCCATCACCATCGGCGGAACACGCTCTGCAACCACCCCGAGAAAACTGCCTACAATCGCCCCCAGCACCGCGCTCATCCCGCAGAACGCCAGAGGATAACTCTGGCGTATAAGCGCGAGCCCATTCACGCGGCTTTTCGCCAGGTTAACTGAATTTCAGCCTTCACATCGCTCAGGTGATCGACCGGAGTAAGGTTCATTTTCTCCAGCCGCACGCCAGAGGTGATATTGATCTCCCGCAGCCAGTTTTTCAGCACATAAATGTTGACCCGCTCGACCACAAAAGAGAGGGTCTGCCCCTCCTGACGTATATTACTGAGGGGTAACTCGATTTCGTGGGCGCTGTTTTCAACCACGCTGCGGGGATTGTCCGTTTTAATTTGCTGGACCTGAAGATGATTAATATCGATTTCGTTACGCATCCAGTTTAATGTCTCCTTTTGTCTGTCGAGTTTTAACTGCGCGGTTTGAATAATATTATCCAGGGGAACCATTGCCATATAATAAACAGCGGCACAGCACAGCGCCGCGCCACACAGTTTTATTATCGCTTTCTCTCTGGCGCTATAATTTTGATATTTGCATGTCAGTTGCGCGATGCGTTCTTTCATTTATATTTTCCGGTGATCATGGCGGTATAGGGCGCCTCCTTTGAAACAGGCTGCAGCGTAAAATCAAATTTCGTACTTGCCTGGTTCACAAAGGCCTGCAGCGCCTCGGGCGATTGCGCACTGCCGCTCAGGGTCAGGGTGTCGTGAGTGGCGTCGTACTCCAGCACATCAATGCCCATCGCAGGCACCGCCTTTTTAACGGCTTCAAGGTCGTCGAGCTGGAGGAAGAAGCCCCGGCTCTGCTTTTTAAGATTCTGACCAAAATGGTATTTGATGTTGGTCTGATGGCGCAGGCTGGGGAAGTAGTGCTGATAGAGCTGCACAATATCTTCCTGCACCCGGTTCTCCTGCTGTACCAGCTTCCACGCCAGCGCGGCACGCGGCCCTAACAGAAGCGTCAGGGACAACAACCCCGCCGCGATCATCGCCGTTCTCATCCCTTTTTTGGCGGCCAGGTGACGCGGTTTCGGACTAAACGCTCCGTGGAGCAAATTGACCCGGCAGCGTTGCCACTGGGGCTGGATCAGCACCAGAGGGTGTTGCCAGGGCAGGGATCCTTGCGCCGTCAGCCCTGCAGGCAGCGCGCCATAACTGTGCAGCACGCTCTCTCCCGCGCGCTGTAAGACCAGCGGTAGCAAGGCTGCGTCCAGTACCGATGCCTCGCCTGAGGGGAAACGGACCCAGTATTCGCCCTCCAGGACCGCCACCGTACTGCCTCCCGGCGTGGCCGGCAGCAGCCAGGCATCCGGCAAGACCTGAACGGGGGTAAGCCCCGCCGCGTACAACGGCGTCAGCCACTGGCGTAGCCGAGACGCATCGATGGCCACTGCATCCACCTCGCGCCCCTTTTTCCCGAGCACCGTCCAGTGAAGGTTGTCCACGTCGCCGATCAAGGTCTCCTCGGCCATCCAGGAGAAAGGGGCGGAGGCGTTGGCACCGATTTTTTTCGACAGTGTAAAGTGGCGGAAAATAAACTCGCTGGCAGGCAACAACACGCAGACGCGCCCGGCGAGAGGATGCTCCGCCAGCGTGCTCAGCGCCTCCGGGCCATCCAGCATCTTCACCTGCTGGCTTCCGGATTCACACCACCCTATTTTTCCGCCCTCATCCCGGTCGGGACGAATAAAAAGCACCTGTTTCATAACGTTCAACTTTGGTTATTCAATCATTCGGTAACGACGCTGCCATGTCACAATCTCGCCCGCTTCAGGGTTAACCTGAAGCTGGCTCACCACTCTGAGCGTCAGGGCGTCGGTATTGCCGGTATAATTCACGCGAAAATAGCGGCTATTTACGGCGATCTGCTGGGCAACCTGCGGCAGATCGTCTTTTAACTGCGGGAAAAGTTGCTCCAGCGCCTGGCTGAAAGCTTCACCACTTTCCCACCCCGCCTCGGGACGGGCAGCGATCACCCGCGCGGCGTCATCGGCGGTTATCTTGCCGGGAAACAGTGCGGCCAGAACCGCGGCCCGATCGGGCCGAAGCGTATTCACATCCACCTTGCTGGCGCTGTCCGGCAATGCGCAAAGCAGTTTGCTCACCTTTGGCCAGGCGGCGGCAGGGAATGCCGGTAAAAGTTTGATCTCTGCAATGTTGGTCATCATCTGGTTCGCTGGCTGGCGGGCTGGTTGTAGGCCCGCCCAGGCATCGGTCTCCGCCCCCCCTTTGACGGTGGTGCCGTCCCCATCGAGGTAATCCATCAGTTGGGTGTAAATCTCTTCCGCCTGGTGCTGGCCGATGCCGCCGTCAGTTAGCAGTTGTTCCATGCTCTGCTCAGCCCGGGATTTTTCTGGCAGTGCCCCCGCCGGTTGCCCCGCCGTCGGCGCGTCTGCGAGCAGGTTGTTGACGTTAAAGCAGTCCTGCGCGTCCTCAACCTGCCCGGTGACTGTGTAATCTTCCCCCCGCGTCTGGAGCGGCTGGTGCCACTCCCCCTCGGGATCAAGCGGTTTACTTTCGCCGCTCGCATCCACCTGCAGGCGTGTTTTCACCTCTTTCTCCTGGGCCTGCATCGCCCAGCGCAGCTGCTGCTGACTCACCTGATAGTGCGTTTTTTGCAGGTTGCGGCAAAACTGCTGGCTCATTTTTGCCGCCAGCACCGACATCATCACCAGCAGGATCAAGACCACCAGCAGGGCCACGCCTCGCTGCTTCGCTAATTGCCTCATGGCTGTGCTCCCTTGTCAGGAGAGGGCGTCGCCTCCGGCGGCGGCGTTAACGATCCTGGCGCTGGCTGCTCTTGCTGTTTCGGCGCCTCCGCTACTTCCGGCCGATCGCCCGGGGTAGTGAAAACCCAGCGCCAGCTTTCGCCATTGTTCATGGTCAGCGTCAACTCCACGCCGTCGGGCTGATGATCGCTGTCGCTCCAGCTTTTTAACCATCCGTCGCGATAAAAGCGCCACTGCAGGGATTTCACGTCGCTGACAATGGGCACCTCGTCCGGTTCGACGCCGGCCGGGCTGTCGATCGCCGGCCAGACATCGCGATACAGCCGCCCCTCTTCCAGCCGCCAGCGCACGCGCTCCAGCTGTACCGAGCCGCTCACGCCGCTCAGGGTGGTCAGCTCAAGGGCATTTTCTTCTTCCCGAAAGCGCCCCGGTTCATTGCGCGGCGCGCGCGCCTGCAGCTGGAAGAAGTCGCGCTCCAGCAGGCTCCAGGCACGCTGTAGCTGGTTCAGTTTTGCCGCGCTGGCATCGGTGGCCGAGCTGGTGCGCATCGCCCCGTCCAGAATCTGCCAGGCGAGCGTGCTGATCACCGCAAAGATCGTTAGCGCAATCATGATCTCCAGCAGCGTAAAGCCGCGCTGGCGCTGCATAGGTTTCACTTCAGCTCTCTTGGAGGAATGATGTGCAGGGCAATCACCGGCTGGCTTTCGTCGCCCTCCGCATATACGCGAATGTCACTGGCCCAGCCCGCTTTCGCCGTTTTGACCCGCTGTTTGCGCCAGGTCCAGCTGCGGCCCCCCATGATCTCGCTGCCCTGCGCTTCGGCGTCAGGAAACGCGGTTTTCTCCAGCTGCGCTTCCGCCAGCTGGTTTTCCGCTACCCAACTGGCCTGCAGCGTATCGGCCAGGCCATGGGTAAAGCGCACGTTCAGGGTGACAGAGTTCATCAGCGCCAGCGCGGCCGTGGAGAAGATCACCAGCGCGACCATCACCTCCAGCAGGGTCATCCCCTGCTGTTTTGCTGTACCGTTACTCATCGTTTTCAACCGATACCGGGGCAGCGCCCTGCGATACCACCCGGAACGCGTGCGTTTTATCTTCGCTTTGCAGCGCCAGCGTGAAGCGGCTGATCTCACCGTCCGGCAGAAAGACAATCTGCGGCTCGGCGTCCGTGGTGGCGACCAGCCGCTGGGGGGAGAGCGAGACGTGCATCGCTGGGGGAAATGCGCCCTGAGTCGTAATACGGCCCGCGGATAAGGGCGCCCACAGGCGTTCGCCATTTTTATCTTCGAGCGTGACCAGCTGATATTTCTCGGCGGTAATAACTAACCCAACGATATTTCCGTCCATCACTGCGCGATCCGATCCATAATCAACAACGGCTTTTAATTGCTGGCCAAATATATCGGCGCCGCTGCGTGACGGTATTGTTGATACCACCATCATGGCGCAGCTGGCGAATATCACCAGCGCCAGAATAATTTCCAGCAACGTAAAGCCGCGTTGGTTTTTCATTATTTCTCTTTTTTATCGAGAGACCAGTTGGTGATGTCATCGGCGGTATTCGCTTCGCCATCCGGTCCTGCCGAAAAGAGATCGATCGCGCCGTGTTCTCCGGGGCTTACCATCATATAATCACTGCCCCAGGGATCCTGCGGCAGGCGGCGGATATAGCCCCCCGCGCGGTAGCCGTTCGGAATTGGCGCAATTTCAGGTTTGGTGACCAGCGCCTGTAGCCCCTGTTCTGTGGTGGGGTAGCGGTGGTTATCCAGCTTATACATATCCAGCGAGCCTTCGAGGGCGACAATATCGCTGGTTGCCTTTTGCGCGTCGGCTTTTTCTTTATTACCCATTAAATTGGGCACCACCATACTCGCCAGTACGCCGAGAATAACAATTACCACCATTAATTCGAGCAACGTGAAGCCCGCCTGGCGAGCCAGGTTTTTACGTTTCATAGCCATTTATTAACCTACCATGTTATTAAGTTGCAGAAGCGGTTGTAATATTGACAGCACAATGAATAAAACAATGGTCGCCATACTCACCACCAGCGCCGGTTCAAATACCGACAGCGTTAAGGTAATTCGGTGCTGTAAGGCCGACTCCTGATTTTCTGCCGCGCGATCCATTAAGTTGCCTAATTCCCCGCTCTCTTCGCCGGAGGCGATCATATAAAGCATGGTGGGCGGAAATAATTTCGCCTGTTCCAGGGCGGCATAGAGGGTTGCCCCCTGCCGTACGGTATCGGCCGCCTGCTCAAGCACCCGGCGCGCGTAGAGGTTTTCGATACCATCCATCGCAATGTACATCCCCTCCAGCAGCGGCACGCTACTGGCCTGCAGGATACTCAGCGTGCGGATATAGCGGGCGCTGTTGATGGCGCACACCAGCTTTTTAATCGGCGAGCGATTTACCAGCCAGCTGTGGTAGCGAAAGCGATTTTTACTGTTGCGGACCCAGCTCTTAAAGCCGATTATCCCCCCGCCGAGCGCGCCCGCTATGTAGATTCCCCAGGCCTGCAGAAAATCGCTGACCGCAATCAACGTACGGGTCGTAAGCGGCAGCTGCTGCTTCATATGGGTAAACTGTTCAATCACCTGCGGCACCACCGCCACCAGCAAAATGCTGATTACCGCGACAGCCACCACCGTCAGGGTGATGGGGTAGACCATCGCCTGCGTCAGCTTGCTCTTCATCTTCTGGCGCTGCTCGTTATACTCCGCCAGCTTTTCCAGCACATCCCCCAGATGGCCCGTCTTTTCACCGGCCATCACCAGGGTGCAGTAGAGCTTGTCGAAGGTGCGCGGGAACTGGCTAAAGGCGTCGAAGAGGGTATGCCCCTCCACCACCTTCTCGCGGATCTCTACCACCATCGACGCCAGCTTTTTATCTTCCGTCTGTTTCGAAATGGCCTTCAGCGCACTCTCCAGCGGCAGCGCGGCGTTCACCAGCGTAGAGAGCTGGCGGGTAAACATCGACAGCACCGGCGTAGAGAGTTTTGCCCCGGTCTTTGCTTTCCCACTGGCGGCGGTCTGATGCGTTTCGCTGATGCTCACGGGCAGCAACTTTTGTTCTCGCAGCCACTGGCGAACCTGCTTTTGCCCCTCGGCCTGCATCGTGCCGCGCTGGGTTTTGCCCGCCGCGTTGGTCGCCGTCCAGGCGTAGAAAGCCATTATTCGTCCCCTCCGCGTTCGGCGGTGACGCGCATGACCTCTTCCAGCGAGGTAATGCCGCTTATCACCTTCAGCAAGCCGTTTTCACGCAGGCTATACGCCTCCTTAAACAACTGGGTTTCGAGGGACATTTCATCTTTATCTTCGTGGATAGCCCGGCGCATGGCGGTGTCCACCACCAGGAATTCATGGACCCCCGCCCGCCCCTGATAGCCGCTCTGGCGGCAATGTTCACAGCCTACCGCGCGATAAATTGCCCTGGGCGGCGTCTCCATAAAGCTGAACAGCACCTTTTCATTGGCATCCAGCGGGCTGGTGGTCCGGCAGTGGATACAGAGCCGCCGCACCAGACGCTGGGCAATGACCCCGAGCAACGATGAGCCAATCAAAAAAGATTCCAGCCCCATATCACGCAGACGCGTAATGGCGCCTGCTGCGCTGTTGGTATGCAGCGTCGACATCACCAGGTGACCGGTGAGCGAGGCCTGTACCGCAATTTGCGCGGTTTCGCCGTCGCGAATTTCCCCGATCATCACCA
>ERZ773187.2440-NODE-2440-length-11703-cov-4.886332_pt1 | contig 11703 bp, 10 predicted proteins | sample MGYA00511242_ERZ773187 | MGnify/ENA primary metagenome ERZ773187 (study PRJEB29015, sample SAMEA2737744) | human gut metagenome | biome: human gut; feature: human-associated habitat; material: faeces | place: China | collected 2012 ... | reverse complement strand
GTGCTCGGCAGCCTCTCCGGCGATGGCCGTTTCGCCGAGATCCAGACCATGCACCGGGCGCAGGCCAATATGCTGGTCTGCTCGCGGGCGCTAATTAACGTCGCCAGAGCCCTGGAGCTGCGCTACGGCACGCCGTGGTTCGAAGGCAGCTTCTACGGGATCCGCGCCACCTCCGACGCCCTGCGCCAGCTGGCGGCGCTGCTGGGCGACGACGACCTTAGCCAGCGCACCGAAGCGCTGATTGCGCGGGAGGAACAGGCGGCGGAACTGGCGCTACAGCCGTGGCGCGAACGGCTGCGCGGCCGCAAAGCGCTGCTCTATACCGGCGGGGTGAAATCCTGGTCGGTGGTATCGGCGCTGCAGGATTTGGGCATGACCGTGGTGGCAACCGGCACGCGTAAATCCACCGAAGAGGATAAACAGCGGATCCGCGAGCTGATGGGCGAAGAGGCGGTAATGCTGGAAGAGGGCAACGCCCGCACGCTGCTGGATGTGGTCTATCGCTATCAGGCCGACCTGATGATTGCCGGCGGACGCAATATGTACACCGCCTATAAAGCCAGGCTGCCGTTTCTCGATATCAATCAGGAGCGCGAACACGCCTTCGCCGGCTACAAGGGGATCGTCACCCTCGCCCGCCAGCTGTGTCAGACCATCGACAGTCCCATCTGGCCGCAAACCCATGCCCGCGCCCCGTGGCACTAAGGAGTTCACCATGGCAGACATTTTCCGCACCGATAAACCGCTGGCGGTCAGCCCCATCAAGACCGGCCAGCCGCTCGGCGCAATCCTCGCCAGCCTCGGGATCGAACACAGCATCCCTCTGGTCCACGGCGCGCAGGGATGCAGCGCCTTCGCTAAAGTCTTTTTTATTCAACACTTCCACGACCCGGTTCCCCTGCAGTCGACGGCGATGGACCCCACCTCGACGATTATGGGCGCGGACGGCAATATTTTCACCGCCCTGGATACCCTCTGCCAGCGCAACGCGCCGCAGGCTATCGTGTTGCTCAGCACCGGGCTGTCTGAGGCTCAGGGCAGCGACATTTCCCGCGTGGTTCGCCAGTTTCGCGAAGAGTATCCCCGTCACAAGGGGGTGGCGATATTGACGGTTAACACGCCGGATTTTTATGGCTCCATGGAGAACGGCTTCAGCGCGGTGCTAGAGAGCGTCATTGAGCAGTGGGTGCCGCCGGCGCCGCGCCCGGCTCAGCGCAATCGCCGGGTCAACCTGCTGGTCAGCCACCTCTGCTCGCCGGGCGATATCGAGTGGCTGCGCCGATGCGTCGAAGCCTTTGGTCTGCAGCCGATAATCCTGCCGGACCTGGCGCAATCGATGGATGGGCACCTGGCGCAGGGCGATTTCTCGCCGCTGACCCAGGGCGGGACGCCGCTGCGCCAGATAGAACAGATGGGACAAAGCCTGTGCAGCTTCGCCATTGGCGTCTCCCTCCACCGCGCGTCATCGCTGCTGGCCCCGCGCTGCCGGGGCGAGGTTATCGCCCTGCCGCACCTGATGACCCTCGATCGCTGCGACGTCTTTATTCATCAACTGGCGAAAATTTCCGGGCGCGCCGTTCCCGCGTGGCTGGAGCGCCAGCGCGGTCAGCTGCAGGATGCGATGATCGACTGCCATATGTGGCTCCAGGGCCAGCGCATGGCGATAGCGGCGGAAGGCGATCTGCTGGCAGCGTGGTGTGATTTCGCCAACAGCCAGGGGATGCAGCCCGGCCCGCTGGTGGCCCCTACCGGCCATCCCAGCCTGCGCCAGCTGCCGGTGGAACGCGTGGTGCCGGGAGATCTGGAGGATCTGCAAACGCTGCTGTGCGCCCAACCCGCCGACCTGCTGGTGGCCAACTCCCACGCCTGCGACCTGGCGGAGCAGTTTGCGCTGCCGCTGGTGCGCGCGGGTTTTCCGATCTTTGACAAGCTCGGTGAATTCCGCCGGGTGCGTCAGGGGTACAGCGGAATGCGCGATACGCTGTTCGAGCTGGCAAACCTGATGCGCGAGCGCCATCACCACCTCGCCCACTACCGATCGCCGCTGCGCCAGAACACCGAATCTTCACTCTCCACAGGAGGCGCCTATGCCGCCGATTAACCGTCAGTTTGATATGGTCCACTCCGATGAGTGGTCTATGAAGGTCGCCTTCGCCAGTTCCGACTATCGTCATGTCGATCAGCATTTTGGCGCCACGCCGCGGCTGGTGGTATACGGCGTCAAGGCGGATCGGGTCACCCTGATCCGGGTGGTTGATTTCTCCGTTGAGAACGGCCACCAGACGGAGAAGATCGCCAGGCGGATCCACGCCCTTGAGGATTGCGTCACGCTGTTCTGCGTGGCGATTGGCGACGCGGTTTTTCGTCAGCTTTTGCAGGTAGGCGTCCGCGCCGAACGCGTTCCCGCCGACACCACTATCGTCGGCTTACTGCAGGAGATCCAGCTCTACTGGTACGACAAAGGGCAGCGCAAAAATACGCGCCAGCGCGACCCGGAGCGCTTTACCCGTCTGCTGCAGGAACAGGAGTGGCGTGAGGAACCGGACCCACGTCGCTAGCCGTGTCGTTTGTGTGACAAAGCCCACAAAACATCCCGACACTGTCGGGCGCGTCTTGTCAGGGTAAAATATAACAAATTGAAAATATTGAATTTTATTCTCTGGTATCGCATTTGCTAGTTCGTTAACGCCACCGCACTCCTGCGGTGAACCGCGCCCCGGCGTTTTCCGTCCTCATCCCTGGAGCTGACAGCATGTGGAATTACTCCGAGAAAGTGAAAGACCATTTTTTTAATCCCCGCAACGCGCGCGTGGTGGACAACGCCAACGCGGTAGGCGATGTGGGGTCATTAAGCTGCGGCGACGCGCTGCGCCTGATGCTGCGCGTTGACCCGCAAAGCGAAATTATCCAGGAAGCGGGCTTCCAGACCTTCGGCTGCGGCAGCGCCATCGCCTCCTCCTCCGCGCTGACGGAGCTGATTATCGGCCATACCCTCGCCGAAGCCGGGCAGATAACCAATCAGCAGATTGCCGATTATCTCGACGGACTGCCGCCGGAGAAAATGCACTGCTCGGTGATGGGTCAGGAAGCCCTGCGCGCGGCCATCGCCAACTTTCGCGGCGAAAGCCTGGAGGAAGAGCATGAGGAGGGCAAGCTGATCTGCAAATGCTTCGGCGTCGATGAAGGACACATTCGCCGCGCGGTGCAGAACAACGGCCTGACCACCCTTGAAGAGGTGATCAACTACACCAAAGCGGGCGGCGGCTGCACCTCTTGCCACGAAAAAATTGAGCTGGCGCTGGCGGAGATCCTCGCCCAGCAGCCGCCGCAGACGCCGCCCGCTGCGGCCAGCGGCAAAGATCCGCACTGGCAGAGCGTCGTCGAGACCATCGCTGAACTGCGGCCGCATATTCAGGCCGACGGCGGCGACATGGCGCTACTCAGCGTCGCCAACCACCAGGTGACCGTCAGCCTCTCCGGCAGCTGTAGCGGCTGCATGATGACCGATATGACCCTGGCCTGGCTGCAGCAAAAACTGATGGAACGTACCGGCTGTTATATGGAAGTGGTGGCGGCCTGAGCCGCGGTTAACTGACCCAAGGGGGACAAGATGAAACAGGTTTATCTCGATAACAACGCCACCACCCGTCTGGACCCGATGGTTCTGGAAGCGATGATGCCCTTTTTGACCGACTTTTACGGCAACCCTTCGTCGATACACGATTTTGGCATTCCGGCCCAGGCGGCTCTGGAACGCGCGCATCAGCAGGCTGCGGCGCTGCTGGGCGCGGAGTATCCCAGCGAGATCATCTTTACCTCCTGCGCCACCGAAGCTACCGCCACCGCCATCGCCTCGGCCATCGCCCTGCTGCCGGAGCGGCGCGAAATTATCACCAGCGCGGTCGAACATCCGGCGACGCTGGCGGCCTGCGAGCACCTGGAGCGCCAGGGCTACCGGATTCATCGCATCGCGGTGGATAGCGAGGGGGCGCTGGACATGGCGCAGTTCCGCGCGGCGCTCAGCCCGCGCGTCGCGCTGGTCAGCGTGATGTGGGCGAATAACGAAACCGGGGTGCTTTTCCCGATCGGCGAAATGGCGGAGCTGGCCCATGAACAAGGGGCGCTGTTTCACTGCGATGCGGTACAGGTGGTGGGCAAAATGCCGATTGCCGTGGGCGAGACCCGCATCGACATGCTCTCCTGCTCGGCGCATAAGTTTCACGGACCAAAAGGCGTAGGCTGCCTCTATCTGCGCCGGGGAACGCGCTTTCGCCCGCTGCTGCGCGGCGGTCATCAGGAGTACGGTCGGCGCGCCGGGACGGAAAATATCTGCGGAATCGTCGGCATGGGCGCGGCCTGCGAGCTGGCGAATATTCATCTGCCGGGAATGGCGCATATCGGCCAGCTGCGCGACAGGCTGGAGCATCGCCTGCTGGCCAGCGTGCCGTCGGTCATGGTGATGGGCGGTAGCCAGCCGCGGGTGCCCGGCACGGCGAATCTGGCCTTTGAGTTTATTGAGGGTGAGGCCATTCTGCTGCTGCTCAACCAGGCCGGGATCGCCGCCTCCAGCGGCAGCGCCTGCACCTCAGGCTCGCTGGAACCCTCCCACGTGATGCGGGCGATGAATATCCCCTATACCGCCGCCCACGGCACCATCCGCTTTTCCCTCTCGCGCTACACCCGGGAGAAAGAGATCGATTACGTCGTCACCGCGCTGCCGCCGATTATCGACCGGCTGCGCGCGCTGTCGCCCTACTGGCACAACGGCAAGCCGCGCCCGGCGGACGCCGTCTTCACGCCGGTTTACGGCTAAGGCGGAGGTAGCTGATGGGACGCGTGCTGATTAACGATACCACCCTGCGCGACGGCGAACAGAGCCCCGGCGTCGCCTTTCGCACCAGCGAAAAGGTCGCCATTGCCGAGGCACTTTACGCCGCAGGGATTACGGCGATGGAGGTCGGCACCCCGGCGATGGGGGACGAGGAGATCGCGCGGATCCAGCTGGTGCGTCGCCAGCTGCCCGACGCGACCCTGATGACCTGGTGCCGGATGAACGCGCTGGAAATCCGCCAGAGCGCCGATCTGGGCGTTGACTGGGTGGATATTTCGATTCCGGCTTCGGACAAGCTGCGGCAGTACAAACTGCGCGAGCCGCTGACGGTGCTGCTGGAGCGGCTGGCGATGTTTATCCATCTTGCGCATAGCCTCGGCCTGAAGGTATGCATCGGCTGCGAGGACGCCTCGCGGGCCAGCAGCCAGACCCTGCGCGCTATCGCCGGGGTCGCGCAGCAGTGCGCCGCCGCCCGCCTGCGCTATGCCGATACGGTCGGCCTGCTCGACCCTCTCACCACCGCGGCGCAAATCTCGGCCCTGCGCGAAGTCTGGTCCGGGGAAATCGAAATGCACGCCCACAACGACCTGGGTATGGCCACCGCCAATACGCTGGCGGCGGTAAGCGCCGGGGCCACCAGCGTGAATACGACGATCCTCGGCCTCGGCGAACGGGCGGGCAACGCGGCGCTGGAAACCGTCGCGCTGGGCCTTGAACGCTGCCTGGGCGTGGAGACCGGCGTGCATTTTTCGGCACTGCCCGCGCTCTGTCAGAGGGTCGCGGAAGCCGCCCAGCGCGCCATCGACCCGCAGCAGCCGCTGGTCGGCGAGCTGGTGTTTACCCATGAATCAGGGGTCCACGTGGCGGCGCTGCTGCGCGACAGCGAGAGTTACCAGTCCATCGCCCCTTCCCTGATGGGCCGCAGCTACCGGCTGGTGCTGGGCAAACACTCCGGGCGTCAGGCGGTCAACGGCGTTTTTGACCAGATGGGCTATCACCTCAACGCCGCGCAGATTAACCAGCTGCTGCCCGCCATCCGCCGCTTCGCCGAGAACTGGAAGCGCAGCCCGAAAGATTACGAGCTGGTGGCTATCTACGACGAGCTGTGCGGTGAATCCGCCCTGCGGGCGAGGGGGTAATGATGGAGTGGTTTTATCAAATTCCCGGCGTGGACGAACTTCGCTCCGCCGAATCCTTTTTCCAGTTTTTCGCCGTCCCCTATCAGCCCGAGCTGCTTGGCCGCTGCAGCCTGCCGGTGCTGGCAACGTTTCATCGCAAACTCCGCGCCGAGGTGCCGCTGCAAAACCGGCTCGAGGATAACGATCGCGCGCCCTGGCTGCTGGCGCGAAGACTGCTCGCGGAGAGCTATCAGCAACAGTTTCAGGAGAGCGGAACATGAGACCGAAATTCACCTTTAGCGAAGAAGTCCGCGTTGTACGCGCAATTCGTAACGACGGCACCGTGGCGGGCTTCGCTCCCGGCGCGCTGCTGGTCAGGCGCGGCAGCACCGGCTTTGTGCGCGACTGGGGCGTTTTTTTGCAGGATCAAATTATCTACCAGATCCACTTTCCGGAAACCGATCGGATCATCGGCTGCCGCGAACAGGAGCTGATCCCCATCACCCAGCCGTGGCTGGCAGGAAACTTGCAATACGGGGATAGCGTGACCTGCCAGATGGCGCTCGCGGTCAACGGCGATGTGGTCGTGAGCGCCGGCCAGCGGGGACGCATTGAGGCTACCGATCGGGGAGAGTTCGGCGACAGCTACACCGTCGATTTTAGCGGCCGCTGGTTCAGAGTCCCGGCGCAGGCCATCGCCCTTGCAGAGGAGAGAGAAGAATGAAACCATGGCAACGTTTTGCCGGGCAGCGGCTGGCGCGCAGCCGCTGGAATCGCGATCCGGCGGCCCTGGATCCGGCCGATACGCCGGCTTTTGAACAGGCCTGGCAACGCCAGTGCCATATGGAGCAGACGATCGTCGCGCGGGTCCCTGAAGGCGATATTCCGGCGGCGTTGCTGGAGAATATCGCCGCCTCCCTTGCCATCTGGCTCGACGAGGGGGATTTTACGCCGCCCGAGCGCGCTGCCATCGTGCGCCATCACGCCCGGCTGGAACTCGCCTTTGCCGATATCGCCCGCCAGGCGCCGCAGCCGGACCTCTCCACGGTACAGGCGTGGTATCTGCGCCACCAGACGCAGTTTATGCGCCCGGAACAGCGTCTGACCCGCCACCTGCTGCTGACGGTCGATGGCGACCGCGAAGCCGTGCACCAGCGGATCCTCGGTCTGTACCGACAAATCAACGCCTCCCGGGACGCTTTCGCTCCGCTGGCCCAGCGCCATTCCCACTGCCCAAGCGCCCTGGAAGAGGGTCGTTTAGGTTGGATTAGCCGCGGCCTGCTCTATCCGCAGCTCGAGACCGCGCTGTTTTCACTGGCGGAAAACGCGCTAAGCCTTCCCATCGCCAGCGAGCTGGGGTGGCATCTTTTATGGTGCGAAGCGATTCGCCCCGCCGCGCCCATGGAGCCGCAGCAGGCGCTGGAGAGCGCGCGTGATTATCTTTGGCAGCAGAGCCAGCAGCGCCATCAGCGCCAGTGGCTGGAACAGATGATCTCCCGTCAGCCGGGACTGTGCGGGTAGCCTCGGCGGCTACCCGTTAACGCCTACAGCACGCTGCGTTTAATCTCCTCAAGCCAGCTCGCCAGACGCGCTTCGGTCTGGTCGAACTGGTTATCCTGATCCAGCACCAGCCCAATAAAGCGTTCGCCTTCCAGCGCCGCAGAGGCGCTGAATTCATAACCCTCATTTGGCCAGCTGCCAATCATCTGCGCGCCGCGCGCGCTCAGGGCGTCGAACAGCGGGCGCATCCCGCTAACGAAGTTGTCCGGATAGCCTCTCTGATCGCCGAGGCCGAACAGCGCCACGGTTTTCCCTTTCAGGCTGGCGTCGTCGAGGCCGCTGATAAATTCGCTCCATGATTCGCTTTCGCATCCGGCCTCCAGCCCCGGCAGCTGGCCGTCGCCGAGCGTCGGCGTGCCCAGCAGCAGCACCGGATAGGCCATAAAGTCGTCCAGCGTCGTGCGGTTAATGTTAACCGGGGCATCCGCCAGCTCACCCAGCTGCTTGTGGATCATTTTCGCGATTTTGCGGGTTTTACCGGTATCGGTGCCAAAGAAAATACCAATGTTCGCCATGTTGCGCTCCTGTCGGAAAAGGGGGTTGAAAACACGCGTTCTCGCAGGGGTATTGCGAAGGCTGTGCCAGGTTTCTTTGCACTACCGCGGCCCATCCTTGCCCCAAAACGATCGCTTCAGCCCCCTCCCGCCGCGCGCGGCGGGGCTGGCGGGGCGCTTAAAATGCAAAAAGCGCCTGCTTTTCCCGTACCGGATCAATGTTTCTGCTCATCACGCCGATAAGGGCGCACGGTTTGCATGGTTATCACCGTTCGGAAAACACCGCGGCATCCCTGTCATGGTGTCGGACAATTTGTCATAACTGCGACACAGGAGTTTGCGATGACCCTGAATATGATGCTCGATAACGCCGTACCCGAGGCGATTGCCGGTGCGCTGACTCAACAACATCCGGGGCTATTTTTTACGATGGTCGAACAGGCATCGGTAGCGATTTCCCTCACCGATGCCCGGGCGAATATTATCTACGCCAACCCGGCGTTTTGCCGCCAGACTGGATACTCGCTGGCGCAATTGCTCAATCAAAACCCGCGTCTGCTGGCCAGCAGCCAGACGCCGCGCGAGATTTACCAGGAGATGTGGCAAACCCTGCTCCAGCGCCAGCCGTGGCGCGGTCAGCTGATTAATCAGCGCCGCGACGGCGGCCTGTATCTGGTGGATATCGACATCACGCCGGTGCTGAATCCCCAGGGCGAGCTGGAGCATTATCTGGCGATGCAGCGGGATATCAGCGTCAGCTATACCCTGGAACAGCGGCTGCGCAATCATATGACGCTGATGGAGGCGGTGCTCAACAACATCCCCGCCGCCGTGGTCGTGGTGGATGAGCAGGATCGGGTGGTGATGGATAATCTCGCCTACAAAACGTTCTGCGCGGACTGCGGCGGGAAAGAGCTGCTGGTCGAGCTCCAGATTTCACCGCGCAAAATGGGGCCCGGCGCGGAGCAAATCCTGCCGGTGGTGGTTCGCGGCGCGGTCCGCTGGCTGTCGGTGACCTGCTGGGGGCTGCCCGGCGTAAGCGAAGAAGCCAGCCGCTATTTTGTCGACAGCGCCCCGGCGCGCACGCTGGTGGTGATCGCCGACTGCACCCAGCAGCGCCAGCAGCAGGAGCAGGGCCGTCTCGACCGTCTGAAGCAGCAGATGACCGCCGGAAAGCTGCTGGCCGCCATTCGCGAGTCGCTGGACGCGGCGCTGATTCAGCTTAATTGCCCAATCAACATGCTGGCGGCGGCCCGCCGGCTGAACGGCGAAGGCAGCGGCAACGTGGCGCTGGATGCGGCGTGGCGCGAAGGTGAAGAGGCCATGGCGCGCCTGCAGCGCTGCCGCCCTTCTCTTGAGCTGGAAAGCAATGCCGTCTGGCCGCTTCAGCCCTTTTTTGACGACCTGTACGCCCTCTACCGCACCCGCTTTGACGATCGCGCGCGGCTGCAGGTGGACATGGCATCGCCGCATCTGGTCGGCTTCGGCCAGCGTACCCAGATGCTGGCCTGCTTAAGTTTATGGCTCGATCGGACGCTGGCCCTCGCCGCCGAGCTGCCCTCCGTACCGCTGGAGATCGAGCTTTATGCCGAAGAGGACGAGGGCTGGCTCTCGCTGTATCTCAACGACAATGTCCCGCTGCTGCAGGTGCGCTACGCCCACTCCCCCGATGCCTTAAACTCTCCCGGCAAAGGGATGGAGCTGCGGCTGATCCAAACGCTGGTCGCCTACCACCGCGGCGCGATTGAACTGGCTTCGCGCCCGCAGGGAGGCACCAGCCTCGTTCTGCGATTCCCGCTCTTTGATACCCTGACCGGAGGTGAGCAATGATCCATAAATCCGATTCGGACACTACCGTCAGGCGCTTCGATCTCTCCCAACAGTTTACCGCCATGCAGCGGATAAGCGTGGTGCTGAGCCGCGCTACCGAAGCGAGCAAAACCCTGCAGGAGGTGCTGAGCGTTTTACATAACGATGCGTTTATGCAGCACGGGATGATTTGCCTGTACGACAGCCAGCAGGAGATCCTGAGCATCGAAGCACTGCAGCAAACGGAAAACCAGACGCTGCCCGGCAGTACGCAAATTCGCTACCGGCCGGGGGAAGGATTGGTCGGTACCGTACTGGCGCAGGGCCAGTCGCTGGTGCTGCCGCGCGTCGCCGATGACCAACGCTTTCTCGATCGTCTGAGCCTGTACGACTACGACCTGCCGTTTATCGCCGTTCCGCTGATGGGCCCCCACTCCCGGCCCATCGGCGTACTGGCGGCGCAGCCGATGGCGCGTCAGGAAGAGCGGCTGCCCGCCTGCACGCGCTTTCTCGAAACCGTCGCCAATCTGATCGCCCAGACGATTCGCCTGATGATCCTGCCAACCTCCGCCGCGCAGGCGCCGCAGCAGAGCCCCAGAATAGAGCGCCCGCGGGCGTGTACCCCTTCGCGCGGTTTCGGCCTGGAGAATATGGTCGGCAAAAGCCCGGCGATGCGGCAGATTATGGACATTATCCGTCAGGTCTCCCGCTGGGATACCACGGTGCTGGTACGCGGCGAGAGCGGCACCGGGAAAGAGCTGATCGCCAACGCCATTCATCATAATTCCCCGCGCGCCGCCGCCGCATTCGTCAAATTTAACTGCGCGGCGCTGCCGGACAATCTGCTGGAGAGCGAGCTGTTCGGCCATGAGAAAGGCGCGTTTACCGGCGCGGTGCGCCAGCGGAAAGGCCGCTTTGAGCTGGCGGACGGCGGCACCTTATTCCTCGATGAGATCGGCGAAAGCAGCGCCTCGTTTCAGGCCAAGCTGCTGCGAATTCTGCAAGAAGGAGAGATGGAGCGCGTCGGCGGCGATGAAACCCTGCGCGTCAACGTACGCATCATCGCGGCGACCAACCGCCACCTGGAAGAGGAGGTACGGCTGGGGCATTTCCGCGAAGACCTTTACTACCGCCTGAACGTGATGCCTATCGCGCTGCCGCCGCTGCGCGAGCGCCAGGAGGATATCGCCGAACTGGCGCATTTCCTGGTACGAAAAATCGCCCACAGCCAGGGGCGAACGCTGCGCATCAGCGATGGGGCAATTCGCCTGCTGATGGAGTACAGCTGGCCGGGAAACGTCCGCGAACTGGAAAACTGTCTCGAACGTTCGGCGGTGATGTCGGAAAGCGGCCTGATCGACCGGGACGTGATTCTGTTCAACCATCGCGATAACCCGCCGAAAGCGCTGCCCAACGGCGGCCAGACGGAAGACGGCTGGCTCGACAACAGCCTCGACGAGCGCCAGCGGCTGATTGCCGCCCTGGAAAAAGCGGGCTGGGTGCAGGCCAAAGCGGCGCGGCTGCTCGGGATGACGCCGCGTCAGGTGGCGTATCGCATTCAGATCATGGATATCACCATGCCGCGACTGTGAAGCGTTATGTGAGATTCAGGACATTGTCGCCAGCGCGGCGGAATTGCGACAATTTTACCTGGCCGGCTGTCAGCTAAAGCGTTTATTTTTCATAGCATTGCAAAAAACCCCTCTGGTATAGCATTTGCAGCAGGAAGGTATCGCCCAACCACGAAGGTACGACCATGACTTCCTGCTCCTCTTTTTCTGGCGGCAAATCCTGCCGCCCGGCGGATGACAGCGCCCTGACGCCGCTTGTGGCCGATAAAGCTGCCGCGCACCCCTGCTACTCTCGCAATGGGCATCACCGTTTCGCGCGG
>ERZ773187.2438-NODE-2438-length-11710-cov-9.667696_pt1 | contig 11710 bp, 10 predicted proteins | sample MGYA00511242_ERZ773187 | MGnify/ENA primary metagenome ERZ773187 (study PRJEB29015, sample SAMEA2737744) | human gut metagenome | biome: human gut; feature: human-associated habitat; material: faeces | place: China | collected 2012 ... | reverse complement strand
GGAGCGGGGCGGGAGGACCTGAGCGATTACCTGCGCCGCCGCTTCGGCCTGTGCGCGGGCGGGGCGTCCCCGGATGCGGAGGTCTGCTTCGGCGAGCGCAAGGGCAGCGCGCCCGCGCTCTTTCTCGGCACCGGCTGCCGCGCGCGGCAGTCGGTGGAATACGCACTCTCGGCGGCGTATGCGCCCACGCTCGGCCCGCTCCCGCCGGACGGCCGCCTGCTCTGTGCACTTTTTCAGGCGGGAAAGCTCCCGATTGCGGCCATTGGCGTGAAATCTGTGCAACACAACGCTTGACAGGCCGCGGGAAACTCTCTATAATGCAATGTGCCATATTATAATTATCGGTATATCAAGCGGCAAAAGCCGCAGGTTCATAGGAAAGGATGTAGCAGCATGGTGAAAGAATTCAAAATGAGCCAGGCTCGGTATGATGAGCTGAAAAAAGAGCTCGACTACAGCAAAACGACCCGCGCGGATGAAATTGCGGAACTGATTAAAGAGGCCCGCGGCTTCGGCGACCTGTCCGAAAACAGCGAGTATGACGAGGCCAAAAACGAGCAGGGCAAACTCTATTCCCGCATCGCCGAGCTGGAGGAGATTCTTCTCCATGCCGTGATCGTGGACGAGTCCGAGATTGATTCGGACAAGATCTCCATCGGCTGTCTCGTGACGGTGACGAACCTCGATAACGGTAAGCAGCTGCCCGAGTACCGCATCGTCGGTACGCAGGAAGCGGACGTCATGGCCCGTGCCGTGTCCGAGGATTCCCCCTTCGGCAAGGCCCTCATGGGAGCGAAGATGGGCGACGAGGTGAACGTCGAGGCGCCGAAGGGCGTCATTCACTATCGCGTCGACAAGATCGAACGCTAACAACTACACAAGGAGTGAAACTGCACTATGGCAGAGCAGACAAGAAATAACGAACAGAACGAACAGCAGGATCTGAGTCAGATCCTGCAGGTGCGCCGCGAGAAGCTCAAGGCGCTGCAGGACGAGGGACACGACCCCTTCCACATCACGAAGTACGACGTCACCCACCACGCGCAGGAAATCAAGGACAGCTTCGACGTGCTCGAGGGCACCGAGGTCCACGTTGCCGGCCGCCTGATGAGCAAGCGCGGCATGGGCAAGGTCTCCTTCTGCGACCTGCAGGATAAGTCCGGCCGCATTCAGATCTACGCCCGCAAGGACGAGATGGACGAGGCCGTCTATAACGCGTTCAAGAAGTGCGACATCGGCGACATCGTCGGCGTCCGCGGCGACGTGTTCCGCACGCAGAAGGGCGAGATGAGCGTCCGCGCCCATGACATCACCCTCCTCAGCAAGTCCCTGCAGCCGCTGCCCGAGAAGTTCCACGGCCTGACCGACAAGGAGCTGCGCTACCGCCGCCGCTATGTCGACCTGATCATGAACCCCGAGAGCAAGCGCAACTTCGAGATCCGCAGCAAGTTTGTCGCCTTCCTGCGCCGCTATCTCGACGGGCTCGGCTTCATGGAGGTGGAGACGCCCGTTCTCAGCCCCATCGCCGGCGGCGCGAACGCGCGCCCGTTCATCACCCACCACAACACCCTCGATATCGACATGTATATGCGCATCGCGACGGAGCTGCACCTCAAGCGCTTGATCGTCGGCGGTCTCGAGCGCGTGTATGAGGTCGGCCGCATCTTCCGCAACGAGGGCATGGACACCAAGCACAACCCTGAGTTCACCACCTGCGAGCTGTATCAGGCGTACACGAACCTCGACGGCATGATGGACATCCTCGAGGGTATCCTGACCGGCGCGGCCAAGGAGATCCTCGGCACCTACCAGATCGAGTGGCTGGGCCACCAGATCGACCTCACCCCCTCGTGGAAGCGCGTGACCATGGCCGACGCGGTTAAGAACGTCACCGGGGCCGACTTTATGGCCATCGAGGGCGACGCGGACGCCGGTGTGGCACTGGCAAAGAGCGTTGGTGTCGACATGGACGGCGTCGCCCACACCTGGGGCAACGCCCTGTATGAGACGTTCGACCAGAAGGTCGAGTCCACCCTCATCCAGCCGACGTTCATCACCATGTACCCCGTAGAGGTCAGCCCGCTGGCCAAGCGCAGCCCCGCCGACCCGCACCTGACGGAGCGCTATGAGATGTTCATCTGCGGCTGCGAGATGGGCAACGCCTTCTCCGAGCTGAACGACCCCATCGACCAGTACGAGCGCTTCAAGGCGCAGGCCGAAAAGCGCGCCAACGGCGACGACGAGGCTGACATGATGGACGAGGATTTTGTTCTTGCGCTGGAGTACGGCATGCCCCCGACGGGCGGCCTCGGCTTCGGTATCGACCGCTGCGCCATGATGCTCTGCGGCACGGATTCCATCCGCGACGTGATCCTCTTCCCGACAATGAAGCCTATCGATACCGACAAGAAGCCCGCGGCTCCCGCCGCTCCCGCCGCGGAGGAGAAGATCGACTTCTCCAAGGTGGAGATCGAGCCGCTCTTTGCCGACTATGTCGACTTCGACACATTCAGCAAGTCCGACTTCCGCGCCGTGAAGATCAAGGCCTGCGAGCCGGTGAAGAAGAGCAAGAAGCTCCTGAAGTTCGTCCTCGACGACGGCACCGGCACCGACCGTGTCATCCTCTCCGGCATCCACGAGTACTATGAGCCCGAGGAGCTGGTCGGAAAGACCGCCATCGCTATCGTCAACCTGCCCGCGCGCCAGATGATGGGCATCGACTCGTGCGGTATGCTCATCTCCGCCGTCCACAGCGAGGAGGGCAAGGAGCGACTGCACCTGCTCATGGTCGACCCGCACATCCCGGCGGGCGCAAAGCTGTATTGAGCCGCAATAAGAAAATAAACCGTCAGAATGGGCAGTCCCGGCCGGGATTGCCCATTCTTGGATGAGGGGGAGGAGCGCAAGATGCAGGAGCTGATTCAGAATATTCTGGCCACGGTCGATAAAAAAGGCGTACAGCGAGACGGAAAGAAGATCCTGAAAAAATGCAGCATGAAATCCGCAAAGGATACGGGCTATGTCATCGAACTGGCGGTCTGGCTGTATGTTTACGGGCATGACAGAGAAGCGGCTGCCGTCTGCGGCCTGTTGGCGGGCGAGACGTTCAGCGGCAATTATACGCTCTGGGACAATATCGACCACGCCTGCTGCCTGAAGGCGCGCATTCTCAGGGAGCAGGGAAACTTAGAGGAGAGCCGGCAGATCATCCGGCGCGTCAACCGGCACAGGCACCCCGAGCTGTATGGCAGCGGGGTCGAGTGGTTTACGAAGACTATCGACGACAATATCCGAAACAGTCTGGTCAATAACAACAGCAAGGCGGAAGCGCGAGGTTGGAGACTACTGAAGCTGGAGAAGGCGATTGCCTATCGGGAAGCTGGACAGTACCCCCTGACGGACGACGAGCTGGAGCGGATCATTGTGGAATTAAAGGATGTATTATCCCATAAAAAATAACAAAATGACAAAGGATACCGTTCCGGAGGGGTTCAGCGTGGTGATGGCGCTGGTGGATCTGATCCCCGTCGTGTTTTTCGGCCTGTCCGCCGTCCGGGTGGGGCGGCTGTTTCAGAGTGCGCTCTTTGTCACCGGAGCGCTCATCTGCCTGCTCTCCGGCGTCGTGAAGGTGCTTTGGAAGCTGATCGCCGCCGTGTTCCGCAGGAACATCTGGCCCATGTTCGTTCAGATGCGGATTTTCATGCCGGTCGGCTTTCTTCTGCTGCTGGCGGCGCTGATCGCGGGCCGCGCGAAGCTGCGCAGCGCGGCGATTCTGGCCGGGATCTGCGGCTTTCCGGCGTGTGTGTTCTTCGCGCTGGGCGCGCTGGGGATGGTCTGCATGTGCGTCTTTGCGCGGCGGCTCGATTCGAGCGACCCGCGCGCGAACTGGCTCGAGCAGGGCGTCAACGCTCTGGCGCAGATCTGCATCTATATCGGCCTGCTGCTGGTGTGAACCAATCGTTATGTATGGTATTAGATAAACTAATACCATACATAACGATTTCCTATTTCTTCGGAGCTGCCGCCCCATGCTATAATAAAAAATTGGACAAGATATCCCCACTTGAAAAGGAGTGTTACACAACATGAACAGAACGATTGGAACCGTGGTCAGAGGCGTGCGCGCCCCCATTTTCCGCGAGGGTGACGATGTCGTCTCCGGCGTCGCGGAAACGGTGCTGACCGCCCTGCGTGAAAACGGCATCGAGCCGCGCGACAAGGACGTCGTCGCCGTGACGGAGTCCGTCGTGGCCCGCTGCCAGGGCAACTACGCCACGACCGAGCAGATTGCCGCCGACGTGCGCGCCAAGACCGGCGGCGACGTGGTGGGCGTGACGTTCCCCATCCTCAGCCGCAACCGCTTCTCCCTCCTGCTCGCGGGCATCGCCGCGGGCGTGAAGAAGCTCGTGCTCGTGCTGAGCTATCCGTCCGACGAGGTCGGCAACCACCTTGTCTCGCTCGACCAGCTCGACGAGGCCGGGATCGACCCGTGGAACGACGTGCTCGATCTGGCGCGCTTCCGCGCCGCCTTTGGCAAGGTCATCCACCCCTTCACGGGCGTGGACTATGTCGACTACTACAAGGGCATCATCGAGAAGGCGGGCGCTGAGGCGGAGATCGTTTTCTCCAACCGCGTGCAGACCGTGCTCGACTACACGGACACCGTCATCTGCTGCGACATCCACACCCGCGCGCGCAGCAAGCGCCTGCTCAAGGCCGCGGGCGCGAAGGTCGTGCTGGGTCTGGATGACCTGCTGACCGCCCCCGTGGACGGCAGCGGCTATAACCCGCAGTACGGCCTGCTCGGCAGCAACAAGGCCGACGGCAGCCGTGTCAAGCTCTTCCCGCGCGACGCGCAGGCCGTGGCCGAAGCCATCGGCCGCCGCATGTGCGAGGCCACCGGCCATCAGATCGAGGCCATGGTTTATGGCGACGGCGCATTCAAGGATCCCGCCGGCAAGATCTGGGAGCTGGCCGACCCCGTCGTCTCCCCCGGCTATACCAAGGGGCTCGAGGGCACGCCCAACGAGCTGAAGCTGAAGTATCTGGCCGACCACGAGTTCGGCGACCTGAGCGGCGAAGCGCTGCAGCAGGCGGTCGCGCAGAAGATCCGCGAGAAGGACGCGAAGGTCAGCCTTGTCGGCAACATGGTCTCCGAGGGCACGACGCCCCGCCACCTGACCGACCTGATCGGCTCGCTCTGCGACCTGACGAGCGGCTCCGGCGACAAGGGCACGCCCATCGTCTATATCCAGGGCTACTTCGACAACTACACGAACGACTAAAAAGCCGTGCGATTTTCATCCGCGCCGTGGGGAAGAACAAGCCCCGCGGCGCGGATTTTTCTCTTGACAGTTGTCCGAAATCGTACTATACTGGCGATCGTCCGATTTCGGACATACTTCGCACACGGGAGGAACCCATGCATATCCAGCTTTCGGAGCACTTCACCTATGGCAAGCTGCTCCGCTTTACGCTCCCGTCCATCGTCATGATGGCCTTTTCGTCCATCTACGGCGTGGTGGACGGCGTTTTTGTCTCCAATTACGTCGGCGCGGATCCCTTCGCCGCCATCAACCTCATCATGCCATTTCTGATGATACTCGGCGCGGTGGGCTTCATGCTCGGCACCGGCGGCAGCGCGCTCGTGGCGTATATGCTCGGCGTCGGCAATGAGCGCAAAGCCAACGAGACGTTCTCGCTGCTCATGTACGTGCTCATCACGCTCGGCGCGATTTTCACGGTGCTCGGTCTGCTGTTCCTTGAGTCCGTCGCCCGCCTGCTTGGCGCGGACGAGACACTCCTGCCCTACTGCGTGAGCTATGGGCGCGTCATTCTCATCGCGCTCATCCCCTTCATGCTGCAAAACGCGTTCCAGAGCTTCCTCGTGACGGCGGAGCGGCCGCACTTCGGTCTGTATATCACGATCGCCGCGGGCGTGACGAACATCGTGCTCGACGCGCTGTTCATCGCGGTGCTGCGGCTCGGCGTGGTCGGCGCGGCTCTCGCCACAACCATCAGCCAGTATATCGGCGGCGTGATTCCGCTGCTCTACTTCATCTTCCCCAACAAGAGCAAGCTCCGGCTCTGCCGCGCGCGGCTCGATCTGCGCGCCATCGCCAAGGCCGGCAGCAACGGCGCCTCGGAGTTCATGACGAATATCTCCATGTCCATCGTCAACATGCTCTATAACTGGCAGCTCATGCGCCTGATGGGCTCGGACGGCGTGGCGGTGTTCGGCGTGATCATGTACGTGAACTTCATTTTTGTGTCCATCTTCCTCGGCTATTCGATGGGCAGCGCGCCCATCGTCGGCTACCACTACGGTGCCGGGAACCGGACAGAGCTGCAGGGGCTGCTGCGCAAGAGCCTGCGCCTGATCGGTGTTTTGAGCGCGGTGCTCACGGCGGCGGCCGAACTGCTCGCGCGGCCGCTCGCGATGATCTTCGTCTCGTATGACGTGAACCTGCTCGCCGTCACGCAGAGCGCCTTCGCCATCTACGCTATTTCCTTCCTGCTGGTGGGCTTTAACATCTACGCGTCCTCGTTCTTCACCGCGCTCAACGACGGATTTACCTCCGCGCTCATCTCGTTTGCGCGGACGCTGGTGTTCCAGATCGCGGCGGTTGTGCTGCTGCCGCTGGTGCTGGGCGTGGATGGCGTGTGGGGCGCGGTGATATTCGCCGAGCTGCTTGCGCTCTTCCTGTCGTGGTACTGCTTCGCGCGCAACCGGAAGAAGTACGGCTATGCCTGAGTGCGGAAGGGAGGGATTTCACCGTGTCCTACAGCCATGAATATAGCGCCATCGAGTCGCTGATCGGCTGCGCCTATCACGAGGCCGCGCTGAAAATGCATCTGGCCGACAGCGAGCTGTGCATTCTCTATACGCTCCACACGCACGGGCCGGGCTGCCTGCAGAGCACGCTCTATAAGGAGACAGGGCTGACGAAAACGACCGTCAACTCCGCGCTCAAGAAGCTCGAAAAGGGCGGCACGCTCTATCTGACCCCCGGCCCCGGCCGCAACACGCGCGTCTATCTGACCGAGAGCGGCGCGCAGCTGGCGCGGGATACCGCCGGGCGGCTCATGGAGCTGGAGAACCGGATCTACGCCAGCTGGACGCCCGAGGAGCAGGCGCTCTTCCTGCGCTTGAACCGCGACTTCGCGGAAAAGCTGACAGCCCTCGTTCGCGAAGAGCTATAAACAAAAATAAGGAAATACCGGGCGGTGCATCGCACCGCCCGGTATTTCCTTAACAAAAGGTGTCTCACAGAGTTCGCGGCTCGCAAGCCGCGAATAAATTAAAATCATTTTTCTGGCGACATGCGCGTCAGAAAAATTCTCTGCGCGCAGCGAGCGTCGCAGGCTGGCACAGCCAGCCGAGGCGCAGAGTGGAGCGAATCCTCTCACACAAAATGGCTGCGCCATTTTGTGTGAGTTTAAAAGATATAGTTGATCTTCTCGTCGTGGAACTCGGCCAGACGGGCGTTGTACGCCGCGACGGCGGTGTCCTCGAAGGCAAGATCGTCACTCTTCGCGCCCAGCTCGCGCAGGAGCCACTTCGTAAACGGCGGGTTCAGTACCAGCAGCGGCCCGATCAGATACGTTGCCATCAGCCCGCCGCGGCGGAAGCCCTCGGCGGCGGAGCCGGGGCGGCGGCCGACGCCGCGCTCCACGCGGAAGAGCGCCTCGCTCAGCTCATCGTCCGGATAGGTGTGGCCGAACACGCTCTTGAAGCCCACAATGTCCATGTCCTGAAACTTTCCGAGGAAGAAGCTGCTGTGGCGCTTGAGCATGTGGTACTCCGCGTGCGTCGCGAGCAGGCCCAGCCCGTCGAAGGCGCGCTTGCCGTCGATGTCAACGTACTTGCCCAGCGCGTCGAGCGCGTTGCCCGTCGCGAGCATGCGATTCCCGGCGTCGATATAGTCCGCGAGCGCGTCGCGGTAGGGCGTCAGCGCCTCGACCAGCAGCTGCAGCCCGCGCTCCGTCGCCGAGCCGACATAGACCAGATCCACGCCGCCGTCAAGAAACGCGGGGCGGGACTTCAGATCCGTCTCCACGACCTCGAGCTCCGGGCAGCTCTTCTGCAGATAGCGGATATTGCCGAGATCGCCGTAGAGATTGCAGATCTCCGGATAGAGAACTTCGATTTTCATGCCTGCACCTCCTCGTGCTTGCTATGCGCCTCGGCCAGCTCGGCGAGGCGGTTGTAGATGCGCTCCGTCTGATCCACCTCCACGTCGTGCAGCAGGCAGATCTCGTCGCCCGGACGGAACTGCAGCAGCTCCAGCGCCTTCAGATCATCCGGCTCGTAGCAGATGCGCTCGGCGGGGATCCCCGCCAGCAGCATGCGCAGCTTGTAGTCCAGCCCGCGCTTGCCCGTGCAGACAATCTGCACGACGTCGTCGCGGTTCAGAAACTCGAAATCCGTGTCGTACAGCCAGCAGACGTTCTCCGACCAGCGCTTTTCGCAGGCCTGATCGTTGATCATCAGGAACAGCTCCTTCTGCCCCGGCAGACCCGCGATATAGTCAAACGCGCGGGAAGTCGCGAAGGCGTTCAGCCCCTTGGACATCTGGGTGATGATGTGGAAACCGCCGACCTGATGGTCGCCGTGGCGGGTGGAGGGGACGGCGGCGTGCGCCATCATCTCGTGTACCTTCTCCTCGCTGTAGCCCAGCTGACGCAGCACGGCGATGACCGTGACCATGTTGTAGATGTTGAAAATGCTGTCGCTGATGAGCTTGTATTCGCGCACGTCCTCGCCCTCACGCAGCTGCAGCGAGCCGCCCGCGATGTCGACGTTCTGCGCCAGATACTGCGCGTCCGGGGAGTGGAAGCCGCAGGCCGGGCAGACGGCGTGGCCGATGTGGTGATAGCGGCGGTAGGTATACTGCAGCTTCGCGCTGCACTTCGGGCAGATCTGGCGGTCGTTGAGCAGGTTCACGCAGTCCGTCACGTCGCCGGGCATGCGGTCGATGCCGAAGTAGACGCGCTTGTTCTGCGGCGCAACCGTGTCGGAGATGAGATCGTCGGCGTTCAGAATGAGCGTCGTCTTTTCCGGCATGGCCTGTGAGATGATGCTCGCGATGAAGTCCGGGTGCGCATGGCGCATCGTCGAGTCGCGGCAGAGGTTCGTGATCGCGACGAAGTCGGGCTGGACATACGGATAGATCCGCAGCGACGAGCGCTCGTCCACCTCCAGCACCGCGATGTCGTACTTTGTCACCTTGCCCGCGAGATTGCAGCCGCGCAGCAGCGCCGTCGCGATACCGGAGACGATGTTCGAGCCGGTGCGGTTCGTCACGACGTGCCGTCCCTCGCTCTCGAGCAGACCCGAGAGCATGTTGCTCACGGTCGTCTTGCCGTTCGTGCCGGTGATGGCCACGATCGTCTCGGGCTTTCCGACGTACTTCAGAAAGTCCGGGCAGATCTTCAGCGCGAGCGAACCGGGGAAGTCCGTCCCGTTGTGGTGCGTGATGGCCAGCGCCGGGATCGACAGCTTCGCCATCCACAGCGCAAAGTAAAATCTCAACTTACCCATGTTGTTTATTCAGCCTCCTCAGTGGTAATCGCCGCCGCGCGGCAGCTGCAGCCGTCGGCGTTTTCAAATTTCAGCGGCATGGTCAGGAACGTAAAGCGTTTCCCGATCAGCGCGTCGATACCGGTTAAGTTTTCCGTGTTGACAAGATCCGCGCCCAGCAGCGCCATGTGGTTGGGAAAATCGGCACTGTCGCACGGGTCGAGGGAGATCGAGTCCTCGCCGACGCCCTTGAGCGGGAGCGAGGCGACGAACCGCGCGGCCTCCGCCGTCAGGCAGGGGAAGTTTTCGTAGTAACCGTCTTTTCCCCAGAGCCTGTCCCAGCCCGTGCAGAAGAGCAGAAACTCCGCGCGGCGGATATCCTCCTCGTGCGCGCGCAGAAGCGAGAGCGGAATCTCCCGCCGCCCGCGGCAGTCGAGCACGAAGCCCGGCCCCACGAATTTCTCCACCCCGTAGGAATCGAGCGTGCGGCCGCGGGCGATCATGTGCGCGGGCGCGTCCATGTGCGTCCCGGTGTGGGAGTACATGTGCAGGAGCGTCTCGCGATAGCCCGCTGTCTCGATTGTGCAGGCCGTCGTGAGCACCGGCTTTTCCGTGCCGGGATAGACGGGCATCTCGCCCGAGATGGTGTGTGTCAGATCCAGAACGCTCATGCTTCGCCGTCCTTTCCGCGCGCGTGCAGCCAGATCATCAGCGCCGCAATGTCCGCCGGGGACACGCCGCTGATGCGGCTGGCCTGTCCGAGGTTCTGCGGGCGGATGGCGCTGAGCTTTTCGCGCGCCTCGAGCCGCAGCCCCTGAATGTCCGCGTAGTCCGCGTCCGCCGGGATGCGCCGCCGCTCGAGCTTTTCAAACTCCTCGACCTGCGCCGTCTGACGGCGGATATAGCCCTCGTACTTGACGGAGATCTCCACCTGCTCGCGCACCGCCGCGTCCAGCGCCGGGGCGTCCGGGTCGAAGGGGCGCAGATCGTCGTAGCGCACCTGCGGCCGGCGCAGCAGGTCGATCAGGCGGCAGCCGTCGTGTACCGCCGCCGTGCCGCGGCTCTCGAGCATCGCGTTGAGCGCGTCGCTTCCGTAGACGCCCGTGCGCGTCAGGCGGGCAATCTCGCGCTGCACGGCCCCGTATTTCTCCTCCACGCGGCGCATCCGCTCGTCCGGGACGAGCCCGATCCGGTGCCCGATGGGACACAGGCGCGCGTCCGCGTTGTCCTGCCGCAGAAGCAGGCGGTATTCCGACCGGCTCGTCATGATTCGGTACGGCTCCTCCGTCCCCTTCGTGACGAGGTCGTCGATGAGCGTACCGATGTAGCTCTCGCTGCGCTTTAAGACCATCGGCTCACGGCCGAGGAGCTTCAGCGCGGCGTTCACGCCCGCGACGAAGCCCTGCACCGCCGCCTCCTCATAGCCCGACGAGCCGTTGAACTGCCCCGCGCCGTAGAGACCCGCGACCTTCTTACTCTCGAGCGTCGGCAGCAGCTCTGTCGGGTCGACGCAGTCATACTCGATGGCGTAGGCCGGACGCATCATCTCCGCGTGCTCCAGCCCCGGCACGGAGTGCAGCATCTCGCGCTGCACCTCCTCGGGCATGGAGGAGGAGAAGCCCTGGATGTACATCTCCTCCGTGTCGAGCCCCATCGGCTCGATGAAGAGCTGGTGGCGGGGCTTGTCGGCAAAGCGCACGACCTTCGTCTCGATCGACGGACAGTACCGCGGGCCGATCCCCTCGATCACGCCCGCGTAGATCGGGCTGCGGTCGAGATTTTCGCGGATGATGCGGTGGGTCTCCTCCGTCGTATAGGTCAGGTAGCACACGGCGCGGTTTTCCGGTGCGTGCGCCGTCTCAAAGCTGAAGGGGAGGGCATCGTCATCCCCCGGCTGCAGCTGCATTTTGGAAAAGTCGATGCTGCGGCGGTTGACGCGCGGCGGCGTCCCCGTCTTGAAGCGCCGCAGCCGCAGCCCCAGCCGCGCAAGCGCATCCGCAAGCGGTCCGGCGGCGTGCATCCCGTCGGGGCCGGAGTCTTCGATACACTCGCCCACGATCGTCCGCCCGTGCAGATACGTCCCCGTGCAGATCACGGCGGCCCGCACGCCGTAGACCGCGCCCGTGCGCAGGACAATCTGCGAGACGTGCCCGTCCTCGGCGCGCAGGTCGACGACCTCCGCCTGCC
>ERZ773187.2437-NODE-2437-length-11722-cov-5.985943_pt1 | contig 11722 bp, 8 predicted proteins | sample MGYA00511242_ERZ773187 | MGnify/ENA primary metagenome ERZ773187 (study PRJEB29015, sample SAMEA2737744) | human gut metagenome | biome: human gut; feature: human-associated habitat; material: faeces | place: China | collected 2012 ... | reverse complement strand
ACTCAAATAATATTGTAAATGAAAGATAAATATCTTATTAATAAGATGAAAAGACAATATTGGTGTAAGATAAATGTATAAAATATTAAGGAAAGAGTATAATGCGTTTTCCCTGGTCGCACTGGCCCCTTTTAATACTTGGATGCTTTCGATATCATCCGGATTGATGTCGGAGAATCCGTTACCATAGTCCACGGAAAGTTCGCTGTTTGAACCTGCACCGTAGGCAACACCCAGATTGGTCATCGGACTACTCATCGGTACACCGTCCACTACCACCAATGCGTCGTTTCCGTTCTGGTTCAGCGAGACGTCCCCCCGCAGCGAGATACGGCTCGAATTAAGCGGACCACCGGAAGAGATAACACTCAATCCGGCTACCTTGCCGTTCAGTGCCGTCGACCAGTTGGTGGGTAGTGCCCCTGTAATCATATCCCCTTTCACGGTTTCCGTGGCATATCCCAATCCTTTTTCTTCACGTTTGATCCCCAGGGCAGTCACCACCACATCATTCAGTTGTTGCGACTCTTCCGCCAGTTTTACGTTCATCGTATTGCCTGCATAGTTCTTCTGTAGCGTTTTATATCCCACATAACTGAATACAAGCAAATCCTTTTGAGTCAATGTTTTCTTAGTCTTCAGGGAGTAGTTTCCGTCGATGTCGGTCACCGTGCCGTCTGTCGAGTTTTTCACAGCTACAGTAGCCCCGATTAACGGTTCCCCACCTTCACTCGTTATTTTTCCTTTCACTGTTGTCTGTGCGTATGCAGAGCCACAGCACAAGAGCCCAACTACTACGGAAAGCAGCCATTTGTTCCTTTTCATAATCTTTTACCTTGCTTCTTTTAATTTGTTAAATGCAATAAAGTTATTCACACCAGTGTTTTGTTTCACGGTGCAAAGGAATACAAGGCGGATTAAGATAGTATTACAGATCTGTTAACAATCTGTGTTGTGCGATAAATACAAACTAATAAAATAAATGGAGGCACGGATTACACGGTTTTAGTTAATAAAAGAACCGCGTAATCCGTGCCTAATAATCTAATAATAAAAGATTATTTTACTTGATTAGATAGAATATTTACTCTGATACTCTTTCGGCGACATCCCCTCGTGCCGTTTGAAGTACCTTCCTAAATACGACTGATCGGGAAAATGGAGTCGGTCGGCAATTTCCTGCACTGTCAGTTCGGTTGATTGAAGCAACACTTTAATCTTCAGAATAGCAAAGTCGTCAATGATCTTTTTAGCAGAATCACCAGTGACAGCTTTGCAGATACCAGTCAGATATTTGGTAGAAATGCACAGTTTGTCGGCATAGAAGCTGACTTCCCGTTGAGAGGCACAATGCTCGTGTACAAGCGATACGAAACTTTTGAAGATTTCATCCTGTCGGGTACCACCTTCTATTTTATGCTTACCGAAATAGCGGTAGCATTTATCATAAATGTCGAACATGAAAGACTGGAGATGGTTTCTGGCTATCTGGTTCCGGAAACGGTTTTCACGGTCGTTATATATCGCTGTTGTGGCTCGTATCAATCCGTTGATGGCTCCGGTATTTTCTTGGGGGAGAACGTAGCAAGGCTGTTCTTTGATGAACCGGAAAAATATAGGCTCAAACCGCATGCAGGCTTCCATGAACATCTCTTTTGGAAATTCGAAAAACGAAGCGGTGAAGTCGCTGCTACAACCATTGATGCAGATAATGGTACCGGGAAGAAGTACTACCTGTGTGTTTTTTACAATTTCATAATCCTTCAAATCGATTGTGGCGTGTGCCCATCCCTTACGGCAAAAGTAAATGGCACCTCCTTCCAACTTCCATAAATGATGCATGACCGGAGACAGATTTTCGTCGGTTCCGGCAATAAAAGGTTCGCGGAGTATAGCAAAGGCTGGAGTTTCTTTCATACACATTTCTCTTTTCGCGGACAAAAATAGGACTTTTTTACTAAATATTAGCTTTTATATTCCGAAAATGAACAAAACTCAAAACAGTATGACCAGTTTTCTATACTAAAAAGAGCCTATCTTTGCCGCGTTCAAAAATTTAATAGGTAACATAATGAGTAGAAAGATTAGTAAAGTTAAGCAAGGGCTGTTATTGCTCTGCTGTCTGGTTGCTGCTACGGGATGTAAGCAAGCTCCACCTGCACAAATGGAAACAGGATATGAAGTTATGACCGTCGCTCCGGCGGACCGTATGATTCTGAGCACATATTCGGCGACAATTCGCGGACGCCAGGATATTGATATTTATCCGCAGGTGAGTGGAACGCTGACAAAAGTATGTGTGACGGAAGGACAACGTGTAAAAAACGGACAGACATTGTTCATTATCGACCAGGTGCCCTACGAGGCCGCATTGCAGACGGCGGTGGCAAATGTGAAGTCTGCTGAAGCTGCTCTTGCTACGGCACAGCTTACTTATGAAAGCAAAGAGGAACTGTATAAGGAGAATGTGGTTTCCGCATTCGATCTGAGCACGGCAAAGAATTCTCTTCTGTCAGCCAAAGCACAGCTGGCACAGGCGAAAGCACAGGAAGTAAACGCCCGCAATAACCTTTCATATACGGTAGTGAAGAGTCCCAGCGACGGTGTGATAGCTATGTTGCCTTACCGTGTCGGAGCATTGGTAGGACCGAGCATTCCACAGGCTTTGACTACGGTTTCCGACAATTCGGATATGTACGTTTACTTTTCTCTGACCGAAAATGAATTGCTTTCTTTGATTAACCAGTATAAAAACATGGACGAAGCATTGAAGAATATGCCGGAAGTAGAATTAAAACTGATTGACGGTTCAGTGTATGGCGAGAAAGGACGTGTGGAGTCTATCAGCGGTGTGATCAACCGTCAGACAGGAACGGTAGGTGTTCGTGCGGTGTTCCCTAATGCTTCGGGTATTTTACACAGTGGCGCTTCGGGCAGTGTCCTAGTTCCCAATTCCTACAAAGGTGTTATTGTTATTCCTCAGGAAGCTACGGTGGCAATGCAGGATAAGATTTCCGTATATAAAGTTGTGGACGGAAAAGCGACTTCAACGTTGATTACTGTAGCTGCCATCAATGACGGACGCGAGTATATCGTTCTGGACGGGTTGAAAGTCGGGGACGAGATTGTGTCACAAGGCGCCGGACTGCTTAGAGAGGGAACGCAAGTAAAATAAAGCTGTAAGATACAAAAAATGAAAGGAAATGTATTTATAAAGCGACCGGTGATGGCTATGTCCATTTCCGTGTTGATTATGATTGTCGGATTTATTTCGCTTTTCACCTTGCCGGTGGAGCAATATCCCGATATAGCACCGCCTACGGTGATGGTGTCCGCCACTTATACGGGGGCAGACGCTGATGCGGTGATGAATAGTGTGATTATGCCATTGGAGGAGAGTATCAATGGTGTTGAAAATATGATGTATATCACTTCTAATGCGACCAATTCCGGTACTGCCACTATCCAAGTCTATTTCAAGCAGGGAACAGATCCGGATATGGCTGCGGTCAACGTGCAAAACCGTGTATCGAAGGCTCAAGGACTGTTGCCTGCTGAAGTTACCAAGATCGGTGTAACGACGAGTAAACGGCAGACCAGCTTCCTGCAGATTAATTCATTGGTAAGTACGGACGACCGTTACGATGAAACTTTCCTTGCCAATTATCTAGATATTAACGTTATTCCGGAAATTAAACGTATAGAGGGAGTCGGTGACGTGATGGAGTTGGGAGATACTTATAGTATGCGTATCTGGCTGAAACCGGAATTGATGGCACAATACGGATTGGTTCCGTCGGATGTGACGGCAATACTGGGTGAGCAGAACCTTGAGGCTCCTACCGGTTCTTTAGGTGCGGATTCTAAAAATGTTTTCCAGTTCACTATGAAATATCGCGGTCGTCTGAAGAGTGTGGAAGAATTTCAGAACACTGTGTTGCGTGCAGAGGATGATGGCTCTACACTTCGCTTGAAAGATGTGGCCAAGGTGGAATTGGGAGCGTTGTCTTACAGCTTTCATGGTAAGACAAACGGACATCCGGGCGTGACGTTTATGGCCTTCCAGGTGGCCGGAGCAAACGCTACTTCGGTGAACGAAGCCATAACGGACAAACTGAATGAAATGTCGAAAGACCTGCCTGCGGGTACGGAATTTCTTTCGATGATGAGTTCTAACGACTTCCTGTTCGCTTCTATTCACAATGTGGTGGAGACATTGGTCATCGCTATCATCTTGGTTATCCTTGTGGTTTACTTCTTCTTGCAGGATTTCAAAAGCACACTGATACCGTCTATTTCCATCATTGTCTCTTTGGTCGGTACGTTCGCCTGTCTGACGGCAGCCGGATTCAGTATCAATATTCTTACGCTTTTCGCTTTGGTGCTTGCCATCGGTACGGTAGTTGATGACGCTATTGTAGTGGTAGAGGCAGTGCAGGCAAAGTTTGATTCCGGCTACACATCTCCTTATCTTGCCACCAAAGATGCGTTAAGTGATGTGACGATGGCGGTAATCTCTTGTACGTGTGTATTTATGGCGGTATTTATCCCTGTTACTTTTATGGGCGGTACTTCCGGTATTTTCTATACGCAGTTCGGTATCACTATGGCAACTTCCGTTGGCTTGTCCTGTATTTGCGCCTTGACTCTTTGTCCGGCATTGTGCGCTATGATGATGCGTCCGGCTTCGGGCACTAAGAGCGCGAAAAGTATCAACGGACGTGTGCGTGCCGCTTATAATGCTTCTTACAATGCTATGCTGGGTAAATATAAGAAAGGAGTGATGTTCTTTATCCACCACCGTTGGATGGTGTGGACTTCTTTGGTTTGCTGTATAGCTTTGCTCGTTTATCTGATGTCGACAACCAAAACCGGTCTGGTTCCTCAGGAAGATCAGGGAGTTATGATGGTGAATGTCAGTGTGGCACCGGGTAGTACGCTGGAAGAGACCAACAAAGTAATCGATAAAGTAGAAGCTGTGATAAAGAGCACTCCGGAGGTAAAACAATATACTACTGTCGCCGGTTACGGACTGATTGCCGGACAGGGTGTTTCGTACGGTACGGTTATTATCCGTCTGAAGGACTGGAGCGAACGTAAGGGTAGCGAACACACGGCTGATGCGGTGATGACACGCCTGAACGGACAATTCTATATGATTAAAGAAGCACAGATTTTCTGCTTCCAGCCGGGTATGATTCCGGGCTACGGTATGGGTAACTCTATCGAGCTGAACCTTCAGGATAAGACTGGTGGGGATATGACTACATTCTATAACAATGCGATGAAGTTCCTCGGTGCGTTGAACCAGCGTCCGGAAGTGGCAATGGCATATACTTCCTACGCAATGAACTTTCCCCAACTGTCGGTAGAAGTAGATCCGGCGAAGTGTAAGCGGGCAGGTATTTCGCCCTCTACGATATTGGATGCACTGGGTAGTTACTGTGGTGGTGCTTACATATCCAACTATAACCAGTTCGGTAAGGTATATCGTGTTATGATGCAGGCTTCACCGGAGTATCGCTTGGATGAGCACGCACTCAAGAATATGTATGTCCGTAATGGTACCGAAATGGCTCCTGTCAGCCAGTTTGTGACGATCAAGAAAGTAATGGGAGCGGAAGTTGCCAATCGCTTCAACCTGTATAGCAGTATTACAGCCAACGTGAATCCGGCTGCCGGATACTCATCCGGTGAGGTCCAGAAAGCCATTAATGAGGTTGCCGAACAGACCTTGCCTATGGGATACGGATACGAGTATGGAGGAATGGCGCGTGAAGAGGCCAGCAGTGGCGGTGCAAAAACGCTTTTTGTGTATGGTATTTGCATTGTTTTGATCTTCCTTATTCTAGCTTGTTTGTATGAAAGCTTCCTGATACCGTTTGCCGTTATCTTTTCCGTACCGTTCGGCTTGATGGGATCTTTCCTCTTTGCCAAGATTTTCGGTTTGGAGAACAATATTTATCTCCAGACGGGTGTGATTATGTTGATCGGTTTGTTAGCGAAGACGGCTATTCTGATTACAGAGTACGCAATCGAACGGCGTCGTAAAGGGATGGGAATTATCGAGTCGGCCTACAGTGCGGCGCAAGCTCGTTTGCGACCTATCTTGATGACAGTTCTTACGATGATTTTCGGTATGTTGCCGTTGATGTTCTCCTCCGGTGCAGGCGCTAACGGTAATTCATCATTGGGTACAGGTGTCGTAGGAGGTATGGCTGTGGGTACATTGGCATTATTGTTTGTAGTCCCGGTATTTTACATTGCATTTGAGTTCTTGCAGGAGAAAATCCGTAAGCCGATGTATGAGGAGGCGGACCAACAAGTAGAATTGGAGAAGGAAAGAAGCTTGGCGGAACGCAGTGTGTTTAACGAAGATAAATAACTCAAATAGAAAAGTAAAGTATGAGAAAAATTATCATATTATCCGCAGCAACACTGGTACTGAGCAGTTGCGGTATTTACAATAAATACAAACCGGTGTCGGAAGTTCCGGAGGGACTTTATGGTAGTGAGCCAGTCGCTGCCGTCGATACGGCAAACTTCGGTAACCTCTCGTGGAGGGAGGTTTTTACCGACCCATATTTGCAGACTTTGATCGATTCGGCTTTGGTGCGGAATACAGATATGCAGACGGCTCACCTGCGTGTGAAAGAAGCGGAAGCTTCACTCTTGACGTCCAAATTGTCTTATCTGCCTACCCTGTTTTTGGCGCCCGAAGGGGCTGTCAGCAGTTTAGACCGTGCGAAAGCCACACAGACCTATTCTCTGCCTGTCACGGCTTCGTGGGAGTTGGATATCTTTGGAAAGGTAACGACAGCCAAACGTCGTGCGAAAGCTGCCTACGAACAGAGTAAGGAGTATGAACAGGCTGTGAAAACACAATTGGTGGCTGCTATGGCAAATGCCTATTATACATTGCTAATGCTTGATTCGCAATATGAGATTGCTGTTGCTACCGAAGCGGCTTGGAAGGAAAGTGTGAGGACTACCCGTGCCATGAAAAATGCCGGTATGGTGACTGAAGCCGGGTTGGCGCAGACAGAGGCTACCTATTATAATATATGTACGACTGTGCTTGATCTGAAGGAGCAGATCAATCAGGCAGAGAACTCGTTGGCGTTGTTATTGGCGGAAACTCCTCACGAGATTCAGCGTGGAAAACTGGGAAATCAGCAGTTGCCGGAGAACTTCTCAGTAGGTGTTCCTTTGCAAATGCTTGCCAATCGCCCCGATGTTCGTAGTGCGGAATTTTCACTGGCTCAGGCTTTCTACACAACGAATGCAGCTCGTGCTGCTTTCTATCCCTCTATCACTTTGAGTGGTAGTGCCGGGTGGACAAACAGTGCCGGTAGCATGATTATCAATCCGGGACAATTCCTTGCTTCTGCTTTAGCATCCCTGACTCAGCCTTTGTTTAATAAAGGACTGAATATCGCACAACTCAAGATTGCGAAAGCGCAACAGGAAGAAGCACGCCTTAGTTTTGAACAGACTTTGCTGAATGCGGGCGTGGAGGTGAACGAAGCATTGGTACAGTATCAGACGGCTCGTGAGAAGGCTGCTTTCTATGATAAGCAAGTAGCTTCCTTACAGACGGCCTCCAAGAGTATAAGTCTTTTGATGAAGCATGGCAACACCACTTATCTGGAGGTATTGACTGCACAACAAACGTTGCTTAATGCACAATTGTCTCAAGTTGCCAATCGCTTTACCGAAATCCAGGGTATGATTACTTTATATCAGGCGTTGGGAGGAGGCCGGATGTAAGGAGGTTGTTATTCTAAATTCTTAAGTATATTCACTGTGATGAGAGGGAATCTCATTGCAGTGAATATTTTTTTATTCTCTTTTCCTATTTTTCTACGAAAGTATTCAGTGAATGAGGTTGTAAAGTGATATTTAAATAGCGGTTCCCTAAATTAACGGTTATATCTTTCGCTTTTTCGTTGAAGTTTCCGGCTATAGCCACTTGTTTCTTTTGAGGAGTCATAACGACAAGTACCGGAGTTTTGTCTTCTTTGCCGGTTTTATAAGCTAAGATTTTTGAACCGGGCGTTATGTAATGGCTGTAATGTTGTACTTCATAATACTCAGGAGCATAGGTTGCCGTTCCTGCTTTTGAATCTACATGGATTAACGCGTTTTGTTTCCATCCCCATCCGCTGAAACCACCATCATACAATATAGCGTTCCAAAAAGTATATTCTTCGCAACCATTACCCAGATAGTGATTCATCAATCCGAAGGTATGCTCGGCTGCTTTCCAATCGAAAGAGCCCCATCCGCATTCACTTTCTGTTTGTACATATTTATATTGCGGATATTTGGCACGGAGTTTCGGTAATATCTGTCCGCCTTCCCATTGGAAACCGACGCCTTGTATCGTTTCCGGCATACGTGGATCAGAAAGGACCTTATCAATAACATCGTAGCGGTTAGTGTTGATTGTTCCTAAGTATAATTTAATTTCCGGATGTTGCTTCTTTAGGGTAGGAGCGAGATATTCTGTGTTGAAACGGATGATACCTTCTGTCACGGTTGATATTGAAGTATTTTAATTGGAAATCACTGGGCACTTCGTCACAGCTGTACCAGTCACGTGCATAGTCGTTGGCATTCATGGAAAAGCGCCCCATTGTGAACCTCAGCTCTCCTTCGGGAGAGAAAAGTTTGTGAAGAATCGTTTCCTGTTCCTTACGAGGAAGCATATTGAGTGCATCCCATCCTAATTCGTTGAAGCAAGTTACCCAAGCTTTGAAAACAGTCCCTTTTTCCGAACCGCTGACATCCAATATGGGAGTTTGTGCGGCATTCGTTTGTAGCTTGGCTTTCGATTTTTGCCAGGTGTTACCTTCCGTACTGCTGATCCATTCGAGAGATTGGGCATACATGGAGTTTGCTGATAGTGTGAGGACTAAACTACTTACCAGAGTGGTTTTCTTTACAATGTTTCTCATGTCTTGATTCAAAGTGTTATTTATTAGTTGACTGGTGACAAAAGTAAAAAAGAAGAGGGGTATGGAGGAACAAATATGTAACAGATACTACGACAGATGTAACAAAAAAGAGCAGGTGTCAGAATAATTAAAGTCGGCAATTGCTGGTTTTAATTCTGACACCCACTCATTTTTAGGTTGTTAGGTATGCTTATGCGTTCAATGCCTGTTCAATATCCGCGATGATATCATCTGCGTTTTCGATTCCTACGGACAGACGAATTAGGTCAGGCCGTACACCTGCTTCCATCAACTGCTCGTCCGACAACTGACGATGTGTGTGGCTTGCAGGATGAAGCACGCAACTACGTGCATCGGCAACGTGAGTGACGATAGCAATGAATTCCAGTGAATCCATAAACTTGATGGAAACATCGCGTCCCCCTTTCAGGCCGAAGGAGATTACTCCACAAGAACCGTTCGGCATATATTTTTGTGCCAAAGCGTAATATTTGTTATCCGGCAGGCCACAGTAATTGACCCAAGCCACTTTCTCGTTCTTGGAAAGGTATTCGGCTACTTTCTGTGCATTGCGGCAATGCTGTGGCATACGGAGGTGTAGTGTTTCGAGTCCCAGATTCAATAAGAATGAATTTTGCGGGCTTTGGATGCTGCCCAAGTCACGCATCAGTTGTGCGGTAGCTTTGGTTATATAAGCGCCTTTGCCAAATGCTTTGGTGTAAGTCAGTCCGTGGTAGGATTCGTCAGGGGTACAAAGGCCCGGAAATTTATCTGCATGAGCGTCCCAGTCGAAGTTACCGCTGTCAATTGCACAACCGCCTACGCTGGTAGCGTGTCCGTCCATATATTTGGTTGTGGAGTGAACAACGATGTCGGCACCCCACTCGAACGGGCGACAGTTGATGGGGGTAGGGAAAGTATTATCCACAATCAAAGGTACTCCGTGATTGTGAGCGATACGGGCGAATTTCTCAATATCCAGCACTTCGAGAGAAGGATTGGAAATAGTTTCACCGAACAATGCTTTTGTATTTGGCTGGAAGGCTGCGGAAATTTCTTCTTCGCTGGCGTCCGGATTGACGAAAGTAACGTCTATGCCTAGTTTTTTCATTGTCACGCCGAACAGGTTGAAAGTACCGCCGTAAATAGCGGAAGAACAAACAAAATGATCTCCGGCCTGGCAAATATTGAAAATAGCATAAAAGTTGGCTGCCTGACCACTGGAAGTCAACATGGCGGCTACACCACCTTCGAGAGCGGCAATCTTGGCGGCAACAGCGTCATTTGTCGGATTTTGCAGTCGTGTATAAAAGTAACCGCTATCTTCCAAATCGAAAAGGCGGGCCATTTGTTCGCTGGTATCATATTTGAAAGTTGTACTTTGATAGATGGGCAATACGCGTGGTTCGCCCTTTTTAGGCGTCCACCCTGCCTGTACGCACAGGGTTTCGGGCTTGAATTGTTTTGCCATAATGTTATCGGGTTTTAGTGATTTATTCCAAAAAATGTTTTAATGACGCAAAAGTAGGGAAAATAATTGTATTTTTGCCCTGTTTATGAGTGAAATGATAGTCACATGAAGGAGATAATTGTGCAGATATGAAAAATAAACTCTATATTCTTTTATTCTTAGCTTTTCTTTTCTCAGGAACAGCACTTTGGGCGCAGCAGAAAGCGACCCCGAAGGCGGGTGAGGGTATCTCTGCTTTTCTATTGAGACATAATCGTTCTCCCCGAAAATATATGGATGATTTTATAGAGCTGAATAAAAAGAAACTGGGGAAAAAGAATGTACTTAAAGTAGGGGTGAGTTATATTATTCCTCCCAAAGAGAAATCAAAAAACACAAATTTGGGAACTACTATTAACGAGCCTTTGTTTGGTAAGGAATTGGCAAATGTCAAGGTTACTTCCAATCGTCTTGCCGGTGCTTGTTTCTATGTGGTCAGCGGACATGGCGGTCCCGATCCCGGAGCTATCGGACGGGCAGGAAGGCATGAGCTTCACGAAGACGAATATGCATATGATATTGCTCTTCGTCTGGCGCGTGTTCTGATGCAGGAAGGTGCTGATGTGCGTATTATCATTCAGGACGCTAAGGATGGAATTCGTGATGAATCGTATCTGTCCAACAGTAAGCGCGAAACTTGTATGGGGGATCCAATTCCATTGAATCAGGTACAACGTCTTCAGCAGCGTTGCAATAAGATCAACGCTTTATATCAGAAAGACCGTAAAAACTATGCCTATTGCAGGGCTATCTTTATCCATGTGGATAGTCGAAGCAAGGGAAAGCAAACTGATGTCTTTTTCTATCATTCGAACAAGAAAGCGCATAGCAAACGGTTGGCGAATAATATGAAAGATACATTTGAATCGAAATATGATAAGCATCAGCCCAACCGGGGCTTTTCCGGCACTGTGAGTGGCCGTAATCTGTATGTGCTCTCCCGTACCACTCCCGTTTCTGTATTTGTGGAGTTGGGCAATATTCAAAATACTTTCGATCAACGCCGATTAGTGATAAATTCTAACCGACAGGCATTGGCTAAATGGCTGATGGAGGGCTTTTTAAAGGATTATAAAGAGAAAAAATAAGTAGAAGAGTCTGTTTTTTATGAACAAAACATATAACTGTTTGTTTTAATAATGCAAATCACCTGATAAAGCTTCTTATGGGTATGCGAATATAGATAAGTCAAGCAAGATATGCCTCCCCGGCATAACAGGAAGATTGCATAGTAGTTTTGTCGTGTTTTATT
>ERZ773187.2431-NODE-2431-length-11749-cov-28.803061_pt1 | contig 11749 bp, 7 predicted proteins | sample MGYA00511242_ERZ773187 | MGnify/ENA primary metagenome ERZ773187 (study PRJEB29015, sample SAMEA2737744) | human gut metagenome | biome: human gut; feature: human-associated habitat; material: faeces | place: China | collected 2012 ... | reverse complement strand
CAGTACTGGGGCGGGACAGTGTGTGTCTTGCCGACTGCGCCATTGCCGAGAGCAAATTTGAAAAGGGCGCGGACGTCACCGGACGGATGCTGTCCCTTCTCCCGCAGCTGAACGAGATCCGCAACCGGGGCACGCCGGACATGGAGTTCGCCGTCAGCGGGCTTCTGGCCCGCAGCCAGCTGGCAAACGGACAGGCGATGGATGCGCGGCGCACCATCGAGGTGCTCCGTGAATGCTTTGCCGAGCGCGGTTTGACACGCTTTCTGCCCAATATGGACGCCATGCTCTGCCGTATTGACATGCACACCGGCGACCTTGACGCGGCGGACGCGTGGTATCGGGAAAAAGCCCCGTGCGAACCCACGCACCTGAACGTCATGCGGCGCTATCAGTATCTCACCCAGGCCATGGTGGAGCTGGAGGACGGCAGACCGGACACGGCGCAGCTGACTCTCTCCCCTCTGGAACCGTACATTCAAAACTGCGCCCGCAACATCGACGGCATTCACCTGAATGTCCTGACTGCCATCGCCTTGCACCGCAAGAAGGACGAGCGGTGGCGCGAGCGATTGACGGCGGCGCTGGACGCGGCGGCGGAGTACCGCTTCATCCGTACCGTCAGCGTATACGGCACGGCGGTGCTGCCGCTGCTGGAAGCGCTGGACTGGGACGGCGACAAAGCATGGCGCAAACGGCTGATGGCGGCGGTGCGGACGCAGGCGGCGTTCTACCCGCATTTCCTCGAACCCCGCCTTGCCCCCGGCGAGGAGCTGACGCCCACGGAGCTTCAAATTCTCCATCTGCTCTGCGCGGACAAGTCCAACGCCGAAATCGCGCAGATCATGGATGTGAAGCTGCCGACCGTGAAGACCCACGTCAGCCACATCCTCGACAAGCTGGACGTGAAGCGCCGGGCGGAGGCCAAGACCGCCGCGAAGAAGCTGCATTTAGTGCCGGACAACCTGTAAAAATATCATCCGACAGATGTCGGATTTCCACATAAAAGCAAGACGATTTTTCAAGGAGGAAAGACATGAAAAAACGAATATTGAGTGTGCTCATGGCGTTGGCGCTGTGTCTAACGCTCCTGCCCGCGCCCGCGTGGGCGGCGGAGGACACACTGGAGGGCGGCACCATCGTGCAGGAGGAGCAGGAAGAAACTACGCCCGCCACATCGGAACAGGCGGTGGAGGACGCGTCGGAGGGTGGCACCATCGTGCAGGAGGAGCAGGAAGAAGCCACGACCGAAGGCAACGGGCAGTCGACCAACACGGGCGGAACAGTCCAATTCCGAAACGAACACGCTTACGGAGATCTGGTTCGTAAGAAAGCCCGATTCCATTGGCCGCAGCTATGACGGTACGACGGACGGCAGCATGGTTTCGTTCGGCACACCACAATTCACGGACGGCACAAATACGTTTGAACTCACGGAAGGAACGGACTTTACCGCCAAGAAGGCCTTCGATTCTGCGGACGCGGGTAATCATACCGTCACTGTGGAGGTCACGCTGATCGGCGAGGCCGCAGCGAAGTACAAGCTCAAGGCGGGCGAGGAAACGTTTACGATCAGCGGCACCATCAACAAGGCCTATCCAAATCTGACCGTATCTCTTTCCGAGACGACTTGCGCGGTGGGCGAAAAGCTTCTTCCGCTGCTGTCTGTCAGCGGTGCTCCGGAAGACGCCGCGGTGACATATTACTATACGCAGTACCAAACATTGGATGGGAATTCGGAGTATGAGGGCAGTGATGTCATTCCTGCAATCGACGAAAACACTGCAATCAGCGAGCCCGGCACATATTACGTTTATGCCAAGTCCAGCGAGACTAAGAACTACGATGAGGAACGGTCGGATACCGTGGAACTCACGGTCAACAAGGCGGTCGTTAAGGCGGCTTCCGTGACAAAAGCGGACGGCACGGATGGCGGTACATACGAATCCCTCCCGGCGGCGCTGAACGCGGCGCAGGACGGCGACACCGTCAAGCTGCTGTCGAACCATACGACAAATTGGAGCGACGTCGAAGCCAGCGATCTTTCCACACTGGCTGTCGTCACCAAACGGCTGACGCTGGAATTGAACGGCTGGACGGTGGATTATCTCGAAGTGGGCGAGGTGGTTCCTGACGAGGAAGGCGGAATCCTGGAATCCACCGATGGCAACCTGACCATCGTAGATAACATTCAAGATGGCTCCCACGGTAAAATCAAAGACCTCCAATTTGTAAATGGTTCACTGGAGATTCAGAGCGGTCAGATTGGAGATTCTGGCGAAGGCAAGCTTACCTGTAACGGGAACAGCGGCAGCGTGACTGTCTGCGGCGGCACGGTGCTTGGTCTCACGGTGGGCGAGGGCGCTTCCGTCACCGTCTCCGGCGGCTCAACGCACGCGGGTTTCTGGTTCAACGACGGTACGCTGACAATCACAGGCGGCACGTTCGGCAATGTAAACTTCCGTAATAACGGTGGGACCATCGCCATCAGCGGCGGCACCTTCTCTACGATTCGAAATACGGGTGTAAGCAGCAACATTCCGCCCATGTCCCTGCTGGCGCCGGGCTATGCCTTCTATAAGGACAACGCCGTGCAGGACGGCAGCAAGATCGATTCTCTGCAAGATGTGACGGTCAAAGAACACACTCACACCATGGTGGACAACAAGTGCGCCTGCGGCTTTTCCTGCACCCACACGAACACCAAGGGCGTGAGCACCATCGGTAAAGATGGCAAGTGCACGGTCTGCGGGACGCAGGTTGCGGCTTGCATCGGTGAAACCTATTATACCGATGTGAAGTCCGCCCTGGATGCGGCAGTTGACGGTCAGACCGTACGGCTGCTGGCAAACGGGATGCTTCCTCACGGCATATATGCCAGCAAGACCCTCACGCTGGATCTGAACGGACATAGCCTGAGTGGGTACAGCTTGAATGCCGGCGGCCTTACGGCCACGAGCCAGATTCGCACCGGCAATCTGACGGTCATTGACAGCAGCGGCGGCAACGGCGCAGTGGGCGTGACCGTGCGGGACGGCGGTACGCTGGTATTTGATCCGGAGAATGACAGCACCACCCTGCTCCAGCTGGAGGTTTGGGGCGGTACAGTCGAGCTGTACGGCGGAAGGATTTTGAGAAAAGGTCTGCGGCTGAATAACAGCATCGTATTGGGGGATCTGCTTCCCCGGAAAGCGGGGCTTGCTTACTACCGTGAGGGCAGCGACACACAGCTCACGCTGAAGGAAGCCGCTTCCAAGACCTGCAACCTGGTGGTAAAGTCCTGCGCCCACGGCGGCAAGAACGGCTTTGACGAAAACGCCACTGCCTGCCCCTACTGCAACGCGCCCGCGGTGGCGGAAGCAGACTTGAACGATGGTGAGGGCGGTCGCCTGCGGCGGAGATTTACCAACCTACAAACAGCCATTGATGCAGACAGAGACGGTGGCGCGACGCTTCAGCTGCTGGCCGATGTGACCGGCGATTATACCATCGACGGTACGCAGGACACGGGACTTAACCTGAACGGACACTGCATCAAGGGTACGGTGACGGTCAAGGCGGCTACAGGCAACAATACCACCACTTTCAGCAACACACAAAACAACACCACAGCCAGCATTGATGCGGTCGTTGCCCACAGGGGAGCAAAACTCGCCGGGACGAGGTATCCCGCCGTGATCGGCAAATTGACATTGGCCGATACCACGGAGTGGAAGGATATCCTGCAGCAGCCTACCCGCCTTGGCTTCAGAGTCACGAACGCGGATGGCACCCACAAGTGGTATGCCCCGGATGATGTCAATGGTTCGCAGTTGAACAACGTTATCATCAATAGCCTGCCCATCACCACCAAGACCCTGAATCTGAAGGTCGATGGCAAGAACCTGACCGGCAACTCGCCGAAGATGGAGCGCGGCACAACCGTCCAGCTCTGCGCCGGCTGTAATGCGAAGGGTGCGGATGTATACATCTACATCGGGGAAAACGTTGGAAACAACAATCCCACATACAGCCAGAAGAAAGCGGAATATAAAAAGATCGGCAGCAGCTGGTACTACGTTGTAGACCTCGACGCTAACACAATCGGAATCTACGATATTTATTTCACCGCCACCAAGGACGGCTATTCGGTGATGAGCAGCCACAAAAAGCTGACCGTCACCAAGGCCGCCACCCCGGCCAGCGCGATCACCGCACCCGCGGCAAACGCCCTGACCTACAACGGCAATGAGCAGCTACTCGTCACGGCGGGCAGCGTGGACGCAAAGTACGGCGAGATGCAGTACCGTCTGGGCACGAGCGGCGGCTTCAGTACTGCCATTCCCGCCGCCACCGATGCCGGAACATACACGGTTTATTACAAAGTTGTAGGAGCTGAGGGCTACAATGACACCACTGCTAAGTCCATAAAAGTAACCATCAGCCCGGTGAAGATCAAAGGCATCGGCAACGTCGCTTCCGTCTCCAAGACCTACGACGGCAGCGCAAGCGTTACGCTTCCCAAGACCAATCTGGCGTTCCTGGGCGCTGCGGGCAGCATGATTTCCATCCCCGGGAGCGTTTATAGGATCACGGACGCCCGCTTTACCATGCAGCAGGATGGATTTATTTATGAGGATTCGCCGGACGCCGGTACGAAAGAGGCCATTTCCTTCACCCTGACGCTCACAGATTCCAACTACGCGTTCGAGGGCAAGGCGGCAAACGTCAGATCGGCCAACTTCAATTTCACCTCCAAGGATGACCGCTTTAAGATCAATCAGGCCACTGTGACCCCGGCTGAGATCACGCTGTATGTTTACAACGACGTGGCAAAGACCTACACGCTCAACCTGGCCACGCTCCTGCCGAAGCTGACTCCGGGCTGCGAGTACGGCAAAATCAAGTATCAAAGGTGCGATTACCATTTTACGGATAGCACCTACCTCGACAGTAACAACGGTATGTTCGTGTCAAACGACGGCATTCTCACTCTGCCCATCGTGGCCGCGCATTCCACAGATGTTAACAAGCAAATCGGCAAGATAACCGCCCCGGTTGTAGCCGCGAACTATCAGCAGTTCGAGCTGACCATCAAGGTCGTTATTGGCGAGAAGATCACGCCCGTAAAGTCAGATGACTTCAAAATCAGCGCGACGGGCATCATCTACCGCCAGACATTGGAAAACAGCAGGCTCACGGTCGAGGGCACGATGAAAGACCCCACCACAGGAGAAGAAGTCAAGGGCACCTTTGCGTGGCCGGATAAATACGATATACCCAGCCGAACCGGCGATTGCTACGTCGATTGGATATTCACCCCGGCGGAAGGCTACGAGAAATACGCAGTCGTAACCGACATAGTGAAAGTCCACGTCGCCCCCAAGTCCATCGAGGGCGCAACCATCACGCTGGAAAAATACGAATTCGCGTACAATGCAGCGGAGCAATCGCCGAAGATTACCGGCGTGACGCTGGAGAACTGGTATGAAACAAGAATCACCTATGTTATCAAAAGCGGCGACAAGGCCACCGATGCCAATGACAGCATTCCCCTGACCATCGAAGGTACCGGCAACTATACCGGTAAGGCCACGGTCAAGTGGAAGATCACGCCAAAAGAAGTGACGCCCACGATTGAAGTTGCATCCTGCACCTACACCGGCGATGCTCTGGAACCGCCCGTCACCGTCAAGGACGACACCGGCAACATCATCGACCCGAAGGAGTACGAGATTTTCTACAGCAACAATACCAATGTCGGTACTGCGACTGTGACCGTCAAGGACGTTGAAGGCGGCAACTATGTTCTCAGAGAGGCCGGCAAGACCTTCGAGATCACCAAGGCTGCTGTACCCGCAGCAGAGGCTGGCTCGCTGACCATCACCAACGATCTGCACAAGACTTATTCCCTTGACCTCTCGACGCTGCTGCCGAAGCTGACTGCTCCCTGCGACTACGGCGAGATCATCTATGACAAGAAGGTTGATACCGCTCTGGGCAAGGGTACCTATGTTACCCTTGTAAACGGCAAGACCGGTGAGCTGACGCTGGAAGCAAACAGAAGAGGCACGGACGAAGGACAATTCGGCACGATTACTGTTACAATCTCCACGAGCAACTATCAGGATATCACCCTGACCATCAACGTCAGCGCGAAGAACAGACTCACTCCGGTTCTGACCGGTACACCGACGCTCACGCCTACCGAGCTCACCTACGGTGAGTCGCTGAGCAAGATCAAGATCACCGGAATGATGAAGGCCGGCGATACGGTCGTTAAGGGCACCTTCTCGTGGCAGCAACCGGGCGATACGATTCTGGATGCGAGTACGTTGGGCCATGATATCGGATGGAAGTTCACGCCGGAGGATGGGGATACCTATACGGAAGCAACCGGCACCGCAACGGTCAGGGTCAACAAGGCTCAACAGTATGGCAAGGTCAGCATGGCGGGCTATACTTACGGTCAAACGCCAGGCACACCGACCCTGACAGACCGGACGGGTGATTTGAATGCTCAAGTGACCTACGGTTATGCCGTTGTTGACAGCGGCTCCGTTCAGACGTGGGATATCAGCAATCCGCCCGCGCTGAACGCCGGTACTTACCGTATGTTTGCACGGATCGGCGAGACGGGCAACTACTATGAGCATAATACCAGGTATTGTGAATTTGTGGTAGAAAAGGCAACGCCGGACTACACCGTTCCCACCGGCCTGACGGCAAAATCCGGTCAGAGACTTGCGGATATAAAGCTGCCGGACGGCTGGAGCTGGATGGACAGCAGCAAATCTGTGGGTGACGCTTCAACCGTAACCAAGACCTTCCAGGCGAAGTTTACCCCGACAGACACCGACAACTACAACATGGTGGAGAACATTGAACTTGAAGTCATGGTGAACAAGGCGGATAGCGGTAGCCTCAAAACGGAGTTCACCCCGACAGACACCGACAACTACAACACGGTGGAGAATATGGAACTGAAAGGCATGGTGAAGAAGGCGGATGGAGGCAGCCTCAAAACGGTCGAGCTGACGCAGAAGTACACGGACGCTTCCGTGCATACCTACACGCCAGACTGGTCGGGGCTTCCCGGCGGACAAGTGTGGAGCTATAATAGCGAATACAGCGTCAGCAACGGCTCGAATATCACACTTACCAAGCATGATTTTGCAGCGGACGGCAGTTTGCTGACCTACGCGATTTCCGGTGGCAAGGCCGGTGACACCGTCACCATTACCCTGAAAGCTTCCTGCAACAACTACAAGGACTTCACCATCATCCTGAACATCACCCTGACAGAAAAGGATAGTCAGGAGGCACTTGTCATTATCGGTGCGGACAGTGTGTTCTATGGTCAGACGTTGACATTGACCACCAGAGGCGGCTCCGGCACAGGCGCTGTGACCTACCGCATTGACACTGCTCACAGCACCGGCGAAGCGACCATTGATCCCAATACCGGCGTTCTGACTCCGGTCAAGGTCGGCTCCGTGAGCGTCATTGCAACCAAGGCGGGGGACAAGGACTACAACGACGTTACCAGCGCCCCCTTCGTGCTCATGATTAAACCGGCCACTCCCGCCGGTGAGTCCAAGGACACCAAGATCACCACCGATAGCGTTGGGGACGATTGGGACTACAGCAACTACACTATCAAGGCAACTGCCGGGGCTGGCGGCTCCATTTCTCCCTCCGGCGATGTCAGCGTCCGCGAGGGCGAAGATCAGACCTTCACCATCACCACGGATGAGGGCTATGCTGTCGCCGACGTCAAGATCGACGGCAAGAGCATCGGCGCGGTGAATTCCTACGCCTTTGAGAATGTCAGAAGAACCCATACCATCGAGGTCATCTTCGTCAAGGACACTGCCAGCGCCAGCACCGGAGACAGCAGCAATCTTCCATTGTGGAGCGTCCTCCTGCTGGCAAGTACCCTTACTCTGGCCGGCGCCGTCCACTATAAGAGAAAACGCGCACGGTAATTGTCTTTATCATGCCTTAAAGGCCAACAAACAGCGCAGCTTCCGGGAAAATATCCGAAAGCTGCGCTGTTCTCTTTGTGCGCCTGGCGGCGCACGTTTCTAACGGGTGAAAGTCCCGAATCCGCCTTAGTAGTGGGAAGGATACAGCCGAAGACAAGGGTGTCCACCGTGAGGTGGAATCTGTAGACGATATCTGATAAAATAGAAGGTAAGAACAGCGATGCAAATCGGAATGAATGGAGGCTGACGTATGATTAAGACTGAGCGACTTTCAGTCAGGCGGGTTTATGCCAAAGATTGGAAAGCGATTCAAGCGATATGGGCGGACGAGGCGAAATCCGCTTACGCGCAATATGATAAACCAAAGGATTTGGATGACCAGTCTGTTTCTCGCCGAATCGCGAAGTGGGCTTCCTTTGCGGACAGCGATGAGCACATGTTTTTTGCCGTTTGCCTGCGAAACATTGTTATCGGATACGTAGCCTTCCATGTAAGGGAAATTGGCTACGAGATAGGATACTGTTTCCATTCCGACTATCATGGAAAAGGATACGCAAAGGAGAGCATTACCACACTTCTTAATATGATGAAGGACAGAGGCGCAGTTACGATTACAGCAGGAACGGCTTTGAACAACACACCTTCGGTCAGACTGTTGACTTCCCTTGGCTTCAGGCAGATCGGAACAGAGACTGTGTCTTTCTATAAAGACAGTGCGGGCAATGACATCACATTTGAGGGCGGTAATTACGAACTTCTTTTGCATACATAGAGAAATTCCGGTTTTTGAAACTGAAAAATCGAAAATTGCCGAGGGCGTAACCGAGGAATTAAAGTGTACCCGCCAAATGGAATGGGAGCACCGGTGCAATAATATCCACAATCGGGAAGAAGAAATTGTTTTGCATGAGATAATTTATTTATAATAGTATGATGTCAGGATTATGACAAATCAGAGGTTAAAAGGTGCGTTATGTTAAAAAACATAGGGTTATATTTTAGAAAAATAGATTTTCTGAATTTTGCAGTTGGAGCTATAATGCCAATCATTGTATTGTTTATAGTTTATTCATCAGTCAAATCAAATATAATTCTTCAAGACACTGATTTTTTATCACTGTTGATGAATCAGAAAGGGAAATTCATATTTTACTTTTTCGTGGCCTTTATTGAAGAAGTTATTTTTAGAGGAATTATTTTTGGGCTGTTGCTGCAAAAATGTAAAAATAAGTATTTGAGTTGCGTAATAGCTGCACTTATTTTTACACTACCACATATTTTTAATACCGATAATATTTCTGCTCTGGTAATGTTTATTTTTCCTTTTCTATATGGAATATTTGCCAATGAAATGTTTTACACTACAAAGAGTATTTGGATGCCCACAGGATTTCATTGGTTATGGAATTATACAATAACAAGTTTGTTTCTTGTTACAGGAACACAAAGTTTCATATATGTACATATCATAGCAGCAATGATTATAATGATACCGTTGTTTTATATTGTTATTGGGAAAACACGCCTAAGTGGCGATTGATAGCTTACAGTTTATCGCTTTATACAATATCAACTGAATAACCACAGCACGAACCGCTGCTACATGGAAGCCAACAAACCATGCAACAGCGGTTTTTCTTTACCGTTTTTTCCTTTGGCTGATAGGCGTTCCCATTTTCTTTGACTTTTTGAGAATACGAATGAGCCAGCGAAATTCTTTCTTGTTTCGGGAGTTTGTCATAGGTGCAGATTCTTTCGGACAGTTAAGTAATGGAATTTCAAACAGCATCGTTTCCGGGATTGTGTACTGGCTGATTGCAACTATTGTTATGGGAATTTTATTCATAATAACAGGATGGATTATAGTTTGGAGTGGCTATCAGGTTGGAAAAATCTACCGGAAATATTGCTGGGATATCCTCAGTATCATAGTGGCGATAACGAGTACAGCTATTGTAATTTACTTTGGAGAATGGATTAAAAACGCTATTCCGATAAATCTCATAGTATTACTATCACATGTTATTTATATTTACTTTCATGCTAATATATATTATCATATTAGCATGAAAGGAGAATCTATATGACTCAATTTGAAAAATTAGATTTGTTATTGCGTGAATGTGGAGGGACAATTCAGACATTTCAAGTCCTAAATAATGGAATTAGTAAGTCTGTGTTTTATGCCTATGTGAAGGAACGAGGATTAGAGCAGGCTTCTCATGGTGTGTATGTATCACCTGATACGTGGACAGATGCGATGTACCTTTTGCATTTACGTTGTGGTCAAGCTGTATTTTCTCACGAAACTGCATTGTTTTTTCATGATTTAACGGACAGAGAGCCTTTGAAATACACCATAACAGTAAGAACTGGATATAATCCAAGCCGTTTGCAGGAAGACGGTTTTCAAGTGTATACAGTAAAAAAGGATTTACATGAAATAGGGATCACAACTATGCTGACATCATTTGGACATTCCGTTCCGGTTTATGATATGGAGAGAACGATTTGCGATCTGCTTCGCAGCAGGAAAAATATTGAAATGCAGGTATTCCAAGATGCATTAAAGCAATATGCGAAGCGTAAGGATAAAAACTTACGGATGCTTATGAAATACGCAGCTATGTTTCATGTTGAAAAGATACTAAGACCATATTTGGAGGTGTTACTTTAGATGATAACAACGGCAAGACAATTAAAGGATTTGATTCGTAATCTGTCAAAGAAAAAATCCGCAGATGCACAGATTTTGATGAGAAATTATATGATGGAACGTTTTTTAGAACGAATTTCTTTATCAGAGTATAAAAATCAGTTTATATTAAAAGGTGGGATGCTGGTGGCGGCAATGGTCGGTCTGGATGCCAGAGCTACTATGGATCTGGATGCTACCATAAAAGGCACTAATGTCAGTGTGGAGGATGTAGAGATGATTATATCCCAAATTATATCAATCCCCTTGGACGATGGAGTTTCATTTCGTGTCAAACGGATATCGGAAATCATGGAAGAAGCAGATTATCCGGGTGTTCGTGTAAGCATGGAAACAAAATTCGATGGTGTAATCACACCATTAAAGATTGATATTTCTACAGGAGATATCATTACACCAAGAGAAATCAAGTACAACTTTAATCTTATGCTTGAAAATCGCACAATCGAGGTATGGGCATATAATCTGGAAACGGTATTGGCTGAAAAACTGGAAACTGTTATTAGCCGAAATGTTACGAATACACGCATGAGAGATTTTTATGACATCTATATTTTACAAAAACTGTATGGGGAGCAACTTTCAAAAGATGTATTAAGGGATGCACTTGTTGCTACCGCTAAGAAGCGAGAAACGTTAGAACAGATAGAAACTGAAGACATAGATGAGGTTTTTGACGAGATTCAATCCAGCTCTGTTATGGAAAATCTATGGAAAGCTTATCAAAGAAATTATTCTTACTCTGCTGACATTCCATGGCATACAATTATGAAATCAATTCGCACATTATATGAAATTATATCAAAAAATACATATAATGTATTGCGGTTCTCCAAGAACGTAGAAAAGCCGAATGACGGAACAATAAAACAAGGGAAGGGGTTGCACCATGAATAAAATCCTGATTATAGATGATGACAGAGAACTGTGCGCTTTGATTAAACGTAGCGTACAAGCAGAAAACATAGAAGCTGATTTTTGTAATACCGGAAAAGAGGGCTTACAAAAATTAAGAGAGCAGGAGTATCAGCTTGTGGTGCTGGATGTGATGATGCCCGGTATGGATGGC
>ERZ773187.2430-NODE-2430-length-11755-cov-26.032308_pt1 | contig 11755 bp, 15 predicted proteins | sample MGYA00511242_ERZ773187 | MGnify/ENA primary metagenome ERZ773187 (study PRJEB29015, sample SAMEA2737744) | human gut metagenome | biome: human gut; feature: human-associated habitat; material: faeces | place: China | collected 2012 ... | reverse complement strand
GCTATTAGCATGCGTATCAAAGTTCAGCGCGGTCGCGGTTATGTGCCGGCTTCTGCCCGAATTCATTCGGAAGAAGATGAGCGCCCAATCGGCCGTCTGCTGGTCGACGCCTGCTACAGCCCTGTAGAGCGTATTGCCTACAATGTTGAAGCTGCGCGTGTAGAACAGCGTACCGACCTGGACAAGCTGGTCATCGAAATGGAAACCAACGGCACAATCGATCCTGAAGAGGCGATTCGTCGTGCGGCAACCATCCTGGCAGAACAACTGGAAGCTTTCGTTGACTTACGTGATGTACGTCAGCCGGAAGTGAAAGAAGAGAAACCAGAATTCGATCCGATCCTGCTGCGCCCTGTTGACGATCTGGAATTGACTGTCCGCTCTGCTAACTGCCTCAAGGCAGAAGCTATCCACTATATCGGTGATCTGGTACAGCGTACCGAGGTTGAGTTGCTGAAAACGCCGAACCTGGGTAAAAAATCTCTTACTGAGATTAAAGACGTGCTGGCTTCACGTGGTCTGTCTCTGGGCATGCGCCTGGAAAACTGGCCACCAGCAAGCATTGCTGACGAGTAACCGGATCACAGGTTAAGGTTTTACTGAGAAGGATAAGGTCATGCGCCATCGTAAGAGTGGTCGTCAACTGAACCGCAACAGCAGCCATCGCCAGGCTATGTTCCGTAACATGGCAGGTTCGCTGGTTCGTCATGAAATCATCAAGACGACCCTGCCGAAAGCGAAAGAACTGCGTCGCGTAGTTGAGCCGCTGATTACTCTTGCCAAGACTGATAGCGTTGCTAATCGTCGTCTGGCATTCGCCCGTACTCGTGATAACGAGATCGTGGCAAAACTGTTTAACGAGCTGGGCCCGCGTTTCGCGAGCCGCGCCGGTGGTTACACTCGCATTCTGAAGTGTGGCTTCCGTGCAGGCGACAACGCGCCGATGGCATACATCGAGCTGGTTGATCGTTCAGAGAAAGCAGAAGCTGCTGCAGAGTAATCTGCAGTAACGTAAAAAAACCCGCCTCGGCGGGTTTTTTTATATCCTGCTAATCTCGTCTTACCTACAATAGACGTATCTTTTTTGCGCTCTCCGGAGTTTTGCTATGTGGTTACTCGACCAGTGGGCAGAACGACACATTCTTGAAGCCCAACGTAAGGGCGAGTTCGACAATCTTCCCGGCAGCGGTGCTGCGCTCGTTATGGATGATAATTCTCATGTTCCACCTGAACTTCGGTCCGCCTACCGGTTGTTAAAGAACGCCGGCTGTCTTCCCCCCGAGCTGGAGCAACGAAAAGAGGCCGTCCAACTGCTTAACCTCATTCACGCTGTCAGGGAAGATGATCCCAACTATCACAGTCTGGCTAAACGTCTTGCATTACTTGAGATGAAATTACAGCAGGCGGGGATAAACACGGATTTTCTACAGGGCGAATATGGCGCCAGGTTCCAACAGAAATTCAAAGAGAGATGATCATGTATCGCATCGGTGAAATTGCCAAACTGGCAGAGGTGACCCCAGATACCATTCGCTATTATGAAAAGCAGAAGATGATGGACCACGGTCTGCGAACGGAAGGCGGCTTTCGTTTATATACTGAAGATGACCTTCAGCGTCTGAAGTTTATCCGCCATGCGCGACAACTCGATTTTTCTCTTGAGTCGATCCGCGAATTACTCTCGATCCGTATTGATCCACAGCACCATACGTGTCAGGAGTCAAAAAGTATTGTTCAGGCGAGGCTGAATGAAGTCGAAGCCCGTATTCAGGAACTGCAAACGATGCGCTTATCGCTACAGCGTCTGAACGACGCATGTTGTGGCACCTCACACAGCAGCGTATATTGTTCTATCCTTGAAACCCTGGAACAGGGGTCGAGCGGCGATCCGAAAGGCTGTTGATTTTACCAGCGGCTGGATCTACCCTCGCGCCGAAATACACACCAACTGGAGTCATTATGAGCCGTTATCAGCATACGAAAGGGCAAATTAATAATAACGCGATCGAGGCACTACTGCATGATCCCCTGTTTAGGCAGCGCGTTGAGAAGAATAAAAAAGGGAAGGGAAGTTTTTTACGGAAAGCCAAACATGCAAAACGAGGTAACTGGGAGGCCAGTGGCAAGCAAGCAGATAGCTTGTTTACCACTGGCCTTCTGGCTTAATCAGGGGCGATTATTCTGCTGTTTCAGTAAATCACGAATCTCAGTAAGCAATACTTCTTCTTTTGTCGGCGCTGGCGGTGCAGCCGGTTCTTCTTTCTTCTTGCGATTCAGCCTGTTAATAAGCTTGATGGCCATGAAAATGGCGAATGCAACAATCACAAAATCAAAAACATTCTGAATGAAGACGCCGTAGTGCATCACCACTGCTGGAATATCGCCCTGGGCTTCGCGCAATGTTATTGCGAATTGTTTAAAGTCGATTCCACCAATTAGCAGCCCCAGCGGGGGCATGATAATATCGGCAACCAGAGACGAAACGATCTTACCGAACGCTGCACCAATGATCACACCCACAGCCAAATCCACTACATTCCCGCGCATCGCAAATTCGCGAAATTCTTTAATAAAACTCATTATCTTCTCCTTGTGCCAGCTGACGGATTTAAGTTTAACAAATCATTAGCGAATTGCCATTTAAGAGAGAGGCACGTCACAGAAATATAAGCCATACATATTAACGGGTTAAATAAAAAAGGTGCTAATAACAGCACCTTTCTGAGATTACAGGAAGAAGGGACTTGGCTGGAATAATCTTTCGACGTCGGTAATAAACTTTTTATCCGTCAGGAACATAATGACGTGGTCGCCTTGCTCAATGCGTAAATTATCATTGGCAATCATGACATCATTCCCGCGAACTACCGCGCCGATGATGGTACCCGGAGGAAGCTTGATTTCGTCGATGGTACGTCCAACCACGCGTGAAGTTGTCTCGTCACCGTGTGCCACAGCTTCGATCGCTTCTGCAACCCCACGACGCAAGGACGACACACCAACAATATCAGCTTTACGCACATGGCTGAGTAAGGCTGAGATGGTTGCCTGTTGCGGAGAGATAGCAATGTCGATGACACTGCCCTGCACCAGGTCGACATAAGCGCGACGTTGAATCAACACCATTACCTTTTTGGCGCCCATTCGTTTCGCTAACATCGCCGACATGATGTTGGCTTCGTCGTCATTTGTTACAGCAATAAAGAGATCAACCTGATCAATATGCTCTTCTGCCAGCAGCTCTTGATCCGAGGCATCACCGTAAAAAACGATAGTGTTTTGCAGTTTCTCCGCCAGCTCTGAAGCGCGTTGTTGATCGCGCTCGATCAGTTTGACGCTGTAATCTTTCTCGAGTTGACGCGCCAGACCGGCACCAATGTTACCGCCACCTACCAGCATGATGCGCTTGTACGGTTTTTCCAGTCGCTGCAGTTCACTCATTACCGCTCGAATATGTTGAGATGCGGCAATAAAGAATACCTCATCACCCGCCTCAACGATCGTGGAGCCCTGCGGACGAATAGGGCGGTCATGGCGGAAAATAGCGGCAACGCGCGTATCAATGTGCGGCATATGTTCGCGCATGGTGGACAGTGCGTTACCAATGAGCGGCCCGCCGTAATAAGCTTTCACCACCGCAAGACTCACTTTGCCCTCAGCGAAGTTAACCACCTGCAGTGCGCCGGGATACTCAATCAGGCGGTAGATGCTGTCGATAACCAACTGTTCAGGTGCGATAAGGTGATCGATGGGTACGGCATCGGAGCTGAAAAGCTTATCCGCGTCCCGTACATAATCTGGTGAGCGGATACGTGCGATACGGTTTGGCGTATTGAAGAGGGAATAAGCGACCTGGCAGGCGACCATATTGGTTTCGTCAGAGCTGGTCACGGCAACCAGCATATCCGCGTCATCGGCACCTGCTTCACGCAGTACACGGGGATGAGATCCATGACCCTGTACAACACGCAGGTCAAACTTATCCTGAAGTCCGCGCAGGCGATCGCCATTGGTATCGACAATAGTGATGTCGTTATTCTCACCCACCAGGTTCTCAGCCAGCGTGCCGCCAACCTGTCCCGCGCCCAGAATGATTATTTTCATATCTCTCGACCCGTTTTCAACATCACTCTTTGATTAGCTTAGCGTAAAAGAAGCCGTCGCCTTCTTCAGCGCCTGGGAGGTTTTGCTTCCCTGGCTGCTCGGGCGTGCCAGTTAACGCCAGACGGGCGTTTGGCGTGCGCTTCAGGAAGGAGGAAACCTGCAGGCTATTCTCTTCAGGCAACACTGAGCAGGTTGCGTAAACCAGCGTACCGCCGGCTTTTAAATGAGGCCAGATAGCATCCAGAATTTCTGCCTGCAATTGTGCCAGCTCTTTGATATCGCGATCGCGGCGCAGCCATTTGATATCGGGATGACGTCGAATCACACCGGTAGCAGAGCAAGGGGCGTCCAGCAGAATGCGGTCAAATTGCGCATCCCCACACCATTGCGCAGGCGTGCGCCCGTCGCCCTGTTTAACTTCGGCCTTCATACCCAAGCGTTTAAGATTATCGTAAACGCGGGAAAGGCGTTGCTCGTCAACATCGACGGCCAGTACGCTTGCCTGTGGCGCAACTTCCAGAATATGGGTTGTTTTACCGCCAGGAGCCGCACATAGATCCAGAATACGTTCTCCGTTCTGCGGGGCAAGCCAGGTCATACAGCCTTGTGCTGAGGCATCCTGCACGGTTACCCATCCCTCTTCAAATCCCGGAAGGGCATGTACCGGCGCAGGCGAGGCCAGACGGACAGCATCGGGATAATCGGGATGGGTGTATGCGCTCATTCCGGCCTCTTCAAGCAACTTCAGCCATTCATCACGGGAGTGATGGTTGCGATTGACACGCAGCCACATAGGCGGGCGCTGATTGTTCGCTTCAACAATGGCTTCCCATTGCTGAGGCCAGGCTTTTTGCAGGCGTTTAAGAAGCCAGTCTGGATGCAAAAAGCGTTTCTCAGTGCGGGAAAATTCTGTCAGGAGTTCATCTTGCTGGCGCTGGAATTGACGCAGCACGCCATTGATCAATCCTTTAAGCTGTGGGCGCTTGATTGCGACAGCCCCTTCCACCGTTTCTGCCAGCGCGGCGTGTGGCGGAATGCGGGTATGAAGTAGCTGATAGAAGCCAACCATAATCAAGTAGTGGATGGTGCGCTGTTTCCCCGCCATAGGACGAGCCATAAGCTTAGTGATAAGCCATTCCAGCTGCGGCAGTGTGCGAAGTACGCCAAAACAGAGCTCCTGAAGCAGGGCTTTGTCTTTGTCGGAAACTTTTTGTTGAAGAGGTGGCAGCACATTGCTCAGTGACTGACCTTGTTCGACCACCTGTTCAATGGCCTGGGCTGCCAGGCTACGTAAGTTTTGTTTTTTCATATGTACAAAAATAAAAATGCCCGGAAACTCCGGGCCTTAATAGAGATATGTTCAGGCGAGATGCGAGCCAGGAATAAACCATTCGCGGCGGGAGTTAAGAATATCCTGCGCGCTCATGGCTTTTTTACCGGCAGGTTGTAGGGATTCCAGGTTAAGGATCCCCTCAGCTGTCGCGACCTGAATACCCTGTTTACTGGCACTTAAAATGGTGCCGGGTTGGGCATTAGCCTCACTGGCAATGACCGAAGCTCGCCAGACTTTAACTGGCTGACCATCGATCTCCAGCCAGCTCATCGGCCACGGATTAAACGAACGGATGCAGCGTTCAAGCTGAGCTGCAGAGAGAGACCAGTCGATACGCGCCTCCTCTTTGCTGAGCTTTTCGGCATAGGTGACCAGCGCTTCATCCTGAACTTCCGGCATCACACTGTTATCGGCCAGCTGTTTCAGCGTATCGATAAGTCCCTGCGGGCCAAGCTCAGCCAGCTTGTCATACAGCGTGGCGCTAGTATCTTCCGCAGTAATGGGGCAAGCGAGCTTATACAGCATGTCTCCCGTATCCAGACCAACGTCCATCTGCATGATGGTGACACCCGTTTCAACATCACCCGCCCAAAGCGCACGCTGAATAGGCGCCGCACCCCGCCAGCGCGGAAGCAGCGAGCCGTGCACGTTGATACAGCCCAGGCGAGGCATATCCAGTACCGCTTTCGGCAGTATAAGGCCGTAGGCGACTACCACCATCACATCTGCGTTGAGATCGGCAACCAGCTGCTGGTTTTCCTGCGGGCGTAATGAGACGGGTTGAAATACTGGAATATTATGCTCTTCAGCCAGAACCTTAACCGGACCTGGCGTCAATTTTTTGCCACGGCCCGCCGGACGATCGGGCTGGGTGAACACCCCAACAACCTGATGGCCAGAAGACAACAGCGCGTCCAGATGACGCGCTGCGAAGTCAGGAGTACCCGCGAATATGATACGTAGTGATGTAGACACGTTATTCCTTGTATCCAGAAATGCTTTAAGCGCGAGTGCGCAGACGATCCAGTTTTTCTACTTTCTGACGAATGCGCTGCTGCTTCAACGGAGACAGATAATCGATAAAGAGTTTACCGACCAGGTGATCCATTTCATGCTGAATGCAGATGGCCAGCAGACCATCGGCTTCCAGTTCGAACGACTTGCCGTCGCGATCGAGGGCGCGGATTTTGACTTTTTCCGCACGTGGTACCAGAGCGCGCTGTTCTGGAATTGAGAGGCAACCCTCTTCAATACCGGTTTCGCCGCTTTTTTCCAGCAATTCCGGGTTGATCAATACCAGGCGCTCTTCGCGATTTTCGGACACATCGATAACGATAATACGCTGATGAATATCGACCTGCGTGGCCGCGAGGCCGATACCTTCTTCGGCATACATCGTATCGAACATATCATCAATGATACGTTGCGTTTCTGCATTCACTTCTTTGACCGGCTCGGCGACTTTGCGAAGGCGCTCGTCCGGGATATGTAACACTTGCAAGACTGCCATAAATTTCCAGAGTCGTGTTCAGGAGTTGATAGAGATTAATAGCTCTATTCTAGACAAATCCCCCTCCGATTGACAGCATCACTGACCAATCGCAAAGATTGCTGAGGCGGCTTATGGCAAGGGAAAGGATGACTTCTACAGAGATATGGTTACGCCTGATCGATATCGGCGAACTTTACGGCGAAAGGATGGTACTGTTAGCGCAGCGATTGCAGCAGGAAGGTCACATTGATACTGCAATGCTTCTCACGTTGGGTCTGACTCAAAAGCAAACGGAAAAATTCTTTGCCTGTGCACCACACGTTATCGAAAGCAGCCTGCGCTGGCTTGACGAACCAGACCATCATTTAGTTTGTGCTGATAGTCCGCTTTATCCTGTGCAGCTGCGCGCAATAAGCGACTTCCCCGGCGCGCTGTTTGTTATGGGCGAGCCCGCCATACTAAGCTCTGATCAGCTTGCGGTGGTGGGCAGTCGTGCGCACTCCTGGTACGGGCAGCGCTGGGGCTCGCTCTTCTGCGAAATGCTGGTGCGGGCGGGGCTGACCATTACCAGCGGTTTGGCATGTGGCATCGATGGCATCGCCCATCGTGCGGCACTGGCGGCGCAGGGGAAAACTGTAGCGGTACTGGGCAATGGTTTGTCCAGTATTTATCCTCGCAGGCATGCGTCGCTGGCAGCAAATATCGTGAGCAACGGCGGGGCAGTGATATCGGAGTTTTCACTTGCAACACGACCCTGGCCTGGTAATTTTCCGCAACGAAACCGCATTATTAGCGGCCTGAGTCGGGGCGTTTTCGTGGTTGAGGCCATGCTGCGGAGCGGGTCCCTGGTCACTGCCAAATGCGCACTTGAACAGGGGCGAGACGTCTTTGCCTTACCGGGCGCGGTAGGAAGCCCTGGTAGCGAAGGCACACACTGGTTGATAAAGCAGGGAGCGACACCGGTGACAGCCGCCGAAGAAATAGTAGAAAGTTTGCGATATGGGCTAACCTGGTTGTCGAATCAGCCGGAAATGGCACTTTATTCATCAGATCAGGAGGACGTGGCATTGCCATTTCCTGAGCTCCTGGCTAACGTAGGAGATGAGGTAACACCTGTTGACGTTGTCGCTGAACGTGCCGGCCAACCTGTGCCAGTAACGGTAGCACAGCTACTCGAACTGGAGTTAGCAGGGTGGATCGCAGCTGTACCCGGCGGCTATGTCCGATTAAGGAGGGCATGCCATGTTCGACGTACTGATGTATTTGTTTGAGACTTACATCCATAACGAAGCTGAAACGCGCGTGGATCAGGATCGTCTGACGCGGGATCTTACCGATGCTGGTTTTGAGCGGGAAGATATCTATAACGCCTTACTGTGGCTTGAAAAACTGGCTGATTATCAGGAAGGACTTGCCGAGCCGATGCAGCTCGCGTCCGATCCGTTATCAGTACGCATCTATACGGCTGAAGAGTGTGAAAGGCTGGATGCCAGTTGCCGGGGATTTATCTTATTCCTGGAACAGATTCAGGTGCTAAACCTCGAAACACGAGAGATGGTGATAGAGCGCGTCATGGCGCTGGATACAGCAGAATTTGAACTCGAAGACCTGAAGTGGGTCATCCTGATGGTTCTGTTTAACATTCCCGGCTGTGAAAACGCCTATCAGCAAATGGAAGAATTACTCTTTGAAGTGAATGAAGGTATGCTGCATTAATTCACTATGCAGCACCAAGAGTTGTTATGGCCAAATCAGCACTTTTTACAGTGCGTAATAATGAGCCCTGCCCACAGTGCGGGGCTGAGTTAGTCATTCGGTCCGGGAAACACGGTCCGTTTCTCGGTTGTTCACACTATCCAGAATGTGATTACGTCCGTCCCCTGAAGAGTCAGGCGGACGGGCATATCGTTAAAATTCTGGAGGGGCAGTCATGTCCTGCGTGTGGCAGCGATCTGGCCCTGCGTCAAGGGCGCTTTGGCATGTTTATCGGATGTTGCCGTTATCCTGAATGCACGCATACCGAGCAAATCGATAAACCGGATGAAACGACAGTCGTTTGTCCGCAATGCCATAGCGGTCATCTGGTACAGCGGCGTTCGCGTTATGGTAAAACCTTTCACTCCTGCGATCGCTATCCAGAATGCCAGTTCGTTATTAACTTTAAACCGGTAGCGGGAACCTGCCCTGAGTGTCACTACCCACTACTTATTGAGAAAAAAACGGCCCAGGGTGTAAAACATTTCTGTGCCAATAAACAATGTGGAAAGCCGATACCGGCGGATCAAAAAGTGAAGAATAGCCTGCCATCTACTTCCGTCTCCCATGCGGTGGAAGTATTAAAAAAAGAAGAAGTCATCGCCTATCCAACAGAAGCGGTATTTGGTGTCGGGTGCGATCCTGATAGCGAAGCAGCGGTTAATCGTCTGCTGGCACTTAAGCAGAGGCCTGTTGAAAAAGGGCTGATTTTAATCGCCGCCAGCTACGAACAGCTTAAGCCTTATATTGATGATTCTGCCTTGACGCCAGAGCAGCGCGACACGGTGTTTGCTGCCTGGCCAGGCCCGGTAACATTCGTCTTCCCGGCAAAATCCTCAACGCCGCGCTGGTTAACAGGGCGCTTTGATTCGCTGGCCGTGCGCGTGACGAACCATCCGCTGGTGGTTGAGTTATGTGAAGCTTTCGGTAAACCTCTGGTTTCAACCAGTGCCAATCTGACCGGGCTTCCGCCATGTCGTACGTCACAAGAAGTGCTGGCACAGTTCGGTGACGATTTCCCTGTGCTGATCGGTGAAACCGGCGGACGCACCAATCCTTCTGAGATCCGGGATGCTTTAACCGGCGAAAGCTTTCGCCAGGGATAATACGATGGAAACCTACGCCGTTTTTGGAAACCCGATTGCACACAGCAAGTCGCCATTTATTCATCAGCAATTTGCGCGGCAGTTAGAAATTGATCATCCGTATGGTCGCGTGCTGGCGCCGGTCGATGATTTTATCGCGACACTGAATAGCTTTTTCGCGGCGGGAGGGCGAGGAGCGAACATCACCGTACCCTTTAAAGAAGAGGCTTTTGCCCGTGCAGACGAGCTTACCGAGCGGGCTTCCCTTGCCGGTGCGGTCAACACTCTTAAGCGCCTGGAGGATGGGCGCTTATTGGGTGATAACACTGACGGTATCGGTTTACTGAGCGATCTGGAACGGCTTTCGTTTATCAAACCGGGTTTCCGAATCTTGTTGATTGGTGCTGGTGGCGCATCACGCGGCGTGTTGCTGCCGCTATTGTCGTTGGATTGCGCAGTAACCATAACTAATCGTACGTATTCGCGTGCGAAAGAGCTTGCCGCGTTATTCGCCCATACTGGCAGCGTGAGTGCATCCGCCCTCGATGATCTGGCCGGACATGAATTTGATCTCATCATTAATGCAACATCCAGTGGTATCGGTGGCGAGGTTCCCGCTATTGCAGCGTCGATAGTGAATCCGCATACCTTTATCTACGACATGTTTTATCAAAAGGGGAAAACCCCGTTTCTGAACTGGTGCGAACAGCAGGGTGCAAAACATGTCGCAGATGGTTTGGGAATGCTGGTAGGGCAGGCCGCTCATGCGGTTCTGCTCTGGCACGGTGTTCTTCCTGCCGTGGAGCCTGTTATTGAACAACTTAAGCAGGAGCTTCAGGCATGAATCAAGCGATCCAGTTTCCCGATCGTGAGGAATGGGATGAAAGCAAACAGGCTGTCTGCTTTCCCGCATTAGTGCATGGTATGCAGTTAAGCTGTGCAATAAGCGGTGAGACCCTGCGTAAACGGTTCGGTGGATCTGCGCCGCTGGAGCTCTTTCGTGAGAATCGCTGGGATCTTGAAGAAGAGGCCAGCGATTTAATACGCGAGCAACAGGAAGATGATTACGGCTGGGTCTGGCTATCCTGAGCCAGATACTCATCTTTCCATTTCACATAGTTGTTTGCGGAATACTTTAATCCTTCGATTTCGGTCTCTTTAAGAGGCCGTATCTGCTTTATCGGGCTTCCCAGATAGAGATAACCGCTTTCGAGGCGTTTATTTTGGGGAACTAAGCTGCCGGCCCCGATCATGACATCATCCTCTACTATTACACCATCCAGCAAAATCGAACCCATCCCGACTAAAACCCGGTTGCCGATCGTGCAGCCGTGCAGCATGACCTTATGGCCTACCGTGACATCTTCCCCTATTACAAGAGGATTTCCCTCAGGGTTGTAAGAGGATTTGTGGGTAACATGAAGAACGCTACCATCCTGGATATTGCTGCGCGCACCAATACTGACGTAGTTAACATCTCCACGTATAGCAACCAGTGGCCAAATACTGACATCGTCGCCCAGCCGCACATCACCGATCACGACACTGCTGCTATCGATCATCACGCGCTCCCCTGTTTTGGGGAAGAGATCTTTATAGGAACGTAATACCGCAGACATATACACCTCGACTTATAAGAGCTGAAGCTGACTTTGATCGTGTTTGAGGATCGAAACAAGGGAAAATTCGTCAATATTTAAGCAAATCGGACGGGATTTCAGCGAAAAGAACGGAAAATCAGCAGTCGGGAAAAAAGATCTAAAAAATGCTTGTGCTAAAAACTGGGATCCCTATAATGCGCCTCCATCGACACGGCGGATGTGAATCACTTCACACAAACAGCCGGTTCGGTTGAAGAGAAAAAATCCTGAAATTCAGGGTTGACTCTGAAAGAGGAAAGCGTAATATACGCCACCTCGCAACGGTGAGCTGAAAGCCGCGTTGCACTGCTCTTTAACAATTTATCAGACAATCTGTGTGGGCACT
>ERZ773187.2426-NODE-2426-length-11771-cov-8.089450_pt1 | contig 11771 bp, 15 predicted proteins | sample MGYA00511242_ERZ773187 | MGnify/ENA primary metagenome ERZ773187 (study PRJEB29015, sample SAMEA2737744) | human gut metagenome | biome: human gut; feature: human-associated habitat; material: faeces | place: China | collected 2012 ... | reverse complement strand
TGTGTTTGATTCATTAGTGCCTCAGTGTATCGACCAGACGCGCCACGTTACCCCGTGCCCATAACACGGCGGCGCAGATTAGGATGTTTGCCAGCACCACCAGCCAGTGGGATGACTCGTAAAGGCCAAACAGGAAACGAAATGGGATGCTGGCGTAAACCAGCACCATGAGATAAGCCAGGAATGATATTCCCGGCCTGTGTCGGGATCCGCCACGTTGGTAAAACATCAGAGCAAGAACAATCACAATACAGGTGAGTGCGTTAACCAGTGCTGAAGGATCATTTACCATTTGAGCCTCCTCCCCGGAACCGGGTTAGCATATTGAACAGGCTATTCAGGTCCTGGCTGTTAAGGAACGTCAGCACTTTGATAATCAGCGACGAGATAAGCACAGCACCAAGTGCGTCAAGTGGGCGGTCGCTATAACCCGTCCAGCCTGATAGCTTTGAGCCCACTAACCCGGCGCCCAAGACACCAACGATAAAAGACGTCATAAAATATGCCACCAGCTTACCGCGTGAAATGTTCGCTGCCGTAGTTACGTAGAAGACCGCACCAGCGAATGCACCAAACACAACACCATAATCAATTCCGGTGGCCAAGCCAAACATACTGGCCCCCATCAGGCCACCGGCCGCAACTGATGTTCCAGAGACAGGATCGGACATTTAGCCCCCTATTTGTTGCTGTGAGTTCCTCTCATGAACGAGGGGAATAAAAAAATCTGCTCAAAATGAACAGTATCCAACAAAATGCCTATCGAGTTTTATTGGCTAGCCTTCCCTGTGAACTTCCATCGTCCGACATTACCAGCGTCAATAAAGGGGTAAAATGAGAGAAATAGTGAATGAGCATGGGGATAAATAGTGTTTTATCCAAAAAGGAAGGATATCATTGATGTAATCATATGCATTCCGTTACCTGAGAGTAGATCTGGTTATTATTCATAGGAAACTAACTCAACGTTTTTCATTGATTTAATGGAGATTTTATGAATTGCTATTGTGGTAATCGTGCAACTCATGTACTTGTTACTTATGACCACGACATAGTTTTGCCATTGCAAGTTTTCTGTAAGACACATGCATTTGAAGACGATCGAGAAGAATGCTGTTGCTGCGGTGATTACGGTATCGAAGTTGAAAATCCGGTCAACTATAAAACAGAGGAACTGTTACCTACATACTTACCGGGTTCGCTTGATGAAGGTAACGTTTGCAGCGAACATCCTTAAGCAACCTCGCTTACGATTAGTAAAAACCCGTCGTTAAACGGGTTTTTTCTAACAATGAAGGCTCTTATTCTTTGTAGAGTGATGTAATTGATTAGAAATTTTTGCGGCAAGGCAGTTTTTCCACCGAGCTAAACCAGCAAATTACGCATTTCCATGACCGTCTGATCAAATCGCTCCTTCTCAAGCTCAACACCGATACCATCCCGACCGAGCAAAGCGGCCTGCTTAAGCGTTGAGCCAGAGCCGAAGAAGAAATCCGCGACAACCTCACCAGGTCTGCTGCTTGCTTTGATGATCTGCTGCAGCATATCGGCAGGCTTTTCACATGGGTGCTTCCCCGGGTAAAACTGAACCGGCTTATGGGTCCAGACATCGGTATATGGCACCGTGACAGAAACGCTGAATGGTCTACGTAGACGCTGATACTCCTGCTGGAGTTCTGCGTATTTCCGGTTAAGTGATTGCCATGTTGCCACCAGCTGGTGGTGAGGCCTCTCCAGCTCATTGCGAGCATGCTTGTCACCGGCAATTTGCTGGAACAACGCCTGGAGCTTCAAATAGTCGGTTTCGCTAGGCAACTGCCACTGGCTAAGACCAAACCAGTGGGAAACCATATTTTTCTTTCCCGTTGCAGCAGCAATTTGAGCAGAGGTTACCCCCAGAGACTCTCTGGCATCACGGAAATATGAAATTAATGGAGTCATGACATGCTGCTTAAGCTCGCTGCATTTGACAGCGAAACCATCATCTTTCGGCCTGTAAGGGCCCTGATAATGATCTGCAAAAATGATCCGCTCAGTTGCCGGGAAATATGAACGCAGACTTTCTTTATTGCATCCGTTCCAGCGGCCTGATGGTTTGGCCCAGATGATATGGTTGAGCAGGTTAAAACGCTCTCTAACCAGTATTTCAATATCGGAGGCTAAACGGTGCCCGCAGAACAAGTACATACTGCCGGAGGGTTTTAATACCCGCCAGAACTCGGACAAACATCTATCCAGCCAACGTAAGTAATCCTCGTCCCCTTTCCACTGATTATCCCAGCCGTTCGGTTTTACCTTAAAGTAAGGCGGGTCCGTAACGATCAGGTCGATAGAGTTATCAGGTAGCGATGGAAGATATTGCAGGCAGTCAGCATTCACCAACTCAATACTGGATATTTTTACAGTTTTTTTCATAGATCAGTAAGCGTAACTCTGGTAGGCTCACTATGCTTTTGCGCTAAAGCAGTGGGCCATGGTTCGCTTGTGACCTTCTACATGAGCGAATGGCTGGCTGGGTGCTACAACACCCACCAGCCGCCCATTTTCACAGCAGGAAACCTCCGTTACTGGAGGCGCTTGTAACACCCAAACTGGTAATCAGATAACCCCGCCATCACAAGCTGCGTCAGTATTAACTGGCAACGTTCGCGCGTCAGGTGCGTATTCTGTGCAATCTCTCCAGCCGTTGCAGGCTTGTCGCTTAAGGCGTTCAAAACCGCTTTGGCTGTTTCTGTCATATCTTGCTGATTTAGCATGTCTTTTACCCTTTCATTTGGCGTGACACACAGATAACTCTGGTCGAATAATTCAGCAAGCTACAAATTACCGCCACTGCGAGAAATGTGATTCGCAGCCATAAAAAAACCCGCTCGGAGGCGGGTTTGATAACGTTGAACATACAATGCCCATCGTCAAGATTAAATTTACACAAAAACGGCAACTTTGCAAGTATCGTATCGCTATTTCATGCGAAATTTATCAAATTAGTCGTTTTTGTAACTCTCCGGAGTTGAGCATCAGTAAAACTCTCCTCCACAAAACATTTGGTCACCAGGCTTTCATAGAAAGGTTTCCAGCTATAACGCCAGGTACGCTCCGGCAAGCCAGGTAACTCTGAAAGGATGCCGCGGTATGCATTGGAGGATTTTGGCCTGCTAAACCCGCGGCCTTCACAACGCTTACATGTCTTGTAGACAGGCACTCCCTGAAGTTCGGATTCTTTGCGGTCAAGTGTCTTCCCCGTCCCGCTGCACTGGCAGCGCTTACTGATTTTCCCGGTGCCATGGCATTTCACACAAAGCACGTGATCGACATCCTGCACCTGCCGCTTAACCTCAAAATCCGAAGGTGACTGCCTCAGGTCTTTTGCCCATTGCGGTAATCTCATTGTGTAGTGGCTTTTCTCGACCATTTTAACTTTCTTCACGAACCCATTACCTGCGCATTTCGTACAGTCCGTAGTATCAGCAGCTGATGAGGCGTAGTCGTGATATGCGAACCTGGCGATGATCAGCATGCAAAGAGGAAATTTCTTGCCGGCGGCTTTCCTGACTGAGCGGGGAGCATTCTTCTTTGCATATTCGGCCAACCAGTGAATTGAGGCCATGCGGTCATTCTCGCTGATGCCAGCCTTACCCAGGAACATGGATAATCCGATCCCCGCTTCGGCCTGCGTCATCCCCAGCGCAGCCATAACGTCAGTTACGGTGAGTTGTTCGCTGGCAGTTGCTCTCCCGCTATCTGATATATGCATTCCTTTCGGGGCAAAGAATTTTGGAATTGATTCGATATTCATGCTCAGCACTCCATACACTTATTCTTTAAAAATGACGCCAATGCCAAGCGCACGATCAAGAAAACGGATTAGCAGCTCCAGCTGCGAACCATACTTCTCTTCAAATGCGATGAGGTTGGCATGTAGTTCATCGTGATGCGCTCTGCACAGCGGTATCACGAACAGGTCATGGGCTTTGGTTGCTGTTCCTCCCATACCATGCCCTATTATATGGTGTGGGTCGTCAGCTGGTTGCCTACAGCAGGCACATTCCTGTGTTTTTACCCACTGGGTGTATTGAGGGCAAGTCCAGCGCCGGCGCTTCGGCCGCAACATAAATGCTTCAGGGCAGTCCGGATCCACGCCCAACCGGAGAATAGGTCTCCCTGCATCCTGGTCACCCGTCTCCAGATCACCTGTTATGGCATGGCTTTCCCTCTTATCCAGACGTCTTTTAAGTATGTCGGCCGCGGGTATTGCCGGGATGATGTCGCTGTCCCTGTATACCGAACGGTGCGGCTCTGGAGCTATCCGCAAGGCCTTTTCAGCCATAGCCTCCGTTATCGCATCAGAAATCCCAGACTGAACAGCCCACCAGCACAACTCTGCCAGGGATAATGTCCTTTCCCGGGTGCATCCAAGCGAAAGCAGGACCATATCGATGACCCAGTCGATAACATTACGGCTTGCTATTTCCTTGATCGCCGGATCCGGCTCATCTCGAAGCTTATTGTCGCAATGCCAGCATAATAAAACGGAGCCATGATCTTGCCTTAAGATGACTGTTTCGATGTGGTGATATCCCTCATCATGATTCTGGCATTGTCTGACTGCCAGGCTAAGCCATCGCTCCAGCCCCTCAATACCTCCCGCAGCAGTGATGACACGTGGATCGGTAAAGAAAGGAACAAGGCTGCGATCTACGGATAACGGCTGGCGAGCGTCTGGCACTTTCCCCGTCGGAAAATCGGCCATGTACTCGGGCTGTGGAGTTATTAGAACTCGCCCCTGAGCAAAGAGGCTCATCAGCTCCTTTCCCGGTTTAAAGAGTACTACGCCGAGGCGGGGCACAATCTCTGGTGTTAGTAATCCGCGCAAGATCATCCCCTACTGCGTGACAATGCCGAGCAGTCTCAGAAGCTCGGGAAATTTTGATTCAAAAAAATGTGGCTGAGTCTCCCGGGGATTCGCAGGGCTGGTGATATTTTTCCCGTAAAGGCAGCCTTTGGCTGTTACAGACCAGAATTTTTTTACTCCGTTTAATCCGCTCCGGCTTTGCCGTTCCTTCTGATCCACGATCCCGGCACGCGCCATTAAGTGATATGCCTGGTTTGCAGTTAGCCGTATCCCATGGGTTTTAAGCAGAGCACTAAGCGAGAGTGTTGGACGACTGGATCCATCCATGGCGCCGGCTGGAGCATCAATCGCATAAGCAGGCATTAAATCTGGAAGCCCGGCCGCCTGTTGCAATTTCTGGTAAGCACCAAGTTTGGAAGAATTGGAGAGGTTTAATGTTCGGGATGCTGACTCCAGCAAAATGACACCAGCCTGAATACGATCGGAGGTCAGCGTTGTCATAGTATTTTGCACCGCATCAAACGTTCTGATGACTTTCAGATTGAAGGCGGCGCTAATCCACATAGCATAGGCATACACCAATTCCTTGCAGGCGTATGTCCCAGGGTTGATCCCTCCTCTCACAACATCGACAGGAGCAAACGCCATATCTGGCGTTAGCTCAGCAATCAACTGAGCTGCCATCTCGGACCGAAGCCAGCGGTTAGGATTATGACGTTCTTCTCCACCAGCTGCGCGCTGAAAGTCATTTAAACAAAATCGACCTGCTGAATCCCGGCGAACGAAAATACCTTCTATCGCCAAATGAGAGTGGTTTTTGGACGCACCATAGCCCATAACGTGGTTAGCCATATTTATCTCCATACACTTTAACGTGACGATCGGGCCTGCACGCCCGGTTCGTTTACACACCTTGAGATTAATGCCTGATTGCATAGTCTTCAACCTACCACTGAACAAACATCCAGCACTTTATTGAATGCCGTTATGGTGATCTCAACTCTCCCTCCCTTTGCATTCTCACCCCACTCGATCGTCATTCTCTTAACCTGGCTGTCATCCTCCCAGATACCGGCGTATGTAAGTGCGTCGAAAAGCGCCTTGTTGTAGTTGTCCAGATCGCGGCGGCGGTAATCAGGCGGATACAGGACAATGACTACCTCCGCTGGCGAAGCGGAGGGTTTTGGGACTGCTTTCAGCTGTTCGATAATCGCTGCTCTTACAGCATGTTTGAATTTGCGGCCAGCTTCGCTGACCAGCAATTTACCTTTTGCAGTCCCCTTATTTGGGGACCGCCAGTAGGAATTCACGCTGGGCGGGAAAGGAAGAATAAATTTCATTCATCCTCCAGGGGAATTTTAAGTTCGAAAGGAACTTCCCCACCGCAATAACATAGCTGCCCCAGTTCGGACATGAGGCTCCATAGCGTCATTTTCGTAAACCCATTTTCATCCTTTGATGGTGGTTCAAACTCACCAAAAATGGAGGGGTGGCGAATACGGTTTTCTTCATGCTGACGCTCCAAAAACACAAGGGCGACATCACTAAGTTTGACTTTAACGAGGGTATTAAGATTTATGACAAGTTCTCTCTGAGAGGGAAAATTAACGATGCTTATACCGCGGGAAACCCCGCGGGTGATTTTGATCGCGCCCTTCTTCTCCAGAGCTTTGAGATGAGTTGCCGCAGCATTGGGGGACCGGCACCCCAACATGCCGGTCAGTTCATAGGTGGTTGGCGGGAATCCATGGGCGCGCTGGTACTCAATGAGCAGGTTAAGAACTTCCTGCTGCCTGATAGTTAACTTCATCATGCCGCAAACTCCTCTCTGTTTACGCACAATTCAGGAAGGTTTGCCCTCACCAGTGCCTCAGCAAAAGGCGGAGGCACCGCATTACCACAACGCGCAACCTGCTTATCCTTCGCATACTTCACACCTCGGTAATCCTGGTCGATGATGTACCACTCAGGGAAGCCCTGCGCGCGGTAGAGCTCATGCGGCTGCAGCATGCGCATGCCGATGTCGACAATGCGGTAAGTCACTCCGCCGATATCCACCAGCCCGGTGCTATCCTCCCCGCAGTATTGCTGCAGGAACGCCAGCACCTGCTGCGCACGCTCTTCGTCATAGTCCGCGACCGCCAGAGTCGTTTTAACCTCCCCTACGTGCTGGCCGCCGGCAGTTATAGTCGGCATCGGCTCGTCAGTAGACTGGCCGTCACGGCAAGTACCGCGCAGTTTTACCAGATGAGAAGCGACTAAGGCGTGGTGATCGACAGTCGTTACTGAATGCGCAGGTTCATCCAGCCCCACGCCGGGCCCGGTGTAGTTGCCGCCGTAGTGTTTTGCCAGAAATGCACTCACCGTCGCGAATTTATTGCCGCCTGCGGTAACAGTACCCAGCGGGTTGCCCAGTTGCAGCACGCGCGGCTCCTGCCCGGGCCGCTCGCCATATCCCATCTGAATCAGCGTCGGCGTCACCAACTGCGATTTGCCGCCACCGCCAGCAGTGATAGTCGCGCTCGGTACGTCCGCCCGGTGGCCGATGCTGGCGCCAAACTGCCGGGCAATAACCGGAGCTACAACGCAGGCACGGGACTCTTTCAGGATGGTGTGAGCAGGTTTATCAAGCGGGCGCGGTTTAGCCTGGTATTCGCTGCCACCGTTGCCAGCGAGGAACGGGACAAGGCCCGCCTCAACAATCCCCAGCGCATGACCATTCCCGCCCGGGCGCCTGGACGTGCCAGCCGTAACCGTTGGTACCGGTTCGGTGACTGGCTGCCCTGTTGCTCCGGTACGGAACTTCGTCAGATGAGGTACCGCGATTGCGTAGCCGTGGGTTTTCGTAATCGTCTGCAGCGGTTCAGAGAGAGCATGCCCCCGGAAGCAATCGTATTTGCCTTTAGAGGTAGTGTGATTGCACTTCACGATAAACGGCGACGCGCTCTCGATAACAAAGCGTTGGATGCCGCGTGAGATCCGCTTAAGCGTATTCTCTGCCAGAGACTTTTTGCGGTCGAAAATGCTTGGCGCTGGAATTGACCAGTCGATGCATTCTGCAGCTGTGCGCCATGGTGCCAGTTTGCCAGAAATCACCGCCGGCGATTTCGGATCCCCGTGGGTAGCTGCCGGCCAGACTATCGGCTGCCCGTCCCGTCGCATAACCATGAAGAAACGTTTTCGGATAGTTGGCGCGCCGTAGTCGCAGGCGCGCAATTCGCGATAATCGACGTCATAGCCCAGCCCGGTAATCAAACGCATCGCCTGTTCGCTATCCGGCGATAACTCCAAAAATTCGCAGCATTCCAACAACGCAGGGTGATCTGCAGGAACTCCAGATGTCAGCATGCCAACGAACGCCTGGAATGTTTCGCCAACGCGGTCCGGATCCGGACGCATCTCCGCCGCCAGTAGTGGACCCCACGTTTTAAACTCTTCGACGTTCTCCAGCATCATTACCCGCGGACCAACATCCAGCGCCCAGCGGAGAACGATCCACGCAAGGCCACGAATCGCTTTTTCAACTGGTTTAGCTCCTTTCGCTTTTGAAAAGTGTCGACAGTCTGGGGAGAACCAGGTCAGGCCAACAGGCTTGCCGCTGGTTGCTGCGCCAGGAGAAACATCGAACACGCTTTCGCAGTAGTGCAAGGTATCCGGATGATTGGTACGGTGCATAGCCACAGCATTTTCATCATGGTTAATGGCAATATCGACACTACGCCCAATAGCCATCTCAATCCCGGTAGAAGCGCCGCCGCCTCCGGCAAAGTTATCTACGATAATTTCACGCATGGCTAACCCCCTGCATGCTGCTGGCCAGCCCGCTGGCAATAGTTATGATTTCGGAACTGGGCATACGCTCAAGCCACAGCTGATTGATGTGTGCCTTCAGCTTATTTTGCTGAGACTCGTTTAGATCGTTCACCCCTTCGACTCGCTCAAATACCAGGCCTACTTCCAGTGGCCATATCCGGCTTTCGTGTAAGGCCTGTTTGGCAACTGAAAGAGCTTCCCGAACATGAGTGCGGATCAGTCTGCTGTTGAACCAGCTCGCTTTATCCAGGCTGCCGACAATATCGATGAACTCAGTTACCGGGCATGTGTCGACAAACTCTGCATACACCAAATTCAAACGTTCTATGGTTTCTTCACGTGCAATTGTGGATCCGAGATCAATACCGTTTAGCCAGCCCACCAGCGCTTGTTTCGAAGTTTGTTTGAAGATCAGGGATTGAGCTGTGGCGATCACTTCTGAGTTAACCGGCGTAAACTCCGGTTTATCCACTGAATCAGCCGCCCAGGTATGACCAAATTTCGACTCGGCGAAGGTGTACTCGGCTTTATCGCCAAAAGCAGCAACCACGCATGCCCAAGATCTTATGCCGCTTTTCGCTAGGATTTCGTTCTGAAGGAGCGGTATTTCAGTTTCGCCTTGCTCTGTCTGGGGCAGCTCCATTACTGAAGCTGTTGCCTGTTTACCCACGGCGTACTGGGCCAGGGCCATACTCGCGCGCCCCTTCGCCTCAAGAGCCACACGATCGATATAGCTAAAGCGCTCCCCTCGCCATGACTTATCAAATACAACAATCGCCCCGGCAAAGAAGGCACTGGTCGGCTTCTGCTTATCGTCCGCCGGCTTAAACCAGGTAGGAAGATCGAAACCGATGCGACCGCGGATAAAACAGACATGATCCGCATCTTCTGGCCACCACGTCTCACTCGTCGCTGACTTCACCAGAAAGACATAACGACCGCCATTTTCGCGCTGAGCGGATGCATAACTCATGATGTGGGTCATGCCTGTGATCGCCTGCTTTTCGTGATACTGAGAACGGCTATACGGCGGATTTCCAAATGCCGCGCCGCCGAGTTCTATCAGTCGCCCCGCCCAGTCCTGCGTCAGGGCATTGTCTTCTGCTGAGTACCACGCAGGGCATTTTGCGTTGGTTTCGTCTGCAAAGAGGTCCAGCACCAGCGGGCCATACATAGCGTTAACCCCCCAGAACAACATATCGGGCGTTCTCCACTGGTCGCCCACCTCCTTGAGATAATGGGCAGGGGCAGCACGTAATGCATCCAGAGCATCACAGTACTGGCTTCTGGTGATTGGGAGTTCGGCCTCATCCACCAGCATTTCCCCTTCGCTGGTCGTGTTCAGTCGATGCACAGATCACCTCCGCAGTAATTCCCGGCTAACAGACACTCAGTGTGTGATTTCCCCATGCGTGCTTTCCGGAGGCAGGCATTTTTCTGACGAATGTAATACTCAAGAGTTTTCTGGCTGCAGCTTGAGGTACTGAGTTGGTGCCACACAGTAGCTGCCCGGCGATACAGACTGCGCTCTTCGAGTTTTTTAGCGGCTTTTTCCTGTTCCAGGTTGCCTCTGGACTTAAAGTCGTCCTGTAGGTCATCGCAGCAGGATGCATCATTGATGACTCGATAAATAAAACCGCATGAGGTTGCTTTGGTCTCCAGGCGCCCTTCTGTGTACAGGCGATATACGGCACTTTTCACAGAAACAGGTTTGCAGTCAGGAAAGGCGGCAATGATATCGCGCATTTTCTGATCTGGGTTTTTAGCAATGAATTCAAAGGCCATTTGAGTAATGTTCATCCACGAAACCCCTTCGGTATGGTCGTTTGCACTGCACCAATTTGGTTGATATCCCGCGGCTTACTTCTGTCCCAGCATTCCCGTGGTGGTCGCCCTTTGGCATCCCAGCGGATAGCGCTCTGCAGATAGCCTTCGAATTTTTTAGGACCAAAAAGCGTCTCGGGGCGCATGTACTGGTATTGCTCGTCGTTGCCATGCCAATGCTCATGCTTAACGTCGATAACGAGTTTCAGATCTGGAACCGTATGCCCCTCACGTAGACGTGCCCGAATGTTTTCGAGGGAAGTTTTTGACTTCTGAAACCGGGAGCCACTGACCTGATTCAGATGCGTCAGAACTTCGATCGCATGGTCAGTGATTACCACTTCAGGATCCGGCTTATCGTCGGGTTCCGCAGGAGCCCGACAAGAAGGTTTTTTAGATGACGGATCTAATGACGGATCTAATGACGGATCGCCTTCAACCATTGAGGGGTCCCCCGGCAATATTTGAGGGGATGCAGACCCATTATTTGAGGCATCAGAATTTGACCCCTCAAATTTTGAACCCTCAATTTCTGAGGCATCAAATTTTGATTGTTCACGCGGGGTTGCGTAGAAGAGTTTTGCTTCAGCTGCTGCACGTTCCAGCATATCGACGTTGAGTTTGTAGACGTTCGAATTATTCTTGCCGCCTACGCGACGCTCCTGCTTCTTCAGCCACCCTTTCGCCTGAAGTTTTTTAATGGCGCTTCGAACAGTGTTCTCGCTCTTTGCCCCGATCTGTCGCTGAATAGTTGTCACAGCAGGCCACGATATTCCTTCGTCGTTGCTGAAGTCAGCCAGGCGGGCCATGACCGCTATTTCAGATATGATCAGGCCTTTGAAAGCACAGGCTTCCCATACCAGACCGTGTAATTTACTGCTCATGGCTGCCCTCTACTTCCCTGAATTTTCGTTGAAACTGATCGAGTGGGCTAAAACACTCGTGCGGATAGCCTTCCCTGAGGTAAATGACACGATTGGTCTCACGTTCCCACCGTATGACTCTGACGGGCTTGCCATAGTGGTCTCTGAACTTTCGGTTAACTTCGCGCATAACGCTTTTACCCTCCGGTTAAAGACCCCCACAATTGCCGTTGCCCGGCTGTGGTTACATGAAACCCATTTACCGCATACCATGCGTTCATACCGAAACAGCGCAGCACCCGTCACTGGACGCATACGTAGTTGCGGTAACCTGAGATTTACGATTAAATTGCTCATGCGGATTATTTCTCCATACACGTTGATTTATCTGCCACGACGCCCGGAGCTGCACACTCGCG
>ERZ773187.2425-NODE-2425-length-11775-cov-2.695563_pt1 | contig 11775 bp, 11 predicted proteins | sample MGYA00511242_ERZ773187 | MGnify/ENA primary metagenome ERZ773187 (study PRJEB29015, sample SAMEA2737744) | human gut metagenome | biome: human gut; feature: human-associated habitat; material: faeces | place: China | collected 2012 ... | reverse complement strand
AAGGCTTCATGCTCGCCGTACAGCCCCGCCCGTTCCAAATTCTCGCGCATGGCTTCGATGTTGCGCGGCTTCAGCGGCCCGGTGTAGTGCGAAATCTCCGAGAAATCAGGATAGAACACATACTGCCCGACCTCGTGGCTGATGACGGGCACATCCGGGATGAGGGCGTCCGCGGACTGCGCGTCCACTTCCTTCACGCCCGTGCCATACTGAATCTGCACCTTGCCGGCTTCACCCGACTGCCCCAGCGTTTCCGGAACGATGCTGGCATCATAATTGCTGACGGACTCCGGCGCGGTCGTCTGCACAATGCCCTGCGGCGCGTCGCACATGGCGTAGCTGCCGCGAATCAGCCGTTCGCGCCCCAGCCTGACGCCGACGAACACATTTTCCTCGTCCAGCACATCCGGTACAAACTGGTAGTTGTTCGCGCCGCTGCTGTACAGCTTGGTGTCGTCCGCCTCGCGGTAGGCGCGCATCATGCGGTTCAGCACGTCCTTGCTCCCCCACAGCTCATTGCCCAGCGAAAGCCACAGGAACGACGGGTGATGCCCGTATTCGCGCAGGATACGGAAGCCCTCTTGGAAGAGGAAGTCGCGTTCGCGCTCGTCGTAGCCTTCTTCGCCTTCTTCCGCGACCGTCCCCCAGAACGGCAAAGTCAGCTGACTGAGTCGCATCCACCATTTCCGGAGTTACGTAGAAGCCCATGTAGACCTGCTTCTCCAAACGATCCATGAAGTCGTTATCAATGATCTGTTTATTGGAGTTGAAGTCCTCTACGTTTACCGAGGTGTTAGGGATACGGGTGTTGCCTTGGATATCGAAGATGATACCCATCTGACGAATAACACGGAACATCTCCGCAGACGACGCGACGTCAGTTGGCGTGTACCCGGTTTTGGGGTACAGCAGATTATCGACCTTGCCGCGCAGGAAGGTTTCGCGCCCGTTGATGAGCAGCCGCCGGCTGAGCGTCCGCACGTCGCGCAAGCCGAATGTCGTTTCATACACATCGCCGTCGAGGTCAATGGAGATGGTGTGGATTTCGGGGTGCGCTTCGTCCCAGAAGACTTCATTGCCCTTGAGCGGGCATTCCCCGTCCAGCACGCCCCGGCGGTACGGCAGCAGATGCTCCATCTGCCCCGGCAGCACGATGCCCGCCACACCGTCGGGCGCGCCGATGATATGCCCATGCACGCGCAGGCAGCCGCGCCGCAAGTCCGGGCGCACGGTCAAATCCGTCAGCAGTGTATGGGCGACGGTCAAGCTGATCTCACCGGTGATGCCGTTCCAGTTGCCCTGCGTATCCGGGCTGGTCAAATGCCCGCCGCGCGTGGGATAATCGGTATTATCCACGCGGATGACAAGGGTATGCTCGCCAGCGTGCACAGGTGGCAGGAAGTAGCGGTGCGGCGTGCAGAGGCTCTCCTGATGCCCGATGGGGCGACCGTCGAGGTAGACGGTGGTTTTGCGGGTGCGTTCCAGCGTGAGCATCGTCTGCTCGCCCGTCCAGTCGCCCGCGGTGAACGTGCGCATGAACCACACCGCGCCTTCGAAGCGATACGCGTCGGTCAGGCAGCCCGTTTCCTTGGCGGAATTCGGCATTCCAAGCCCCGCCGCCGATGTTGTCCCCGGCAGCGTCATCGTCTCCGGGTACGCTTGCGGCATGGTCTCCTGTTTTTCCGCGTCCAGCTTCACCTGCCACTGTCCGCTCAAGTCGATTTTCATCATGGGTGTTGCACCCTCCTTTCAAGCCAGAGGCTCTGCCTCTGGACTCCGCAAGGGGCATTGCCCCTTGACCCTTTCGCGCGATTGAGTTGGTGACTTCTTCATGCAATTTCCGCGTGTTTCGCTGGGATTTCGTCTCCGCAGAGGCGATTCCCCCTGTTCCAATCAAATTCAGCCAGAAAAAGAAAGACAAGTATGCCAAAACCTAAAATTTCCTTTACCCAAGGATTCCCTTCCAAGCGAAATTCTTCCCCCACCTTGTGAGGGGTGCGCCTGCCCCAACGCAAATCGTCCCGAACCCTGACGCGCCAATCGAACGTGCGGGATTCTCCGTGCAGATGCGAGCGGCCTTCTCCGGCGTCTGCCCGTAGCGCGCCATCAGGTTCTGGAACGCCTGCCGCATCAGCAGCACCGAGCCCGCCAGCGTGCCGTCGTGCAAACGCGCCTCATGTCCGCGCACCGTGACCGCTTGCCCGCCTAAGGCGTATTCGCCGTCCGGCAAGCCCGCTGCTTCCATGCTGTCCGTAATCGCAACGGCTTTGTCCGCCCCCTTGCAGCGCAGAAGCACCTTCACCGCGTCATCGTGCAGGTGAACGCCGTCGCCGATGAACTCCGCGAACAGGCGGTCATCCGTCAATGCCGCGCCGGGAACGCCGGGTGCACGGTGCGTGAACGGCGTCTGTGCGTTGTAGGTGTGGGTGACGCGGGTCGCGCCCCAGTCCGCCGCCTGATGCACCTGCTCGTCGGTCGCTGCCGTGTGACCGATGGAAACGTGGATGCCGTTCTCCGCCGCCTTGCGGATGAAATCTTCCGCACCGGGCAGCTCCGGCGCCATCGTGATGACGCGCACTGCCTGAATGTCGCCGCCTGTCAGATCAAGGAACGACTCCCAGTTCGGATGCAGAAAGAACTCCTTCCACTGTGCCCCTGCCTTCTCCGGCGATAGGAACGGCGCTTCCATGTGCGCCCCCAGCACCCGTGCTGCACGCTGCTCCGGCGTATCCATCACGCGGCGGACGGCGGCAATCACCCGGCGCGTATCCTCCACGCTGGCGGACATAGTCGTCGGCAGGAACGCTGCAACGCCCTCCTGATACAACTCCCGTGCCATCTGGCGAATCGCGTCCTCGCCCTGCATCGTGTCATGCCCGCGGAAGGCGTGGATGTGCGCATCAACGAACCCCGGCAGGACAAAATCCCCCTGCAGGTCTATCACAGCCTCGCCAGCCAACGGCGCTAAGCCCTCGCCCATCGCTGTCACGCGCCCGTTTTCCAGCCGGACGCACAAATTTTCCCAAAAATGACCATCCGCAAAGAACAGCCCATTCCGCAGCAGCACCGTCAACGCACCTCGCATTCATTTTCTCATGAAACTCTCATGCAATTATCATACCACAAAGAAGGGTTTTTTTCAATCGGCGCAGAATTTCTTATAGGTTGAAACCATGCGATTTTCGGATGAAAATGCGCCAAGACGCAGGCAGCGGGCGCAGGTGAATCCGAAAATTGCAAAAATGCGGGTATCCGCCGAATTTGTTGCGGTTTCTTCTTCATTTGTTCACATTAGGCTCAAATTCGGGGTGTATACTATGCTCCGAAAGCAAAGGAGGAAATCACCGATGTCCTTTTTCTCGAAGATGCAGAACGCCCTCGCGAACTGGATGCAGGGGCGCAACGGCCCGGATAATCTCGGCTTCACAGCGCTCGTCGCCGCTATCGTTTTCAGTTTGCTTTCGCTGTTCCGCCTGCCGCTGGCGAGTTTCCTGTCCATGCTGTGCTATGTGTATGCTCTGTGGCGGATGCTGAGCCGCAACGTTGCCAAGCGGCAGGAGGAAAATCGCCAGTTCATGGACAAGACGGGACACGCGCAGACGGAAATCCGGCAGTTTTTCCTGCGGCTCAGGGGCATAAAGACCTACAAGTATTTCCGCTGCCCGCAGTGCAAAACGCGCCTGCGCCTCAAGCGCGGCTGCGGTGAAAAGCACGTCACCTGCCCCAAATGCCAGCACAAGTTCGACGAAAGGGCGTAAACAATGTTCGGCTATGTCAGACCCTGTCTGGAATCGCTCGATGAGGCGCAGAAAAAGCGCTATCGGGCCTGGTACTGCGGATTATGCCAATCACTGGGCGACCGTCACGGCTTTCGCGGCCGCATGACGCTCACCTACGACATGACGTTTCTGGCGATTTTCCTCTCTGCGCTCTATGAGCCGGCAGAAGCGCACGGGCAGCTGCGCTGTCTGCCGCACCCGAAGGAAGCACACGATTTCGTCCGCACGTCGATGACGGATTACGCTGCCGATATGACCATCGCGCTGGCGTACTTCAAGGCGCTGGACGACTGGCAGGACGACCGCTCCCTGCCGGGCGGGCTGACCGCGCAGCTGCTGAAAAAGCGTTACGAGGCGGTCAGCGCGGATTATCCCCGCCAGTGCGCCGATTTGGAGAAGAACCTGCGGGCGCTGAGCGAGGTGGAAGCGGCGCAGAGCGATTCCCCCGATGCGGCGGCAAACTGCTTCGGGGCGCTGATGGCGTCGCTGTTCGTGCGCGAGGAGGATTACTGGTCGCGCACACTGCGGCTGTTCGGCGCGTCGCTGGGGCGGTTCATCTACATGGTGGACGCCGCCTGTGATTACGATGCCGACACGCGCAAGCACAGCTACAATCCCGTGCTGCTGATGGGGCGTCAGCCAGAGGACATGCGCGACGTGCTGACGCTGCTGCTTGGCGACGCTTCGGCAGCGTTTGAGTCGCTGCCTATCGTCTCCGATGCGGATATTCTGCGCAACATCCTCTATGAGGGTGTCTGGCAGAGCTACAACGAGTTCCTCCACCGCCGCGCCGAAAAGCAGAAGAAGCACAGCGGCAACACAACCAAAGAAAATGGGGACGATTCCCCGGTGAAAGGAGGCTGACGAGCATGGTCACAGACCCGCGGAAAGTGCTGGGTGTATCCGAAACCGCCAGCCAAGATGAAATCAAGCGCGCGTATCGCCGCAAAGCCAAGGAGTGTCATCCGGATTTGCATCCGAACGACCCCGACGCGGCGAAAAAGATGAACGAACTCAACGAAGCCTACGACATGCTGATGAACCCGGAGAAGTACGCCAACCGCCAGCAGCAGCAGAATCCGTATGGCAGGAATCCGTATGGCGGCAGCAGTTACGGCGGAAATCCATACGGCTCTTATGGCGGCAATTCCTACGGCGGACAGCAGCAGGGCAATCCGTATGGTCAGCAGGGTGGCTATGACCCGTTCGGCGACTTCTTCGGCGGATTCGGTTACGGCAGCTACGGCGGCTATCAGACGCAGGTCAACCCGCCGCAGGAGCAGGCGGGCGATTCCGAGCCGGTTCGCGCTGCCATCCGCGATATTCTCGCCGGACGGTACGCATCGGCGTGTTCCATTTTGCAGAACGTCCCCAGCACGGGGCGGAATGCGCGCTGGTACTACCTGTCCGGCGTGGCGAACCACGGCGCGGGAAATCAGATTCAGGCGCTGGAACACATGAAGCGCGCGGTGCAGCTCAGCCCGAACAATGCGACGTATCAGGCGCTTTTGCGGCAGTATCAGCAGGCAGGGCAGACGTATCAGACGAATGCGTCCGGGTACAACACTTGGGCGATGGATCCGTCGAAATTGTGCATGAGCTTGTGCTTTTTGCAGATGTTCTGTCCGCTTTGCTGCCGGTGCTATTAAGAAGCTGTGGCAATCCCCCCCTTAATTTGGCGGAATTTTCCTATGCTACTTGATTTGTTTTGTTGCAGGGGGTTCGCCTCTGCGGAGTGAAATCCCCTGCGCAACACAAAAAACTGTATGCAATGCGCGCAACTGAATCGCGCAAAAGGTCAAGGAATCAGTTTCCTTGAGAAAGTGTAACTTTATGGGCAAAATCATCGGTATCGACTTGGGTACCACCAACAGCTGCGTCGCCGTGGTTGAGGGCGGCAGCGCGATTATCATCCCGAACGATAAGGGCGAGCGCACAACGCCGTCCGTCGTGGCATTCACCGACAGCGGCGAGCGGCTCATCGGCAGCGCGGCGAAGCGTCAGGCAGCAGTCAACGCCGACCGCACGATTGCGTCCGTCAAGCGCCATATGGGCACGGACTGGCGCAAGACCATCGCCGGGAAAAGCTATACGCCGCAGGAAATCAGCGCCATGATTCTCCGCAAGCTGAAGCAGGACGCGGAAAGTTACCTCGGCGAACCCATCACCGACGCGGTGATTACCGTCCCGGCGTATTTCGGGGACATCCAGCGTCAAGCGACGAAGGACGCGGGGCGCATTGCGGGTTTGAACGTCCGCCGCATCATCAACGAGCCGATCAGCGCCGCCCGATATCTTCGTAAGTGGTCTGCAACATCGCCTTGCCACCGCAGAAAATCATGGTCTACGACCTTGGCGGCGGCACGTTTGACGTATCCATCATCGAAATTGGCGAGGGTGTTATCGAAGTGCTGGCGACGTGCGGCGACAACCACCTCGGCGGCGATGACTTCGACGAGCGCATCGTGAATTTCGTCTGCGATGCTTTCCAGCGGGAACATCACGCTGACCTTCACCGCGATTTGGCGGCCATGGTGCGCGTGAAGGAAGCCGCCGAGCAGGCGAAAAATGAGCTGTCCGTCACCGAGATGACCACCATCAGCCTGCCGTTTATCAGCACAGTCGGCGGTCAGGCGGTGCATTTGGAGCAGACGCTGACCCGCGCGAAATTCAATGAATTGACGGCGGATTTGGTTGCGCGGACGGAAGGTCCTGTCCGCAACGCCCTCAGCGACGCGGGCATTGCCGCCAGCGAGCTGGGCAAGGTGCTGCTGGTCGGCGGTTCGACGCGCATTCCCGCCGTGCAGGAGAAGGTGCGCCAGCTGACCGGCATCATGCCGAGCAAGAGCATCAACCCCGACGAATGCGTGGCGCAGGGCGCGGCGATTCAAGGCGACACGCTGAATGAACACACGACGCTGACGAACTCCACGGGCTTGCTGCTGCTGGACGTGACCCCGCTTTCGCTGGCAATTGAGACGGTCGGCGGCGTCGCGACCCGCGTCATCGAGCGCAACTCCACCCTGCCTGTGCACTATCAGCAAGTGTTCACCACGGCGGGCATGTTCCAGTCGTCAGTAGAAATCAACGTCCTGCAGGGTGAGCGCCCGATGGCGCGGGACAACAAGAGCATCGGCAAGTTCCGTCTGAAGGGCATCCGCCGCGCAATGGCAGGCGTGCCGAAAATTGAGGTCACGTTCGATATTGACACCAACGGCATCCTGACCGTCTCCGCGCGCGACCAAGACACTGGACGCGCCCAATCCATCACCATCACTGCCGACAACAAAATGAGCGAGGATGAAATTCAGCAGGCAATTCGCGATGCGGAGCAGTACGCCGCGCAGGACGCTTTCCGCAGCGACCTGATGGACACCATCAATCAGGCGCAGCACCTTTTGGCGCAGGTAAGCGCTGCCTTGAACCAGTGCAGCAAGCAGCTGGACAAAGACGAGAAGAAGCGCGTCAAGGACGATGAAGCTGCCCTTCGCCATCTGATTGGGCGCGCCAAGCCCGACAAAATGACGGCGGATGACCTGTCCGCCATCAAGAGCGCCATGGCAACCCTCGAAAGCAGCAGCGCCCACCTGATGAGCCTCTTCGACCCGAACGCGCAGAGCAGCGGGCAGTCATGACGAAGCCGCACCACGTCCGGCGTGCGCTGCTGATTGCCCTGACCGTCGTGGCGATTCTGCCGACGCTGCTGGGCAGTCTGGAATAACAAGCAAGGGGATTGCGTCCATGATTTCGGACACAATCCCCTTTTTCGTTGCAATGATCATCAGAACAGCAGCAGAATCCCCTGCGCCGCCAGCACCGCCGCACACGCTGCAAGCGCCACCGTCAGCAGGCTCTTCCCCTTCCACGCGAGGAACACCGCTACCACCAAACCAACCGCCGCCGTGTGCATATCCCCCGTGGAATACAATACGTCGGGAATCGTCATTGCCCCCAGCACCGCGAACGGCACATAGTGCAGGAACGACTTGATGAACGTTGATTTGATTTCCTTGCGGAAAATCGTCAGCGGCAGCATCCGAATCAGGTATGTCACACCCGCCATCACAAGCAGGTAAATCGGAAAATTTGCCGTCATTGCGCATCACCCGCTTTCGTTTCTTCCTCCCGCACGGGGAAGAGCCACGCGCCCAGCGCCGAGGCGGCAATAGCACAGATGATGATGACAAACCCGCTGGACACCTGCGAGAGCATCGGCACATAACGGAAGCACAGGCTCATCGCGACGGCCATCAGCACGACAATGCGCACGGGCTTCTCCTTGCGCGCGGGTGGCAGGATGATGGCGAGGAACATGCCGAAAATCGCGATACCGAGCGCATTGCGGAGGAAAACCGGCAGCAGTGTGCCCGCGACCGCGCCCAGAATCGTACCGACCGACCAGCCGAGGTACGGCGCGGTCATCAACCCATACAAATACCAGTGACTGACCTTCCCCGGCTGACTGGATGCGACAGCGAATATCTCGTCCGTATTCATGAAAGAGAAGAACAGGCGGCGCGGTGTGTTCATATCCGAATCCATCTTCTGGGAGATGGACAGGCTCATCAGCGCATAGCGGAGGTTGATAATCAGCTGCGTCAGCGCGACTTCGAGGTACGACGCCTGTGCGAGAATCAGCGGCAGCCCGGCGAACTGCCCCGCACTGGTGACGTTCGTCATGGAAATCAGCAGCGCTTCGAGCGGCGACAAGCCATCCGCCACTGCCTTCATGCCGAACGTGAACGCAACGGATAGGTAGCCCAGCCCAATCGGGATTCCATGCCGGAAGCCCTTCGCAAAGAGTTTACGATTCATCGTCATTGATGCCTTCTTGTCGAAAAAAAGTCGGAACACAGCGTCTATGATAGCACGAAGTCCGTCCCTTCGTCAACGTCTATGCAGCAAAAGAACAGCAGGGGACTTCGTCCCGTTTCATTTGTCCCTGCACCCATTTCGCGATTGGCTGATGGCGGAAAAGACATCACCCGACGCGCCGCCGAGTTGTGCGGTATTGCCCATGCAAAACCGGCAGCTGATGGCACTTCATCGACTGCCGGTTTGCGTCTGTTCCTTCTGCAAACATAAGCAGCCACACACCGTAGCGCATGGCTGCTATGGATATTGATTCAGTTCGACAAACTGGAAGTTAGCGCTTTCTTCATATAGACCTCCTTAATTTGGAATCTCTTTTTGAACATTCTGAATCATTTTATTAAAATCTTCCTTCATTAAACACTGATCCTCCGGTGAATAATAAAAATGCCCAGAGGTTTGCAAAGACTTGACACATATACAAGGGTTATCCTTAAATAATTTACTACATTTAGGGGAAACCATTTCATCTAACATAGATAGATATATATGCGACGGTGTTGGTAATTTCCCTATGATTTTTCTTGTCTTTCGTATTTCAGAAAACAACTCAAGGTATCTTGGAATCCAACCAAAGTATCTTAAAATATGATTATCTCTTTCTATGCTATACGCATTTTGTGCTGCGAGAGACCATTTATCATCAGGTTTAATATTTCCTGTAAAAACTCGCCATGATGTTCTAAATAAACGGAAGGTAACTCTCACTTTTAACGGAACATTTAGAAGAAATAATTCTTCTACCGGTTTTTCTATCGCTTCTTGTATAGCAAACAGTGTCCCCATGGAATGAGCGACAATAATGATTTTATTGTTGGTTTCTGATAGTTCTTCAAGAGCATTCTTTACTTGCTGCTTCCATTCAGTCATAGAGGCTTGCGAAAAGTCCTTTACACTTCCTCCATGACCTTTTAACGATAGATTGCATATTGACCAATTTGGAGGAACAAGCGATAAAAAAGGTTCAAAATGACTTGTAGTTCCAAGAATGCCATGTATAAATAAAATTGCTATTCTCTCTTGGTCACTCGCCATAAAATCACCTCACCAAATCCGATTTGTCGCTTTGTTTATGATGCAGATTCTATCATATTGGTTTTTCTTTATGGAACGGAAGCCCGAAAGCTGCCCCACACGTCAAGCTGCTCCTTTTTCCACAGGTTCATTATCACCTTCGTCGGCGGAGCTATCCGCATCATCAACATCCAGATTAGGCTCTGCCGCTTCCTGTTCTTTTTATGCCAGCTGAAGCTCATACAGCTTCTTGTAAATGCCGTCCTGCTTCAGCAGTTCCTGATGCGTGCCGGATTCGCGAATTCGCCCGTGGTGCATCACGATAATGCGGTCAGCGTGCTGAATGGTCGAAAGGCGGTGCGCGACCATAATCGACGTGCGGCCCTGCATCAGCCGCTCCAGCGCTTCCTGAATCCACTGTTCCGTCTCCGTGTCGATGTTCGCCGTCGCTTCGTCCAATATCAGAATTTTCGGGTCATGCGCCAGCGTCCGGGCAAACGACAGCAATTGCCGCTGACCCGCAGAGAACGTCGCGCCGCGCTCCGTCACATGCTCATCGTAGCCGTTCGGCAGCCGCTCAATGAACCGCGACGCATTGGTATATTCCGCCGCCCGGTGCACCTGCTCATCAGTAATTTCCTCGTCGCGCAGGCGGATGTTGCTCTTGATGTCGCCCGTGAAGATGAACACATCCTGCTGCACCTGCCCGATGGCGGCACGAAGCTGGTCGCGGGTCAGGTCGCGCACATCCACGCCATCGACGCGGATGCTGCCCTTCTGCACGTCATAGTAACGCCCAATCAGATTCAGGATGGAGGATTTGCCCGCGCCCGTCGCGCCGACGAACGCCACCTTCTGCCCCGGCTCGATGGTGAAGGACACGTCCTTCAGCACCCAGTTCACGTTATCATATGCGAACCAGACGTGGTCGAACTCGATTTTGCCGCGCACAGCGGGCAGCTTCTTCGCGTCCTCCTTGTCGGACAGCATGGGCTTTTCGTCCAGCAGGGTGAAGATTTTCTCGGCGGACGCAATGGCGCTTTGCAGCGTCGTGAACTGCTCCGCCAGTTCCTGCACGGGCGTGAACAGCTGGGAGATGTACTCCGTAAATGTGTACAGCATACCGATGGAAATCACACCGTCCAGCACCAGCGCGCTGCCGCCGCCCAGAATAATCGCCATTGCGATAACGGACAGGAAGTAAATCGACGGGCGGAAGATGGCGAACACCATCATTTCGCGCACGCCAGCGCGGTAGAGGGATTCGTTCTTTTCCCCAAACTCGGCGCATTTCTCCTTCTCACGCGCGAAAATCTGGATGACCCGCATTCCCGACAGATGCTCGCTCAAAAAGGTATTCAGCGTCGTGATGCGCGTCTTGACGATTTGGTACGTCTTGCGGCTCAATTTGCGGAACACTGCCGTCAGCACCGCCATCACCGGTACCAGCACGAACGACAGCATTGCCATGCGGAAGTTCATCACCATCATAATAATGGCAAGTCCGATGATTTTAACGACGTTTCGGAACAGGCGGACAATCGTGTTGGCATACAGGTCATTGACCGCCTCGGTGTCGTTGGTGATGCGCGTAACGATTCTGCCCACAGGCGTCAAGTCGAAGAAGCGCATGGAGAGGCTTTCGACATGCGCCATCAGCTCATTGCGCAGGGTATAAACGATGTTCTGCCCGGTTTCCTGAATCTTCAGGTACTGCAGGCGGTTGCAGATAAATTGCAGCAGCAGAATCGCCACATACAGCCCCGCCGCAATCAGGATGCCCTGAAAGCGCGTTTCCGGCGGCAGATCCTGCGCGCTCTGCTGGGTGATGTACTTGTCAATCGCGTCGCCGATGATGCGCGGGCGGGCAATGTCGAACACCGTCAGCAGCCCCACCAGCACACAGCACAGCGCAACCGTTTTCCAGTAGGGCTTGATGTAGCCCATCAGGCGCAGGAAGGCGTTGCCGTGATACGAAACGTCCTGCGGCTCGTTATCCCCGAACTTACTCCGCATGTGCAGCGCCTCCTTCCTCGTGAAGTTCCTTTTCCAGCTGCTGCTTGCGGTACAGGCTTGCGTACAGCTCGCCGTTGTTCAGCAGTTCCTCGTG
>ERZ773187.2420-NODE-2420-length-11789-cov-10.640447_pt1 | contig 11789 bp, 12 predicted proteins | sample MGYA00511242_ERZ773187 | MGnify/ENA primary metagenome ERZ773187 (study PRJEB29015, sample SAMEA2737744) | human gut metagenome | biome: human gut; feature: human-associated habitat; material: faeces | place: China | collected 2012 ... | reverse complement strand
TCCGGGTCGGCGCTGCCGCATAACGCCGCACGCGGTGTGAGCACGTCCGGCAGGATGGCGCAACGGACATCCCCCGCCCGCCGCAGCCGCCGGAGCGTGCGCAGCACCCGCCGCGCCGGGACATCCCGTGCCGTGAGATACAGCACCGGCAGTCCGCACGGGCGCAGCAGCTCCGTCCGCACGCGTCCCCACCGCCCCGGCGTCCAGTCCACATACGTCAGCAAAAAAATCCCCTCCCGCCCAGTGTACGGAGCGGGAGGGGGAAGTATGCGGGATTTTACCAGTACCGGATGTACCCCGGCAGGTAGGGCAGCGGGTCGATGCGGGTGCGGTTGACCCAGATTTCATAGTGGACGTGCGGGCCGGTGGACGCGCCCGTGGAACCGCACAGGCCGATAACCTCGCCCTGCGAGACGGTCTGGCCGACGCTGACAAGGCGCTTGCTCATGTGGCCGTAGAGCGTGTAGTTGCCGCCGCCGTGGTCGATCTGAACGTAGTTCCCATAGCCGCCCGCGTCATACGACGAGACGATGACCGTACCGGCCTTGGTGGCATAGATGCTGCTTCCGTAGCTCGCGCCGATGTCGACGCCCTTGTGGTTCGTCGAGCCAATGCCGCCGGGGGACGTGCGCTTGCCAAAGGGCGAGGTGATGTACCTCGCACTGCACGGCCAGATGTAATCACCGCTCGTCGCGGGGGTGGATGGCGTCTCCTGGCGGTTCTTGATCTCCTGCTCGATGCGGTCGGCGGAGGCCTCCTCGGCCGCGGCCATCTTCTGCATCTGGGAGGCGTCGGTGGAGAGCTGCTCATAGAGCTTGTCGGCCTCGGCGCGCTGCTCGGCGAGCTCCGCCTGCCGCGTCTCAAGCTCGGACTTCTGGCTCTCGAGGTTGTCCTTATCGGACTGGATCTGCGCGCGCAGATCCTGCAGCGTCGCGATGACGCTCTTGTCGTGCTCGGCGACCTCGTTGACAAAGTCGATCCGGCTCAGCAGATCCGTAAAGCTCGACGCCTTGAACAGCACCGACCAGTACGAGAGCGTGCCGCGCTCCTCCTCGCTGCGCACCTGCTCGCAGAAGAGCTCGTACTGCGCCTCTTCCTTCTTCTGGTTCTCGGCCAGCTCGCTCTCGAGCGCGGTAATCTGGGCGCTGGCGTTGTCGATCTGCGACTGCAGCAGATTATTCTGCTCGTCGAGGACGTTCTTCTGGGCGAGGGCGTCGGCCTTGCTGCTCTGCAGCTCGGAGAGCTGCTTTTTTAGCTCGGCGAGTCTGGCCTTGGACGCCGCAGCCTGATCCTGCAGCTCGGAGAGCGTCGCGGCCTCGGCCGTCTCCGCCCCGCCGGGGGCGACGGCGATGATCGAAACCGTCATCAGCGCGGCGAGGAGCATGCAGAAAAGTCGTTTCATGGGTTTCTTCATAGGATCCTCCTTTTTTACACCTGCAGGAACTTGCGGATGGCCGTCAGGCTGCCGCCGACGCCGACGAGGATGCCGACACCGCCGAACACCACGGCCACCGGCAGCCAGATCTTCTGGAAGGCGACAACCTTCAGCAGCTGGAGCGTGTCGGAATTGGCGATGCCCTGCGCGACGCCCGCGTACAGGAGCCACTGCAGGAAGAACGCGACGATCGCGCCGCACAGGCCGATGAGCAGACCCTCGAACACGAAGGGCCAGCGGATGAAGCCGTTCGTCGCGCCGACCATCTTCATGATGGCGATCTCATCGCGGCGGTCGAACGTGGTGAGCTTGATGGTATTGGAGATGATGAACACCGACACCACGAGCAGAATCGCGATCAGCGCGGCGCTGATGACGCTCGCGATGTTGCGCACGGTGATAAAGCCGTTGGAGACGGCCTCGTCGGCGCGGATCTTCACGATGCCGGGGATCTGCTCGAGCGCATCGGTCGTCCGCTTCATCTGGTTCAGATCCGTCAGGTGCAGGACGAAGCGGTGGCGGAAGATGCTCGCGTCGAGGTCGGAGTATAGATCATTCTCGTCATACTGCTCAACATAGGTGTCGCGCGCCTGCTCGCGCGAGACGAATGTGCAGTCCGCCACGTTCGGCACACTCTCGAGCTGCGGCTGCAGGGCGCGCGCCTCCTCCTCGGAGAGGTTCTCGTCGACAAAGGCGAGCACCGCGTTCTCCCGCTGCAGATCCTTCAGGTTCTCGTTGGCGTTGTAGGCCACGAGGGTAAACGTCCCCATAATCAGCAGGCAGGCCACCGTGATGCCGATGGCCGCAAAGGACATAAAGCCGTGGGAGAACATGTTCTTGACGCCCTCCCGGAAGAAATATTTAAAATTGTGTCTCATTCCGCCACCTCATAAGTTCCCATGCCGGAGCCGGCGACCACGCCGCTGTCGATCATGATGACGCGCTTGTCAAAATGGTTCACCAGACCCTTCTCGTGGGTCACGACGACGACCGTCGTCCCCAGCGCGTTGATGCGCTCGAGCAGGGTCATGATCTCCAGCGAGCGGTTCGGGTCGAGGTTGCCGGTCGGCTCGTCGGCGACGATCGTGCTGGGGTTGTTGACAAGGGCGCGGGCGATGGCGACGCGCTGCTGCTCGCCGCCGGAGAGCTCGTCCGGATAGCGCTGCCCTTTCCCGGCCAGACCGACCAGATCGAGCACATAGGGGATGCGGTTTTTGATCTCGCGCGGGCTCGCGCCGACGGCGCGCATCGCGAGGCTCAGGTTGTCGTACACCGTTTTCTTGCCGATCAGGCGGAAATCCTGAAAAATTACGCCGATCGTGCGGCGCATGTAGGGGATCTGCTTGTCCGAGATGCGGCTCATGGAGAAGCCGTTGATCATGACGCGGCCCTCCGTGGGAAGGATCTCGCCGGTCAGGAGCTTGATGATGGTGGACTTGCCGGAGCCGGACGGGCCGACGAGGAACACGAACTCCCCGTCCTCTATCGTAAAGGAGATCCCGCGCAGGGCCTCCGTTCCGTTGTCGTATGTCTTGACGACGTCTTTTAAGCGAATCATATCAGTAAAAACCTCTTTCGTTTCCGTAAAACACAATGAAATGCAATATTAAGACAAAGTGCGGCTTTATTCCACATATAAACTTATTATATACAAAAGGTTACATAATGGCAACAGGAAAGATTTTAAAAATTCATGAATTCCGCGCACCCCTCCCCCGCCCTCTTTGGCAGAAGACGCAAAAATTATTCGCCGATTGCGGGCTTTTTGATGCTTTTTTCGGTTGACAAACGGCAAAAGTGCGGGTAAAATATCGCCTATAGAGCATATCTGCGATGATGGGGATCAGTAGCGCCTGTTTCCGTGCCAAGAGAGCCGCCGTTTGGTGAAAGGCGGACACAAGGCAGGCCGCGAATATCACCCCGGAGCTTCCGGCTGAAACGACAGTAGGCACGGACGGCGGAGGGCCGTTACCTTCCCTCGCCCACGGTTGGTGGGGCCGAGCGGCCGGCTGCTGTACAGCCGGCAACGAGAGTGGTACCGCAGAGGTTATTGCGCCTTTGTCTCTTCGGGAGACAGGGGCGTTTTTTGTTTTGCTGATAAACGGAATATAACGATAAAAGGAGACGCATTATGGAGTACAAAAAGACACTGAACATGCCGAAATCCGGCTTCCCCATGCGCGCGGGTCTGCCCAAGCGCGAGCCGGACATGCTCAAGCACTGGGAGGAGATCGACCTCTACCATGAGCTGCTGAAAAAGAACGACGGTAAGCCCCGCTTCAGCCTGCACGACGGCCCTCCGTTCTCGAACGGCGCGCTGCACATGGGCCATGCGCTGAACAAGTCCATCAAGGACTTCATCACCCGCAGCTACGCCATGCGCGGGTACTATACCCCCTATATCCCCGGCTGGGATAACCACGGCATGCCCATCGAGAGCGCCATCATCAAGCAGAACAAGCTCAACCACAAGGCCATGAGCGTGGCGGACTTCCGCACCGCCTGCCACGAGTTCGCCGACCACTATATCGACGTGCAGCGCGAGGGCTTCAAGCGCATGGGCGTCGTGGGCGACTGGGAGCACCCCTATAAGACGATGGATCCCGGTTTCGAGGCGCAGGAGGTCCGCGTGTTTGGCCAGATGTATAAGAAGGGCCACATCTACAAGGGTCTCAAGCCCGTCTACTGGTGCCCGCACGACGAGACGGCACTGGCCGAGGCGGAGATTGAGTATAAGGACGTTCCCTGCACCACCGTCTATGTGAAGTTCCCCATGCACGACGATCTGGGCAAGCTGCCCCATCTGGATCACAGCAAGCTGTACTTCGTGATCTGGACGACCACGATCTGGACGCTCCCCGGCAACCTCGCCATCGCCCTGCACCCCGACGAGAGCTACGCTGTCGTCAAGGCGCCGAACGGCGAGATGTATATCGTGGCCGAGGCGCTGGTCGAGAAGGTCATGAAGATCGGCGGCTTCGACAGCTACGAGACCGTGGAGACGCATCCCGGTTCCTTCTTCGAGAACATGCTCGCAAGCCACCCGTTCCTGCCCAAGACGAGCCGCCTTGTGCTGGCGGACTACGTCACCATGGATTCCGGTACCGGCTGCGTCCACACGGCGCCCGGCTTCGGTGCGGACGACTATCTGACGTGCAAGCGCTACGGCATGGACATGATCGTCCCCGTCGACGATCAGGGCAGGCACACCGCCTACGCCGGCAAGTACGAGGGCATGGCGACCGATGAAAGTAACCCCGTCATTCTGCAGGACATGAAGGACAGCGGCGCTCTGTTCGCCAGCGAGGACATCGTCCACAGCTATCCCCACTGCTGGCGCTGCAAGAACCCCATCATCTTCCGCGCCACCCCCCAGTGGTTCTGCTCCGTGGACTCCTTCAAGGACGATGCCATCGCCGCCTGTGAGGACGTGCGCTGGGTACCCGCATGGGGCAAGGACCGTATGCGCTCCATGATCCTGGAGCGTACCGACTGGTGCATCAGCCGTCAGCGTCGCTGGGGTCTGCCCATCCCCGTGTTCTACTGCAAGGACTGCGGCAAGCCCGTCTGCACGGATGAGACGATCGAGGCGGTCGCAAACCTGTTTGAAAAGAAGGGCTCAAACGCGTGGTTCGACATGGACGCCGCCGACATCCTGCCCGAGGGCTTCACCTGCCCGCACTGCGGCAAGGCCAGCGGCTTCACGCAGGAGACGGACACGCTGGACGGCTGGTTCGACTCCGGCTCCACCCATTTCGCCTCCATGGAGCGCGACCAGCACTTCTGGCCCGCCACCATGTATATCGAGGGTCTTGACCAGTACCGCGGCTGGTTCCAGTCCTCCCTGCTGGTAGCCGTAGGCGCGCTGGGCCGCGGCGCTCCGTTCAAGGAGTGCGTCACCCACGGCTGGACGGTGGACGGCGAGGGCAAGGCCATGCACAAGTCTCTGGGCAACGGCATGGATCCCGCCGAGATCTTCGACAAGTACGGCGCCGACCTGCTGCGCCTGTGGGCAGGCTCCGCCGACTACCACGTCGACGTCCGCTGCTCCGACGAGATCTTCAAGCAGCTGAGCCAGAACTACCTGAAGTTCCGCAACACGAGCAAGTTCTGCCTCGACAACCTCGTCGGCTTCAATCCGGACGAGCTCGTCGCCCCGGCGGACATGCTCGAGCTGGACAAGTGGGCCGTCACCCGCCTGAACGGCCTGATCGAGAAGGTGTTCGGCTGGTACGACAACTATGAGTTCCACGCCATCTCCCACGCCATCAACGACTTCTGCGTCATCGACCTGAGCTCGTTCTACTTCGACATCATCAAGGACCGTCTGTACTGCGACGGCGCGGACGGCCTCTCCCGCCGCAGCGCGCAGACCGCCCTGTTCCTGATCCTCGACACGATGACGAAGATGTTCGCCCCGATCCTCGCCTTCACCTGCGATGAGATCTGGCTGGCGATGCCGCACCGCGCGAGTGACGACGGGCGCAACGTCCTGCTCAACGAGATGTCCAAGCCCTACACGGCCTATGCACTCTCCGAGGACGAGATGACCAAGTGGGCGCGCATCGCCGCCGTGCGCAACGTCGTCAACGGCGCGCTGGAGCAGGCCCGCGCCGACAAGACCATCGGCAAGAGCCTTGAGGCCGAGGTGGATCTGGTCGTCCCGCACGAGGATGTGTTCCTCGCGGAGATGGATCCCGCCGCGCTGGCCGACACGCTCATCGTCTCGCAGGTGCGCGTGGCCGAGGGTGATGAGCTGAGCGTCGAGGTCCGTCCCGCGAACGGCTGCAAGTGCGGCCGCTGCTGGAAGGTGCTGCCCACCGTCGGCTCCGACGCCGCACACGCTGACCTCTGCCCGCGCTGCGCCGCCGTCGTGGCGAAGCTGCCCGAGCTTGCGTAACATACCGCTGTCCCGTCCGGGGGATTTCTCCCCCGGACGGGCGCTCCCCGGGCGTCCGGAAAAATTTTGCGCGTGGGCGAAAGAAAATGCTTGCATTTTCAGGAAAAGTGTGTATAATAATTTGAGCAGGGTGTTTCTGCCCCGCGTCATATGGGCCCGTAGCTCAGCTGGGAGAGCGTTCGGTTCGCATCCGAGAGGTCGAGGGTTCGAATCCCTTCGGGTCCACCATAATGTGGAGACAAAAAAGATGTCTCCTGCGAAAAGTCCGATTATATCGGGCTTTTTTGCTACCCAAACGGTGATTTTTCTCTGTACCAAAACGCAGATGTAAAATCGCCGTTTTCCCTTTGTGGATAGACTTGAACTCCCGAAAAGTAAATATCAGATACACAGGCAGATAGAAAGCAAAAATCTATCTGCCTTTTTTATTACCCTCAAAAAAAGGAGAAATCAAATATGCTGCAGAAAGAATTGGCCAAACGGCTCAAGGCTCGGTACGACACCAAGATGGACGGAAGCGGATGGTTAGAAGTATCCTCGGACGGCATCCCCCTCTGCCGGATAAAATACAACGCGGGCGAGGTCGTGAAGGATCTGAGCGCGTGGGCGTAACTGCACCAGCCCCGGCGTGACATTGTCACGCCGGGGCTGGTGTTATTCAGCTGTCTGTGGGCGCAAACGGCAGCGCGGCGAGCGCCTGTTCATAGTCCGCCGCTTTGGTGAGGACGTAGGTACGTCTTTTGGGGCGGATATAGCTGTAGTCCGACCGCTTGACGCGGCGCAGGGTAACGGTCGTCTCGTCCAGATCAAAGTCACTCTCGAACGCCCGCTCTCCCGTCTCCGGATCCTCGAACCACAGGCTATAGGACGGGCCGCAGACCACCGCAAAGGCGCGCCATTCGCCGCGGATGAAGAAGTACGCCGTGGGCGTATACGGCTCGTCCGGCGGCAGCATATAGGCGCTTCCGTCGTCGGCCGCCCAGACGCCCTGCTCCGCCCACGGACCGTGGGCATCCATTTTAGCCGACAGCGCCGACCGCTTCTCCGCGAACCGCCCGAACTCCAGCCTGAAATACGCAAACCCGCCAAGAAACACCGCCGCAATCAGCAGGAGCAGCCCCAGATCAAAGAGCAGTTCCTTCTTGAATGAATCTGACATGGGGCTCCCTCCATAATGCAATAAGCTTTAGATGCTACGCGCTCTCAGTTGTGGAATCTGGTAACCAACAATAAATTTACCTCCACTCACAAAAGAACTAAAACTGTTCTTAGTTTCTACCGTACTACTTTTAGTTGAATAGTTATATACATGAATCACATTATCCGATGCAGACGTATAGAACGCTACTGTATGTAAACCTTGGAACATATCGATAGCATCATTCCAAAAAGAAACAATGTATACATCGTAGGAACTTCCTGCACTCCGGTCAACAAGTACTTTCATCAGCTCATATGTAGTATACTTCGTGTAATTGATAGAATTGTCATCCAGATAGTCTCCAATCGCATAAGGATCAGACCCCCAATCCCCTACGGTCTTATATTTCAGTAAATATCCATCTTTTTCAAACGAACGAATAATGCTGGAACAAGGAATTATTCTCCCTCTCAGTTTTAGTGCGTTATAAGTAGCTGCAATTTCGCAGCCCACATCAGCCATATATTGGCCACCGATTGCAAATTGCGGGCACTCCCGCTGTGCATAAATATAACCCATAGAAGAGCCTTCGAGTTTAGAATTATAGGTATAATGTGCTTCATAACCAGAATAGGATGCTCTCAGTGCCTTGAATGCCGGAGGATCATATATAATAGCTCGTTCCGATCCCTCCTGCGTTTCGCCGATATAGTCACCATCATTTTCCGTAAACGCCGCCGGATTGGGCGTGTCGGATTCGGGCTCCGCTGCAAACGCAGTAACGGTCAACGAAAGCAACATCACGATGGATAATACAAAGCATAGTGTCTTTTCCATCATAAGCTCCTTTCCGTTTTCGCCTGTGTTCCAGTAAAAGCTCATAAAAACGCGCTGTTTTCCGGCGCATAGCGCAAGCTCCCGAGCTATGCGCCCGTCCTGCTGATTTTTAATCTCATCCTCCAGATTATCCGCATTTTCTTCTTTTAGTAATAGGGAGTTCCTGCTTACATTATACAGAGCGGTTGGTGTAAAATCAACATACTTTTTTAATAACTGCTTACATTTTTGTTCATCTTTTTTGCTCAAAGTTTGTTTTGCGTATCAAACTTGCATCTATCTTACCATTTCATCTGTTATACTAATTTGATTATGTAAATGAAAGAGCCGTGCTCACGCACGGCTCTTTCATTGTTCTTTTTTATCACTTTGTCCTCAGCCAGACCGCCAGCGCGATCTGGGCCAGCAGGATCAGGGGCAGGCCTATGCGGAAGTACCAGTGCTTCGTCTTGTGGTGAAACACCCGCATCCCGAGGATGCCGCCGACGCTCCCGCCCAGCAGCGGCAGCAGAAACAGCGTCTTTTCCGGGATCCGCCACGTACCCTGCTTCGCGCGGCGCTTATCCGCGCCGTAGAGCACGAACGCAGCCAGATTGACGGCGAGCAGATACACCGCCAGAAGCCCCTCCGCCGTCAGCAGCGAGCCCACTTACTTCTCCAGCTTGCGCAGCTCCACCGCGGTATCGGCGGCCAGCGCGGCGTTGTTGTAGACGAGCTGGATGTTGCTCTCGAGGCTGTCGCCGCCGGTCAGCTCCTTCACGCGGGCCAGCAGGAACGGGGTGACGGCCTTGCCGTGGACGCCCTGCTCATTCGCCTCGGCGACGGCCTTGTCGATGGCGGCGTTGATGACCTCGTGATCCATGGAGTACTTCTCGGGGATGGGGTTCGTGACGAGCATGCCGCCCTCGAGACCCAGCTCACGCTTGACATGAAAGGCAGAAGCCACCTCGGCGGGGGTGTCCAGACGGTAGTCGACGCCGAAGCCGGACTTGCGGGTATAGAACGCGGGCAGCTCCTCGGTCTGATAGCCGATAACGGGCACGCCGTGCGTCTCCAGATACTCGAGCGTCAGGCCGAGGTCGAGAATGGCCTTCGCGCCCGCGCAGACGACCATGACGGGCGTGTGCGCCAGCTCCTCGAGGTCGGCGGAGATGTCCATCGTCGTCTCGGCGCCGCGGTGTACGCCGCCGATGCCGCCGGTGGCAAAGACCTCGATGCCGGCCATGGCGGCGATCATCATCGTCGTGGTGACGGTCGTCGCGCCGTCCATGCCCTTGGAGACGAGGACAGCCAGATCGCGGCGGCTGGCCTTGGCCACGCCCGCGCCGGTCTTGCCCAGATAGTCGATCTCCTCGGCGGAGAGGCCCGCCTTCAGGCGGCCCTTGATGATGGCGATGGTGGCGGGCACGGCGCCGTGGTCGCGGATGATCTTCTCCACGTTCAGCGCCGTCTCCACGTTCTGGGGATAGGGCATACCGTGGGAGATGATGGTGCTCTCCAGCGCGACAACGGGGCGGCCCTCGTCGAGCGCCTTCTTGACCTCAGGGGCGATGTCCAGATAACGATTGAGATTCATGTTATTGTTCCTCCTTGTTGAGTATATAGTTGATATTCTCCCAGCTCATGCCGGGGTGGATGGTTTTCTCCGATGTGCAGGCGAGCGCGCCCGCGCCCACGGCGAGCCGCGCCGTCTCCTCGAGCGGTCGGCCGCGCATAATGCAGGCGGCCAGCGCCGCCGCCGTGGCGTCACCGCCGCCGGTGGCGTTCGCGATGTGGACGTGCGGGCAGGGGATGAGCGCTGAATCGCCGCTGCGGTTGGCGGCATAGAGCCCCTCCGCGCCGAGGGAGATGTAGACCTGCTGCAGGCCCGTCTCGAGCAGCTTTTCCGCCGCGTGGGGCGCGTCGGCCGCCGTCTCGATCTTCACGCCACTCAGCAGCTCCGCCTCCATGCGGTTCGGCTTGAGCGCGGTGAGCTTGCCGAGCACGGGCGCGAGCTTCGGCGCCTTGATCGTGGAGACGGGGTCGGCCAGAATCGGAGCCGCGCAGTGCTGGCACAGCCACTGCAGCGACGCGGCGGGTAGGTTCGTCTCCGTCACGACGAGGTCGGCGTGGTTGATGAAGTCCATCCGCTGGCGCAGGAACTCCGGCGTGATGTGCTCGTAGATGTCCATGTCGTTCACGGCGAGCTCCATGTCGCCGTCCGGCCCGGCGATGAAGAGATAGGTGCCGGTGCGCCCGCCGGGGATGACGGCGCTGTGCGTCAGGTCGAGGCCGATGGCCGTCGCATTCTCGCGCACGCTCTGGGCAAAGCTGTCCTGCCCGAGCACCGTCACCATCGAGACCTCCTCGCCGAGCAGGCAGAGGTTGTGGGCGATGTTGCGCCCGACGCCGCCGAGCGACGTCGCCACGCGGCCGGGGTTCGAGTCGCGCGAGACGAGCTCCCCGCGCGAAACGGCGCCGATGTCCATGTTCACGCCGCCGATCACGACGATATACGGCGCGGTGCGCAGCAGATAGCCGCGCCCGGCGATATAGCCTTTTTTCATGAGATTGGAAATGTGCACCGCCGTGCTGGAACGGGTGATTCCCGCCTTGTCGGCCAGCTCCTGCTGGGAGATCATCGGGTTCTCGCGGATCCATTCCAGCAGCTGGCGCTCTCGCTGGGTCATGCCGCCGCCTCCTAAGCAATCATTTAAATTTCAATCATTTGTTTATTGTATCCTGTACCTTTCCGTTTGTCAAGCGCAGAATCCGCTTTTTCCGCAAAAAATGTGCCCCGAAGCTCCGTCGGGGCGCACCTGCGCTACTGTTTTTTTGATTTCCTCCGCCCAGTGCAGCCGCGCGCCGAGAATCTGCTCCTGCAGAACGGTGTCGGCAAAGGCGATCAACTCCTCGGGCGTGCGGTCGATCTCGCCGAGCAGCCAGCTCTCGATCATCCCGGCGAAGGCCACGACATAGAAGTGCGTCATGAGATCCATGTTCTCTTTTTTAATGCCCGCGCGCCGACCTCCTCGACGGCGCGGTGGATGATGGCGTGGATATCCGCTTTGAAAAAGCGCTTGAGGTGCTCACGCCCGACGGACTACAGCGCACACAGGCAGACCGCCCGGTTCTGCTCGATATAGCGGAACAGCTGCAGCAGGCCCTCCTGCCACAAGAACGTCCCCTCGTGCTGCTGCAGCAGCGCCGCGGCCTCCTCCTGAAACATCCAGCGCAGGAGGTCGTATACGTCGGAAAATGGTAATAGAAATTCTGCCGCCGGATGCCGCAGCGCTCCGTCAGGTCGTGAATCGTGATCTTGTCGATAGGCTTTTGCGCCATCAGCTCCTTCAGAGCCACCGCCAGCGCGTACTTCGTCTGGTCGGATGCCGCGTTCGTCCTTCGCTCCATAGCTGTCCCTCCCTTGTACCCTCTGTCATCATACCCACAGCCGCGTCAGACACGACGCGCCGACGGGCCGCCCCGGTTGAGATCGG
>ERZ773187.2416-NODE-2416-length-11816-cov-3.652921_pt1 | contig 11816 bp, 7 predicted proteins | sample MGYA00511242_ERZ773187 | MGnify/ENA primary metagenome ERZ773187 (study PRJEB29015, sample SAMEA2737744) | human gut metagenome | biome: human gut; feature: human-associated habitat; material: faeces | place: China | collected 2012 ... | reverse complement strand
TTCATCCTGAGCCAGGATCAAACTCTTCATGGTAAAAGTTATTTACAGAAATTTTTATTCTGGCCGGGTCATGTGTTTCATGAATCTCGACTACCGTCGATTTCGATTCACGCTCGCTACGTTGTTTATTTTCACGTCAATATTGTTAAAGAACTCTTCTCGTCATTTTCATCGCCCTCGCTTTTTCAAGAGCGAAAGCGGATGCAAAGATAAGGCGTTTTTATCTTTCCTTCCAAATCTTTTTCGAAGTTTTTTCAAACTTTTTTTCGTGACCCTCGTTAAAGAGAATTCACGTCGTTAAAGATCGTCATCAACACCTCCAGAACGCCGCCTCCACGTGAACTCGACTGCCTCTTTCATCCTCCCCCTGTCCCGTTTTAGCGGGTGCAAAGATAAGGTAAACATTTACCCTTTTCCAAACTTTTCAACCACTTTTTTTCAAACTTTTTCAATCGACGCTGGGATCCAGACTTTTACAACTGGAAGTGCCAGGCTAGAACCAACCCGGGAAGCGGGAAGAACCGGGGATATTCCCCTTCAATACCCGGACAGGCACGCTTCAAGGACACTCCCGAACGCCTTTGAAACGTCTTTGATTCGAATGTGATACGTCTTTGATCCCTGCCTTCAATAGGAATACCACGGGAGTTCAACGGGTATTATGCTAGGAAAGGTTATTGTAAACCGGAGTAAACTCATATCTGGAAACAACAACGAGGGGGCAACGAGAATTCCACACTAAAAACTAAATTACTATTCCTCTCCCCAAAAAAGTTTGATGTCGAAGTAATCTATTCGCACATTTAGAATACTCCGACATCATTAAAAACAATATTAATAGCTATGGGAAAACACACAAAGATTATATTTTTCTATATGAATCTACACTGTGTTTATTCATTTTTCAACATTAAGTATCACTTGATATGTTTTATTCGGCTCGAAATCACAATTATATATTAATAAAAAGTTTTCATCCAAGGCTACTTTCCAATCTTGTCCTTCCGCCAAACGAGGTTTTTTCAATCGTTCCGGGAAGAAATAGCTGAAAGGCAAATCCAGCACGTGTTCGTTTTTGAAGTGATCGCCTTTCATCCGTTGTAAATTGAAATTTTCCTTGGTCTCGATCGTAATAATACATTTTTTCCCTTTGACTTTAGAAGTTACCATGAAATCATTTTCTTCCGGGAGTTCCTGCAAACGGACATTCCATTTCGGGTCCCCGTAATAAGCCAACATATCGCGATCATACCAAAATCCCAACTCGTCTTTAGAAGGCTCCCGACCGAGCAATTTCGTTAAGGATTCCCGACCTTTGACCATTCCCTCGTACACGGATGAACCAAAAGGGTATTTTTCTTTTGTCAGGCAAGGATACCATTCGTGCTGTTGGTTCAGAAAATCCTGCTGGTTCAAGAAAATAGCTTCCGCCAAAGTATAACGCCCCGGAGTCGTCAACCAATATTTCAGTCCTCCCCAGCCGGCACGCCCATGCCAGGTCGGAACGACGTAACCAACCATCGTAGCCGCATTAGCCCCATTCATCCAAGCTACCGCCATACTGTTCTTCGTGTTATTCACGTTCCCGATCAGGCAATTCCCCACGGCAAAATACACTTTACGTTTGCCACTGTCCCGCAATTCCCATTGACCACGTCCCGAGTGTCCGATCAATTTTCCATCGTAACAAGAAAAATAACCGCCAAAAGGCATCTGTAAATGCTTCTCCGAAGCGTGAAAAGCCGTAACGACCAAATCCGGGTTATACTTCACGTACAAATTCGCAAATGCATCACTCACGTCCCCCACTATGGTTCTCGTGATCACGGGTTCCTCTTTACCGTCCTTCTCCCCCCTCAAATTTTCCAAGTGATCGTCCACCCAGCCGTAACGCTCAAACCATTTGGCACTGCTCAATTCCGTGATAGAAGAGATCGCATCATGAATGATCAAAGGTTCCGTACTGTTATTTACCATTTTCATCGCGCAGGCAGCATCATATCCCGTGATGAATCCCCACAGAAAATCTTCGTAAATATCCTCGTCTAACTCTCGGCTCATACGATGGAAATCGATAATGGTCTCCCGCCCTATATTTTCCGGCATATCAACAACTGCCACGTAGCGAGGGCGGAGACGTTTCAATCCTTCCAAGGTTTCCCGTTGCGCTTTATCGTAAAACAACACCTCTGCATCATGTTTTTTCTGTAAAACATCCACCACTTTCATCCATTCCACATCATTTTTCACCGAGACCGAGGCTAAAACAACATACTCGCAAGCCTCTCTTTTCAACTTCTTTTTCTGCGCAACAGACGGAAATGTCATCACCACTGCACAGAATAATACCAACAAACGATAATCTATTTTCATCTTAACACTAATTAAATACACCGATATATTTCATAATCTTTTATTTACCAAAGATTCCAATTGCACTTCCAACTCCCCGCTTTGGGAACAACGATAAACAATTTTCCCTTTAGCGTCAACGAGCAGAAATGTAGGAATAGAGGTGATTTTATACAAATCGTTCACCATTGTGGTAACATGTTCCTCCCCTCGAAATTGCGCCCAAGGCATTTGTTCTTCTTTCAAAGCCTTTTTCCAATTCTCTTCCCCGTCGTTCAAGGCGATGCTCATAAATTTCACCTGTCCGCCGTATCGTTCATATATCTTTTTGAAATAAGAGGAACTACACCGACAAGCCCCACACCATGAAGCCCAAAAGTCAATAACCGTGTATCCTTTGAGGTTCAATTGATCTAATAATTGTACTTTTTCCCCGTTAAGCGCAAGTATCTCAACATCTTCTAAGTTCCTCCCCTTTGCAAACTTTACCGCCTCTTGCAAGTAGTCACGGAATTTCCGCAACGAAAAGCAAGTGTCCGAATCGGAGGCGAACAACGCCCCCATTCTTTCCACGCGAGACCGATCGTAAGTAAACGGTTGTCTTTTCAGTTTTTCTGCCACATACAGATTTACGTGTACATTCCGATGTGCCCGAATAAACTTCACGCACCACTGATCCAATTTTTCCCGTTCCTGTTGTAATTGCTTCCAATCCTCCACTCGTTGTGACACCCCGCTCTTCTCTTCCAATTCCTTGATAATGGCTCTTTGCTCGAGGGTCTGTTGCTGATAGTCAAAATAGTCATCTTGTGCCACAGAACCTGTTACCCTGTAATTTTTCTCTTTTCGAATATCATACTCGCTAAATGCCGATGGCAGGCTATCTATATTGGGAGTCTTGAATCTCAATTCTCCATTCTCTGCGAAAAACTCGATATCCTTGTATTTCAAACGATTCTCTTGCTTCAATTTGAATCGCAATAAACAATAGGTAGGGGTTTTCATGGTATCCCGAAGCGCAAACCGCCCGTTGATGACGTATCCCGTTATATTCCGGTGACTTCCATCCTTGGGATACAGGGACACTTCCGTGCTATCCGGCGCACCGGGAGCGATGCCTTCCAACACGAAAGAATCACTCGTCGACCGCACACAACCTACTATTCCCAACAGCAATAATATTATCAGGTACTTCATACATATTGATTTTAAGGGCGTAAACATTTTCAATGTCAAGACAACAATTCCGATAATTTATCTTTTAGTTGCTCTCTTCTTAAACGTCTATCTATAATTTGATTATTCTCATCCAAAATATAAATCAGCGGGTAAGACGTCCCGATCCGATACAAGTAATCCACGTTTTTACCATCTTTTTCCCACGCGATTCCCTGCATCCATGGCAAGTTATCCTCTTTAACAATTTCTGCCCAACGTGCCTTATCCTTATCCAAGGAGACACTAATCACTTCCAATCCTTTATCATGAAACTCCCGATAATATGTTGAAATTTCCAAGTTTTCTTGACGAGACATCGGCGCGACAGTATTCCAAAACACGACGAGCTTCACTTTTCCTTTCACGTCATACAGGTTGACCTTTTTCCCCGACTGATCCACGAAAGAGAAGTCTTCAGCCGTTGCCCCGATATCCGTTCTTTCCCTGTATGCAATATCTTCAGCTACCTGTCGTCCCCATTCCGTGGCTTTCCCTTTATCGGATAGCGAATTGTATAAATCTTTCGCGATAGATAGAACATGTATACGCGTATAGCTGGTAGCAACATAACCCGCTATATAGGAATCCGGATTCGCCTTAACTAACTCAAACTCTTTATCTTGTTTATCCTTGGCTGCATAAACCATACATTTTCGAAGCGAGTCAAGCTTAGCCCGATCTTTTGCTTGAGAGGCCTCTTGTTGAAACTCTACACTTTTCTTATAAGCTTTTTTCTGGATTTCACAAAGTTGATTAAAAACAGCCTGCTCTGCCCCTCCTCCTTCTACCCAAGAATCCGCTCCAACCGCAATGCCAATTTTTGCTTTATAATTTTCATTTTCCAACACGAAAGGCTTCGTTACTTGTTGTCCTCCAAGGGATAATACTGCAAATATGACCGGTTCATTAACATGTCCTTTCATTTCAAATTTTCCATCTTTTATATCCGCAACGGCAACTGTATCTTTCACGACCATACGCATTCCGACCTCAACCTTTAAAACGTAAATATTCCCAACTTCCACACCATCAACACTCCCTGTTATCGTGTAACTATTTTGAGCATTACAAACACAGAAAACCAAACTCGCTAAAATCATTAAAATACTTCTTTTCATCTCATTTACATTTTTCGTACATACAATTTAACATCATCAATCATAGCAGGTCGATTTTTCAACAGGGACGACCTGCAAGCACCTGTAGAGGGCAATATCGTGCTTCTTCCTAAACAAGGAGAGAGCGGAGAAGGTCGTTATCAACCTCTCCAACCCTCCCTTGCAACAGGAAGAGCAAAACATTGCATTGTTTAGGACTGATATATAGCCCTTGATTTTTACTTAGATAATTTTTCTATTTTAGATCCCACCACTCTTCAAAAGTGTTCACGAAGCCTTGCATCATTTGGAACTTACGGAGAACTTTATCATAATCAGCATAACGATCCAAAAATTCCTGCTCGCGTCCACGATATGCGTACACTCGCGCCACGTATTCGATCAAATCATCCTCTTGCGTGTATGTCGCACGAACATCCGGGATGTCAACATACCACCCCAACATCCCCATATCCTTGTACACATCAAAATTATATTCCGAGGCGGTACTAGCATACGCCTTATTATAATAGGCATCCCTCGTCCCTTCATTGGTTATGGCATACCATTTTACCAGATCCATATTCATATTCCCGTTCAACATCCACGATACCAATTTGGATGCGATCACCCGACCACACCACAAATCAATTTCTTCGTCCGTCATTTGAAGAATATCACACAATTGCCCGACGACAACACCTTTCATCGCCACGTACAAAGGTTTATTTTCTATTCTACAAGGGAGCTGCGACCAAGGTAATATCAAATTTGCGTTCTCGTTCAACGAATCCACAAGAAAATAACATTTAGGAAGAGCCTCCCCCACCTTGGGTACATGCGGAAGCACCCGATTCCGGATCAATTCTGCCGCTTTTAACATGGCAGGAGTATCGCTACTCTGAACGATATAATGCGTAGATCCTTGCCTATCATCTTCCGTACTACCAAACATCACGTAGGAAAGGTTGAATTTTTCCGTTCTCAAGATGGGATTCCCTTCCGCGTCTTTCGCGTAATATTCTTCTCCTAAAGTATCACTGACAAAAATCGGTACTCCCGTTTCAGCATAAATCTTATAGACCAATTGATTAAATTCCCCCGGCTTATCCGGTATCACGAACCAGTTCCGATCGGCATAAGAAGGCGAGGTAATCTCCTCCTCATCCTTGTTGCAACCAACCAAAACCAACAGGCAGCCAAAAATTCCGTATAACAAGTATTTCTTTAACATATCTTCCGTGATTAAAATTGCTTCACTTATTCTCTATTCTCTTCTAAAATTCGGGTCTTCATTCGGACGTTCCGGGCGATCCGGATTTTCCAATACACCCTCACTATATGATATTTCCTTACTCCCGAAAGGCATAATCCAGCCATTATCCGTCCCGTAAGGTTTCAATAGATAGTAACCGGCATACTCCCCGTTTTCCGTTTCATAAACCATGTGACGGATAGTTGTCTCAAGCGGGTATTTCGTGTTCACTGCATAACGCCTCAAATCCGGCCAACGGTGTCCCTCGAAACAAAGTTCTCGGCGGCGCTCCGAGCGGATAAAATTTACTAACTCTTTTTCACTCGATGAAGACAATTTAGGTTGCATTCCCGGGGCATAACGAGTATCAAATAAAGGCTGTAAAGTCGCTATCGCTCCTGCCAGATCCCCTTTCATCGCTTGCGCCTCTGCCTTATTCAAGTATATTTCTACCGTGCGAATCAAGAAAGAATCAAATACCACCGGGTATTCCCAATATTGTTCATAACTATAATTTTTTACCACTCCAAACCGGTCCGAATTTATCCAATGTCGTTCAAAATAACACCTAAAACGAAGGTCAAGCACCTCCGCATCCACCCTATACTCATCTATCAGACTCTGAGAAGCAGAATACACGAGAGAAGTGTTACCATAATCATTCGTTGCCGGCGTAACATAATCTTGAACAGTAGCATACCCCATCGTGAACACGATTTCCGGATTGGATGCCATGTATAAATAATCCCGCTCATCCAGCCATTCCGTGTCATAAAAGAAATTGTTTAGATCAAGCATCTGTAATCCCATGTTCAATGCCGAATCACATTGCGTGATCACCTCATCATATCTCTCCATGTACAGATACACCCTACTCAACAGTGTCCGTGCGGCTAATTGATTCGTACGATAAAAGTTTTTTTGCTCTACTCCGCGCAAGTTTGCGCATGCCCCGATTAAATCCCTTTCGATAACCCGGTAGACCTCTCCCACGGTTGCCCGGGAAAACTTATCCTCCACGATCCATTCGGTCGTCTTCAGCGGGACACTCAAATCCGCTCCATTATTTTTCACATCGTATGCCCAACCATAAAGATTACTCAACATCAGGTAGTAAGCCGCTCGCAAGAACTGACATTCCCCCAAGATACGCTTCCGGTCCTCGATCGGGTCGTTCGGGAATTCATCCAAAGTACTCATGATCGTGTTCACGTAAGCAATATGAGCGTATAATTTCTCTACCGTTTTATCTTCGCTATCCTCACCGGTATTAGTTTGCAAATAAGGATTTTTCTGCCAAGTAGCAGTATTACGCACTTGTGGTATGAACGAAGGATTATGACTCCCCCACCCCATCGCCACGTGCTCTTCGGCATCATCATCCAAGGCGAACAGGTAACCGTAATAGAGGTCATTAAAGCCAGGTGCTTTCCCGTCGCCTCTACTCTCCATGTATCCATTTCCTATCAACGCCTCATCCAAATCCTTGCACGAGGAAGCGTAGACCTGATCCCGAGAATACTCTTCCAAAAAATCGCTACATCCACCTCCTACCATATAGCACACGAATATCCAGATATAAAATATAATATTTCTCATATCATCAAAATTAAAATGTTACATTCAACGTCAACGAATAGGTCGGACGAACCGATATATTGATCAAGTTCGTACTACCCGACTGAGAGGGATCCTGCCCTTTCAACTTCTTGCTGCAAAGCGTGAAAAGATTTGTTCCACTAACGGATAGGTACGCTGATTTCATATAAAGACGTTTACACAAATGTTCCGGCACCACGTAACGCAACTGGAGACTGGAAAGTTTCAGGTAATTACCCGACGCGACACGTATATCCGAGTAATCATACATGGTCCAGTAATTCTGCTGCCAATCATACGTATTATTTTTCCACCAATAGTTATTCATCTGGTAGTAGGCTTCTCCGCCCACGATACCGGGAATCGTGGTATGCCGTTCATCCCCCGGCACGCGCCAACGTTTTTCCCAGTCCCGACGCAGATTCTTCTCCGGCAACGGAAGAGATCCCCCGTTATCGTACATCCGGAACAAACGAATTTTGGAACCAAGGCTATAGGTCAGATTAAAAGCCAAAACCCAATTGTTGTACTCGAACGAGTTGTAGATACCTCCCTGCAAGAAAGGTTCCCGACAACCGGAGCGGGTCAGCAACTTCGTTCTCCATACTTCTTCCTTATCCATATTCGAATATATCTCGGCATTATTGATGATTACCGGATCCCCGTTTTCATCATACACGGGATCCCCATTTTTATCCAACATGGGTTCTTTCTCGATTGCCCCGTAAAATTCAGGAGCTCCCGTGTCATGATTTAATCCCCGGAACCGGTAACTATAGAACGTATTCACCGGACGTCCTGACACCTGCACTTGCCCATTCAAGTATTGTTGGATCGTAACCTCATTGTCTTGAATCTTTTTATCTTTCGGTTTCACTTTATCCAACAATTGATTGAAAACCGAACCGAATTGCGGATCAAATCTCCAGCGGAAGCCGCGACGCTCCACTCCTCCGGAAGTCGCTTCACTCAACGCGGAAGATACTTTATTGATCATATTATCGATCGGGGTAAACTGGAAGGTAAACTCAAATCCTTGGTTAATCAATGTCCCGGCATTTACCATGTAGTCTCTTGTCCCATTGAACACCGCAACCGTTTTTTTCATGAATGCATTACTCGTATGCCGATAGTAATACCCCAAGCTCCCCCTCAACCTGTTCTTGAAAAGAGAATATTCTATCTCTCCGTTAAAAGTTGAGGTTGTTTCCCACCCCAAGAAGGGATTCGGGAAATTCTGTATCGTGGAATAATATTCGTCAAAAAACGGATGTGTACCATTTTTTTGAATAATCAATTTCGGGGATTCCGTGTTGGACATATTTCCCTGGTAACCGAAAGATAATTTCAACGCAAACGTGTTTACCCAACTAAATCCGTATAAAATATTATCATGCATGTTCCAGCGTCCGGAAAGAGACCAAATAGGCAAGAACTTTTCATGACTTCTGTCCCCGAATTTATTCGACCAATCCGCACGAATGTTCCCGTTCAATATATAAGTATTCTTCCAAGCCCACGAAGCACTGAAAATCAATCCCACCTGACGAGTCAGATTATCCTCCATACGACCTCGTGCCTCATCCGAATGCGACCATTCCGTGAAAGACGTGTATTTCTTAATATCCCAATTATCAAAAATCATCCCGCGATCCGGAAGATAATTTCTCTTGGTTATCCCGAAACCAGAATATTTCGAATGACTCAGTTCTCCGATTAAGTTTGCCGTTATACTTTGATTTTCAGTCAACGATTTGTTATAAGTGAGTGTTCCGCGAAGACTATAACTCTCGTTTTTCGTATTCGATAATTTCAACTCTCCTCCGGCGACACTTGTAGCCGCTGCAGCATTTTGGTCACCGATCTCCAAAGCAGAATTCGGTAAGGCCCGTTTCACAATACACCTCATTGCCAACATCCTACTCGTCTCTTCTCCGTAATAAGTGTCATCGTCCGTGTGGGAAACATTATACGAGAAGTTCACCTCCGCTTTCAGCGAGGAAATAATTCGATAGCCCAACGCCATCTGCATCCCGATTTGATCCGTATCAATATGCCGCCATGAATGCTCCATATCGTTAATAATATTATAATCGGACTTATATTGACTGTTTTGGTCTACATCATAAAATACCAATTCCCCATCTTCCCCGTAAGCAGGCACACTACGAGAGGTGTTGTAAGCGTAATTTGCTACCCCCACATCTTCCGGGGTATACTCTTTCTTTTGCAAATTTCCGTTCAATCCAAAACGGAAATCCCACTTGTCATAATTCACGCTCAAATTGGTCATAGCCGTGTAACGCTTGTTACCTTCACCCCGCGTGTTTCCTTTCTCATCCATGTAACTCAAGGATGAATAATAGCGAAAATTTTCCGATCCCCCGGATACGCTCAACGTGTGATTGTGAGAATAGGTATCCTGTAACAAAATGCCCAACCAATCCGTGTTGGCGGTCTCCATCTCGGACACCTTTCCCACGAATTCATTATACGTGATCTTATTATTCAAATAATCAGAGTAAGCGGCCTCATACCCGACCCAAGCTCCAAGAGACGGCATTCTCCATCCGGCACTAATCGCCTCACGAGAATAAGCGATACGCTCCATCGAATTCATCACGTTCACCGCCCGATCCGTGTAACGCGGGCGCTGACGGAAAGTACCGGTTAAACTATAAGTCACGGCAGGTTTCCCCACTTTCCCCTTTTTGGTCGTGATCACGATCACCCCGTTGGAAGCCTTCGGTCCGTAAATCGCCGTGGCAGAAGCATCCTTCAGGACATCGATCTGATCAATATCACTCGGGTTCAAGCCGGAAATAGCATTCCCAAGCAGGTTCACGAAGTCCAAATCATTGATATTCGAGGCATCCACGTTGACCGGATCTTGCAAGATCACTCCATCCAACACCCACAAAGGCGCTGTTGATCCCAACAAAGTCGTCGTTCCCCGTATCTTGATCTTAGGTGAGGCTCCCACCTGCCCCGTGTTTTGCATGAAAATCATCCCCGGTACCTGTCCTTCCAACATTTGATCCAGCGTGCTGACTCCCGGCTGCATGATATCATCCATTTTCAAGGAGGTGATTGAACTCGTGGATTTCCGTTTGTCCATATTGTAATACCCCAAGGAGACTACCTCTTCTAATTCGTTCACATCCTCCTCCATGAAGATGCGGAGCGTGTCGCTTGCTTCCGTGAACTTCACCTGCCGCAATTGGTATCCCACGAACGAGAACTCCAACATACCTTCTGTCATAGGCAAATCCATAGCGAACCATCCCCTAGTATCCGTTGCCGTTCCCAAGGGCACTCCCGCTACTTTTACGGTTACACCCGGAAGCGGCTGCTTTTGCGTGTCATAAACGAATCCCTTCACTCGTAACGACTTCTTTTGAGATTGCTTTAACACTATAGGTTTAATAATAACCATATTATCCACATACTCCCACGTGAAATTATTACCAAGAATATATTGCAACACATCATCCACTTTCACATTTTTCACATCAAGCGAAATTTTCCGGTCCACCTTAATCTCGTCAAAGCTGTAAAAGAAATCCAATTGTGTCTGTTTCTTCAACTCCGAAATCACATTGACAAATGACATTTCTTCCACTTTCAGCGTCACCATCTGATCCTGTGCCCTCACAGATGCAGAAAGCGAAAAAACGAAACCACATATTAACAAAAAAGTCAATTTCATAATCATCAAAATTTTGGCACATCGATTTCTTAACGGAATCCACGTGCCCGTTCGATTTTTTTTCATACTTTTGTAATAAGAGTTAAACAATCATCCTTCAGGGATCGCGAGTCCCCGCGGGACGTTTACCACACCGGGAGTTGTTGCTGCAATTCCCGGATTGTTTTTAATTATTCCTGTTTATTATTTACTTCACTCACCGTCACCACCCGGCCATTCACGCTAAAGCGTACCCGCGTGGTTTTCTCGATAATCGAGAATATCTTGTTTGCTGAATATTCCTTGTTAATCACCCCGGCAAAAGCAAAACGTTTCACCTTCTCGGAAGTAAAGAAGAAATCGATGTCATACCAACGTTCCAGTTGCACCGTGATCTCCTCCAACGTGGCTCCCTCGAAATAGAACTTCCCGTCGATCCATGCGGTATAAATAGACGTGTCGACCTCTTTTGTCTTAAAAGCCCCGTCTTTCCATTCCGCTTGTTGCCCCGGTAAAATAACTTCACCCTTCCCGGTCAACCGATCACCTACTCGCACCTTGCCACTCACGAGCGTCGTCCGTCAAGCGCCAGGTCGGCATCAAGGAT
>ERZ773187.2409-NODE-2409-length-11858-cov-3.268661_pt1 | contig 11858 bp, 7 predicted proteins | sample MGYA00511242_ERZ773187 | MGnify/ENA primary metagenome ERZ773187 (study PRJEB29015, sample SAMEA2737744) | human gut metagenome | biome: human gut; feature: human-associated habitat; material: faeces | place: China | collected 2012 ... | reverse complement strand
TAGCAGTTGTTGTTTCTGCAATTTTTGTAGTCGTTTCAGAAACCTTTGTTGTCTCAGGTGCTTTTGTTGTTATCTCACCTTTTCCTGTAACATTAACTGTACCTGAAATTTTGTCTGATTCGATACCATCCTTTATCGTACACACCTCTACTGTATGGCTTCCTACTGAATATCCTTCAAATCTATATTCTGCACATCCTACAGCTTCTTTTACTTTTACTCCATCTATATAGATATTGTATAAATTTCCAACTACATTTCCCCATACTACAGAAATAGTATTATCACTTGGACAATTTACCACCAAACCAAATGGTTTTTCAGGTTTATTACCACTAGCAGTTGTTGTTTCTGCAATTTTTGTAGTCGTTTCAGAAACCTTTGTTGTCTCCGGTGCTTTTGTTGTTATTTCTCCCGAGCTATCTGAAATAGTAAAATCTGTTACTTTTAAAGTCGTCCCTGCAGCTACTTTTCCAAGTGCAAATATAAGCTCTGCGTTTCCTTTTTCTGATGTTATAGTTCCTGCAAATATGTTTTTGCCATTTGTTAAAGTCTTTCTTTGTAATTCAATTCCATCCGTATCATTTTTAAGCAGAACTTCTGCACCTGCCTTATCAGACTCTATTGAAATGGAATAATTATATGTTTTCCCTGCATTAAGGCTAAGTGCATTTGTCTTTAGTTGTGCTCCCCATTCTTCGCTTGCATTGTTATTGCTTCCAATATAAACTTCCAAATCATTTAAATCTGTTCCGCCCTTATAATAGCCTGATGTGCCTGTCCAAGAGCCTGCGAACAAATAATTCCACTGCCCTATATTATGCATATTACCATCATTATTAATTGAAGTCATACTTGAAAATCTGTTAGTTGTAGTTTCAGGCTGAGCAATGCCTTCTTTTTTATTCTTAATTGAAAATGAAGCATCATTTCCCTGAAAAACTCTTACATAATCAACATACATTGTAGCATTTGTAAAATTTGCACTTACAGTCTGATTCAAAGTAAATGGTGAACTATTGCTTCCTAATGCCAAATTTAAAATAATAAAATGGTCTCTCTGAAACTCATCCATTTGTTCACTTGAAATATTCATTGTCTGATAGCAAATACCATCAACATACCATTTCATACAATCCTCATACCATTCAATTGCATATGTATGCCAATTTTCAATTGTATCTATTGCTCCAAAACTGTTTGTTGTCTCACTACCCGCATAAACATGTTCATAATTAGTTGTACTTGGATTCCAATGTAGTGTACCAATTACCTGCGTTTCTGCATTTCTATGTTCCATAATATCAATTTCACCGCATGACGGCCATGGTGACGCACCATATGCGCCATTCCAATTATTACCACTCGCATTATAATTTTGACCTAACATCCAGAATGCCGGCCATACACCACTCTGGCTTCCATTTTCAACACGAAGCTTTGTTTCTATTCTTCCAAATTTACAATATTGTTTATTCTGAGTCTGAATACGTCCTGATGTATATTCACTTCCCTCTTTCTGTGCCTTTATTGCAAGTGCTCTTCCGTCACTCGAACCCGAATCAGAAGATAAATCTGCAATGTAAACGTTATTCGTGCTATCCGTATAGCGCTGTAATTCATTATTTCCCCATCCATTGCTACCATGTCCAATATCATAATTCCATACACTTGTATCCGGTGCCTGACCAACAGTCTGATTAAATTCATCACTCCACACTAATTTCCATGAATTTGAACCCTGATTTGAATTAACTGCTGCATCTGCATTAGAAGGTGTAAATACAATCCCTGATGTAACTAAAGCAACAGCTGTTATAAATGCAATTCCTTTTTTAAACATATTAAATAATCCTTTCTTTTTTATTTGTAAATCGTATAAACCATTTTAATTTTACCACTAAACCATTTAAAATAAAGTATCTTTATTTTATAAAAGCTACATTTTTTATAGCAACGAGCCACGTTCTAAAACAAAACCCCTCGGGAACGAGTTTGTCAAGATGATTTTTGTAAGTTTTCTAAATTCAAATATTTATCTGCTGAAAAAACGCCTAACATCTCGTGTCGGCATATTTCTTGAAACACCGTATTCAAAGGCTTCTTCGCACTTTCCGATTGCTTCACATTGACAATAAAAGTTGTTTTGCCTATTCGCGTTGTATAAGATAAAATATTCTCTTTCATATAATCATTTTCTCCTTTTCATAAATTGATTGTGGGGCATTCCGTTTGGAACACCCCACAAATACAGCCTGTTTCATCGGAACATATCAAGAAGTCATTAAGTCGTGAGTATAATGGAAAAGGTTATCTTTCCATACCACGCTTGTTTCTTCGAGCCTTGATACGCTCCTGTCGTTCTTTTTCCCTTGCTTCTTTTTCGGCTCGTTCCTGTGCTTCCTTAAAAGAAAAAAGTTGCTTCACTTTTTCGGTAAAAAGTTTGGCAACTTCGGGGAAATGTTCCAACGCTTCAAGAAAAGGTCTGCACTTTTCTTTCAGTTCGTTGTATTTGGTTTTCATTCTTTCAAGTGCGTTTGCACTGTCAAAATATTTCTGTCGGTAATAGTTTGCACTCTGTTCTAATTCGCTGATTTCCGCACGACTGGTAATGCCCTCTTTAGCAAGGGCAGTAAGCTCAGAATAATCCTCTTTGGAGATTGCCATTTTACCCGTGATTGTTTTCTGCCCCATACTGTCAATCTCGTTTAAGGTTTTGGAAATATGACGGGCAGGCTCATACTTAACCTGTTCCTTTTGAATACGCTTCTGCAACTTCTCCAATCGCTCTTTGTCCTGTTGGATTTGATATTGCAGGGAAGTTAAATGCTCGGCTGTACTTCCGTATTCGCCACGCTGAAAGCCTTTGAACCCTTGCTCCGTCATATAATTAAACAGTTCATCTTGCAGTATGCTGTACGAAGCTCGAAACATAGGCTTACCGTTCTTCCTTAACAACGAATTTCCTTTTTCATCGGTCATCGGAATATCTGATTTCCATTTCTTTGAATGGCTAATCTGATTAACCACTTCCTTGACTGTTCCTCGCAATTCGGGGTCTTTGCAACGCTTACTCCATAGAATTTCTTTCTCCACCACTGGCAGAACTATAGCGTGAAGATGATAATGGTAAACCTCTTTTCCCAGTTCCTCACTTGCTACTATATTGATTTCATCAGCGTGCATTACTGCCGATATAACATTGTCAGCACCGAATTTTTCTTCAATGAAATGGTAGGCTTCTTCATAAAACTGCTTTGCGTATTCATAACCACCGTTACGCTCGAAGTACATCGTGTTCACATCAATCACAATCTCATCAAACAGCGTTGCGTCTTTCCTCAACCCACGAAGCGACACTTGCCCGTCTGTTTCCATCTGCTTTAACTGTTCCATATAGGTCGGGGCAGTCGGCTTTTTGAAATGCACATTAAAAGGTATTCGTTCCACAATCACATTCATATTTTCATAGGTTTCATTCTTGCGTTCGTTGTGCCTTTCAGCCTTGCTCACATCAGAAGCGGTGTACTTTTTAACCCTTGCACAACTCATATCCGCCTTGTTGTTTTTCGCCATTTTTGCTCTCCTTTCTCGGCAGGGCGAAGCCATTACACAACATTCTTTGAATGTGTGTAACCCACTATGACACTTTCAGACTTCGTCTGCAAAGATGTCGTGGGCAAGGGAGTTCCCCCCTTGACCTCCTTTTGATACCTCCATCATAAAAACAGACTGTCCCGCCATCAGACAGCCTGCTTTTATTCTCTAGGTATATCGCCCATCGGCAAAGACCAGTACCACAGAAAGCCTTTCTTTTTGGAGATAACTCCTGCTTTCTTCTTTGCCTTTTTGATGGTCGATTTTTTTAACCCAGCGGCTTCAAGTCTTTCTTCGCAATCCGAAGAAAGCATTTCTCCGTCTTTCAGCATTTCCAAAAGAAATTCTTTCGCCTTGATTTCCTTTTCGTTCGGTCTGCCCATTTTGGGTGCGAGGGATTGGAACGCTTCTTCTGCTGTCATTTCCATTTCGGAAATGAAGTCCACACCTTTCTCCGACACCTCAAACAGAATGGCAGAGCCTGTTGGGGCAAGGTTGGATTTTACCTGCACCAAATATCTTTCCGTAGGTACTTCCTTGTTCGGTGTGCGTGTGATTGCAAGAATACTTCTTGCAGCACCCGCAATGTCAATCGAACCGTTGGTACGGTACAGAGGATTGGTATCCCTCATCTTGTTCATATGAGCGATAATCACAATCGCACAGCCAGTATCTTTTGCAACGGCGATTAGATGATTAAACTCTGCTCGTGTTTCGTTGGCATTGTTCATTGAACAGTTCTCTCCGATATAGGAACTCATCGGGTCAAGAATTAAAAGTTTTGCGTGATACTTTTCGATTGCTTCAGCAATACGGTTATCTCCAAAGGATAAAGACTTTTCATCTTCCTTGATGAAGATAAGGTTTTCTCCGTTCCCACCGGCAGAGTTAAATCGGGGTACTACCGTATCGTCTGCATCATCTTCCGTTGTCTGATAGATGATAGTCATAGGCTCATTTTCTTCCGTTTCAGTAAAAGGCAGAGGTTCGCCCTTAGAGAGCAGTGCGGCGATTGACAGCATTAACTTGCTTTTTCCATCGCCCGGATCGCCCTGCAACAGCGTAACCTTGCCGAACGGAATATACGGATACCACAGCCATTTCACTTCCTTCGGCTCAATCTCACTTGCCTTAATAACTTCGAGAGGGACATTTACATTCATTTCATTTTCCATTTGCTTCATTTTTCTTCGTTCTCCTTTTCGATAAATACTTAGGGCAAAGCACCACGATACAACGGAAACTCTGCTTGCAGTCATTACTGCACTTTCTGCAAAGTTCGTTGTAGGTAATGCGATTTCTTTCGTTCAGAAACAATGCCCAATCTTGTTTCCGTTTCTTACTCATTCTCGGCATATCAATCCTCCTTTCCGTCTGAAAATAAAAAAACCACAGGAAAGATACTCAGAGCCTTGTTTCTGTCATTTTTCGGGGCGAAAAACGGGGTAAATATCCCTTTCTAAGCCTTTCAAAAAATCACATAAGATATTTGCACTAACCTGTGGTTATGTATTGAATTGTGGGTTTTGGGTAACAAAAAACACCGTATTGCTACGATGTTTTTTGTTGTTCATATTCTATTTTTGATACTGATAAACTGGAATTTATAGTCCTCTCAAAACCAATTTGCTTTTTCTTCTCGAAATACGGGAATATCACTATCTCGATATGGATTGTAATTATGAAGATTGCAACCAAACTCTTTTAATGATTTTATTTTGTTATCCTGTGTCCATACAATTAAAGATATTCCGTCAAATTCTTCAACATTTCCATTATTCATTTTGTCTTTAAAATACCACTCCACGATTGTTTGATTGCCTTGATGAAAAAATTGCTTAATCTCCCAGACAAGAACACTTCCACGTGTATTCCATTCGTCAAACCAGTGCTTTACCGTTTTGCGGTTTTCATATTTAGGACTCCAACTCTCAGTATATACAACATCATCTGTAAAAATATTGTCAATTCCTAAATCTGCTTTCTTAATCCACATATCAAACCATAATCGGATAATTTTTTCTCTCTCGTTCATAAAGCACCTCCACAACTTCCGATTTGTATTTTACTTAACATTATAATTTATTGTATCATATTTCCTTCCCCACTACCACAATTCTCCAATTATCTCCTTTTCCATTATCGCAGGTAGACAGCATCAACATCTGCTCTCCATACTGAGGCTTTTCCTCTATATTCCACAGGCTATGCTCCAACACTTTCTCCACAAATTCATCATAATCCTTCTCATCCTTTGCCATTACAAACTTCCAATATTCAAACTCCCTTATGTTCACACTCATGACAGCAAACACTTCATATTTTCTTCTTTTGTCCGTTATAAAATATATCTTTCGGTGTTTATCAAAAAGCTCCTTATCCTTGTACTTCTCCAATTCTCCAAACATTTTCCCTCCATTTATGTTATGACCGTAAATTATCAGGTTATCAGATTTCTCTAAGTCACAATACGCACTTAAGTATGGTGTTCCATAAAAGCTATAATTCTTATTAAAGTCATGATTTAAGTAAAAATCCGGATTGTCTCTTATCTGCATTATAGGATAACTTATGCTAGTTCCTGACACTTCCAAGTATCCAATGTAGTCCTCATTTTCTCCCTTAAGTTTTTCCACATTTATTGTCTTGTCTTCTTTGTCTGTCACACTTTCCTGTATTTCCTTAAATCCATTCTTGCTTTTCTTTTCTGCTTCTTTTTCCTTTAAAAAAGGGACGGCTGCAATCACAGCCATCCCCACTAAAAGAAGTAACAGAGATATTTTAGTTATCTTCTTCATTGTCCTTGCCTTTCTTAAAATTGTATTTTGACTTATCCTTTGCTCTCACGCATGCAAAGCATCCAAGTGCCATTAATAATGAGATAAGTGAAATCATCATTCCTGCAGTCTTTCCCTTAATTCCTGTCTGTGGTGTGTCAGGTACTTCAGGGATTCTTTCATCAACCACTGTAAGCTTCTGAAGCTTTCCTGTGTCCTTTATCCTGATTTTCTTATCCTTTGCAACCTTGTAATGTTTTGGTGCCTCGACTTCCTTAAAGGTATATGTTTCTCCTGCCTTTAGGATTCCTTCAATAAGTTCTGCATTTTTACCTGTTGTAAATTCATAAACCTTTCTTCCCTTGCTGTCATACACCTTGTACTTTGCACCACCAAGCTGCTTCTTTGTGTCTGATCCGGTCTTGTTAAACTGAACCTTTATTGTGTCATCAATCATGCTTACCTTCTGAACATTGCCGTCATCTGCCACGGTAAACTCAACACTTGCTGCAGTTGCATAACCGTCTCTTGGCTGCTTTTCTGTTAATACATAAGTCTTGCCTACTGCATACTTTCCTTCAATCACATGGCTTTCTTCTGTTGAAACCCATTCGTCCATTACAACACCTGTGTCCTTTTCAGTTACCTGCATCTTACAGCCTGAAAGTTCTCTTCCGTTTGTAATGTCCTTCTTGGAAAATTCAAGCTTTGTTGTGTCATCATACATTACCACCTGATTATCAATATTTTCCTTGAAGCTGTCTCCACTCTTAACATAAACCTTTGTCCTACAATTATTGCTACCGCTTTCAACAAGCTTGAATGTAATGGCATCTGCAGTTACAAATCCATCTGCAGGTCTTGTTTCAGTTAATGTGTATTCTTTGTCCTTAAGAAGTCCATTGATTTTTAATGCATAATCGTTGTCTTTTTCGACATGAACGTTGGAATATCCCATTTTCTTAAGATTTTCATTTAACTTAACTGATGAAATGTCACCTGAAACCCAGCTTATGATTTCATTGCCCTTGTCATCATTTATCCTTAAATGACAGTCCTTGATTTCCACTGATGATGCAATCATTCTCTTGCTGATCACTGTTTCAGTCTGGTCTTCCTTAACCATTACCCTTGCTGAAACCATGGCTGTGTCCTGATTCTTGTATTCAAGGTGAACATCATGCATTTCCCTGTCAATGTAATAGCTGTCACTTACACTCTCCTCAATAAAATAATAATTGCCTGAATTTAATGCCTCATTAATGAGTTTTCCCTGCTCATTAACCTTGCCGTAACCTTCATCCATTACCGGCACATTAAATGGTACATTTGCCACACCTTTTTCATCTGTTGTAACTGTTGCAATCTTTTCGCCTGCATTTACAATTATGTTTCCCTTTCGGTCATAAATGTTGTCCATTGAATAAAATCCAAACACTGCATCAGCAACAGGTTCTCCTGTTCTTGAATCCTGCTTTTCAAGGGTGATGTCTGTCTTTACAAGTTCATTGTAAACATCTACCTTTCCATCCTTGGAATTTTCAGAAACATCAAGTACATATTCATCATCCTTGTTATTCCACTTAAAGCTTAAGTCCCATGATGCCTGTTTTGGAAGAACATAACCGTACCTTGTCTTTACTTCCTTTAATGTGTATTCACCAAGTGGTACGTTTAATGTCATTGTGCCATCTTCGTTTAGGGTGTAATTACAAATACCATTACAGTCATTTGTAAACTCAACCTTTTCACCTGTTATAATTGTTGCCACAACTGAATCCTTATTAAAAAGCACTGTTCCCTGATTGTCCTGTGACATGATATCTTCTTTTGCAGTAAGTTCAAACACAACACCGTTAAGCTTTACATCATCATAATCAAATGGATTAACCTTGACCTCTATTGTTTTATCATTGCTACCTGATGCACCTGTTTCATTTTCTGAAACCATGTCTGCCTTGCTTTCTGGCTTATCAGTTGTTTCATTTGCTTCTGCACTGCTTTCATCATTTCTTCCACATAATTCAGGACCTGTTTTGTCCAATGTGAACTTTCCATAAGTCACGTCATTGTAATACTCGCACTCTGCATAAAGGTATTCATTTCCAAGTTCATCCTTCATTGTCTTATATGAATCGCTATTTATTTCTACAGTAACAGGACTTTTGTTTACTTTGTAGCCTTCAGGACCTTCTATTTCATATACCTTATATGTTCCAGCCTTAAGCTTCTCATAAGTAATGATTTCTCCGTTTTCATCTGTTACAAATCTGTCAACAACCACCATTTTGTTGCCGTTGCTGTACTTCTGTGTTACAAGTGTTTCATTGCCTTCCTTGTCAACCTTGTAAATCTGATATGTTGTGCCCTTCTTTAAAACTGTCTGATGTGTCTTTGAATCCTTCTTTACAATCTTTAGATATGCTGTAAATTCAGGATTATTTAATAAGTACTGATAAGTCTTCCCGTTTTCAGTTACATTCACATAAAAGTCTGGACACTTTTCGGTATTGTCTGCTCCAACAGTCTGATGAACCACATATGTACCATATGGTAACTGTTTTGACTTGGCATAACCGTTTAAGTCTGTTGTTAAAATGTCTCTTTCAGTGGCTTTTGCCTTGGCATAAGAGCCTGCACTTGCAAGATAAATCTGAAACTGTGCACTCTTTTCAAATGGTACAATGCCTGCAGTTCCGTTACCCATGCCCTTAATTATTGCCACATAACCCTTGATTGGCTTTTCTGAAACCTGCTTTTCAACCGAATTGTATTCTGCAGTGAATTTGGCACCATCGGCAACAATGTCATATACCTTGTCATTCTTAAGATATCCCCTTGGTGGTGTGACTTCCTTTAGGTAATACGTCTTTCCACATCTCATGTAGTCTGTTTCAAACTGGTAGTTCTTGTCTGTTTTATATGACTTAATTAACTTTGTGCATGCTGCATCTGAATATACTCCATACACTGCTCCTTCAAGTGTTGCATCACCCTGAGCAGTCTTGCCTGTTTCTTCATCAATCTTTACGGCAGTTAATTTCACTTTCTTATACTTGTCCTTAAGAACAGGCTTGTATGCAAGCTTGTAATTGCTGTATGATTCTTCTGCTGTTTCAGGCCACTTGCCGTCACTGTTTCTTGTCCAAGAATCAGACTTAGTCAGTGTCACTGTCACTTTATTATTAGTTGCATCTGTTATCTTATTATTTCCCTTATCTACCACAAAAGAAGTTAATATATTGTCATTTCCTGAATTTACTTCCTTAATAACATACTTGTTACTGATATCATCCATCTGGTCATCAAGATCTGCTTCTTTTAATTTTTCGGCACCAGTTTTAGATAAATCAGATGCATAATTATATCCTTTATCATCTAATAGGTCTTTCATTTGCTTTTTGTCAGATGAACTCATCTTTGATAATTCATCATCAGAAACATAATAATATTTTTTTGAATTCAAGATATATGTAAATCTAAATACAATTTTTCCATTTGATTATATTGCATTTTTTCATGATCAACTTGTTTTTCAACAACTGTATACTCTTCTTGTAAATCACTTTTATTTTCATTAAGTTTGAGTATTTGATCATAATAATCCGACAATTGATGAACTTTTACTTTTTGTTCGTTTAAACGAACATATTGTTGTTTGATCAGTTCATATTTAGATTGTACTTGTTGTTCACTTTGGATTCTTTCTTGATCTCTTTGCAGCCCATTTTCAAATTTTTCTTTCTTTTTTAAAAAGAGTTTATGTTCTTCATCTAACATTCTATATTGTTGTTTTAGAGTTTGTAAGTTTTGATAATCATTTTGATATTGATAGATTTGATTGATTAATTGTTTCGTTTCTTGAATTTGGTTTTGTAATTTTTCTTTTGTTTGTTGTTTGTAGTCAAGAGAATCTGCTTGTACCTTTTTTTCTTGATAATCTTTTTCAAGTTTTTTTAATTGTTTTAAAAAATCTTCTTGATTTAATTTTAAGGTTTGAAGTTTCTTTTGTTGTTTAATATAAGAAATATATAAATAATTTGTTTCTTGTGCTTTTTTTAAAGTATCTACAGTTTTATTTAATTTTTGATAATCATTTTCTTGTTTCTTTAAATCTTGAAATTGTTGTTTTAAATCTTTTAATTGTATTAATCGTTGATTTTGCAAGCGATAGAGTTGTAATTGTTGTTTCTTTTGATCTAAATCTTTTTTTAAATCATCATATTCTTTTTGTTGACTTGCGATAAGTTTTGTTTGTTTAGATAAATATTCTTGATGATCTTCAACTTGTAATTCTTGCATCAAATCTTTCCTTTTATTCAATAATAAATCATATTTATCCTGATACGTTTTTAGATGAACTTTAAGTTTTTCTTCTAACTTTTGATACGTCTCACTATGAAATAACTCTCTTAATACTTTTTCTCTTTCATCACTTGAAGCCATAATCAATTTTGTAAATTCTCCTTGAGCAATCATACAAATCTGTTTAAATTGTTGATCATCGACCCCTAATAAAGAAATCATTTTTTGATTGACTTCTTTAATACCTTCGACCATTTTGCCATCTGGTAAAGTAAGTAACGCTGAAGGTTGTTTAGGTGTTTTTTTCCCTTCTAGATAATATTTAGGATTTCTTTTAATTGTATAATTTTGTTGATGCAAAGAAAATGAAAATTCAACAAAAGTAGGAATTTCATTTAAGGCATGATCACACCTTAAACTGTCCGTTTGTCTAATTTGACCACTTGTTTTACCATATAAGGCAAAGATCATGGCATCAAAAATCATCGTTTTTCCACTACCTGTAGGCCCTGTAATTAAAAAGAGACCATCTTCTTGAAATGATTCAAAATCGATTGTGATTGTATCTGGATAAGGTCCAAACGCTGATAATGTAAGGCTAATGGGCATCATCTTCACTTACCTCCTCTAGTAATTGTTGAATAATTTCTTCACTTTCTTGACTCATTGCTTCACCTTTCATTTTTTCATAGAATTCTTTAAATATTTCTATTGGAGATTGTTTTTCAACATCTAAGGAAGAAGCTGTTTGATTTGTTTTAAGTTTTTCTAGTGATTGATAAGTAATTTGTAATAAATAAGGGTATTTTTCTTTTAAAAAATCATATGCATGACCTATGACTTGTTTATCTAATAATTCTACCGCTACAAAATCATTTTCGTTATTTGGATAATGTAAAACATCTTCATATTTTCCAACGACCTTCACTAGATCTTTTTGTGGCTTTAAAGGAATAATTTGCGTAGAAACCCCAGTTTCATCAATAGTTACTTCAACCATTCCTTTTTTTTGATGAACTTCATCATATGAATACTTCATTAAACTTCCTGCATATCTTACATAATCATATTTAATTTTTTGACTTGCATGAATATGACCTAAAGCTACATAATCAAAATCTTTACATAAATCAACATCAATAATTTCCCTACCACCCACGGAAAGAATTACTTCACTTT
>ERZ773187.2407-NODE-2407-length-11862-cov-6.335648_pt1 | contig 11862 bp, 9 predicted proteins | sample MGYA00511242_ERZ773187 | MGnify/ENA primary metagenome ERZ773187 (study PRJEB29015, sample SAMEA2737744) | human gut metagenome | biome: human gut; feature: human-associated habitat; material: faeces | place: China | collected 2012 ... | reverse complement strand
AGCCGTAGGTGGTGCAGGCCTGCTCTGCCATCTTGATGCCGCCGTAGGGCATGAAAGCACGCTTGAGGGGCTTGTCGGTCTGCAGGCCGACGATCTGCTCCAGATCCTTCAGGGTTTCGTCAATGTAGCCGGGGCCGTAGGCGGTCAGGCCGCTGACGACCTCCGTCTCCATGTCCAGCACGCCGCCCTTGGCGCGCTCGGCCTTCTGCAGCTTCTGCAGGGCACCCCACAGCTTGTCGGTCGCCTCGGTGGGGCCGGCCAGAAAGCTCTCGTCGCCGTCGTAGGGAGTGTAATTCTTCTGGATGAAGTCGCGCACATTGACTTCCTCTTTCCAGATGCGGCCCTCAAAGCCTTCCCACTGTTCAAAATTGATCATTGGAACCTCCTTGCTCCATTCCATGCGTTGGTTAGCATGGTCTAACTATTGAGCCTTTGAAAAGCCGCTCCTTGTTGGCGGCTTTCTGGGGGGCGGACTGATCGGAGCAGCTCTGAACAAAAATTTGTCAAAGCGCCTCCTTGGACACACTGCACCCTTGAGAACCGCCCTGCTGCCAAAAAGCAGCGGCGAGATGTGGAGTTGCAGTGCTGCAGGAACTATAATAACAAAGATATCGGTCAAAAGCAAGAGGAAATCGGTGGATTTTGCACAGCCTTAGCCAGCTGTGTCTGTACAGGGTGCACGAATCGGGCAGAAAAAACTTTACTGCAAAAAAGTTCCGGAAAATTTTCAAATAAGGGTTGACAAGACTAACTGCGTATGGTATTCTGTTTTCGCAACGAGGTTAGATGAACCTAACCGCTTGAAACGCGTTGCACCAGAACAGCAGAGGTACCTGCAATGCTTCTGCGCAAAACTCAAGTCTGCTATAGCGGTTAAGCTATATCGGACGTCAGGTTTGTCGTGGCGAGGCCACTCCATCTTGCTTGCGCAAGACCACCTTGTGGCTTAAAAGCCTCACTGGGGCTTTCATTGCTGCGCAAACGCCAATTCCTCCATTCCACTCTCTTTTTCAAAAGGAAGCTGCAGCATGGTTTGCTCTGCGGCCTCCGGCGCGGCATTCGGTGTGATTGGTACCGCATCGCGTGCAAAGAAAACAAAAACGGGACGTGCAGCTTGACCACCTGCACGCCCCGATTTTTGTTTTATTCTGCGATCTCCCGCAATTCCTGATACAGATCCTCTGCCCCGCCGCCGGAATATTTGACATTGACAAAGGCGCTGTTCACGATGCACACCCCGTCGGAATAAACCGTGAACAGCAGCTGATGCTGCTCGGCATCATCGTAGTAGCTCACAGTGACGGAATCCACCGGAAATTCGTGGGAGTAGGAGGAATAGTTCTGGCTGAGCCGTCTGACACAGGTAAGGCCGGAAAGCACGTTTGCGATCTGCTGATAGGCAGGGTCGTCGGCAGAAAGCAGCTGAAAATCCATCTCTGCGGAGCGGGCAAAGTTCTGAATGTGCTCCGCCTGGACACTGGCCTGTGTGCTGGCGCTGATCTTTGATGCAAGGTCGATCTTGCTGGAAGGCAGGATGAGCACCAGAAGCAGCACCACCAGCACCACAAGGCCGAACCGGGACAGGATGCTCTTATCTTTCATGGCAGGTCAATCCTCCTTTGGCGGTGTCCGGGTCAGACGCCGCTGGGCGAGGAAAAAGCCCACGGCGCTGGCGGCAAACACGAAATAATAGCTGGCGATGCGGTAGAGCATGAGCACGCTCATCACCTCACCGGAAGGCAAAAAGCTGCTGTACAGCAGCAGAAAGGCGGTCTCGATGGAGCCCATGCCTGCCACGTTGGGCAGAGCGTTGGAGACGAACAACATCAGGCTGGTGAGCAGCTGCACCCGCGCAAAACTCAGCGGGGACAGCTGCATGAACCGGATGCACAGCCACGGCAGGCAGAACAGCAAAAACAGCTTGAGCGCCTGCAGGGCAAAGATCTGCACACAGCGGGCCTTGTCGGCCAGCAGCAGGCGGCTCTCGGTGCCCAGTACATCCAGCTGCTCCAGCCAGTCGGCCCGGCGCTGCTGCCATTTTTCGGTCTTGGGCAAAAAGCCCAGTGCCCAGCGGGCCAGATTCTGCACCAGCGGCGACACGCACACCAGCACCAGCGCCACGATCACCAGCGCTACCACAGCATATGCCATGGGCAGATATTTCAGCACGCCGGTGGTGTTGGCGGCCAGCCATTTGTGCTGGAGCAGCAGCATCACGGTGGCGTACAGCAGCACCGTGGCCTTGTGGAACACATATTGCAGGGTCATCAGGCCCACGCCGGGGCCGATGGGCAGCCCTGCCTGATGCAGATACCAGGTCTGCACCGGCACGGCACCCGCGCCCAGGGTGACTACGTTGCCAAAGGTGCCGCACCAGGCGTTGTCGATGCCCTGCCGCAGGGTGAAGCCGGGCAGCCGCCCCCGCACGATGACATAGGAGACACAGCCCTCCAGCAGCGGGTAGCTGATGCCCAGCGCCAGTACCACCAGCACCTGCCACAGGTTCAGCTGGGCAAGGGCGGCGGTGATCTCGGCCCAGTGATCCCGGAAGATGAGCACGATCACGCAGGTGAGCGCCAGCAGGATCAGCAGAGAAAACACGGCCTTTTTGCGGGAAGGCTGAGAGGCGGCAGATTGGTTCATGAGGGCAGGGACTCCTTTCAGACAGGATGAAACTTTTTTAAAAGTATAGCACAGCCGCAGGCCGTCTTTGTGAACGGAAGCCGAATTTTCTTGTGCAATCCGGCCCGGATGATAAAAAAGATGTCCGGAACGGAAAGAAACGGACAAATATTGCAGATTGTTTTGACACACTGCGTGCAAAAACGCCCCGGAAGATCACACGGATTTTCCGGGGCGTTGAATTTAACAAGAATAAAACAAAAGGCTTAGCGGGACTCGGTCAGCTCCCGGATCAGACGGACCAGGGTGGAGACATAGGCTTCGTTGGTGTAGTAGCGCTCGTAGAGCTTGCGGCAGTCGGCCTTCATAGCGGCCAGCTGGTCGGGGTGCTCAATGGCATGGGCCAGCACTTTGGAAAGCTGGACGGGGTCATCGTTGCGGTACACAAAGCCGTCCACCCCTTCCGTGATGAGCCCGGCGGTGCCGGTGTGCTCCGACACGATGGAAGGCTTGCCGAAGATCAGGCCCTCGGTCACAAAGGTGGGCATAGGGTCATCGCGGGAGGCGCACACAATGCAGGTGCACTGCTCCATCAGCGACTTGATCTCCGGGCGTTCCAGCCGCTTGCGGTAGAACACATTATGAGGGAACTGCTCGGTCAGGGCGTGCACATGGGCGGAGACATCCCGGTCGGAAGCCTTGCCCACAAAGAGGAAGGAGGCCTTTTCCCGCACCTCCGGCGGCAGCAGGCGGATGGCTTCGCAGTAGATGTCCTGCCCCTTGCGCATCTCCATGGAGCCCACCGTGACAAACAGGGGCCGCCCGCCGGCATAGCTCAGGTCGTAGCGAGGGAAGCTCTCGCGGGCGTAGTCGGGCAGGCCGTAGATCAGCTGCTCCACCTTGAATTTGGGCCGCACCGAGTGCATGGCGGCGGTGGCGTGGGAGCCCACAGCGGCAATGTGCACGTTGTCGGCCAGCTCCTTGGGGATCTTGTGGGTGATGAAGGGATAGCCTGCAAAGGCGTCGTGCAGCCACCACAGCACCGGCACAAAGCCGCCGTTCAGAGTGCGCACGGCAGGGGCTTCCACCACCGTGTTGGCCAGCACAAAGTCCGCGCTGGAAGCCAGCTCCCACAGGGTGGAAGAGGTCACGCAGTCGCGGCGGGTGACCACGGCAGCTCCGGCCTCCAGAAAGAGCGGCAGAGAGCCCTCGTCCGAGGGGCCCAGTACCACCACTTCATAGCCAAGACTGCGCAGCACCGGGATGGCGCTCACCAGCACGATGGGCGCACCGGTCATGGTGAGTTCATGGCTCAGCACCACGGCGCGTTTGCCGGTGGCCGAGAATACGTCCTCGGCGCACAGCTCCCGGCGGAAGTGCAGCAGTGCCTGCGGGACGCAGCGGCAGTTCTGCGCCAGCTGGTTTGCCAGCCGCAGCAGTTCCAGCACATCGTCTTTGCCGCGGGCCGCCGCGCGGCAGCGGTCCAGCAGGGCGCGGGAGAGCAGGGCACAGCGCTGGCCGGACAGGTGCTGGTCGGTCTGGTACAGGGCACTGCCGCCGTCGTAGCCGAACACGGCATCGCACACCACAAGGTCGGCCCCCTGCTGCAAGGCGGCTGCAAAATAGGTGAGGGCGGTGGAGGTGCACTCCACATCCTCGCTCACCAGCAGCACACCGTTCACGGAGGGGGTCAGCTCACCTTCCAGCCGGTCCACCAGCCGGAACTTGCGGTGCAGCTGCTCGGCCAGAGAAAGGGTCAGGGCATTGCGGCGGCCCGGGGCGTACACCAGCAGATAGGTGCTCTGGGTGTCGGTATAGGTCTGTTCCCGCAGCTGGCGGCGCTGCAGGGGGCTGTAACTGCTGTACATGTACGAACCCCCTTCAATGCCGGTGGAACAGGCCCAGCAGCTTGCGCAGCGGAGCCGTGAGCTTCCAGCTGCTGCTGCCCAGCACGTTTTCCAGCGAGGCCTCGTAGGCGGCCCGGCTGTTCTGCAGGTCGGCCAGATGCTGCTGCTGTTCTGCCAGCTGCTTGCGCAGCTGCTGGATCTCAGCGTTTGCCTCCAGCAGCTGTTCGGTGCCCTGACGGGACACGGCCTCGGTCTCTTCCTTGAGCACGGTCAGCGCCCGCAGCAGGGCCTTGCCGGGCTGCTCATGCAGGTAGCGGCCCAGGGGATAGTAGCGATATTTCACCGCAAACCGCAGCCCGGCGGGGAAGCCTACGGCACTTTCCACTGTCAGGTTGGGGTCGATGTTCATGAACAGCATGGTGCCCTCCTGCAGGGCGTTGCCGTTGATGATGTGGTAGCTGAGCCGCTCGTCTGAGAGGGAAAAATCGGTGATGCAGCAGGCAAATTCACCGGGGTCCAGCCGCAGGGCCCTGGCCTCCACGGGCAACTCGAACACAGCCGACACTTCGTGGGTCAGCTCGTCGTAGGAGTCAGGGGCAACGGTCAGGCACTCATGGGGCGAAAAACCGGAGCCGGAGTCGTAGAACAGCTGGGGCAGAAGCAGAGCACCCTGTTCGGTGTCGGCACCCTGCGAGGCCAGCACGGCCTCATATTTCAGCACCTGCTGCTCCAGCTCCAGGCACCGCTGTGCCAGCCGGGAAACGCCTTCGTCCGACAGCCGGAGCTGCTGTTCCAGTTCGGCCACGCGGCTGCCTGCCGCGTCCAGGGTCTGGGGGGCATCGTTGTTCATAACCGGATTCTCCTCTTGTTTTATAAGATACGGCTGCACCGCAGCAGCCGGGGAAATCAATGCTGCGAAAGCGCGGGGGTGCGCCGCTGGGCCTGCCGCCGTGCGGCCGAGGCTTTGACGATCCAGCTGCGCCGCAGGTTCAGCAGGGCGCACACCAGCCCGATGGAGGTAAACGCGATCACGTTCTGCAGCAGCATACCCCGCAGCGGGTGGTCTGTAAAGTGAGCCGCAAACAGATACCACGGGATGGCGATAAGTTCCACCGTGTGGATGCAGAAGATGTTCAGCGAGTTGCGGCCGATGGCCTGCAGGCCCTGTGCGATGGGGCCGGTGAAGCGGTTGAGCCGCATGAACAGGCGGATGAACAAAAAGCCGGTGGCGGCATCCAGCAGGATGCTCAGCGGGCCGAGGGTCCACTCGCCCATGGAGATGCAGTCGGTGCTCTGGGCAAGCAGAGCTCCCACAGCGGTCAGAGCTGTGCCGCCCAGCAGGATGTACAGGGTGCGGCGGGGCAGGGGCTTGTCCAGCCAGCGGTTCTTCTTGGCCAGATAGCCGATGTAAAGGTAGGGCACGATCACGGCCCCCTGCGAAAGGCTGAAGGGCAGCTCCCACACCAGTGTGGTGCCCCAGCCCAGCAGCATGATGCCGAGCACAGCCCAGTGTGTGTATTTCTCCGGGAAGATATTCAGGATGGCGTCCAGCAGCACCCAGCCGATCAGCAGCGAGAGCAGATACCACATGGGGCCGGTGGAAAAGAACTGCTGCCCGGCATAAGTAGTGGTGTGGGGCAGCCCCAGCAGAAAGCCGCCGGCCACCTTGAGGGTCTCGGTGACGCTGCTGGGGAAGTAATGGAACGCCATGTAGTGGCACAGCAGATGCAAGAGCGAAGTGCACACCGCCGTGATGCAGTAGGGCTTGAGCAGCGCTCTGAGCTGCTGCTGGATGCACTTGCCGATGGAGCGCTTGCGGAAACCGTAGCCGCTGGCAATGAAAAAGGCCGCCATCAGGGCCTCACGATAGATAAAAGGGAAAAACGCCGTGAGCGACAGCCCGCCGGAGATCTGCATGGGGTAGAGTTCGGCGGTGTGGGCCAGCACGATGGTGATCATGCCCATGCCCTTGAGCATGTCGAACATGCCGATGGAGTTGACGGTGCTGGGTCTGGTGCCTTCCATGAAAAGGGTCCTTCCTTGCGCCGTCCGGAAACAGGTGACCAACAGGCGCATACAGTAAAAAATGATCCATTTATAAGGATATAAGGCTAGTATAATGCTTTTTGTGCACACTGTCAATTTTGAATTGCCCACCATCGGGTGGCAATTGTTGTCTTTACCGATAAAAAAGCCCGGCAGAAGGGCCGAATTTCTGGGCAGACGGCACAGGCTGCCGGATGGAAAAAATAAGATATGCAAGTTTTAATTGCCAAAAATGGAAATTAAATGTTGCAAAAGCCTTGCATTGCCAGCGGCGGTATTGTATACTGAACACAATTGAGAAAGCGGCCTGGCCCGGGTGGACCCGGCTGCAGGAATGTAAAAAACAGTGACGTGGAGGCTAACATGGTTCATTCGTTGTATCAGTCCCTGAACAATCTGGAAACGATCTACGCAGACCGGATCGGCATCCGTTATTATGATGAGGCCAAGGGTGGTGTGGTGGAGGTGCCCTTCCGGCAGTACGCTGCAGACCTGCGCCGATTCGTGGCATTTTTGCGCAGCCGCACCCCGAACCCCCTGGGACAGCGTGTGGCCATCCTGGCCCGCAACAGCTACCACTATGTGATGTGTATGTACGGCGCAGTGCTGGCCGGAGCTGTGGCAGTGCCGCTGAACACCGGCAAGAACTGGGACGAGATCCGCTACGAGCTGGATCTGGTGGAGCCGGTGTGCGTGCTCCATGACGGCGAATACCTGAGCCGGGAGCCGGCCCTGGGCCAGGAGTACGGGAACCGTCTGGTGCCTATGGACGCCTTTACTGCCTTTGAGCCTGCGATGGAGATCACCGAGGTGCCGGACCTCAGCGCACTGGCCTTTATCATGTTCACCTCCGGCACCACTGGCCGCAGCAAGGGCGTTATGCTGTCTCAGAAGAACCTGTTCACCGCCATGCCTTCCTTCCTGACCCCCTTTGAGGACGTGCGGAGCCAGACCGGCTGGAACACCGACGAGTTCAGCTCTCTGTCCTGCCTGCCCATGTTCCACATTTCGGCCATGACCAGCCTGGTGTCCTGGAGCGTCACCGGCCACTGCGTGAACCTGTGCAACAATCTGAAATATTTCTACCGGGACCTGGGAGCCATGCGGAGCGACGTGATGGCTGTGGTGCCGGTGCTGCTGAAGAGCATTTATAACGATGTGATGAAGGGTAAACGGGAGCGTCTGAACGGCCTGCGTGTGCTGACCTGCGGCGCAGCCATGTTCGACCCTGCCGTGCTCCAGGACCTGATGGACCGGGGCTTCTTCATCGCCCAGATGTACGGCCTTACCGAGACCTGCGGTGACGGTGCCTGGAACTCCTCCCAGGAGGAAAAGTACCTGACCAGCGTGGGCCATGTGGACGACAGCTGCCAGTACAAGCTGGAGGACGGGGAACTGTGCATGCGTGGTGACCCGGTGATGCTGGGCTACTACAAGGACCCGGAGGCCACCGCCGAGGTGCTGGACGCCGAGGGCTGGTTCCACACCGGCGACATTGCCCGGGTGGAGCCGGACGGCTATATGTATCTGACCGGCCGCAAAAAGAACGTGATCATCCTGGGCAGCGGCGAGAATGTGAGCCCCGAGGAGCTGGAAAAGCTGCTGGCTCCCTGCGCTGCCATCCGGGAGTGCATGGTCCGCGAGCGGAACCAGCGCATCTGCGCCGTGGTCTGCTGCGACCCGGACCAGCAGGACGCTGTGCGGGACTTTGTTACCAAGGTGAACCGCACCCTGCCCCTGTACAAGCACATGGTGGTGGAGTTCTCGGCCCAGCCCCTGCCTCGCAACGCTGCCGGCAAGCTGCTGCGGTCCTAAATCTTAGCGGAAGAAGCCGGTCTCATGGTGGGAAAAGTTCCCACAAGGCGTTATGGTCGTGAGACTGGTTTTTTTAAAGAATAGAGAGGGAAACGATCATGGAACTACATAAACCGAAAAATCTGTATGAGCTGCTGACGCTGAACATGGAGCAGCGATTTGCGAACCGGGTGGCCTTCCGCTGGTACGACGCCGACCAGGATGTGGTGGTGGAAAAGCACTTCGGGGAGTATGCGCAGGACATCCGCCGCGCGGTGAACTACTACCTGAGCACCATCCCGGACATTCAGGGCAAGCGGGTGTGCGTGTGGAGCAACAACAGCTACCACTACGCCGTGAACTGCTATGGTGTCATGATGGCGGGCGGCGTCATCGTGCCCATGAACCAGCGCAAGAGCTGGGATGAGCTGCACCGGGAGCTGGAGCTGGTGGAGCCTTCCGCCATCCTGACCGACGGCGATGACTACGGCTGCAACGAGGAGATGCAGGCGGCTTATGGCAGCCTGCTGCGCCCCATGGATGCCTACAAGGCTTACGAGCCTGCAGAGCTTGTGAACCGCATCGACCCGAAGGCTTTGATGGTGCTGATGTTCACCTCCGGCACCACGGGCCGCAGCAAGGGCGTCATGCTGAGCGAGGCAAACTTCTTTGCCGTGATGGACCACCACCTGAGCGTGGGCCGGGCCTATCTGGAAGCCGCCCATGACCCGGATATGCTGGTGGGCCACCTGACCGTGCTGCCCATGTTCCATCTGGGTGCCTTTGGCTGCCTGTTCACCTGGGCTGAGATGGGCTGGGCCCAGAACCTGGGCAGCCTGAGGTCCTTCTATAAGGATCTCAAGCGGATGCCCAGCCAGGCCATGGCCGCCGTGCCGGTGCTGGTGCAGTCCATTCACCACGACCTGATGGCCGACAAAAAGAGCAAACTGGGCGACCTGTGGGCACTGAACTGCATGTCCGCCATGTTTGAGCCGCAGATCCTGATGGATCTGTCCGAGCACGGCATGTTCATTGCTCAGCTCTACGGCAGCACCGAGACCACCGGCGGCGGCCTGATCAACTTTGCCCACGACGCAAAGCACATCGGTGCCATCGGCAAGCCGGACGGCCACTGCGAGATCAAGCTGGACAACGGCGAGATCTGCATGCGCGGCGGCGATGTGATGCTGGGCTACTATAAGGACCCGGAGGGCACCGCTGAGGTGGTGGACGCCGAGGGCTGGTTCCATACCGGCGACCTGGCCCGGGTGGATGAGGACGGCTATTACTTCCTCACCGGCCGCAAGAAGAACGTGATCATTCTGGACAGCGGCGAGAACGTCAGCCCCGAAGAGCTGGAGAGCCTGCTGGAAAAATGCCCTGCCGTGAAGGAATGCCTGGTGAAGGAAAAGGGTAAGAAGATCTGCGCTGTGGTCTGCTGCGAGGAAGCCGACCAGCAGGCGGTACGGGACTTTATCACCGAGACCAACCGCACCCTGCCCCTGTACAAGCGTATGAGCGCAGTGGAATTCTCCGCCCAGCCCTTGCCCCGCAACGCCATGGGCAAGCTGATGCGCTGAGGAAAGCTGGAAACGATCTCCGGCCCGGCGGCAGAATAGTGTGCAAAAGAACTGGGCAAACCCCTGACAGTTGTGCTATACTGGTAGCACACAGGGCCGGGTGACCAAACGGCCCGTAAATCATCCGTCATGGAAAGGAAGAACATTTCTATGGAACGAGCAGAAATCATGTCCCAGATCCTGGCCATCCTGGAGGATGTGGCAGAGATCGCGCCGGAGGATGTCAACGAGAACAGCGTCCTGATGGACGACCTGGATCTGTCCTCGATGGAGATCCTGACCATCGTGGCCGACCTGGAAGAGACCTTTGGCCTGCGCATCCCGGAAAAGGAGCTGCGCAACTTTGTCACCATCAGTGACCTGGCCGATTATCTGGCAGCCAATGCCGGGTGAGCCGATGGAAGCAGCACAGGGTTCGGCGGAATATGTCTTTCAGGGCATCATGTACTATTTCCGCCGGGAAAAAGTGTGCCCCCGGTATCAGTTCACCCTGAAGGACCCGGTGGATCCGGCCCTGCTGCAGCAGGCGCTGGACGCCGCGCTGGAAGCTGCACCCTATTACCGGGTGCGGCTGGTGTGGGAGAAGCGCAAAGCCTTTCTGGAACCGAACTCGGAGCCCTGTCTGGTGTACCCGGACAGCGTGATGCGGGAGATGCCGGAGCAGACCAACGGCTACTTCTTTGCCGTGCACTGCGCACAGAATACCGTGTACTTTGACTGGTTCCACTTCATCGCGGACGGCCACGGGGTATCGCCCTTCCTCACCCGCATCCTGGAGCTGTACTGTAACCTGCGCTACGGTACCGCCTTTGCAAACCCGCCCATCCCCTGCAGCCCGGCCTACGACATCGCAAAGCTGGTGGAGCAGTACCCGCTGCAGGTCATGGACGAGACTACGATGCAGCGGGAGGTGGTGGAGACCTGCGAGGAGCCCATGCACCGCATCCGAATCCGGTTCGCCAAAAAGGATCTGGTGGCCAAAGGCGTGCAGAACGAGGTCAAGCCCTTCTGCGCCCTCATGGGCCTGCTGTGCATCGCGCTGGGAGAGTATCTGGGTAAGGACACCATCCAGTATTCTTACTCTGCCGACACGCGGGACGCCATGGGTGCCCCCAACGCACGGTACAACTGCGTGTGTTCCTTCCAGGACGGAGTGACCCTGCACGAGGGCGTCCGGCTGGAAGAGTTCGTGCAGCAGATGGACAGTGCCGTGAAGGACAGCCTGACGGCGGAGCGCAAGCGCCGCCGGATGGCTGACCAGATGGGCTGGGTCTACAAGGTGGACCAGCAGAAGGCCCCCCTGCGGATCAAGCAGCGGGTGTTCCAGATGGGCGAGTACATTAGCGGCATCCCGGCGGATTTCTGGTTCAGCTATCTGGGCAATCCCCTCATGCCGAACACGCCGGAGCTGGCGCAGTACATCATTGACTTTGGGGTGTGGGTGCCGCCGGAGGGCGGCTCCCTGTGCGTGGAAGCCTCCACCCTGAACGGCATCATCACCCTGTGCATCGAGAACAAGGTGCCGAAGGCCGGCCTGCCCGGCATCCTGCGCCGTGTGCTGGAAGCCGAGGGAATCCCGGTGCTGGAAGCCAAAGCACTGGACGAATGAACAACGCAAAAGCAGCCTTTCCGGAGAAGATCCGGCAAGGCTGCTTTTCTGCATCTTATTCGGTCCGGGCCGGGCGGGTGGTCACCTCGCCGCAGCGTAATGCCTGCGGGCGGCCGTTCTCCCGCTGGACCACCAGCCGCCCTGCCTCGTCGATGGCAAGGGCCTTTGCGGCGTAGGTCTCGGTGCCGGTGCACACGGTGACCCAGTGCCCGGGCACAAAGCAGCGGGCGCGGTACTCGTCCAGACAGTCAAAGGCGGGGCAGAGGGCCAGCAGCTGCCGGGCGATGGCCCCGGCCAGCGCGGCCCGGCTCACGGGGGCGGGGCCGCCCGGGTACAGGCTGCCGGCCTTTTCGGCCAGCTCCGG
>ERZ773187.2393-NODE-2393-length-11935-cov-8.272896_pt1 | contig 11935 bp, 14 predicted proteins | sample MGYA00511242_ERZ773187 | MGnify/ENA primary metagenome ERZ773187 (study PRJEB29015, sample SAMEA2737744) | human gut metagenome | biome: human gut; feature: human-associated habitat; material: faeces | place: China | collected 2012 ... | reverse complement strand
TTCCTCTCTTTTGTCCAAAATGTAAAAGTGAATGTCTAATCGACATTGAACAATTAGACTTACGATTAGCATTATGGGAATACCGTCGTTACTAATGACAGTATTCTGTTTGCTTTATGAGAAAATGCTCAATGCTGGAATGGGCAATAAATTTGAATTTGACAAGGAGATAATAATGATACCAATTTCTGATATTCTCATCCGCTCAATTAGTGGGTATGTGTTTATGGTTCCAGTCTTCGTACTGTATTTCTTGTGGCTCAAAAAATTGGGGAGAACACAAAGTTTTCTCCATACCGCTGCAGTGTTTGTTTTTGGTTATTATTTATTCGGACTTTTGACCGTCACAGGCATCGGCTTTACAAGCACAATGACCTTTCGCCCGAACATTTCTTGGACTCCATTTATCGGTATGATAACTGGGCCAATTGATACCATTCTGAATATTATTCTGTTTGTCCCGTTGGGATTTTTCCTGCCGCTGCTGTACAAGAAATATCATCACATGAAGACGGTTGCATTGACTGGCTTTCTGTTTTCTTTGGCTGTTGAAATTGTCCAGATGTTTGGCTGGGGTTCTTCCGACATCAATGACTTGATGACAAATACCGCTGGAGCCTGTATTGGATTTTTAGTTTATTGTCTGCTGTCAAGAATCTTGCCTGCCAATCTGAAAAAGCAACTTCAATCCAGCCGTGTCAATGCTGTGGCTGAAGTACTTCTCTTTGCTATTTGCACATTTGCCATTATGGTCACGGCTCAGACTTGGTTTGTCCATGATGTGCTGAATGTTCCATAAATTGTATCGGAAACAATCGGTCTCAGATATAAAAAAATAGTGTCTTCTGTTTGACACACCTGCAGACCGATTTTTCCGTATTGAACTTAGTCGCGTCAACGAAGCCACTACCTATGGAATTTCAATCTTTTCCTTCCTGTTATGCTTGGACAGATTGAATAATTCTCTTTGTGTTATATCTATTATTTTTAGGTAATAGTCCACAACGGCTTCTAACATGAAGGTACAAAAAATAAAAGTTGATCCTCAATCAACCCTATTATTGTACTCTTCAATTCATACTTTTCGATCTCAATGGTAGTATGGTTAGATAGACATCTGTTGCCGCTATCCCTTGGTAAGTTACCCGTTCAGCTTACCTACAAATTTAGAATACAATAAATGGCATCATTTGAACAGACTATATTTTTGGGATGAACTGTTCTACTATGAGAGCTTCGGTCTGTTTGCTGTGCTGATTCTGGTACAGTTGGCGGCCACCGGCGCAGCAGCGTTCCGCTTTTACTACAAACAAAGAAAAGGCTGAATAGAAAATAGGTATCATCAATCAAAAATATCATTGGAGGTATAACTTATGGAAAAAGAAACAATGGGAACTGTAATTTCAGTTATAAAACAATGGTGGTTAAAAGTGAATCGTAAACCTGCCCGCGTTCATGCGATGGATGGCGCAGCCTTTCCGCATACTATCAAGGTCAAATATACGATAGACGGCAAAGATTACATCTGCCGAAAATGGATTGGCGCAGGAAACAAAGTCCCTGACAAGGGAACAACGATTAAAGTTACCTATTGTGAAGATAAGCCATCGAAAGCAAGAATTGAACTCTAATTCAAATTGACTGACTAACACGGTATGTTTTGGCCTTTGCGGCATGAAACATACCTACATATTCAAACATCTGCCTCCACAGCGGGGAAAAGAAAAAAACCGCTGACGGGCAGAGGATTTCGTGCGCTTTCCTGTATCACTGACGGATACGGCGGTTTTGAGTAGATCAAGGCCGCCGTTTCTTTTTGCTTCGACGACCCCTGCACCGTGTTCTGGCATGGCGGCTTTAGGAGGGAGCCGCCATGCAACGAAAACTACTTCGACAAATTCCGACAGGGGTTAGCCTGTCAAAAAAAGCCGTCCCCCGGCAGCGGGGACAAGCGGCTGTGCGTATGTACTATACTATGTAGGAAAAGAACATATTGCTTTTTGTTTCGCCCAGCGGGTCTTTGATCTGCCGGGCGAATTTTGTTATTTCCTGCGGTCTGCTATCCGGCGCAAAAAGAAATTTCAAAAAAGTGAAAAAAGGAGGCGTTTAGCGGGCAGCCAGAGAGATTCCATTCGCTCTATTGGCGGAAAGGGAGAGAACCACCACATCCCCCATAGAAAGGGGGTGAGAAGATGGAAGCGATCCCCCGCAAATACGGTGAATGGGGCCAGTTTGACCGCTACTGCAAGCTGGTTCTGTACCATGAGGCGATAGATTATCTGCGGGAAATGAAGTGCCGCCGCGACCGTGAAGTGTCGCTGGACGCTCTTTCCCCGGCTGATTGGGACAAGCTCTCGACCGTAGATCGGTATTCCTGCGACAGCTTTACATTCAGTTCGCATGGCTATGACCTACATATCGACAACGAGCTTGTGGCCGAAGCGTTTGCCAGCCTGCCAAAAGACGAGCAGAGTATTTTGATTCTCCGCTTTGTTCTGGATTTGACTGACGAAGAAATTGGCCGCCTGATGGGAATGTCCCGCAGCGCAGTACAGCGCCACAGGACAAGCACCTTAAAAGACCTGCGTGTAAAATTGATGGCGTTCATGCCGGAGGGAGGTTAAACGCGGATGAAGCAATCCAGTTACAAGGGCAAAAGCCCTCTGCCTGATTTTGTGATCGACGCGGCCTGCGCCGGTAACGCCGAAGCCGTGGAGCGTGTCTTGCAGCATTATGACGGCTATATCAATAAGCTGTGTACCCGGACGCTCTATGACGGCAGCGGTCAGCCTCATATCTGCATTGACGAGTATATGAAGCGCCGATTGCAAATCAAGCTGATCCATTCCATCGTTAGTCCCATTGGCGACTGACGGTTAAGGCCCCGGCCATAGACAGGCGGCTTTCCCTTTCCCCGCCTGCCTGTTTTCCCGGCGGCCCCTTTGCTCCTTGACAAATACGCCCGCAGGACAATGGCGGCGCGTCATAGGGCAGACGGATACATTCTGTCTGCGCCGAGCCGGGCGGCAGGTGCGCCAAGAGGTTTTCCCTCATTGGGATAAGCGGAGCGATTTTACCGGGCCGTAAAGCAGGTGTGGCAGCCTGCGGGCGACGACGCGCAGACAGGACAATGATACTCCCTTGCCGTCGTAGTCCGAGCGTTTGAAGCGTCGCAGGCAACGAGCAGGGCCGCGTGAGAACCACGCAGGGGTGAGATTCCCGTGGAGCTGTGCCAGCAGCCGTCCGTTACTTTCTGCCCACTTTCACAACAATAACCTTTGTTTTGAAAAGAAAGGGGGCCATGTTATGAGTAATAACGATGTGCCTATTTGGGAAAAATACACGCTCACCATTGAGGAAGCGTCTAAATATTTTCGGATCGGGGAAAACAAACTGCGTCGGCTTGCCGAGGAAAACCCCACCGCTGGCTGGGTGATCCTGAACGGCAACCGCATCCAGATCAAACGGAAGCAGTTTGAAAAAATTATTGATTCCCTTGACACAATATAGTGAAAAAGGGCCTTGCTCGTGTTATAATAGGTTATAAGCGTGTCAAGGCTCTTTCCGTCATGGAAAGGAGCATGACGAAATGCCAAGAAAAGAACGAGATGAAAAAAGACGGGACAACAAAGGCCGCCTTTTGAAGTCTGGAGAGAGCCAGCGATCAGATGGAAGATACGCTTACAAATACATTGACACCTTTGGAGAAACCCAGTTTGTTTACTCATGGAAGTTAGTACCTACCGACAAAGTACCTGCCGGGAAACGGCCCTGTCTTTCCCTGCGCGAGAAGATCAAGCAGATACAGAAAGACCTTGACGACGGGATAGACACCATCGGCAAGAAAATGACCGTGTGCCAGCTTTATGAAAAGTACACCCGGCAGCGCGGGAATGTGCGGAAAGGAACCCAAAAGAGCCGCCAGCAGTTAATGAAACTTCTGTCCGAAGATAAGCTGGGCGCGGCCAGCATTGACAGCGTGAAGCTGTCCGACGCAAAAGAATGGGCCTTGCGTATGCAGGAAAAGGGCGTTGCCTACAACACCATCTGCAACAGCAAGCGTTCCTTAAAAGCCATCTTTTATATGGCCGTACAGGACGATTGCCTCCGCAAGAATCCTTTTGACTTCCAGATCAATGAGGTTATCAACGACGATACCGTACCAAAGGTGCCGCTTACCCCTACACAGGAAAACGAGCTTTTGGACTTCATGCAGAACGATCCTGTCTATGCCAAGTATTATGACGAGGTGGTGATCCTGCTGGAAACCGGGCTTCGTATTTCCGAACTCTGCGGCCTGACGCCAGCCGACCTGAATTTTGAGAAGCGCTTTGTGAATGTAGACCACCAGCTTTTGAGAAGCACCGAGGACGGCTACTATATCGAAGCGCCAAAAACAGAAAGCGGATTCCGTCAAGTGCCGATGAGCGCAGCCGCCTATGAAGCGTTTGAGCGCGTGTTGAAGAAGCGCAGGGACGGCAGGTGCATTAAGGTTGATGGTTATAAGGACTTCCTGTTCCTGAACCGGGATGGCCTGCCCAAAACCGCCGTCAACTATGACGCCATGTTCAAGTGCCTTGCCAAGAAGTACAACAAGTGCCACAAGGAGCCGCTGCCCGATGTGATGACGCCGCACACCATGCGGCATACATTCTGTACCAGAATGGCAAACGCGGGCATGAACCCCAAGGCATTGCAGTACATCATGGGACACGCCAACATTGTAATGACGCTGAACTATTACGCCCACGCTACTTTCCATTCCGCACAGGAGGAAATGGAACGGCTGCAAGCCAAGGCAAAAACCACCACAGAGGCCAAGCCGGAAACTGCGGCGGAAAACGCCGAGGAAACCAAGGCGGCATAAGTAGTACGCAGAATTTACTACTACTTTTACTACTTTTGAGAGTGAAAACATGAGGGGTAATAAAAAGATTTGTGAGGTTCTTCCGATATGAAAAGTGCCGGAAAAGCCCGAAGTAACGGGCTATACCGGCATATAAGAACATCTAAAGAGATAATTAGAAATCTATTAAATTATTCATTTAAATCTTTTCGAGTAAGACGCTTTGACTTTCGTGCCTCTTTTATATCTGCACCAAAGGTTTCAAATCCCGGACAGTCTTCAATTTTCGCCATTTTGCATCACCTGTTTACATTTTATAGTTCATGTGTCGCTGATTAAATGATGCAAAACGTTTTCTGCTTAAACTTTATTGTTCGTGTTTTACACATTGTATTCTCTGATAAATCGAAATATAATAGAATATGGAGGTGTGAGCATGAAAATCTTCATTATAGAAGATGAACCGGCAATCCGCGAGGAACTTGTTCAGCTTCTTCAAAAGTACGGCTACCAATGCGACAGCAGCGATGATTTTCACCACATTGTGCAAGCTGCTCTTTCATCAGGGGCTAACTTGATTCTCTTAGACATCAATCTGCCCTATCAGGATGGTTTCCAAGTATGCAGAGAAATCCGACAGAAATCCAATCTTCCTATCATTGTACTTACCAGCAGAAACAGCGATTTTGACGAGTTGATGAGCTTGAACATCGGCGCAGATGATTATATTGCAAAGCCGTACAATGCACAGATTCTTTTGGCGCGAATCCAAAAACTTCTGGCTCGGACCTATGAAGTACAGGACAACATCGTTCTCACGCACAAAGGCTTGACCTTAAATTTGCTCAAGGCGGAAATCAGCTATCAAGGGAACAAAAAATCACTTACCAAAAATGAACTTGGGATTTTGCGCCTGCTTATGGTGAATAAGGGCAACATTATTCCCCGTGACGCTATTATTGATGAACTCTGGCAGAGTGAACAATTTATAGACGAAAACACATTGAATGTCAACATCGTTCGGTTACGGAAAGCACTGACCGAAATCGGTCTGCCGGACTATCTGGAAACAAAACGTGGTTTAGGGTATTGCGTATGAAGTTATCCGAGTATCTGCTTGACCGTATCTTTTCCCTGATTTGTATGCTGGTGGCTGCACTCGTGCTGCTTGCGCTCCTCTGGCTGATTGAAACACCTGCTGTGTTTATTCTGTTTGCCGAGGTGATTTTACTTGCAGCGTACAGTACAGCGCTGCTGTATGATTTTTTTCGCAAGCAGAGTTTTTATAATCTGCTTCAAAAAATGACAGAGCAGATGGACATAAAAACTCTTTTAGGCGAGTTACTGGTGCCGCCTCATTTTTTAGAGGGGCAGATTTTGGTAGATGTTCTGCGGTGCTGCAACAAATACCAGAACGACCAGCTTGCCTGTGCAGAACAGGAGAACCGTGAATATCGGGAATACCTTGATTCATGGGTGCATGAAATCAAAACGCCTATTACTTCTGCCCGCCTGATCGTTGAAAATGAAAAGAATCCTACCACACTGCGGATTGACGATGAACTGCGGAAAATTGATGCTTATGTGGAGCAGGTGCTATATTACGCCCGCAGTACCGATGTGGAAAAGGACTTTAAGGTGGAGAAAACCACCTTGCAGGCATTGGTGTACGCTGCGTTAAAAACGTACTCAAAGCCGTTGATTCAGGTCGGTGGAAAGCCGGTTCTAAAGGAACTGGATATTCCCGTGGCCGCAGACAGCAAAAGCTGCACCTTTGTGATCGGACAGATTCTTTCCAACGCTATCAAGTATCGGAAAGATAATTTACAAGTTGAATTTTCAGCCAGAGCAGAGAAAAACACGGTATCTCTTTTCATTTCCGATAATGGCATTGGTATTTCTGCTGCTGACTTGCCGCGCGTGTTCGACAAAGGCTTTACCGGTGAAAACGGCCGCCGTTATTCCAAATCAACCGGCATTGGTTTGTACTTGAGCCAAAGGCTATGTCGAAAAATGAATATCTCACTTTCTATTTCCAGCGTTCCGGGACAGGGAACGACTGTGACGATGGTTTTTCCTACGGAAAGCTATTTGCAGGCGGCGGGGCTGTAAAGCCCCGCTTTTTTCAACCTTACATTTTGGTAATACAAATGTAATCTAACTTAATGGCATCGGAAAATTCCTTGTGGTAGAGTAAAAGCACAAAAGCAAGGCGCTTTTGAGAAAGGAGCCCGACCTATGGGCGATACGATCTTACAGGTGGATGACATCCAAAAATTTTACGGTAACAAAGGCAACCTGACAAAAGCCATCGACCACATTTCTTTTTCTGTTCGCAAAGGAGAATTTCTCGGCATCATGGGTGCTTCTGGCTCTGGCAAAACCACCTTGCTGAACTGCATTTCCACGATTGATACCGTCACCAGCGGTCATATCTATGTAGAAGAAAAGGACATCACGGCGCTTCACGGGGTACAGCTTGCAGACTTTCGAGGAAAAAAGCTGGGATTTATTTTTCAGAATTTCAATCTTCTGGACACCTTGACCGCCTATGAAAATATCTCTCTGGCCCTTTCCATCGCAGGTGCCAAACCCAGTGAAATAGAGCAGCGTATTCCACAGATTGCCCAAGCGCTGAACATTCAGGATGTATTGGGTAAATATCCCTATCAGATGTCTGGCGGTCAGCAACAGAGAGTAGCTGCTGCAAGAGCGATGGTGACAAATCCTGCCATCGTACTGGCAGATGAGCCGACCGGCGCACTGGATTCCAATTCTTCCCGAATGCTATTGACAATGTTGACCGAATTGAATGAACGGCTTTCAGCAACGATTCTCATGGTAACGCATGACGCTTTTTCTGCCAGCTATTGCAATCGCATTTTGTTTATCAAAGATGGGCAGGTGTTCAACGAACTGCACCGTGGGACGGATACGCGCAAAGAATTTTTTACAAAAATTCTGGAAGTAGTTTCCGTCTTGGGAGGTGAGCAGAGTGAACACCTGTAAGCTGATTTTCCGAAATGTGCGCAAGAACATTCGTGACTATCTGATTTATTTTCTTACCCTGACCCTTTCGGTCAGCCTGTTCTATGCGTTCAATTCCATTTCTGACCAGCCGGCTTTTTCTGATATGGGCATGACCGGAACACTCTTATATCGTCAGCTCGGCATTATGCTTTCTACACTTTCCACTATGATTGCCGTTGTGCTGGCTTTCCTGATTCTTTATGCCAACCAATTTTTGTTGAAACGCCGCAAAAAAGAATTAGGCGTGTATATGATGCTCGGCATGAAAAAAGGGCGTATCTCCCGGTTGTTTGCAGGCGAAACGCTTTGTGTTGGCATCATTGCGCTGGGCACAGGATTGCTTTTGGGCTTTTTCTTTTCGCAAGGTTTTTCTTTAATTGCATTGCGGCTTTTTGCAATCAATCTTGAAAAGTTTCGAATCGTGTTTTCAGCCGGAGCGCTTCGCCAGACCGTGTTGTGTTTCACAATCATCTTTTTTATTGTCATGCTTTTCAATATTCGGTCTGTCGCCAATGTTAAATTGATCGACCTATTTACGGACGGCAGAAAAAACGAAAGTATGCAGACTGAAAACCGTATCTTGCCGGTTTGTCTGTTCCTGCTCTCACTGCTTTGCGTCGGAATTTCTGCCGCGCTGTTCAACAAAAACGGGATTCTGCCATCTCATGAAAATAATCTGTTCCAGTTGGCAGCGGCGGCATTGGTTGCGGGAACTTTTCTGCTGTTCTACTCGCTGTCAGCCGTTTTCATGCAAGCAGCAAGTGCAAGGAAACGCTTTTACCTGAAAGGTCTGAATATGTTCCTTGTCCGTCAGATTGGCAGCAAAATCCGAACCAATTATCTTGTGGTAACGGTTGTATGCGGATTGCTGACCATCACGATCTGCGCCGTGTCGATTGGCGCAAGCACAGCGCTTGCTATGAACAAAATGTCCCAATCTGCAACGCCTTATGATTTGAACGTGCTTTCCAATGTTTCGGTTGACGGGGACAGCGATATTGCTGCCTATCTCGCTGCACACGATATTACCATGAGCAACTACGCCAAAGCTACAGAGCAAATCAGTGTTTACGAGGCCGATATGACCTACTCTGAACTATTTGAAGGACAGAAAGTCAAATTTTGGCCGATTGATGAAAAAGTTCCTGACAGCAAGGTTTCCGTAATCTCCATTTCGGACTTGAATCGTGCCTTAGCCATGCAGAACAAAGCACCCATCACGCTGAACGATGGCCAATACCTGTTGAACTGCAACTACAATGGAACATATCGGTATGTTGCTGCTGCATTGCAGAGCCACCCGGAAATCACGGTTGGCGGGGCGACTTTACAGCGTGCAGAAGATAAAGTTTTGCAGGAAACATACATTATGACGTCGGTTGGCAACAATGACCGCGGCACCTTGATCGTTCCCGATTCTGTCACCGCATCTCTTGAAAAAGATGTAAATGCGCTTTTGGTGCAATATGAGCCTAATGCAGATTCCAATGAAGTTCTGCAAAAGATGATTCCGATTGGATTGGATAGTACACACGGCTATCGGTATGCCGAAAAGAACATGATGTATGAGACGTTCTACGGCCTTGATGCCTTGGTGAGCTTCCTTTGCTGCTATATCGGGTTGGTCTTTTTGCTGATTTGCGCCGCACTTCTGGCGTTAAAGCAGCTTACTGAAACGACCGACAATGTGTATCGCTATGGCTTGCTGCAAAAGCTGGGTGCAGGCCGCTGGCAAATCGATCATACGCTTTTTGTGCAGACAGCAGTGTTCTTTGCCATTCCGCTAGTCGTCGCTGGCGTGTATTCTGCTTTCCTGATTGACAAAGCAATGGCTGTGGTGGAAGAATTTATGAATATCCATATCGCAACCAATATCGGACTGACAATCGTTCTTTTTCTGCTTGTCTACGGAAGCTATTTCCTTGCAACGTATCTTTCCTGTAAACGTATTGTCACAGAACAGCGAGAATTGGAGGTCTAAACTATGTTGCCCGAAAATGTAAACTGGAATGCCGTATTGCAAAGCATCACCGACACATGGCTCCCTTTAATTGGCGTGGCAGCCGCAGTTATTTTAGTTTCCATAATCGCCCATGTAATACAAAAGAATAAAAAGTAAAACACCTGCCGCACGACGGCAAAAGAAAAAAGCCGTCGTACAGCAGAAGAATTTTAACACGCCTATTTTGAACCGGTGGCTTTTGAGTAATCAAAGCCGCCGGTTCTTTTTGTCTGCTAAATAGTTTTATCGTACATACGGTGGCGCTGAGAGGACACCGCTATGTGCTTGCCGTTTTATAGTTTTCGACCCTCTGACTCATCAAAAAAAGTCTGGTCATCTGTGGGGATTCTGCCACCTTAAAACATAAACTTTCTGTTCCTGTTCGTGTTCCTTATTCTTCTTATTTGCCTATCCACGCTTTGTGGATAGACACTTTTTGTTGCCGTGGTCCTCCAGCCTCCATCAGTTTGAAAAACTCAATCTGATGGAGGTAAAGCATGGCTTACAACAAGGCCAGAGCCGAAAAGGAATGGCTCGAATGGAAAAACAAAGAGGAAACCCAACTGCGAGAATTGGGTGTTGACGAGGATACTATTCAGTTCCTACACACCTATGATTGGGAGATGTTCAAGGCTGACAGGAACTATCGGCAACGGCACATCAATATAGGCACGATCCCGGAAATCGTGTCTGAGGATTTCTCTACCACACCGCGCAGCGTAGAGGATTTTCTCGACAATATCGAAGATGAACGCTTGTATCGGCTTCTTCGGGAAGTTGATTCACCGACTCTGCAAATGCTCTTTCTCAAAAGCCTTGGCTATACCGCAAAGGAAATCGAACAGAGAATCGGTATGCCGGAGTCTATGGTACATAATCGAATCAGTCGTCTGCGGAAAAAATATAAAAAAGATTTATAAAAATCAGAGGTTTTCCCTGTTCTCCGTGGCTATCTGGATGAAGGGGCGAATCAGCCACTTCTTAAAAACCACAAGTCAAGGAGTGTTTTCTATGCCAATCAGTAGCCAAGTTTCCGATATGTTGCCACATTACCACGATACCCTAATGCTTTTGAAAAAGTACCGTGACATTGCGTGGATCGTAGAGGTCTCCAGCCGCAATCTGCAAGAGGAATTTCGCGCAGAATACGGCTGTCCCGGCAGGGATGTTCTTAACAGTCTTACACTTAACAAGATCGATGCCAGCCTTATGAATTGCTCCCAGTCTTTGGAACATAGCGCGAAGATGCTGCACATTATTGATTCCGCCGTTGATCTGATTCGGGAAAAGCACAAAAAGGGTGAGTTGTATTATTGGATTCTCTATTACGCTTACCTCTCGCCGCACAAACATGAAAGCAGCAGCGAAATTCTGTGCGCTCTTGAATCCAAAGCACCGCCTATTTCATTGCGCACCTACTATACCCGCCGCGAGGAGGCTATTGAGCTTTTAAGCTCTGTTCTATGGGGCTATATCCCTATTGAGTAAATACCGCACTGAATCCGCACAGGCAAAGCCTTACATCCTGCACAGCCTTTCTGCTACAATATACCTACCATCAAACATCTCACCATTCTATATCCAAGGAGTTCATTTTTGCCGCAGAAGTTTTCTGACAATACATCAATTGATGTCCAAATCATCCCCACCATCAAAGACCCGCAACTTGATTCTACCTACATAAATCAATTTACAAAGTTTATTCTCCCCTATATCCAGCAGGATTACGAACAAGAGTTTTCTCAAAAAGATACGTCAAAAGAATCCAATTAACCCATTATCTGCAACGGTGCCGTCAAGATTTATGCGCAAAATTGTTTGCAGGCTCCGGCTGAGTGAAGTCAGCCGGCAATAGAGGCGTTGTCCAGAGCCGTCTCCAGGTGCTTCATGTTCATGTATTTTTTGCACCCCCACTGGGTGCCCGCCACATGACGGAGCCGGGCACAGACCAGCATCAGGGCGGAGTTGCCATCGGGGAATGTCCCCACCACACGGGTGCGCCGGCGGATCTCACGGTTCATCCGCTCGATCACGTTGTTGGTACGGATGCGTGTCCA
>ERZ773187.2391-NODE-2391-length-11936-cov-64.980810_pt1 | contig 11936 bp, 11 predicted proteins | sample MGYA00511242_ERZ773187 | MGnify/ENA primary metagenome ERZ773187 (study PRJEB29015, sample SAMEA2737744) | human gut metagenome | biome: human gut; feature: human-associated habitat; material: faeces | place: China | collected 2012 ... | reverse complement strand
TACACGCCCTATATTCCAAATGAGATTTCGGCTTGACAAATTATAGCCGGTCTGTACTAAAATCGAACGGCCTTCGCCACCCGAAAAATCTCCCTGTAAAGTTCGGCTTTTCTCCAATAGACATTTCCGCAAATATCGCCAAAAAGTTACCGTCACAACGCTGTTTCAAACCGCTTCTTATCGCAATTTTCAACTTCCCTCACAAACGCTCCACGTTCGCTTTCACACCTGAAAGTGGGTACACACTCGGCTCTGCTCAAAGAATCGCATACAGCGGCCCACACGCCGAAACACGGGCCTTCCGGACGGGGCCGCTATCACTACCCTCGACACGTACTGCACGTTCACGAACATCCCCGGGCCTGGTGTCAGAACGGCGTACTTTGCCGCTTTGGGATCTTGGCCGGGAGGTGCTCTCGAAGAACGCAGAAAGCCTTCGGGACAGCGATGCGCTTATGCGTGTCGCTGTCCCGAGGCGTCGCGGCCCCGCTGGGCTGCGTAATCTTTTTTTGCTTTTGTCAGAATTGTGGCTTGTACACCCTGCGCTCAGAACTCTCTGCGTGTATGAGGTAGGGGTGGTATCACTACCCTCGGCGTGCTTTGCGTGCTGCTGAAACTCCCGGCCCCCGCTTGTTAAAACGACTAACTTGCCGTTTCTATTGGCTTAAAATTATCTTTTAGACAGCTCTGTATCTATTTCTCGAAATATGGCACTTGACAATATCGTGTTACGATATTAAAATGAAGATAGATAATATCGCAACACGATATTTGCACAGTTGCTTGCAGAAAGGAGGGCGCCGCTATGAAAGATCGTGACACATTGACTGAGGCCATGTTCTATGTCTTGATGTCCTTTCTGCATCGGGAAATGTGCGGAATCGAGATCACGGGATTTGTAGAGCAGAAAACACACGGCCGCGTGCGGCTCGGCCCCGGAACGCTCTACACGCTGCTGGGAAAGTTTCAGGATGAAGGTTTGATTGAAGAGACCCAGACCGATGGCCGCAAGCGCAGCTACCGCATCACAGAGAAGGGAAAAGCTGCTTTTCAGGACGAGCTGGCGCGGCTGAAGGCCTGCGTCCATGACGGAGAGGAGGAGAATGCATGAGCAAAGTGCGAAAGATACTTCCGGTATCCACCGCGGATATTTCGGGGCTGGAAAAATGGCTGGAGGAACAGGAAAACAGCGGCCTCTTCCCCGTCTCGATCGGCAGCTGGGCGACCTTTACGACCACCGGCGTACCCGGCACTCGTTTCCGTTTAGAACCATACGGGAAATGCGGGGATTCTCCCACAGAAGAGCAAATATCTCTGTATCGCAATGCGGGCTGGGAATATGCCTTTGCCATTGGCGCAAGCTATTATTTCCTTTTCTACACAACGGATCCCTCCGCCGTTGAGTTGTACTCCGATCACGAAAGCCGCGGGCTATCCTTGGAGCGCTTGGAAAAGGCTGCTCAACGTGCTCAGCGGAGAACGATGATTTTTTACCTTGTACTTATTGCTGTAATTGCCTGGTTTCTCTTTTTCTACAAAAGTAAATTTGATGTTCAGCCTAATAATTTAGCCTACCTTCCCATTGTTCTTCTACAAATATTTAATCCGGTTCTTCTCGTATTTATCATCGCGCAGATATTCATATTCCGAAAAAACGGCCGCGATTTAAGGCTTCTCAAAAGCTCCTACAAGGCGCTCAAAGAAGGCATGGCACCACCGCCGTCTGCTGGGCCAAGCAAAAAAATCGTATGGGAAAATGCGATGTCCCTTGTGGCAATTATCCCGATAGCAATATTGATTTTGGGGCAATATTCTGCGCCATACAGCAATATACCATTAGATGATTTCAAGCGGCCTTATATTGAAATACAGGCAATGGAAAGTACACCGGTGTACCAATGGAACGATTTATTTGAAGATCCCCCATTCCGCAACTCTCAGGGAACATATTACGCAGATGTAGAATATTCCCTTCTTGCACCGAGTTGGTATTCAGTCACACAGGAAGCGTACAGTCCGCAGAATGGTACGCGAGGCAATGTATTCTCCAAAGATCCGGAGAACGGCGCAAACCGCTATTCACCAGAGTTGGAAATGACTTTCTTTAACTTGCTGATCCCACCTATGGCTCAATCGGTTGCAGAAGCACAGATGGAACAATATCGGCTTGTGAACGTCCGCTGGAGTTACGAATACGTTGATTATTCAGACTTGGATTTTGTAATTATTGCGAATGAACCTAATGAAATATGGCAAATGGCAGCATTGGGAAAAGGGGGTAAAGTTGCTGTATTCCAGTATGGCGGGCAAGAAAAGCTACGTGACCACTTAGACCTCTTATCTACGTTAATTGTATAAAAACGATTATTTCTACGCTTCTGCTTTTCTGTTCTCCTATGACCCAGTTTTGACCCAGAATCCGAAAAAAATGGGCAGGGCTGGACGGAAACAACGGAAAATCCGCCGAGCGAACGGTGGCAAAAAGCACAAATCGGAGCCGAAACGACTCCGATTTGTGCGTGAGACAACCTACGGACCAGAAGGCCGGGGGTTCGAATCCCTCACGGCGTACCAAAAGTCCTCGAAATCGTCTGATTTCGAGGACTTTTGCTTTTCATAAGTTCCGTTTTTAGGGAGTTACTTTTTCTTGACCCAAACGCTGACCCCAACGGGAGCGGGTAGCGGAAAGGTCTATACCGCACGGGAGAGGATGTTCCCCATGGTCTGGGCGGCTTTGAGTTGGGCGTCGGTGGTGACGTGGGCGTAGGTGTCCAGCGTGAAGCCTGCGGAGTAGTGTCCGAGCATACTGCTGACCGTTTTCACGTCCACGCCGTTTTGCAGGGCCATCGTCGCGAAGGTATGGCGGAGATCGTGGAATCGGATGCGGGGCAGCCCAGCCCGTTTCAGCACCCGCTGGAGCATGTGCAGGACGCTGTCCGGGGACATGGGGCCTCCGGTGGGCGATGGGAATACCCATTCGCTGTTGCCCGTTTTTCTTCTTTGTTGCATCAGAACGTCTATCGCGTCTGCCGACAGCGGCAGCGTGCGGTAGGCGTTTTTCGTTTTCAGCGGGGCTTCGACCACCTTGCCATTCTGCCGCGAAATTGCCCGTTGGATTTTCAGTATGCCATGGTCGAGGTCAACGTCCGTCCACTTTAGCCCCAGCAGTTCGCCACGGCGTAGGCCCGTGGCAAGGTCGAGGTAGTAGAGCTCGTACACGCCGCTGTCCCTGGCCTCTTGGAAGAAGGCGCTGAGTTGGTCGGCGGTCAGCGTTTTCATCTCCTTGTGTTCGACTTTCGGCAGGGCGCAGCCCTGCGTTGGATTCTTGCTCACCAACTTCTGCTCCATAGCGAGGTTGTACGCCGAGCCGATCATCTGATGGATGTTTCGCACGGTTTTCGGTGCCAAACCTTTCGGCTTTTTCTTGGCTTCGATGCGGTCAACTCGACCACCGTCCAGCAGGTGCTTATAGAACCGCTGCAAGTCCAGAGAGGTCAGGTCTGCCAGCGGGATGCCGCCGATCTGCGGCTTGATGTGGTTTTTCAGAAAGCCTTGCGAGGTTTTGAAGGTGGACGGTCTGAGTTTTACTCTGGCGTAGTTCTCCATCCACACCTCCAGCCAGCTACCTACCGTGTAGGTCTTGGCCCGTCCGTAGTCGATGCCGACGTTTTCCTCGATGGCTTTTTTCAGTTTTTCTTTTACTTCCGCTTGCGTCTTGCCAAGGACATTTTTGATGATGGCTTTGCCGGTTTCCGGATCGTGACCGACTGTGTACCGGCCCTCCCAGCGTCCGTCCTTGCGCTTTCTGATATTGCCTTCTCCGTTTGCTCGTCTTTTTGGCATGGTATCAGCCCCTTTCGACAACGAACAATACCGTAACCAAGGGAACAAAGCTATCGGAAAACCGAACTGTTATCAGAAAGTTATCATTTGCCCATCGGAACCGCGCCGCCTTATCTTTGACTATTGCGGCGCAATTTCTGCGCTGCCGGGGCGTGTCTTTAGTTACAGCGGTGCGATTTTTGAACGGATGAAAAGTCCTTTTTATTGACTACAGCGGCTCAAAATATGCGCGATCTGCGCCGAAAATTGCTCTCACTTGGAAATCACTTTTTCGAGCGGTTGAAAACAGCAAATTTCTCAACCGCCTGCGGAACGTCCACCTTGAAAAGTCTGCCGTCACGGGCATTTTTCGTGTCTGACGTTCACCTACGACCTCGAAAACACTTCTCAAGGTGCACCTTAGACTGCGGTTTCAAAACCTCGGAAAGCCCCGCACTGCGGGGCTTTGTGGGCGGGCCGCGGGCGCTTGCGACTGCGGCCCTTTATCTGTGCTAAAATCGAACGGCCTTCGCCACTCGAAAAACCCTCCTGTAAGGTTCAGCTTTTCGCTCAAAATCGTTCCCGCAACTATCGCCAAAAAGTTACCGCTACAACTCCGTCCCAAACCGCTTTTCATCGCATTTTTCAGCCTCTCGCACAAACGGCCCACGTTCGCTTTCACGAGTGAAAGTGGGTACACACTCGCCTTTCGGAGAAGAATCGCACACAACGGCTCACACGGCGAAACGGGGGCCTTCCCTCCCTCGGCCACAGCACGGTCTTGTGCCGTCAGCGAAATTCCTTTTAGTCCTCCACGCTTTTATATACATACATTTCCCGGTTCACTGTGAACCCTCAACACCAGCAGAAGAGAAAAATCTGTCAAAGCTGCCGCCTCAAACTCTATCTCAGACCATCTTTCATCGCGTTTTTCAACTTCTCCCACAAACGGCCCACGTTTGCTTTCACAGTCGAAAGCGGGTACACACTCGCCTTCGCCAACAGGATCGCACACAACGGCACACACAGCGAAACAGGGGGCGTTTCGGACGGGGGCGCTATCATTACCCTCGACACGAGCTGCACATTCACGAACATCCCCGGGCCGGGTGTCAGAACGGCAAACTTTGCCGCTTTTGAGCCTTGGCCGGAGGTGCTCTCGAAGAACGCAGAGAGCCTGCGGGACAGCGATGCGCTTATGCGCGTCGCTGTCCCGCAGGCGTCGCGGTCCCGCTGGGCTGCGTGATCTTTTCGCTTCTGCCGAAGTTGCGGCTTGTACACCCTGCGCTCAGTGCTTTCCGAATGTGCGAGACGAGGGGTGGTATCACTACCCTCGGTGCGCTCTGTGTGCTGTTGAAACACTCGGCGCCCGCTTGTCAAAGTGACTCATTTGTCATTTTCTGAGGCCGGGTAGCCTTCATTGATTCCAGCGGCGCAAAATGTGCTTGACAGGTGAGTCTACTTATGATAGACTTCAAGCATCAGAAGTCTATCGTAAGTAGACCGACAAAGGAGGAGGCACACATGGACGGTTACAAACTGGGCGTTGTTGAGACGCGTTTTGCAGAACTCATCTGGCAGCACGAGCCGCTGACCTCTGGCGAGCTGGTGAAACTATGCGAACAGGAGCTGCAATGGAAAAAATCCACGACCTACACAGTTTTGAAAAAACTCTGCGAACACGGTATCTTTCAGAACGAAAACGGCATGGTCACTTCTCTTCTCTCACAGGAGGGCTATAACGCCGTACAGAGCGAAAAATTTGTGGAGGACACCTTTGACGGTTCCCTTCCCGCGTTTCTTGCCGCCTTTACCACGCGGAAGTCTCTTTCGGAGAAGGACATTGCGGAAATTCAACGTATGATCGACCGCTGCGGAAAGGAGTGAGCCTATGGCCGCCGTCTTTTTGAAGCTCTTAAATCTGAGCATTTCCGCAAGCTGGCTGGTGCTGGCCGTGCTGGTACTGCGCCTGGTATCAAAGCGTTCGCCCAAGTGGATGAATGTTCTGCTTTGGGGCATCGTCGCGCTGCGGCTTGTGCTGCCATTTTCCGTTGAAAGCGCGCTGAGCCTGATCCCCAGTGCAGAAACGGTCAGTCCCGCGGTCGTGCAGTTTGACCCCGCGCCGACCATCACCAGCGGCGTGAGCATCATCGACAACGCTGTGAATCCCTCGCTCAGCGAGCATTTTGCCGCCGTGCCGACGATGAGCGTCAACCCGCTCTATGTCTGGACGGAGATCGCAGGCTGGGTGTGGCTCATCGGCCTTGGAGCCATGCTGCTCTATGCGCTCGTGAGTTATCTTCGGCTGCGTCGGCGCGTGAGTGTATCGCTCCCCGTTCAAGATCACATTTATCTTTGCGATGCCATTTCCTCGCCGTTCATCCTCGGCGTTGTAAAACCACACATCTATCTGCCCTCCGGTCTGGACGAGGTGCAGCGGCAGAATGTACTCTCGCATGAGCAGGCGCATCTCGCGCGGCGTGACCACTGGTGGAAGCCGCTGGGCTTCGCGCTGCTGGCTGTCTACTGGTTCAACCCCGTGCTGTGGCTCGCCTATGCACTGCTCTGCCGCGACATTGAGCTGGCCTGCGATGAGCGGGTGATCCGCACGATGGACGAGAGCGCCGTCAAGACCTATTCCACGGTGCTGCTTGCGTGCAGTATGCCGCGCAAGGCGGTCATCACCTGCCCGCTGGCGTTCGGTGAAGTTGGCGTCAAGGAGCGTGTCAAAAATGCGCTTCACTACAAAAAGCCCGCATTCTGGGTGGTCGCGGCGTCGGTCACCGTGTGCATCGTTGTGGCGGTGTGCTTTCTGACGAATCCGCCTACGGATACCGACGCCGCCGGACTGGTCGGTTTCCATCGGGAACAGGTCACTTATGCCGATGTAACGGGCGCAAGCGGCGCGCAGCCATCCAACGTCCAGTTGACGGCGGAGGAAACGGACGCCGTCTACGCTCTGCTGGATGCCCTGCAATACAAACGCCTTGGTGCTGCGTCAGCAATGGAGGACTGCTATGCAAGGCTCTATTTTATCAGCGCCGCGGGCGAACGCTGCGAGATCATGCTCTCTGAGCGTGAAATGCTGGTCAACCCCATTACTGACGGCAAGACAGCGCGGCTCTATGAGCTGCGTTCCGGAAGTACGGAGTTGAGAGACTATCTGTTTGGATGTATTGGCGCAAGCGAGCCGGCAGAGGAGGAAATGAAAACCATGACCGAGCCGACGCTGTCGCTGACGCTCACCGTTCCCGCTGCATGGGAGGATATTGCAGAGCTCTCCGCCTACGACAAGGGGACTGCCTATCTGGGATATGGGATCATGCTGTTCCATCTGTCGGAAAAGAACGCACTTGCGGCGTATCCCGACGGGGGAATGGGCAGCGTATGGTGGCTGGTCGCTATGAGCTGGGATAATTTCAAGGAATGGAGGGGCTATGACGCACTGCCTGTCCCCGAGATTCTCGGCATCGCCGAGTATGTCCTCGGAGCCGATGATGAGTATGTGTATCTGCTGGTGTTGCCGTCCGATGTGCAGTTCCTGGAAAACGATCCTGTCAGTTATCGCCAATACAAGGCACTGCAAAGCGACTCACAAGGCGTACTCACGCGATTTTTGAAGGACAACGGAATCCACATAAATGACATGTGCCCTGCCTCCTCCGTGTTTTCGCCCCCTGCGCGCGGCGATGCGGTGAGAGCGACCGGCTACGCTGCCTACGACGCGCTGCTCGCCGAGATCAGCGACCTGCGGCGCTCCGGCGCAAGCGACGTGCAGACCGACTTCAGCCACGATCTCCTGTCCGCGAACGACTACTACCAGACACCCGGCTGGCTGCTGCGTGATCTTGACGGTGATGGGGTTGAGCTGCTGCTCGGCGCGGACTGGGGCGACGGCCATACCGTGATCTTCAATATTTACCGCCTCGACGGCGCGAAGGCCGTCCGCGTGGTGGACGGCTGGAAGCGTAACCGCTGGTATTTCTGCGCCGATGGCAGTCTGGCCAACGAATGCAGCAGCAGTGCATTTGAAAGCAGTTACTCTTACTACCGCTATACCAGCGGAGAGTTACAGCATCTGGAAACGTTGCTGTATCTGGATGACGGCTCCGGCAGCTCACCATGGCGCTACTCCGTCACAGCGGATCACTATGTCAGCAGTGATGACTTTCGCTCTGTCACCGAGGCCGAAGCAGCTGCCGTGATGGACAAATACACCTATGAACCCCTGCCTTTTACGCCATTTGTGACATGAGGATAGATCGCGCGGACTGTGGCGCAAGGTTGCAGCTCGCCAGTCCCATCCGGAAATTACAATCTCTGACCCACTTTTGACCCAGAACACAAAAAAAGCGGGCAGGCCGGACGGAAACAACGGAAAATCCGCCGAATGAACGGTGGCAAAAAGCACAAATCGGAGCCGAAACGACTCCGATTTGTACTTGAGACAACCTACGGACCAGAAGGCCGGGGGTTCGAATCCCTCACGGCGTACCAAAAAGCCACACCAATCTGGATATTTTAAGCGAAACGCTTAGAGTACCAAGGGGTGTGGCTTTTTGTATTTCTAAAATTTCACCATTTTTTCAATGGATATTTTCGGAGTTCCCCACGGTTTGAAGGGATTCGAACTCCCCCTTTCACAGATTCAAAGGCAATATCCTGAGAAGCGCCCTTTTTGCGGGCGCAGAATAGAGCGTTATTTGCTCAAAATCTCACACGATCTTTCGGGCGTCTGTTTGTTGGTTTCGTCGAAGCCATCAAATAGACGCCCTTTTTCATTTCACAACTTAATCCGTCAACCGGCCGGAGCATTTTTAGGATGCTCCAGCCTATTTTTTTGCTTACGAGGAGGACTTCACAATGAACGATCAGAGCGGAACCGCGCAGCTCCGTTTCCTTGAAGAAACCGCCATTCGGCTGCTGCAGAACGGTTTTACGGTAGAACCGATTGAAGATCACCACCTGCCCGTCTGCTGGAAAAAAGGGCGTCTCTGCCGTATCTCCGGCAGGGGCAGCGTGCTGTACCGGCAGGAGTGTGTCGACGTCCCCGGTGCACAGGACGCATTGCAGGCGGTGATCGACACCGCCAAAATGACTTCGGAATACATGGCGATTCTGGAAACCGCCACGCTTCTCAAGGCCAGCGGTCTCACCGGCGACTACCGCGTCCTTGCGGACTTCAGCAGCGCGGTGCTGGCGGGCCACCCCACCGAGCGCGGCGTCCAGTTTGTGACGTGGGAGTGGGACTTCGACCGAGAGGGCGTCCATCACGGACATTATTTTCAGCAGGACTACGACGCCGCCAAGCTCGACTTCACCCTGCGCAGCGGGCTTGTTCAAAAAGATGCCCTTTTTGAGCCGGAGCAGCTTGCGCAGATCTACCACGCACTGTCGTTCGTCCGTGAACAGGACGAAACGCTATCCTTCGGACGGGATCAGGAACTGGCGGAGCTCATGGACCAGGTCGGCGGACTGCTGCCCCCGAATGTGCCGCGGCGGCGGGATACGCCGGAACAGAGCGGCATGACAATGAAATAAGTATCCACGCAGGCCGGACAGAAATGTCCGGCATTTTTTATTTTACGAGGAGGAAAAGATGATGGAAATTTACGGCACGATTCAATTCAGACTCATTCTCCCACATATCCCCGGCTTCCAGCAGGAGCCGCTGCCGGAGCCTGTTTGCAGCTATTCCCCGGATTGCAAGGACTGCCCCTATCCCCGCCACGGCTTTCTCTGCTGGGGCGCGGACGGAACCTGCCTGCGGACACGGATGAACAAAATCAACGGATCGGAGGAAAACAAAAATGATGATTCAAGCGGTTCTCAGTAATCCCAGCCACCCGGAATACGGCGTGGCGACCATTCCGTTTCCCATTCCGCATGACCAGTACGCACACTGCATGGAGCTGTTGGAGGTACTGGAGATCGGCGACGCGGTCAAGGCGGACTGCAAGGTGGAAAAGATCGACAGCTTCTATACTGTCCTCAAGCGCACGGAAATGCTCACGGTCAATGTGGAGGAGCTGAATTACCTCGCCAAACGGCTGGACAGCTTCGATACCGGCGAGGCCGCACAGTTTCAGGCAATGGCGCACAAGCTTGAGCTGTTCGAGCTGAAGGATCTCATCAACCTGACCTTCTGCTACCAGCAGGCTACGGTCATCACCGACTTTTCTGACCTCGCCGCTATTGGCCGTAACCACTACATGAACCTGCACGGCGGCAGCGCAAGTGTGGATGAGCTGAACAAACTGGATGGCGAGGAAACCGCACGGCGGCTCATCGAAAACGGCGGCGGCACGATCACCCCCTACGGCGTGGTCTACGACAACGGCATGAAGCTGGAACAGGTCTACGATGGCCGGTTCTTTCCCTGTTACTACTATGAGCCGAACGCCATCACCGTTGCGGTGAGTTCCAAAAGTGAGCCGGAGGACACCAATCACATCACATGGCTGTTCCTCCCTATGGAACAGGAGGAGATCGACCGCGCCCTCCTTCGCGGGGGCATCACAGACCCCGCCGATGTCCGCCTGCGGCTGGAGGACAGCCAGCTTCCCAACGAGGTGGATGTCCTGTTGGATATGGAATACGAAACCCTCTCCGACCTCAACGAACTGGCAGCGGCGACGGATGGGTTATCAAAAGCGGATATGGAAAAGCTGGGTGCCGTGGTCATGCTGGCAGAGCCAAAGTCCGCGGCACAGATCAAAAACCTTGCAGAAAGCCTTGACCTCTTTGACTTCGCCCCCGGTGCGCATACGCCGCAGGAATACGGCAAGTACATGATCCAGCAGTCCGGCCGCTTTGAGTATGACGAAAATCTCGATGCTTTTTATGACTATGAAAGGTACGGCACGGAGCGCATGAACGCGGAGGACGGGATGTTCACCGACCGGGGTTACATCGCCTATAAGGGATATATCAGCATGGAGGAAGTGATGAACGGCAGCCAGAGCAGCCACATGGAGATGGGAGGGCTTTCACGATGATCATTCGGGCAGAACTGAAGTGTAAGCAGACCGGGTGTGAGGCAGACCCCTGCGCCGTGGATAAGGTCATCGAGCTGCCAAGCCCGCGGTTCCAGCAGTTCAGCCGCGCACTGCTGGCTGACTATGATTTCATCGCAGAGAACAAAAATGCCATCCGACACGATGATGACGCCAGGCACTGCCTGCTCATCCTCGACGCGGAGGGAACGGACGGTTTCCTTGTTGACCCGCAGGGGCACAACTACGCCCGGTACAGTGCCTTTGTCCCTAACGCCCGCAGTTTGCTGACACCGGATATGGCAATCGACCGCAGCTATCTTTCGCCGGCAGAGCCTTGGCGGGATGAGAGCAGGGATGAGATGCTCCGCATGACGCTGCGCGTCAATGGAAAGCCGGACTACACCCTCGTCCTCCCCGCCGATGAGGAATACCTCGACGCGGTGAAGGCTTATCTTGATATCGATGTTTTCGCGGATGCCATGCTCTGTGATATTCGCTTTAAGGTGCCTTACATCGGGGATATGATCCGTGATACGGATTGCCCCGCCGTGGAGGATTACAACGATTTTGCCGAAGCCTTGGAGGATATCTGGCAGAAGGACGGGATGCTTCTGACCTACGCCGCCGTGCTGGAGGCAGAGAAGCCGGAAACCCTGCACCGTGCCTGTGATCTCCTGCAAGATCTGGACAACTACCAGCGCATCACGGAGGATGCCTACGGTTACGGTCGGCAGCGATTGCAGGAGACGCTGGGGCTGGACAATGAAGCCATCTATGAGCTGGAGGTCTACATGGATTTTGAAAAATACGGTCAGGATTGCATGGAAAATGACTGTGTAATGCAAACAGAGTTCGGCCTGCTGCGGCGTTTGGAGCCGCCCTTCCCGGAGCAGACACAGGGGCAGCAAATGATATAAGCAAAAGCGGCTCGATCCAAATGGAACGAGCCGCTTGATGAGCAGATAATCTGGAATTTATGTCAATGCGAACTCAATCTCATCAAGTCTATTTGTTGGTACAAAATAAGCATAGTACCCGAAGCGGATATGAAGCCTCGGAGACTATGCTTATTTTTGTTATAATGGGAGGGCAATGGATGGACGGTCTCTTTGATGA
>ERZ773187.2387-NODE-2387-length-11955-cov-3.635546_pt1 | contig 11955 bp, 10 predicted proteins | sample MGYA00511242_ERZ773187 | MGnify/ENA primary metagenome ERZ773187 (study PRJEB29015, sample SAMEA2737744) | human gut metagenome | biome: human gut; feature: human-associated habitat; material: faeces | place: China | collected 2012 ... | reverse complement strand
CGATGTTCATCTTGCGCTTGTGCTTGCGGATCTGCTCGATGGTCTTGCGGGTGATGCCGCAGTGCAGGGTGACAAAGTCCACACCGTCCTCGGCATGCAGGCGCACCACGTCGATGAAGTCCTGTGCGGTCAGTTCAGCCAGGTCCCGCTGATAGTGGATGACCGAGTCGTACACCGGTACGGTGCCGATCATCACCGGGCACTCGTGGGTCAGCTTCTGGCGGAAGGGCTGGGTGTTGCCGTGGCTGGACAGATCCATAATGGCCTCTGCGCCCATGTTCACGGCGCTCATCACCTTCTGCATCTCGATGTTGTAATCCTTGCAGTCGCGGGAGACGCCCAGATTGACGTTGATCTTGGTGCGCAGCATGCTGCCGATGCCCTCCGGGTTCAGGCAGGTGTGGTGCTTGTTGGCCGGGATGGCGACTTTGCCCTCGGCCACCAGCTGACGGATCTCCTCCGTGGTGCGGTACTCCTTCTGGGCGACGATCTCCATTTCCTTGGTCACGATGCCCTTGCGGGCCGCGTCCATCTGTGTGGTGTAATTCTGCATCTTGTTACCTCCAGTTTGACAAGTCGATACGCTCTTGCTCTTTTTTCTATCGTTACGAAAGAGCCGGACTTCGCCCATCAAACGGGTGGTTTCCGGCGCCTCCGCAGACAAACCCTGCGGTGTTCATGTCAAAACTCCTTTGCATGAAGTCTGTTCCGGCAGAAGGTGGTGCCCCCGGTCTGCCGAGATCTCGTTCTTCTTGATACAACCTCTCCGTCATTGCTTCGCAATGCCACCTCCCCTTGTAGGGGAGGCACTGGCGAGTCGGTGATGGTCGTTCTGGATGAGCAAAGTTTTTGCTTCCGGAAACGACCGGGCTCCGCTGTTGAGATTTACAGCAGCAATACAAATGCTGCTACCAATGCGGACAGGGCCCGCCGCCCTGCGCCCAATCGGGCCCAAGCGAACAGCAGGGCCTGCCCGGCCTGCCAAGGGCTCCCCTACCAGGGGAGCTGTCGAGCGTGAGCGAGACTGAGAGGTTGTACGAAGGACAACTTTATAGCTGTTCTACCAATGCTCTCAATTCCCTGCACTCGGCCTCGATGTCCTTAGCCGCGAAGATGGCGCTGACCAGCGCCACACCGGCCTCGCCGCAGTGGGCAAGGCTGAGCAGGTTCTGCTTATGGATGCCGCCGATGGCGACCACCGGGATGGGGACCGCCGCGCAGATGGCTCGCAGCGTCTCTTTGGGCAGGGCGGTCACATTCGTCTTGGTGGCGGTCGCAAACATGGCCCCGCAGCCCAGATAGTCCGCACCGGCCTCCACAGCGGCTCTGGCTTCGGCCACATTGTGGGCCGACACGCCGATGATGGCCTCCGGGCCAAGGATGCGCCGGGCTTCGGCGGGGTCCATGTCCTCCTGCCCCAGATGTACACCATTGGCTCCGCACTGCTTGGCCAGCGCCACGTTGTCGTTCAGAATGAACGGCACACCGTACCGTTTGCAGAGGGCGGAGATCTCCAGCGCCTCTGCCAGAATGGCCGCGTCGCCCAGATCTTTTTCCCGCAGCTGCACACAGGTGGCCCCGCCCTTCAGGGCAGCTTCCACCTGCTGGGGCAGGGTCTGTTCGCCCACCCAGGCGCGGTCGGTCACGGCATAGAGCCGCAGCATCTCAGCAGTACAGTTCATCGTTTGCTCCTTGGTCAAGTTGTTCGCCGGTCAGGTTGGACACGGCATCCATCAGATACATGCGCAGCGTTCCGGTGCCCTCTTCGCCGGTCAGGCGGGCAGCGGCAGTCTCGCCGCAAAGGCCCATCGCACAGACGGCGGCGGCCGCAGCAGCCAGCGGGCGGTCGGGGTTGGCCCCCACGAAAGCCGCCGTCAGGACCGACAGCATACAGCCCGCCCCGGTCACCCGCCGCAGCAGCGGAGTGCCGTTGCGGAGGATGTGGGTCGTCTTCCCGTCCGTCACGATGTCCTCGGCCCCGGTCACTGCCGCGACGCAGTGGTGCTGCGCGGCAAACTGCTCAGCCAGCGGCCGCAGGGCCTCCGGCGGCAGGGTCTTGCCGGCATCCACCCCGCGTGAGACCTGTGCAAGCCCGCTCAGCGCCTGCAGCTCCGAGGCGTTGCACCGCAGCACGGTGACGGGCACTTCCCGCAGCACCTCGACCGCGATGCTCTGGCGGAACTGCGATGCGCCCACGCCCACTGGGTCAAAGACCACCGGCAGGCCCAGCCGGGCGGCGGTGCGGCCCGCTTTGACCATGGCCTCGGCTTTGCGGGGGTTCGGGGTACCCAGACTCAGGCAGAGGGCCCGGCTCAACGCCGTGATCTCCTCCACCTCCTCCGGGTCATCCGCCATGATGGGCGACGCCCCGGCCGCCAGCACGATGTTGGCGCAGTCGTTGGCGCTGACGAGATTCGAGATGCAGTGGACGAGGGGCGAGGTTTCCCGCACCCGGTCGAAAAGAGCTCCAAACGCTGTCACAGTGCCCTCCTCAGCTCAGGCTGGTCTGCATGGAGTGCAGAGCGCCGGAGCGCTGCAGCGCAGCCAGCAGCACACCTGCAATGACCGCACCGCCTGCGGTCGAGACGAGGAAGGGCACGATGTAGGCATAGAATGCGATATCGCCCGCGCTCTTGCCCATCAGCAGGATGGCCACCGGGTAGGCGCACAGCCCGCCCAGGATGGAGGTGCCGAACACCTCACCCACCAGAGTGGGCAGCAGCTTTTCGGTCTTGTGGTAGACGATGCCGCACAGCAGGGCACCGAACATGCTGCCGGGGAAGGCCATCAGGCTGCCCAGGCCCAGCAGGTTGCGCAGCAGCGAGGCCACGAAGGCCACGCCGATGCCGTAGTAGGGGCCCAGCAGCACAGCGCACAGGATGTTGACCATGTGCTGCACCGGGGCGCATTTGCTGCCAAAAATGGGGAAGCTGAACACGCTGCCCACAACGGCCAGGGCGCAGAGCATCCCGGCCAGAGCCAGCTTTTTCGTAGAGAGTGCTTTCATGAGGATTCCTCCTATTGCAAAGCGGTCGAGACTTTCTGGTCTCCTCTCACGCCGGAACACGGCTTCCCATCGCGTCGATTCAAGGCCCAGGGCGCTCCCCCTCGGCCCGGAGCCGCCCACACGGCGGCTGCGGCAGAAAACAAAAACAGGAGCTCCCTCTGCGGAAGCCCCTGTGAAAACGCATCGTGATGACTTCCTACGGCGGCATTATCCGCATCAGGTAAAAGGGTCGAAGTTCGAGCACTTCCTCTCAGCCCGCATGACGAGCTCCCCTGTATTTTGTTGTCGGGAGTATTCTACACCCATCGTGCCAAAATTGCAAGAGGCAGTTTCCTTTTGCAGTGCTTCTGTGCTATACTAGGAACAGTTCCGCAACCGAAACCACTTCAAAGGAGATTTGGAATATGGGTCTTGTAAAAGCTGCAATGAACGCGGCCTCCGGCGTGATGGCCGACCAGTGGAAAGAGTTTTTCTATTGCGATGCCCTCCCGGCCGAAGTGCTGGCCGTCAAGGGGCAGAAGCGCACCGACCGTCGCTCTGCCAACAAGCACGGCAATGAGAACATCATCTCCGACGGCTCCGTCGTGGCCGTGGCAGAGGGCCAGTGCGCCCTGATCGTAGAGCAGGGCAAAGTGGTGGAGCTGTGCGCCGAGCCGGGCGAGTACACCTACAGCACCGGCACCCAGCCCTCCCTGCTCAGCGGCGGGCTGAAGGACATCGACGGCGTCTTTGCCGAGATGGGCAAGCGGTTCGGCTTTGGCGGGCAGGCCGCCGCCGACCAGCGCATCTACTACATCAACATCAAGGAGCTGGTGGGCAACAAGTATGGCACCCCCAACCCGGTGCCCTTCCGGGTGGTGGACCAGCGCGCCGGCATCGACCTCGACATCGCCATCCGCTGTTTTGGCGAGTACAGCTACCGCATCGTCAACCCCATCCTGTTTTACACCAACGTCTGCGGAAATGTGGAAAACGCCTACACCCGCGACGCGCTGGACGGCCAGCTCAAGACCGAGCTGATGACCGCCCTGCAGCCTGCTTTTGCCCGCATCAGCGAGCAGGGCATCCGCTACTCCTCTCTGCCCGCCCACACCACCGAGCTGGCTGACGCCCTCAACCAGGCCCTCAGCGCCAAGTGGAGCAAGCTGCGCGGCATCGAGATCGTCTCGCTGGGCGTGTCCGGTGTCAAGGCCAGCGAAGAAGACGAACAGATGATCAAGGACCTGCAGCGCAGTGCCGCCTTCATGGACCCCACCCGCGCCGCCGCCCATCTGGTGGGCGCACAGGCCGCTGCCATGCAGGCGGCTGCTTCCAACACCGCTGCCGGCCCGGCCATGGCCTTCATGGGGGTCAATCAGGCGGCAGCAGCGGGCGGTGTCAACGCCCAGACCCTCTACCAGATGGGGGCCCAGCAGCCCGCTCCGCCGGCCGCCCCGGCTTCCGGCTGGGCCTGCTCCTGCGGCCAGAGCGGCAACACCGGCAAGTTCTGCACCGCCTGCGGCAAGCCCCGGCCCGAAGCGCCCACCGTCTGGGTGTGCAGCTGCGGCGCAAAGAACAGCGGCAAATTCTGTTCCGAGTGCGGCAAGCCGAAGCCCGCAGGCAAGTGCCCGAACTGCGGCTTCACCCCTGCCGACCCGGCCCACCCGCCGAAGTTCTGCCCGGAATGCGGCAGCCCCTTCGGCGCATAAGAGAGGCATCCTGAATGGCTGATAAAGTAACGAATTACCAATGCCCGGCCTGCACCGGCCCGCTGCATTTCGACAGCGCCACCGGCAAGCTCGTCTGCGACTACTGCGGCTCGGCGTATGAGGTGGCAGACATCGAGGCGCAGTACGCGGCCAAGCAGAAAAAGGCCGACACCGCCGCCGAGGCAGACCTGAAAAAAGCAGCGCGGCGCAAAACAGCCGCTCCCATCTGGGATGAGATGGAGGCCGCCAGCCTGACCAGCTACACCTGCACCACCTGCGGGGCTGAGCTTGTCTGCGACGCCACCACTGCCGCCACCAACTGTCCCTACTGCGGCAACCCCACCGTGCTGGGCGGCAAGCTCTCCGGCAAGCTCAAGCCGGAGTACATCCTGCCCTTCAAGCTGGACAAGAATGCCGCCATCGCCCAACTGACCCACTACTATAAAGGCAAGGCCTTTCTGCCCAAGGCGTTCAAGAGCCAGAACCACATCGCTGAGCTGCAGGGCGTCTACGTCCCCTTCTGGCTCTACGATGCCGAGGCCGATGCGCGGGGCAGCTACGAGGGCCTGACGACCGAGAGCCACCGCGAGGGCGACTACAACGTGACCACCACCCAGCACTACGACGTCCGGCGTGAGGGCACCGCCGTCTTCACCCGCGTTCCGGTGGACGGCTCCAGCAAGATGCCCAACGCCCACATGGACGCCATCGAGCCGTTTGATTACAGCGAACTGAAGCCCTTTTCCACTGCGTATCTGCCGGGCTTTCTGGCTGACCGCTACGACGAGGACTCCAACGCCTGTGCCGAGCGGGCCCGCACCCGGATGCTGAACTCCACGGCCCAGGCCCTGCACGAGACCACCCACGGCTATTCGGAGGTCAACACCCTGCACGAGGACATCAACCTCAGCAAGCTCAAGGCGCATTACGCCCTGCTGCCGGTCTGGATGCTCCACACCCGCTGGAAGGACAACGACTTTCTCTTCGCGATGAACGGCCAGACCGGGCGGCTCATCGGCGACCTGCCTGTGGACAAAGCCAAAGTGGCCGCGTGGTTCGCCGCCATCAGCCTGCCGCTGATGGCCTTCCTCACCTGGTTGCTCTACTTATAAGGAGGTGCGCAGAATGAATCCTCACACCCATTGCCTGCGCAGCCTCTGCGCATTCCTTGCCGCCCTGGTCCTTGCGGCCTGTCTCGCCTGCCCGGCACTGGCCGACGCGCCCCTTGTGCGGGATGAATACGGCCTGTTCGACGCCGACACCCTTACCCAGCTGGAATCCAGCGCCGAGGACGCTTCCGCCGGGCATGACTGCGACGTCTATTTCCTCACGGTGGACAGCATCGGCGACACCGACCAGCGCGCCTACGCCAAGAATTATTATGTGCAGAACGACCTTGGCTCCGGCAGCGGAAAAAGCGGCATCCTGTTCATGATCGCCCTCGGCTCCCGCAAGTACGTCACCATCACCTACGGCGGGGGCGTCACCGCCTTTACCGACTACCGCATCGAGCAGCTGGAAGACGAGGTCGTGCCCCTGCTGTCGGACGGCGACTACGCCGACGCTGCCCAGACCTACATCGACCTCTGCGCCAGTACACTGGACTTCTACGCCGAGAACGGCGAGCCGCTGGATTACGACAACGACCCGGACGGCGGCCTCGGCCTGATCGGCATCCTCATCGTGGTGGGCATCCCGATGCTCATCGCCGCCGTGGTCTGCGGCATCCTGTACAGCCGGATGAAGACGGCCCAGCTCAAGACCGAGGCCGACGACTACATCGGTGCCGGGCTCAAGCTGCGGGTCAAGACCGACCGCTACACCCACACCGACCGCGTCGAGGTCTACGACCCGCCCCAGCCCGAAAGCGACTCCGGCGGTTCCACCACCGACAGCGACGGCTTCGGCGGCTCGTCGGGCGGTTCCTTCTGAAGTCAAAACCACCGGCTGAGCCGGTGGCTTGAGTAAGCCCTAGAAGGGCTCCTTACTAGCAAAGCCCCTGCAAGGGGCCACGAGCAAGCATCTTTCATCTGCATTACTTGCCCTACTGCTCTAACGAGCAGTATCATAAAGTGCATCTTCTAAGATGACAATTTCTTTGTCATCTCGCTTCGCTCGAATCTTATAGCTAAAGCATTTTCTTCTCCACCAGCGGAGCTAATGGTTGTCGCTCGCTCAAGCTACTCAAACCAAAAAAGGTGTTGCTGCAAGAAATTCGCAGCAACACCTTTTTTATTGTTCGTTGAGTTCCGCTGCTTCCAGCACCGTGACGCCCTCGGCGGCAAATGCGCGGGTCAGCGCCGCCGCCTCGATGAGGCTGGCCCGGTCCAGCCGGAGCCGGATGCGGTCGGGCTTTCCCTGAAAAACGGCGCACTGCGTCTCGTTCAATCAGTTCACCCCGCGTTATCCGCCAGATAATCTGCCACGTCCGCGATGGTCACAAAGTTGCGCAGCTCCTTTTCGGGGATGCGCAGACCAAAGGTCTCTTCCAGATCCGCCACAATGGTCAGGATCTCCATCGAGGACAGGTCGAGGTCGTCCATCAGGACGCTGTCTTCGTTCACGTCCTCCGGGCTGATCTCTGCCACGTCCTCCAGGACCGCGAGGATCTGGGACACGATTTCTGCTCTTTGCATCAAAAAATCTTCCTTTCCATGATGGATTTCAGCGTCGCAGCGCAAGGGGATGCCCCGCGCGGCCCGGTTTCCCCATTCTGGTCCCGGCCTGTACCGACGTCATGCAGTTTTATAATACCCGTTTTTCAGGGGAATTGCAATATTTCGCCGTACAGCTTTACAGATTTTCTACAAATGCGCTTTTACTTGCGCAGCAGCTTGCCCATGGCATTGCGGGGCAGCGGCTCTGCGGTGCACTCCACAGCGCTGATGCGCTTGTACAGCGGCAGGGTGCGGTTCAGCTCGGTGACGAAGGCGCGGACGGTCTGCTCCTTGTCCGGCTCGCAGCAGATGACGGCACCGATCTTCTTGCCCATCTCCTTGACGACACACTCCTTGATGTTGACGCACTTGCCCAACAGCTTCTCCAGCTCTTCGGGGCTGACGTTCTCGCCGCTGTCCAGGATGATGAGGTTCTTCCTGCGGCCAGTGATGTAGTAGAAGCCGTCCTCGTCCACGCGGGCCAGATCGCCGCTGTGGAGCCAGCCGTCCTTGTCGATGGCCTCGGCGGTGGCCTCCGGGTCCTTGTAGTAGCCCAGCATGACGGCATCACCGCGGACGCAGATCTCACCGGTCTCATCCAGTTTGATCTCGCAGAAGCCGTCCGGCTTGCCCAGAGCGCGCAAGTGCTCGCCCTCCTGCGCGATGTTCAGCAGGCCATAGCCGGCCAACTCGGTCATGGAGTAGCACTGATTGATGTAGAAGCCGTGGGCGATGAGGTAGCTCAGGATCTCCGGGTCGAGGATGGCGGAAGAGCAGCTCAGGTTCCACAGGCCGTTCAGCTTGTCCTGATTGCCGCGGCGGATCTCGTTGTAGATCATCTCCACCAGCACCGGCGGGGTGGACATGGCGTCGCTGTGCATCATGGACATATCGCGGCGCACGTCGCGCGGGTCCGCGCAGAGGTTCAGGGTCCAGCCATGGATGCCGTAGGCGAAGTAGCAGATGAAGCCGGACAGGTGGAACATGGGCACCAGCGTGAAGTGGCTGAAGGGCTTGTCCATATCCTTCGGGGCCAGTTCCTGGGCCTTTCTCATAACGGCCGCCTGGCCAGCAACATACATCCGCACGGCGCTGAAGTAGTTCTTCTCGCTGAGCATGACGCCCTTGCTGCGGCCGGTGGTGCCGGAGGTGAACATCAGCATCATCAGGGCGTTGGTGTCGATGCGGTTGGCCAGCTCGGCCGGGGTGCTGCCCTCATAGGCGTTCATCGGGCGGAGCTTGTCGCCGTAGGCGGCCTTGAGCTCGTCGGCATAGCCGTAATCAATGCCGTCGGTAAAGATGAGGGCAGGCTCGCTCAGGCCCAGCTCATACTCCAGCTCCGGCCAGGTCTTTTTCTGGTTCAGGGTCACGATGACGGCACCGGCCATCACAGCGCCGAAGGTCACCACACCGTACTCGTAGTTGGTGCGGCTCAGGATGACGATGCGCTGGCCCTTCACATCGGCAACATTTGCCTGCAGATAGCTGGTCATCTTGCGGATGTCCTCCACGAACTGGCCGTAGGTCTTCTCCTGCACGGTCCTGGTGGCGTCATCCACCCAGCGGAATGCCGGGCGCTCGGCGTATTTTTTCTGCATGGCAACGATCATATCATAGACCGTCCTCGGCATGTCTTTTTCAGCAACAACGGCGCAGCACTCTTCTCTGGTCATATTTTATACACTCCTTGTTTGTTTGGCGTTTTTCCCAATGAATCCCGCTTTTTGGCAAAGTTTGGGGTCTATGGTTCTCAGTATACCGCATTCCGGAGCTGAATGCAAGTTTTAATTGCACAAATATGCAATACAAACTTGCACCCAGCTTGTGCAGACAGATGGGATTTGCTCCCATTCATTGCGCAGGGGCAGCGGGTGTGGTACACTTTTTCTGCACCGGGAGGGCTTTTTGCAGGCTGTCCGTCTTTGATTGACAGAACCTCAAAAAAGCATTATACTTATTTATAACGATTTTGTAACTTTTAACATCTTGTAACATCTTGCGCCCGAATTCGGCATCTGCCACTCCCCCGGTGATCTCGGCGCAAAGGAGGGCATTTCATGGAGGGTACCAAACCCCGCACAGCCAATTCATTGGGCATGTTTGATTTTCTCAAGGGCATCGGTATGCTGACCATCGTGTTCGCGCACTCCGCCGAGCTGTATCCGGTGGGTGCCACGACGACCATCACGCCCATGACCTTTTATCTGTTCGCCTACCGGGAGTCCCTGATGGCGGCGTTCTACATCGCCAGCGGCTACGGCTTCCGCAAGCGGTCCATCGGCAAGTGCATCGACCAGCAGTTCAAAACGCTGCTCAAGCCCTACCTTTATACCGGGCTTGCCACGACGTTCTTCCATTTTCTCATCCACTATCTCACCTTCGGCTCGGTCGAGGGCGCTGCCAAAGAGACCCTCAAGGTCTTCGGCGGTTTTGCGCTGGGCCTGCCCCATACCTCCCTCTACGCCGGGCAGACCTTCTTCTCCTGCGGGCCGATGTGGTATCTGCTCTCGCTGATGATCGCGTGGATCCTGCTGGACGTCATCCTGAACATCTTCCCCGAACCATACATACCCTGGGCCGTGCTGGGCACCATGTTGTTGGGCTGGGGCATCTGCATCACCTGGGAGGTCCCCTTCTGCATCGGCCAGGGCATGGTCACGGTTCCGGCGCTCTACGTCGGGTATCTGGCCAAGCAGCACAAAATCTTCGACAGGCCCCTGTCCTGGAAGCTCAAGCTCGGCATGATTGCCTCGGCGCTGGCTGTGGCGGGCCTTGTGCTGGCCACCCAGAGCACCGACTGCGTCTCGATGGCCGAATGGACCTTTGGCCCCGTGAGCATCCTGCTGGATGCGATGACCGGTCTGGGTATGCTGTCGCTGCTGCTCTTCTTCCAGCGCCATGTGGACAATTTCATCACCCACGGCGTGCAGGCCATCGGCCAGCGGTCGCTGTACATCTTCTGCATCCACACCGTGGAGCTCACCGCCATCCCCTGGTATCTGATGGCGCAGAAGTTTGCGGGCCGGGAGGCTCTGGGCCTTGTGACCCACTTTGCGGTGTCCATGGGTTCGATCCTGCTGATCTGTGAGCTGCTGCTCCGCCGCCGCGACTGGAAGCTCCAGCGCACCGCTGCCCGGAATGCGGCCGCCCGACGTGCGGGCCCGGCACAGCGGCGTTATGCGGCCAGACACTGAATTTTTGCGGGGTCTCCCCGCTGAAGTGAATTTATATAAAATGAGGAGAATCCGGTTATGAACAACGAAGCTCCTGCCTCCACGGCTGCCCTGCAGGCCCGCATCGCGGACCTCGAACAGCAGCTCAAACTCTCAGACGAGGGCGTCTCCCGTCTGGCAGAACGCTGCCTTGGGCTGGAACAGGAAGTGCAGTCCTACCTTGCGGCCCATCCCCAGAACGAGAAGCACACCGACTCCCCCGCCCTGCTGCAGCCCACCCTCTATTTCGATGCGGGCTTTGGCTTTTCGGAGAAAGACACCCTCACCGCCCCGGACTACGAGGTGGACGAGCTGACGGGTGTTGTCACCGCGACCTTTGAGCTGCCCGTGACCGCCCGCGCCCTGCGGCTCGATCCGGGCGAACTGCCCTGCTGCATCACCAATCTGAGCTTTTCGGACGACCGGGTTCTCTGCCGCCCGGTCAACGGCCTGACTCTGCCCAGCGACAGCACCCTCTTCCTCGACCGCGACCCCAACTATCTGCTGGACGGTGTGACCCATTTCCCCGCCGGGATGAAGCTGGGCGTCTCCTACCATTACTGCCCGCTGGAAACACTGGCTGACAAGCCGCTCTTCAACACCGTGCTGGAGGGCCTCCGGTTCTGCCAGAAGACCAGAGACAGCGAGGCCCAGCACATCGCCGGCCTCAACGATCAGATCGCCGCACAGCAGCAGGCCATTGCCGCGCTGCAGCAGCAGATCAGCGAACTGCACCAGAAGAACGCCGAGGCAGAAGCCCGCCGTCAGGCCTACGAGACTTCGCTGGAAGGCGTCCTGAACAGCAGCAGCTGGAAGCTGACACGGCCCCTGCGCCGCCTGCTGGGGCTGTTCCGCCACTGAGCCGGGAGGGACGCGCATGTACAACAGTTACACTTCCCTGCAGCGGGAACAGCTGGCAAAGCAGACCTACACCGACACCCAGAGCACCTATCTGCTCGTCTATGCGCCGCTGCGCAGCCGCGTTCTGGCGCAGGCTCTGCAGGACCAGCTCCACCGCAAATTCCGTCTGGTGGACCATCTGGCCGGAGAGCTGACCGACGCGGTGGCCGGTGTGCTCCTCGTCAGCGAGGACGTTGCCTGCCTCTCCACCACCCTGACCTATTTTGCCCAGGCCCTGCGGGACGGCGCAGACTACGCCGTCTGCAACGCGGTCTTCGGCTTTTCGGGGCAGACGGCCCTCTACCAGAGCCATGGGCATCTGGCCGAGAACAAGTTCGCCCTCGTCAGCCGCGGCCTGCTGGCCCGCTGCCGCGCCGCCGCGCGGGACCCAGAAAGCGTCACCGAGCTGCTGGCTCTGGCCGCGCAGCTCTGCCAGGCCCCGGTCTGCATCCCGCAGGCCCTGCTCCACTACGAGCGGGACATCTGTGCCG
>ERZ773187.2385-NODE-2385-length-11971-cov-12.782729_pt1 | contig 11971 bp, 14 predicted proteins | sample MGYA00511242_ERZ773187 | MGnify/ENA primary metagenome ERZ773187 (study PRJEB29015, sample SAMEA2737744) | human gut metagenome | biome: human gut; feature: human-associated habitat; material: faeces | place: China | collected 2012 ... | reverse complement strand
TGAAAACCAGTATTATCAACGGCTCGGAAGTGTCTAGATTATCCGTGGCGATTCAAATCAGTAAGTTTTGAGGTGGAAAAAAACCAGAAAAGTATCAGGAGAACGTAACGTAAGTTTTAAATGGGAGGGTGTTGGAAAAGCTGGGCGTCTGGTGTGCAGAATGATGATCAGGCGAAGGGTTCTCTTTTTCATAATTGTTGAGATAGTTGCTGTCAGTATTATGTGGCTATATATGTTGTACCTGGTGAGATTCAGAACAGGGGAGTTAAAGAAGACATTCTTTATATAGTTTGCGGATTTCAGGTGTAATACCTGCTTTGATAAAACGAAACATCTTGCGCCCTGCCTATGGCCACGGTTACACTAAGTACCTACATATTCTTTTTATGTAACTGATTGTATTGTAATTAATTTGACTCGGGGTGCCCTTCTTTGTGAAGGCTGAGAAATACCCGTATTACCTGATCTGGATAATGCCAGCGTAGGGGGCCGAAATTCGGCCTACTCATCATGAGGTTGTCTCTCTTTTTGTCGGTGCGCAATGCACTTGAGGTACAAAAAGGGTGTATTTATGGGGTACAGAAATCTTCCATACACGTTTCAGAGAAATGGTAACTACTACCTGCAAATCCGGCTTTCCAATGGCAGGATATATAAGAAATCCCTCCTCACTGACAGCTATCGTGAAGCATCTGCTTTGATGATTGGCGTGACTCCGCATATTCCTTTTGTTAAATCATTAGCTACGCCGATCCTCGTGTTCGAATCATTTTTGTCTAATCTGATTGCGTCAGAACGTAAGGCTGCGAGAAATCCACTTTTGCCCCACCAGCAGATTGCTCCTCCTGTTGAAATCGTGGAATCTCAACCGCCAGCCGAACCGGAAAAAGTACTAACCCTCTCGGATGCGTGGGCGACGTATAAAGAGGAAAAGGGGCGAAACTGGACGAAATCGATCTCAATGGCAAATGAGCGCTACATGAAAGTGCTGCTAACAGTCTTGGGAGGGGAAACTGATGTAGCGACGATCACCAAGCAGGACATTAAGCAGGTGATGGAAGTGGTTGAAAATCTCCCTAAGCGCGTTGTTCAGCCCTACCGCTCAATGACCATTCAGCAACTGATTGAGTGCGATGATGTTCCACCTGAGCAACTGGTAGGCGTTGAGGCCATCCATAAGCACCTCAAGCTGTATAAATCACTCTTCAAAACCTTCCTCACAGAAAGCAAAGACATTTTATCTAAGTCGCCAACTGATGGCGTAGTGGCTGCACCATCGAAAGCGAGATTTGGTGCATACAGCACAGCGGAGATGAAAAAGTTTGTAGGGTGGGCGCTTAAGCAGCCCGACAACTGGCAAAAATGGATCACCTTGTTATTAGCATACACGGGAGCGAGAAGAGGCGAGATAGGAAGGCTGGAGAAGTCACAGATTAAATTCGACGAAGATAGCCAGCGTTACTATTTCCTGATTGCAGAGGGAGGGCAGGGTAAAACCGAAAATGCTACAAGACAGGTAGTCATTCACCCTAAGTTAATCGAATGGGGGTTCATGGAGTACGTTGATCGCCAGTGGAAAGAGCGGATTTTCTCGGAAGTGGCAGGTACGAACATGACAAAGATCGGTAAAGTGTTTGCAGATCTGCGTGATCAGCTTGGTATCCCTTATCTTGATGATTATGGGCAACGGCGATTATTGCATTCCATTCGTCACTCGGTCTGTTCTGCGGCAATGGCTGGTTGGGTATCGAACATTCTACATCTGCAACAGACGGTCGGACATGAGAAGAGCGGTGGAATTACTAAGCGTTATTTGCATACATTTCCGTTATCCACAGTCAGTTATGTTGTTGATGGTATAGATTGGGAATAAAATCTTCAGCGCTCCTTTTTTAATTAATGCATTGATTTTAATTATTATTTTTTGCTTTTCTTATTCTTGATATGGATGTTGTATATGCATTTTTTTTATATAAAATAATTTTTTATTCCATTATGTTTTTAATGGATGCTATTCAGCGTTCAAAAATTAGATTGTTCTTATGGATAATGCTATGTTTGGCAAGGGGATTTTAAGGATGATTCTATGTTAAAAATATTTACTTTAGTTGTTGTGCTTTTTTCCACGTTTGCTTACGGGGAATCGATTACACAAGCTATGAAAACGCCTGGAGATACAAGTAAAGAGCTGCCAGCGAAAGGCTATCAAGACGTAAACCGGATAGAAAACCAACAACTGAATTTGGCTGAGAGCGAAAAACAGGAACTCTACTCACTGATCAATAAAAATAGCCAGGCAATCGAACTCCTTGTAGCAAACCAAGAAAAACTAATCAATGAGGTTAATGGAGTTAAAGGAGATGCGAAAGTTGACTATTCAGGGTGGACGAGTATTTTACTTGCTTGTGTCGGTATAATTATTACAGTTATGAGCGTTATATTAGCATTGATATCTATTATTGGTTATAGAAACTTCAGGAAAAGCATAGAGCTAAGTGTGAAAAAAACATCAACTGAAGTTGCTAAACAAGAAACCGTTATTCAGATAGATGCAGTTGCGAAAAAAGAATTGGTTCGTCTAATCGATGAGGGTGCTTTAGCGAAGCATCTTGAAAGTGCAGTTGATATGATTTTCCTTCGAAGAAAACCCGAATTAAAAGACATTGGATTTGATAAATATCCTGAGTTGGATAAAGAGGAAGGTGAATAATGAATCATTCACAAGAATGGGAACGGTTGCCAATTGAAAAGAAGAACGTGATAATTAAGTATCACTCTCAGTATCCAGTTAAATTAGGTGCACTTGCAAAGGAGCTTGGTCTGGTTGTTAGGTTAGCCACATTGCCTGCTAATATTTCTGGAGAAATTAAGGACTGTGATGGAGTAGTCACCATTCGAGTGAATAAGCATGATATGCAGGCAAGACGGCGTTATACTTTAGCCCATGAAATAGCGCATTTTCTGCTGCATAGGCATCTTCTCCGTGATGGTATTACAGATGATGTGTTGTACCGCTCATCGCAGTCAAATCAGATTGAGGCAGAGGCCAATCGTCTTGCCGCAGATATAATCATGCCTATGCATCACGTGGATGAATGCTACGCACGTCATTTCAAGGGTAAGAAAGATGCAGTATTATATGAAGCAATTGCTAAAGATCTCGACGTATCAACAATAGCGCTGAAATATAGACTGGGTGTGAATGGATAAGGGACTAACATGTTGATAAGTAACTACTCTTATATACCGATTCTCTCGTTGAAACCAGCGGAAATGGCTGCGTTGGAAGAATTGCCTGCTAAAGACAAACATTTGATGCTTCCTTTAATTTCGTTGAAAAAATGGGCGAATTCAAAGTCATTCATAAAATCTACAGAACGTATTGAAAAAGCGATAGGAAAAAATTATTGGATAGCCGATATCGATAAAGAGCATCTTTTAATGGCCAAGCAAAGACTCGCAGATGGGGATGATGGCGTTTCTGCGGAGATTGTCAGCCTCGCGGAGTCGAATAATGGATATGAGAATTGGGTTAATTTTATTTCAACTAATGAGAACATAATCCCAACTCTCCAGCTCAGTGACTTATCTGCATTAGATTTGCAATTGTCTAATTTTTCAAACATTAATAAAACAATAGTTGTAAGATTCGAGTTGTCAGGCTCTCATTCCATTGAGCTTAGAGACTTTTCTTTCGTTGTTAAGAAACTATCTGAAAGAAAGTTTCCGCAAGGAATATTGATCGTGTTAGATTATGGTGATGTTAATAGATTCAATTTGATTGAGTATTATAAAAACTCAAATTTAGTGAAGCAGTTAAATAATTTGATGCCAGAGGCCTATTTCTGCGTATCTGGAACGTCTTTTCCTTATTCTTTTGCAGGTTCCTATCGTGGAGAAATTCCAATTTTTGAGCGCCAAATTTATAATAAAGTTGTTGCAGATTGTCAGGGTGTAAAGTTTATTTACTCAGACCGTGGTAGTACCCGAGCTTCAGGCAATGATGGTGGAAGCGGGACACCACCACCACGCATTGATTACCCATTAAAAAATGAATGGCGATTCATTCGTAAAGAATTGGATGATACCATTGAAAAAGAGGTTCTTTATCAAGAGGCGGCTATCGAAGTAATGAACTCAGAATACTGGGACGCAGAGCTGAGATTATGGGGTACTCAGATGATCGAAAAGACAAGTTTGGGTGATCAATACGGAATCACTTCTGCTAATAGGGCTACTGCCGTCCGTATAAATTTACATCTTTACCAACAGTTACATTATTTTGACGTGTTAAAATCATTGGATACAGAAGAAGATTGGGTTGATTAATTTATAGCGATATTACTTCGTCAAAGTGATATCGCTTTTGAATTGAGTTTATAATTTTTCTATTGCGTGTATAAGCGAGTCTATATTTCTTGCGTGTAATATTTTTTTTCGAGGTTCTGCCTTACCGCTTTGACCATAATTATTATAATTATATGCATCGTAATAATTTATTTCTCTTTTACTGTACCTTTTTTTTAAATTGTTAATTGCTTCTTCTCTTAAGTATTTAGTCGGAATGGAAAGCAGGGATAATTCTACTATTTTTCTTTTTTTATCTTTAATTTCAATATTTGATTTTTTTGCTAAGCTCAATAATTCAATGAGTGTCATCATTCGGATGAATTTCATTTTATCGGTTATTGGTAATATTTTCCCTCTCCTAACTATTTTTAGCTTACTACCAGCAACTTCCCAAACAGCAACGTGTTTCGGTGTTAATAAAAGGACTTTATCGATGTGACGTGGAGCAGCGACAACCGTTACCTTATCAAAATGTGTAAGATATTCATCAACTTGTCCCTTTAGTCGACTGAGTGAGTCGAATTCACTTTTTATTTCGTATGCGAAAATTTTATCGTTTCTTGAATGAATTAAATCTACTCGTCTGCTGAAATTAGCGACACTGAATTCATCGATTACAAAATTATTAGAAATAGCTGTTGCGCTATTTTCTTTTAGAAAAATATCTTTAATAACTAATGCTTTTATAGCTGACTCAAGCATTTTTTCTGTACTGTTCATTCAAATAATCCTAATATGTTACTTGGACAGTATACACTATGACCATTTATTTAAAAAGCTCTTAGTTTTGTTTCATTTTTTAATATAAGACAAGTGTTGTTATGATTTTAATCTTTATGAAAAAAAGAGTGGGATTTCGATGGTTTAAGACAGGTGCTGCATATTCATAATAAAAATTGGATGCTGACTGAGTTAAAGATCTTACTGAAGAAGAATCACAGTAAAGTACGAAGGCGCATGTTATTAACGATTGCTTGGAGTACTAAGTGCCGTTATATTTGGCACTCTGAAGTACAATATTCAGAAATCTCAAATATCAACGAGGTTGTTCAGCTTCCTTTAAGCCGATAGAAGGTGGCTTTGCTGATCGCTAACATTTCTTGAACTGTTGTTGGTGGTAAACCCTGCGCTAATAACTCTCGTACTTGTTCTACGGTCGCTTTGATCGGTCTACCGCAATGCTTACCTTCAAACTGAGCTCGTTTGATTCCTGCGGCTCTACGCTCTGCGATTAGGTCTTTTTCCAGGCTGGCAAGTCCTGCCATCATAGTAAGCATCGCTCTACCCACTGGTGTTGAAAGATCAAACCCCTCTCGCAAGCTGATAACCTTTACGCCTTTCGTCTGCAACATTTCCACGGTGGAAAGAACATCAATCGTGTTACGTCCCAGGCGGTCTATAGCAATCACGATCAGCGTATCGCCTTCTCGCACATAACTTAGTAGTTCACCAAACCCTGGACGTTCTCCTGCCTTGACTGCACCACTCACTGCTTCATCGCTGAACCAGCGAGTAACGTTATAACCAGCATCGGCAATCTGCTGCTTCTGGTTTTCAATGTTCTGGTCGCTGGTGGAAACTCGCACGTATCCGATCACAGTAGTCATGATATCCTCTAAGTATCAAAAGGTAGTATCAAAATGATATCTGTCTCAAAATAAAATATCAACCTTTTGAGACAAGGAGAAGCCGCATTCTTTCGTTGTGTCAGTGTGGTCTTAAAAGGAGATGATTATGAGACTGGATAATCGAGGTTTAAGAATTTTGGTTTAGAACGGAGGCTTGTTGAGCTTAGATGGTTGCATCTTAAAAAACGGAGTAGGGCGTGATTGCTCACGCCTTCGTTTACTTCTCAGAACACAGGCTCAGCGTGTAGAGTGCCGTTTGACCATCGTTGTTAGTTGGGCGCATAACGAAAACAGGCTCACTGCCGTTGTCAATGTACGTGACGGCAATCCCACCGTCTGGGGTGGCGTAGATCTTCGCAATACTTTTCTCTCCAATGAAACCCAGCCGCCAGGTTTTACCACCCATGCTCACCTTCATGCTTTTGTCCTGCACATCAAGGCGAGTTTCGACTGAAGATTTCTGGCTACCAGAATCGATCTGCCCTTCCTGAATGGCTTTACAGGTGAATGTGGTTGCACTTGAGGCGAAGGGGAGAACGATCAGCGTTGCGAGAATCAATTTTTTCATGGTCTTCCTTTTGGTTGTTAATTAAGAATTCATCGGGGACCATTATAAATTGTTAATTGATAAAAACGATCAATTTTTATTTTATCGATAGATAAAATTGATCAATATCGGAACTATAATCCGCGTGCACAGTTGCCATGGAGCGAGGGTTTTGGCAACAAAATCAACGGGAGGATGATATTAGAAGAGCAATGTTGGTGATATGTGGGCTACTGTTTTCACAGTTGGCAGCAGCAGGACAGATCACGATGACCGATCCCCAGCAGGAAAAGACGGAGAGCGGAAAGACACTTTGCACGTACGAGAACCGTCACTATGTTTTCACCTACGTCACTAAAGGGCAGTGTCCGTATGCAAAGACATTTGACACTGATGATTCTCAGTAGACGCTGGGATTAAACGCGCCTGGTATTTTAAATTCGAATCAAGGCAGGTTGCTTAACACCAGCATCATAATTATTTATATTATCACTTCTTCGAATACTGCACGACGCAAGGCTTTACGCAATGTGCGTGATAGTGTCAATTGCCACTATCATTGTTGGTTTGGCAACTTTACCCCGCTCAATAAAGCTTCTTTACCTGCCAATTACCACCGGATTTGATGCCTGTTTGATAGGGATAATCTCAGATTAATCTTAGGCTTTGCTGCATAGACGGTTCGGAGTGAGCAGGGCGACGGTCTACCGTTGGGTGAAGGGCTGAAAGTACCGTTTGTTACTCTCGTAATGTACGGAAAAAACCCGTCTATCAAAATTAGCGGGATGAAGCATACACGGGAAAAACCCGACTGTTCAGAACGGAGACACGGGAATAACCCGAGTATTCGGCAATGATGCCAGGGAAAAACCCGTGCAATAGAAAGAGATTTTAGAAATCGATTCTAAAGAAAGAGATTTCTAAAAGATCTGCGTTTTGCGCTTGTCGCAAAGATCTTTGCTGGCGTGTATCGCCTGGCAAGTGACCTGTTTCGCCGTTGGGGGGCTCCTCGGTCAGCCGCTCACGACGCAGCAAAGCGTTACCTCTTTACAAGTTGGGATTGTGCCAGGCTTTGGCCTTGACGTGAGTCAGGCACAAGCATATTACGCCGTGGCGTAAATCACCTTTGCGCTGTGCGCGTAATTATCATCTGACCAACTACCGTTGACCATCTGATAAGCTGACTACCTTCAACCATCCATTCATGAACCATCGTTCACTCATGCCAGGTTTCAGCAAGTCAATGGTTCACCGTGCTACGGTTCATCCAGCAACCTAACCAATCACCACCCGTTAATAACTATCGTTATTCTCGTGTTAAGGCTCTTGGGGTTGGGGGATAAGTGCCAGATACAAGCAGAACGCATCAGACGCGCTGTGAGCGATTATAAGAGGGTAGGTGGTGCAATGGTAGCCTGAATGTGTTAGAACACCGTACAGGGCGTTACAGGAGGTTTTTACTAATTATCTATCGGTGAACTGCTCGGGTTTGGATCATATCATAAACTTAGCTTGACAGGTAGAATTCTTTTTTGATATAAAGCACGCAATGCACTTGACTTTTACTAACTAATTGAAAAGATGCTTGACATTAGGTGTCGTTTTAGTGTATTATTAGAAGTATAGCGATAATCATTATCACATAACTTTCATCTAACAACATTCCATCACGCATGAATTGCAGCCTCCACCGGGTAATCGGTGTGGGGGCTTTTTTGCGTCTGGAGAAAACCAAACAGGAGCAAATACAATGCGTTACTTCAACGTTGACCAAATCTACGCAGATTTGATAACAGGCCGAACAACACGAGGACTTGTTTACAGTTCCCTTGTTCGAGCGCGTAAGAGTGAACAGCTCGACAGGGTGGAGATGTTTGAAGAAGCGATCCGACGCTTTGACGAATGGCGAGCAACGCCAAACTTCACTCCCTTGACCAGCTAACCCAGGAGGAAACCAGAATGATCGAGAAGAAAACCGAACTACCGCCGTCCACATCGTTAATGATACCGGATGCCACATTTCAGATTTTGTTCAAAGAAGCGAAGCGCCGAAAAATGAGCGTAAGCGCACTCCTTCTTGAAGAATGCCAAAGTCTGGCGGTCAAATACTCGAAAGCTGACGCGTAATAACCACGCACCAGCATTAACGCCCACCTCACGAATGAGAAGCGGAGAAAACCAAATGAAGAGCATTCGTAATTTACTGAGCATACATAGGAGCAAACAACATTGGCAGAGAGAAAAATTATCAATGGGGATGTATACAAATACGCTTCAATCGAAGAAGCATTATTATCATCAACCCGAATTACAAACCTCAAAACTGGTGAGTCAGTAAAGCTAATCGGTAACGCCAAATTAGCATATATGATCCTCCGGAAGAGGTTCCATTTATTCACCGACCAATCAACAGACAATAAGTATTATACAACTGGTAAGCACTACGACACCATTGAAAGCATCGCTGAGGCAATCGGTGTTTCTGACGTTGGTACAGTGAGCAGTGCAATTGGCAGAATGGAAGCAGCCGGACTGCTAACCAAAAAGAAATTTGGAAAAACTTACGAATGGACTGTTATCGATCTCTCCCCAGAATTATTCCTTCTCGAACGTAACACCGGGACGACAAAAAAGCCTGTCTGGGTGGACTGCCTGAAACATCCAGTATTCGGTAACGCCAAAGAAGACATGCCAGCCGTACAGCAGGAGGAACAGGGCGAAGAGGCCAACGCCGATCCGATGTGCGAGCTTGACGAAGCACCGAAAGAAGAAGCGCAAACGCCGGAAAAGGTGAAGCCAACACCGAAGCCAAAGATAAAGAAACCTGTAACACCGTCAACCGCACCAAGCGACGATAAGGAATATTCTACCAAATTGCATCAATTCGAGAGTGCTGGACATTGGTATCAATTTTCTGAGTATCAGTTACCAGATTTGGAGCGCTTTAAATGTGACGGGAAACTAACGAACGAATACGCCTTGGCCTATCTTGATAAACACACGTCACAGCAAACTATGAATACCCAATAAACAGGAGGATTATGATTACCCAGCTCTACATCTTCTTATTCTTCCGTGCTGTTTGGTATATTGCCGCCCGCATCCAGAAAAGAAAAAAAACGAACACTTAAGGATTACATTGACGAAACTCTTCAGTGACGTTTTCTACGCCAGGCGTTTTAAGAAGCACGCCATTGAGATGAATCACAAATTTGTTATCGTGGCTGGCATATCCGGCAATTTGGCGACAAATACCCACAGGGACACGAACTGCCATCACTACTTCGGCATCTTCATTAAGCTGAATGCCGATCAGGTAATCGAAATCCCAGGAGCGAATTCCGCCTAACTGGGTTTTATTGACTCTGGTTTTGACCTGCAACAGCGTCCCATCGCTTAATCTTACATCGGCGCTTTTATGGGAGTTTGGCAATAATTCACCCCCATAAAGTTGCTTTACGAGATGTTCACCATAATCACCAGTGACATTACCACCTCGGGCAAAAATGCCTTTGCAAGCAGCCACCGCTTCTCGATACTGCCGATATGCTTCACGTGCACCCATCTAACCTCGTTAACTAAACGTAGATACCGATGATCTTGTTAATCACAGCTTCGAGGTATCAAGCCCAGCGGCTTTAAGCCGCTCGGTGAGATTCCTCATTTTGCTGAATTCAGTACCAAAACTGGCTTTAAGTCCCACACCCTCGCAAAACTCTTTAGCAGTGACGTTTTTCAGGTGGTCGGCGTATTTGATCATCTGGAGGTGCATTTCAACCGTTTGACCATTTCGCGGTGCGCTGTTGATGGCTTGCTTAATGTTCTCGTAGATCTGGGTTTCTGTCATTTGCATATCTCACTTATCAAATTTAGATAAATAATATAAATTAGCTAATTTTGATAATCAAGGGGTTTTGTCATACAGATATGGGGTACAAACTGAGGTATAAGGTGGGGTACAGCGCGAAGAAGCGATAACCGGAAGGGCGGGCTTGCAACAGCAAGCAACTTACCCTAAGCTGGCAAAAAGTATAGAGATTCAATCTTCATGACTCGGGGTGCCCCATCACTGATGGGCTGAGAAATACCCGTATTACCTGATCTGGATAATGCCAGCGTAGGGAAGTCAGATGCCTACCCGGTCATCGCTTCTTCACGCACGGCAGGAGCGAAACCATGCAGCCTGACCTGCTCGACTCACACGTTTTACATCAATTCCGAACCCGTTCCCCGCTCACGCACTGTATGACCAACGATGTCGTGCAGACCTTCACCGCCAACGTTTTGCTCGCGCTGGGTGCTTCCCCGGCAATGGTGATCGAAGCCGAGGAAGCGGAACAGTTTGCCGCGCTTGCCGATGCTCTGCTCATCAACGTGGGAACACTCACCGCGCCGCGCGCCCAGTCGATGCGTCGGGCCATTGAGAGCGCGGTAGCCGCGGGTACGCCCTGGGTTCTGGATCCGGTTGCGGTTGGCGCGCTGGCGTACCGCACCCGATTTTGCCAGCAAATATTGTCCCTTAAACCTGCGGCCATTCGTGGAAACGCCTCCGAAATCCTCGCCCTTGCCGGAATGAGTGCGGGCGGGCGCGGGGTTGATTCCACCGATACGGCGGCGAGCGCGTTGACCGCTGCGCAGACGCTCGCCCGTCAGACCCATGCCGTTGTGGTCGTCACAGGAGAAGTGGATCACATCACTGATGGTCAGCGAACCCGTACGGTCGCGGGCGGCGACCCGCTGATGACCCGCGTGGTGGGAACAGGCTGTGCGCTCTCGGCGGTCGTCGCCGCCTGCTGTTCGCTGCCTGGCGACAGGCTTGATAATGCGACGGCAGCCTGCGGCTTTATGAAGCGCGCAGGGTCAGCTGCACTGACTCACAGCCGGGGCCCCGGCAGCTTTGCCCCGGCGTTTCTGGATGCGCTTTACGCGCTGGAGGAGCTGGTATGACACGCATTAATGCCTTGACTATTGCGGGAACCGATCCCAGCGGCGGAGCGGGGATCCAGGCAGACCTGAAAACCTTCTCTGCGCTCGGCGCTTACGGATGCTCGGTTATCACCGCGCTGGTGGCGCAAAACACGCGCGGTGTACAGTCGGTATATCGTATTGAGCCGGATTTTGTCGCCGCACAGCTGGATTCGGTATTCAGCGATGTACGCATCGACACCACCAAAATCGGCATGCTTGCAGAGGCGGACATTGTTGAAGCGGTCGCTGAACGTCTCAAACGTTATCAGATAAAAAACGTGGTGCTCGATACCGTGATGCTGGCCAAAAGCGGCGATCCGTTGCTCTCCGCCTCTGCCGTCGACACCCTGCGTAAAAAGCTGCTGCCGCAGGTGGCGCTGATCACGCCAAACCTCCCTGAAGCCGCCGCGCTGCTGGGTGCGTCACACGCGCAAAACGAACGTGAGATGAAAGAGCAGGGCAATGCGCTGCTGGCGAT
>ERZ773187.2384-NODE-2384-length-11974-cov-10.969628_pt1 | contig 11974 bp, 15 predicted proteins | sample MGYA00511242_ERZ773187 | MGnify/ENA primary metagenome ERZ773187 (study PRJEB29015, sample SAMEA2737744) | human gut metagenome | biome: human gut; feature: human-associated habitat; material: faeces | place: China | collected 2012 ... | reverse complement strand
CAAAATCCCTATGACTTTTAAAGGTTGATTTATCCCTATCTATTTTTATATATTCGATTTTTGATGATGCCTTTTATTTTGTGGGGTTGGGTTATGCAAGATTTTAAGTTACTTACTAGACACTTGTTAGAAACATTTCTAGGATCGGATACGTTGAGTGATGTTGCGATTCAAGATTTTTTAGATTACAATGTGAGTATTATTGGCACGGGAAAACAAGAATTCTTTAAAAATATTGAGCACTTTTTAAATTTTTTCAAATTTGATGTGGAGAAAAGTAAGAATATTCATTTTAATTTAAAAATTTAGAAATAGAAGAAAATATTGTGGATGATCAATGTGTTTTTGTGTATGGATCTGTTCAAATTTATGGTCTTTATGATAAAGAAGTTCCAATTATGCAATTGGATTCTCACTTTACCATTGTTTATGGTGTTAGGAATGGAAAAAGGAAGGTGCTTCATATTCATCATTCGATTCCAAATAAAGAACAATTGGAAGATGAAGAGTTTCCAATTACTTTAGGTAAATAGGTGCAACAGGCTCGACATGAAGTTGAGGCATTATCAGCTGGGTATTCCTATATTTGTTTGATTCATCTAGAGACAGGTGATGTGGAATTGATTAAAGGAAATACTATTCCTGGCTTAAAGGGACGCTATACTCAGATGGATCATAATATATTATTAGAACAAGTAAATCGTTTGATTACCGAACCATTTAGGCAGAGTAGTGTTGAGTTTTATGATAGTACGGCCATCGCAAAACGTCTTGAAGGAAAGGATTCCTTATTCCATACTTGTGAAAGTACAGATGGAACTTGCATTCTTTCGATGATTGACTTCAAAAATATGATGAGAATAGTCGTGTTGTGAGTGTATTACTTGCCAATCGTGATTTTACGGAAGAAAAGAAGCGTGAATTATAACAGGAAGAGGCTTTTCGCCAAGAAAAGATCAACGCTGAAAAGGCCAATAACGCCAAGTTCATATTCTTATTTAATATGTCACATGATATTCGTACATCGATGAATGCGATTTTGGGAGATTCACAATTAATGAAGAAAGAATTAACAAATCCTAAACTTGTTCATTATCAAGAAATGATTAAACAATCGAGTCAATTATTACTCTCAATTATTAATAATGTATTGGATATGGCTCGTGTTGAAAGTGGTAAGATGGATTTGGATGAAAATTATGAAGTAGTGGGCAATATTACTTAACTTGTTTATAGTGCCTTTGCAGCGAAAGCTTCTATTAAGAATATTGAATTAAACATAATTGCGAATATCGAACACAAACATATTATTACCGATTCTACAAAGATGCAGGAAATTCTATCCAATTTAATTAGTAATGCGATTAAATATATGCCAGAAGGTGGTAAAGTTTTGATTGATGTACAAGAATTTCCTTATAATCAAGAAGGCTATACTTTAATTCAAACAAAAGTATCGGATACAGGTATCGGAATGAGTGAAGAATTCTTGCCATCCTTATTTGAATTATTTACATGTGAAAGAAATACGACTCTATCTAAAATTCCAGGTACTGGACTTGGTATGGCTATTGTCAAAAACCTTGTGGACTTCATGAATGGCAGCATCGAAGTAGAGAGTGAACTTGGTAAGGGCAGTACTTTTACGATTACCATTCCACATAAGATTGCGCATAAAGATTATACGAATAGAAATATTGAATCTTCCAATGAGTTTGATATTAATTTTAAGGGTTAAATAATTTTATTGGCTGAAGATAATGAATTAAATGCTGAAATCACAACTACAATTCTTAGTGAAATGGGTTTTAAAGTTAAAACTGTAGAAGACGGAATTCTTTGTGTGAATGAAATGCTACATCAACCTGCCAACACATACGATTTAATTTTAATGGATATTCAAATGCCAAATATGGATGGTTATAATGCAACTGATTGCATTCGACATCTTTCACAACCTGAAAAGGCCAATATTCCAATTATAGCTATGTCTGCAAATACGTTTGAGGAAGATAAGAAAAAAGCATTTGATGTAAAGATGAATGATTATATAACGAAACCAATTGACTTTCAAAAGATAGAAGAAGTTTTAAAACATGTATTGAGTAAGAAGGATCCTCTTAGTTGAGGGTTCATTTATCTTATGTTGTGTAAATGATTGATTTTGTGTTAGTTTAGATGTTAAAACCGTTTCTAATTCAACGAAAATAATGCGATTTAGACAAGATAGCATCATTCGCAACAAAATGCTTGGAGTTAATAATGTTTTCACATTGGCTCTTTATAATAGGAATTGGCTACTGGATGTAGTAACGGTGAACCCTCTGAATTAAAAGGATGATATCTTGAGTTCTTAAAGATTCCGATTATGTAGGAGGACGTGTTTTATGTATATTTATCTGTACATTGATGTTGCCATGACTATCTTGGCTTTAGTTGAATTACTAAAAATTACATTATTGATTATAGAAAAATGTAAAAGACACTAGTTCACCCGTCCAATGGAATACTAGTGTCTTTTCACTAAAATAATTCAGAGGAACCACTGTATCCAGTAGTTTTTCTGTATGAATATTAAACAATTGATATATATAAAAGTCAAGACTAATCTTGTCTAATTTACTGAAATAGAAACAATTGAAATTGATTCATAATAGGGGTTGGCGACTGGATGTAGTAATGGCTACCCTTGGAATGAAAAGGATGACATCTTGATTTCTCAAAGATTTATTAATTTGATGTGTTCTATGTATATTTATCTATATAAGAGTATTAGTTGAATTACGAAAAATTACATTATTGATTATAGAAAAATGTAAAAGACACTAGGTCACCAAACGCAAAGGATTAAACTAGTGCCTTTACATTATCATTCAGAGGTACCACTGTATCTAGTGGTTTTTCTATTTGACTTTATGCAAGAATATATTTTTTTAAATTCGTGACTTTTTTTCATAAATGATTGATAGAATGGTTTTGGATAAGGAGTTGGTTTTTTTGATACATAATGCTTATGCATATATCACGAGAAAGAAAGTAGGGACGAGTATCTTGTTTTTGATACTTATTGTTATTCTTCTAAGTCTTTATGGATGCTTGAGTATTCTTTCATCCAATTTACGAATGGAAAAATCTTTAAATGAGGTGAATCTGAGTTCGATTGTAGTACAAAAAAAGGATGATTCTGAATTTGAAAACCAGTATTTTAATAATTCTGTATATGAATATGATTTTGTTTCTAAGCTAGAAGATGCTAAGGCAGTTTCTATTAAGCAGGATGTAACACTGGATTCTTTGCCTGAAGAATATAAGAATGTAGTTTCAGTGGTTGGAACAAATAACACTTCAAAAAATGTTATATTTCGTAGTGGCGTATTTACCTTAATTTCAGGAAAAAATATTAATTCTAAGGATAAAAACTCTATTCTTATTCATTCGGATCTAGCGAAAAGAATTATTTAAAAGTAGGGGATACAATAAAAGGAATTTTTGAAGGTAAGAAGCATGAAACATATACAGGTTTATGAATATGTTGTGTCTAAAGATACGAATGCCTATAAATCGTCTTTAGAATCTATACAAAGTATGAAGCACATGATTCAGATTCTATCTCATTCTATTATTGTATGTGTACTTGTTGTCTTATCTTTGGTATTGGTTCTATGGCTAAGAGTTAGCATACATGAAATTGGTGTCTTGTTATCGATAGGAAAAAGTAAGATGGAAATTATTGTTCAATTTATATTCGAACTTGTATTTATATCCTTTCCATCAGGAATCATTCTATGTGCTTTTAGTGTAATTAAACATAATACGTTATGCTTCACATTAAGTTATGGCTTGTTGATGAGTATTATTATCGTTTCTGTACTAATGGCGAGTCTTATGATCGTGATCAAAAAGCCAAGCTAAAAATCTAAGTCTACAATTTCTTCCTTACTCCTTTAGAAATTGATTCGAGTGATGAAATTGGGCAGTTGAAGGTGTAAATTAATGATTTGTATGACACACTTCTTGATTCGATTTCCAATCCTCAATTTAAAAATAAAGAGATTCTAATTTTAGAGAAAATAAAATACGATTTCTTTTAAGGGGTCAGCCACGAATTAAAAAAGCCTTTGGCAAGTTTTTAAATCATCTTAGAAAATATGAAATACAATGTGGGAAAATCTAAAAATAGAGATGTTTATATTGATGACTGTATTGATTTAGTTGATCATTTAACTAAGAATATCCAACAAATCTTATCTGTATATTCCATAGAAAATCTAAAAGACGATGAAGAAGTGGCTCAAATCAAAGATATCTTGTCTAGTGTACTTGGAAAATATGATGTATTGATTCACCAAAAGGAATTAAGAATTCAAAATGATTTAAAAGAGGAAACGATGTATATTGGCAAGACAGCTCTAAATATCATTTTAACTAATCTTATTAGTAATCGGTCAATTATACGTACGAAAAGGATACTGTTCATATTGGAATCAAACAAGGCTATTTCTTTATTCAAAACAAACAAGATCCAATCCAACCTAAAGGAAATGGTCTAGGTTTATATGTTGTTCGTAATCTATTAGATAACTATAAAATGAAATATGAAACGATTGAAGGAGAAGAATTTATCTTCAAGATTCAATTAAATTAACAGCTCTTTTAAGGTTGTTGCATTTCATCGCGTGCTAATACAAAATGCAAGTTAGAGGTGAAAACATTCTAATTATGTATGAGATATTAAAACAATTACGGCTTCAATCTCTCAAGAAAAATAAAGTGGTAAAACTCATCTTTTGTTTTAGTCTAACATTTCTAAATAGTTCACATTGACATATTGACTATATAATGGCTCATCATGGATCATGGCATTTTGAAAGAATTGATCGACATCTTCATAGTTTTTATCATCCATCGAAATATAGAATAAATCATCCTCATATTTGGCTTCGATTATATAATCTTCTCCATTGATTTCTAAGGCGAGTTTACAAGGCTTTTGTAAAACATAATATAAGTCAAATAGATCCATATAGTCAGAATCAAATTGAATCAAAGAATATAAGTCGAGTACGATATGTTTAATAATTGTTAGATCACCAAAGAAGTCCGAATAGATCAATCTTTGCGACTGGAATTCTTTCGCAATCAATAATAATTGAATGGCTTGATCTTCATTGCCTTCTTCAACATAAATCTTTGCTAGCCTAGAATAGACTTCGGGAACAGGATCAAACGTATTCGTTGCTCCTTGAAGTAAAGGATATAAACTCTTAATGATTTGTACATACTTTGGATAATCTTTTTGTACATAATAGCCATTCTTATACATATCCGCCAATTTATAGGCTGCCACAATATTTCCTTGATCACTCGCAAGTTTATAGTAGTGAAAGGCCTTCTCATAATCGGGTTGTCCCACGCGTCCATAATAGTAAATGTAGCCTAAACATTCATAGGCATCTACATAGTTTAATTTAGCAGCCATTAAATAATAGTCTTCCGCAAGATCAAACTGTTTTTGTCCATAATACCAGCCACCCAATTCCACCATATATTCTGGGTTGTTTGTTTCTTGAATTAAAAATTCTAGGGCATTTATAAATTGGATATCATCTTCGTATTGGGGATGCACCAAATCATAATAATCATCTAGTATTTGTTGCGCTTTTTCAATTGTTAATGCCATAATACACCTCAAAATAATTATATGAAACTTGTGAATTTAGGCAATACACAATGTATTGTTTTGTGTTTTTTTTATTTAAAGTTTATAATTATTTAAATAATATGAAAAAGGAGGAGTTTCATTGGTACGTATATTAGAAAACGCAAATCGTTATAGTAAAGAAAAAGTTTTTGATTGTTATAAAAGAACATGTCAAAACGATTATTGGGACTATGATTCCATGACAAGAAAAGAAATGTTAGAACGCATGATTGAAACTTATAACCCTGAGTATTTAGTTTCTATTTGTACAACATGGGAATTAAAGGCATTAAGAAGATTATTACGTAACCAAGACTTAGAAGACGATCGTTATCGTTTTGAAAAACATGCATTAAGCTCTAAGTTTTTATATTTTGATAAAGAATTACCCGAAGAATTCAAAAAGAATGTCAAATTAGCTGTTAAAGATATTGATTTAGATCATAAGGCAGAAAAAGATGAACCAAGCTTAGTCATTCTTGGAATTATACGTGCCTTTGGCATCATTGAACCATCTTTGATTCAAGCTGTATGTAGTGCTTGTGCATACGATTATAAAGCCATTATTGAGGGGGAACTCTTTAATTTCTGGGCTTATTTAAAAGAAGATTATGAATTAATTGATCATAGTTTAGCCAATGAATATGTATATTGGGATTATAAAGATCTATTGTATAAAATTCGCAATTGTCGTGTTGAACGCGAAAGATTCGAACCAAAATTCTTAGATCGAGATAGCTACATTTCTATTTTTTATCATGGTTTTGATGCGACGAATCCAGACATTAAAAAATTCTTTACGGCTGTTAAAAAAGAAGTGCCGGACATCACAAAGTTTAAAGATGAATTGTTCAACAATTTGCTTCGTGGTACTGTGAATGAAGAAAAGATCGATTTAATTCCATTCTTTAATGGATTCTCCGATTCTTTGACAAAGCGCTATCGCAAAGCTGTTGTACAAATTTCATTACCAAATTATTATGGACTAAGTATGAAAGGCTACAACCAAGCACATGAGCAGGTATCTTTTAATGAGAAACTTCGTGCTCTAAATGAGAAACAAACGTATGCTTATTTAGATCAAAAAGATACACGCCTATTCTATAAGTTATACTTTAGCGTCTTAGATTATGTGAATACTTTGGAACAAATTATCCCTAATAAGAAAATTGATCCCAATAATTATATTGAACCTGATGAATTGGTCAATCTCATTGAGGCGTTCTGGAAAGAAAAAGATCGTTTTATTGATGATTATGTTCAAAAGAATCCTTTGTATCTAACATATCGTAATCTGAATATTATAAAAGATTTTAAATATGGCATGCGCAAAAACTTTTTATTGGCTGTCTATGAAAAGAACTATACGGTATTAAATGATGAAGGTATCAACTATATGGTCAAGGGTTTAAATGAAAACTTAGATAAATTTATTCCGGCCGAAAAAACACCCATGTTGATTCAAACCGCTATTATGCCATTTAATGGGATGATTATCTATGATGGTTTTATTTCAACGGCCGATATGCAGCTGAGCCAGAAACTTGTTTCAAAGGCATTTGAAGATTATAGTTACGGACAAAAGATTTATTCGTTGTTGCCAAAAAATATGAATTAAAAGCAGAATTATGAGCTCATTAATACAAGAAATCAATCATTATCCAAAAGAATCTGTGTACAGTCAATTTTTCGGATTTGTTTTCTGGATGATGTTTTTATGAAAAAATTACTCGTAAACAAATGGCTGAGCTAATTATTCAGCAATATACACCAGAAAATATTGTAGATGTTTGTACAGTAAAAGAACTTAAATTTTTAAAATGAATCGTTGAAAACAATTATAAAGAAGTGGATGTTCACAGTATGCCATTTGAAAAGATGGCGCTTTATCGAAAATATTTATTATTTGAAAATGAAATTCCAGATGAACTGAAGGAAAGTGTTACAGAGGCTTTAAAACTTGAGGATTTCAATCAAAAAGAAAAACAAGATGAACCTTTACTTTGTTTAATTGGATTTATTCGCATTTGTGGGACTATTGATCCCATGGTTGTTCAAAGGCAAGCACAAAAGTATGGCTTGGATCTTAGAAATTTGCAAACCAATCCATTATTTAATTTCTAGACATACTATACATTTGATTATTTGATGCCAGATGATACTTATGGAGAAGTTATATTGTATTATGATTCAATTCCACATATGGATGTGATCGAAAATACGCGTCAAGATTATGAATGGATGACTCCTGTGTTTTAAAACCAGAAAGCTATCTGTCTATTTTCTATAATGGGTATGATGATACGGATAAGATGTTCATGTATTATTTGATTGTTTTAAAAAGAGTGAAAATGCATTTGATTTTCTAAAAATAGAACGCATTCTTGAATGTATCGAATCATGTCGTATGACTGAATATTTGATTACATTTTTCCAAAATTAGAACAATTCGATCCGAAAAGAAAAGAATGATTCGAAAAAGCTATATAAAATGTCAATGCCATATTTAACAGGCATGACACTGCAGCGATATCCGTCAAAATGAAAAGGTAGAAATCTTAAAACTTGATTTCTACCTTTTGCCTATAGTTTTAATCGTTGTCTACCACAATCTTACCAGATTGAATGACTTTATTAATTTTTCTTACGTTTGAAATGTTCTCTAATGGATTTTCATTTAGACAAACTAAATCAGCCTGTTTACCAACTTCAATCGAACCATAGTCCTTTTCAACTCCAACACATCTTGCGGAATTGATTGTCGCCATTTTTAAGATAGCCATGTTTGAAATATCAAGTCGAGCCAAAAGCTCCATTTCATAAGCTGTGTTAGAATGGTAATTAAATGGCGTTCCTGCATCTGTACCTAAGGCAATCTGAATGCCTTTTTCACAAGCTTTCTTAACACTTTCAACATGGGCATCCTTGACTTTTAACGTCTTGTCTACGGCATACTTAGCTACCCCTTTTTCTACACCCTTATCAATAATGCATTGGGGAGCACAAAGGGTAGGAACCAAGAATGTGTTTTGTTCTTTCATACGTTCAAGACATTCATCATCTAAAAAACAACCATGTTCTATAGAATCAATACCTGCACATAATGCATTTTTAATACCTTGTAAGCCTTGGGCATGTGTAGCTGTTTTTCTTCCTGCTTTATGGGCTTCTTCAATCATGACCTTCATTTCATCTACAGTAAACTGAGCATTACCAGGTTCAACCCCTTTGGTCATAACACCGCCTGTCGCCATTATTTTAATTAAGTCTACGCCACTTCTTAGCTGAGTACGAACGGCTTTTAAACATGCATCTTTTCCATCGGCTTCAATGCCTTCTTGCCAGCCATGACCGCCTGTCATACAAATGACTTTACCTGCACAATACATATGAGGTCCTTCAATCACATGATTTTCAATAGCTTCTTTAATTTGAAGGTCATAGTTTTCTTCCGTACCCACAACACGAATAAAAGTAACGCCTGATTCTAGATATTCTTTGCAGTGTTTTTGGGCATAGAAAGCTTTTTCCATCAAGGTAAATTCTTTATTTGCACCAAAACCAACCGGTTCCATAATGTGAACGTGGCAGTTAAAAAAGCCAGGGGCAACGACGTTGGCATGAATGACTTCTTCATTTGTTTCATGATATTCTTCAATGGAAACAATTTTTCCATCTTCAATTGAAATCAATTGATCTTTCTTTGGTGTATCACTTACACCATCAATCATCATTTTTGCGTGTACAACTAATTTACTCATAATAAAACTCCTTTTTAAGTGATTTTGAACCTTGAAAGAGAAATATGCAAGTGATTTCAGAAAATAATGTAAAAAAAGAGGGAATCCTTGGATTCCCTACAACATAGATTTAAATAAAATGTCGTTATAGTCTGGTAAAGGCCAGTCCTCTTTAGAAACATTGGTTTCAATCACATCCGTTAATTTACGAATCGTTTCCATTAATGGAAGTAATTCATCGGCCGCAAAACGAGCCGCTTGTTTTTCTGTTGTGGTTTCTTTGTTGATCAAAGCTTCTAATGTATCTAAGTGATTGGATACTAATTCTAAAGGCGTATTGATGTTTTTTAAGATTTTAACTTCTAATGGAGCATCAATTCCACTTGATTTCTTTGTTTGAATGATTTGAGCCAATTTAGCTTCATAACTAAAGATAGCTGGTAAGATTTGTTTTCTTAACATATAAGCCATTGTCTTAGCTTCAATTTGAACCACTTGGTAGTAGTTTGTGAGTAGGATACTTTCACGAGCATGCAATTCACTAGCTGAATATACATTGTGTTTTTCAAATAATTGTAGGTTCTTTGGATCTGTATAGTGAGGAAGTGCATCCGCTGTTGTCTTAAGCTCTAATAAGCCACGTTTTTGTGCTTCCTTTTTCCATTCATCGGAATATCCATTTCCAGAGAAAATGATACGCTTATGATTCTTTAATGTCTTTTGAATCAACGCAATCAAGGCTTTTGTCATATCTTCTTGTTTAACATATTCCAATTCATCCGCAAATTGTGTTAATTCTTCGGCTACGATTGTATTTAAAATAGTGTTTGGACAAGAAATGTTTAAGTTGGATCCAAGCATTCTGAATTCGAATTTATTACCAGTAAATGCGAATGGAGAAGTACGGTTACGGTCTGTAGAATCTTTTGCGATTGGAGGAAGGGTAGAAACGCCAAGTTCCAATTTACGATCGATTGTATCTACATATTCATTTCCAGCTTCAATGGCTTCAAGAATGGCAGTTAGTTCTTCACCTAAATAGATGGAGATAATAGCGGGTGGAGCTTCATCTGCACCTAAACGGTGGTCATTTCCAGCACTGGCAACAGAGATTCTTAATAAATCCTGGTATTCGTCTACACCTTTGATGATGGCAGCTAGAACGGTTAAGAAACGAATATTGTCTTTTGGAGAATCACCAGGTTCTAAAATGTTATCTCCTTCTTCTGTACAGAAAGACCAGTTGTTGTGTTTACCACTACCATTGACACCATCAAATGGTTTTTCATGTAGTAAACATACCAATCCATGGTGAGAAGCTACTTTTTGTAGAACTTCCATAGTCAATTGGTTTTGGTCATTCGCAATATTTGTTGATGTAAATACAGGTGCCAATTCAAACTGACATGGAGCTACTTCTTTGTGTTCGGTCTTGGCATAAACACCTAGTTTCCAAAGTTCTTCATCGACTTCTTCCATATAAGCTTTTACTCGTTCAGACAAACTACCAAAGTAGTGATCATCTAATTCTTGACCTTTTACGGGAGCCGCACCAAATAATGTTCTTCCTGTTACTAATAAGTCTAGACGTTCTTTAAACATGTCTTCATCAATCAAGAAATATTCTTGTTCTGGACCTACCGTTGTTTTGATTTTATGAATGTTGTAACCCATAATGTTCAATAAACGAACAGCAGCTTTGTTTAAGGCGTCGTTACTTCTCAATAATGGTGTTTTCTTATCCAAAGCACTACCATCGTAAGAGCAGAATAAGGTTGGAATATATAAAGTCTTTTCTTTGACAAAAGCTAGAGAAGTTGGATCCCATGCGGTATATCCTCTGGCTTCGAAAGTGGCACGCAATCCTCCACTTGGAAAACTTGAGGCATCGGGTTCACCTTTGATTAATTCTTTTCCTCTAAAATCTGAAATAACAGATGTTGGCCCTGTTGGATTGATAAACGCATCATGCTTTTCAGCTGTAATACCTGTCATTGGTTGGAACCAGTGCGTATAGTGAGTTGCACCCTTATCCATAGCCCAGTCTTTCATGGCGTTTGCGACTACATCTGCGATCTCTTTAGGAAGTTCCTTTCCTTTTTCCATTACATCCATCATTTGTTTGTAGACGGCATGAGGCAAGTATCTTTGCATAGCAGATGTACTGAATACGTCACATCCAAAATATTCATCGACAATTTTCATTTTTCTAGTATCCTCCTGTCGCGTATATAATATCATTATTTTCATAAATGTTTTGAGAAATTTTTCTTTTTTTTCAAAAAAACTCCTTTTTTTACGTATATGAGTATATAGAAAATCTCTACTAGAAAAGAGGTGCTCATGCGTAGCGCAAATTTATTAAATGATTTCGCCTTTAAGTATGTGTTTGGTAAAGATTGTAAAGAGGCTAATGATACCTTAAAATCATTATTTACGGTATTTTTAGAAAGATAAGTGATTTATGTTGTTGTTAAGAATTCAGAAATGGTAAAAGACTATAGTAAAATGAAGAATTCAAGGTTGAATTAGA
>ERZ773187.2379-NODE-2379-length-12026-cov-15.094395_pt1 | contig 12026 bp, 8 predicted proteins | sample MGYA00511242_ERZ773187 | MGnify/ENA primary metagenome ERZ773187 (study PRJEB29015, sample SAMEA2737744) | human gut metagenome | biome: human gut; feature: human-associated habitat; material: faeces | place: China | collected 2012 ... | reverse complement strand
AGCAACTGACTCTTAATCAGTGGGTCTAGGGTTCGAATCCCTAAGGGTGTACAAAGGATGGCGTGTCATAAGTTTATGACGCGCCATCTTTTTTTATGGTAAAAGTTATGCCACACTCTCTATCTATTGGATGGTAATCCAGATACTTTCGTCTCGGTCGCGAGCCGCTACCATGGCGTTGATGAGTCGCTGCAGCCAGATGCGAGAGTCCACCACCATGCCCTCGAACTTGTTCTCCCCAACGAGGATGCAGCCTTGCGTGTCGTCAGGATAATTGCCCGCATGGATGCGGATGCCCTCGAAATTCGGCACGCCCAACAGCAATGGCAGCCAACGCTTGAATCTTGGCGAATACGATATGACCACGGGATATGATCCCTCAGGAATGGCCGTATGGCCAGGTACTTTACGTGCCTTCACGCCGCTCTTGCGGCTATAGCGGGCATCCACTTCCTCTGGCTTTAGCTTGATACCCAACAGATTGCGCCATGTAGGCTCCATGGTATCGCAGAGATATGTGTCCTTGGACAGCAGCTGGCTGTCAAAGGTATGAACCAATCTTCTCTTGTCGTCTATCTTCTTACCAGGCAGCGAGTTACGACTTACGCTCGCATCGGTCAGCAGATAGAGTCTGCCTATGGTATAAGTTCCTCTTTTAGCTATACGCTTTAATACTATTTCCATTTTGTCTGAATATTAAGTGTTAAGTTTTTGAAACTGTTAAACGTTGAGACCTCTCAGGTCGAGTCCGTCGGAACGATATAATAGCTTCTTAAAACTGAATAACTGAATACTGAACACCTTTCCGCCTTGATTTCCGTCAGCTCCGTCGGCATTTGCTCCCTTCGGAGGAATCTTCTCGATGTAATGGCGGTTCACCCAGTTTCTCAGCATCATCGCCGTGCCCTTCTTGCCGAACTCGTTCTGCTGACGTACCATCTCAGCCTGCGCATAGGTGAAGGTGTCAGGCAATTGCTGCAGCAGGTTGGCTGGTCCTCGCTTGCTCGATTTCTCGCCTACCTCATTAGCCTTGGCTATGCCTGCACCAAAGAAAATCATCTTGCACCACAGGTCGTAGCTCTCGCTCCATCTGATGAACTCTTCTATTTCGGGTTCCCATTTGCAGCCGTTCGCCACGTACAGCACGCAAGCCTTGAGGAAGGCTATTACGTTGCCACGGAAGGAGAGATTCTCGAACACTCTGTTTTGCGACATACGCGAAAAGTCGGCGTTCTCCTCCTTCAACTTTTCTGCCAGGGCGAAAGCCTCGTCGCAGTCTATTCTGCCCGATGCCTTGCACAGATTCTCTATGTACGGTTTGAGTGCCTCTCTGAAGGCATCGTCGTATTCGCCATATACAGGCATATCGGCACCGATTTCCCGCTCCGGGATGGTACAGAAGTTGATGCGGCTGATAGGTCCGTCGGTAAGCACCTTCGAGAAATATCGCTGCCCCAGCTGGACGGTGGTCGATGCATTCCAGTTGAACCGGATGGTGATGCGCTCGGTGATACTCGATGTGCCCACGCGGGTCTGGCCGTATGAGTTCCCCGGATCAAAGGCAAGGCACATGATCTTGAACTGCTGGTTGCCCTGCCCCTTGAGGGCGTCGAACTGGTCTATCTCGTTGAGCGATGTATAGAGGAAATGCCCCTGAGCCTCAGCCGTACGCATCACGAATGCCGGGTTGGTCATATCGGCGTCTATCTCCTGGATGATGAGGTTTTCCGGGCGCTTGCGCTTATCCTTGTTGGCTCCCTTGCGTGTCACCTCCTCCTTCCATTCCTTCTCCCGGTTCAGGTTCTCACGGTCTCGCTTTCTGATGTCCTCCATAATCATGTTGATAGGCATCTGCACACAGTTCTTGCCTGCGCCCGTACCCGCCAGCAGACAGCACATCAGGGTAGCCTCGTGCTCCACATTGTCAATATATTTAAAGGTGGTCTTGCAGAGGTGTGTAGCAAGTGGCGGGAAGATGGCGTGTGCCACAGCAGGCTTGTAAATGTCCGGGGTCTTCGATAGCAGCAGCTCCACGAGTTTCGGGAGATGTTCGGGCATCGGAGGCGGAGCGATTTTATCATCTTCCGCATTGGAATCCGTGCCGCCTTCGGAACTCATGGTCTTGAACGATACGTCATCCTTTTGTGAGGACTTCTCAGCCTGGGCATTGATGCGGATTACGGCTTGTGACATCGGCTTCGAACTGTCGCCATATTTCGCATAGAAGTCGTGGATGAGCTGCTGGCAGTCACGCTCCTGCGAGAAGGCAGGCATCTTCTGCGCCACCACCGCCTTCAGTTCCTCTTCGGGCATCACTCTCGATGCGCCTGCGCTCATGATTGCCAGGAGCGATGAGTGACGGGAGCCTTGGGAGTTGATATCTACGTCCTTCAGGCCAGCCGCATTGCGGAAGAGGTCGAAGGCTGCGAGGTTCTTGCCGGTTGCCACAGCGACAGCCTCCTGAGGAGTTCCAGCAGGGCTGAGATGAGCAGCATGAGCAGCATTGCTATCACAAGGTTGGGCAGGCTGAATAGCAGAAACAGCCACACCTTTGCCGTCGATGGTGAGCCCACGGTCCAGGTAGGCTTGTCTGCGCTTCTTCAGTTCTTCCTGTGGCAGCACCTCGTACCAATGGGGCGAGCGATAGATTTCCGACTCCTTGTCGGTGATGAAGAGCATGCGCTCAGGCGTGATGCAGCTCTCGTCGTAGGGTACGCCCAGCGCCTCGCAATAGGCTCGCTGCGTCTCCTCGATAGTCATGCCCACGGGCATGCGGATGTCGATGTGCAGCTTCTTGCGGGCAGAGTACTCCAGGTGCAGCAGGGCGCCCTTCCAGATGGTGTCGCTGCAGTTCAGTTCACGTGCCTTCTCTATCGCCTTGTCCACATATTTCTTATCGTCCACGTCGATGGTGGTCTGGAAGAGGAAGCTTTCGGGCACGGCGTTCTTCTGCGAGCGTCTGTTGTCCCGGAACTGGTAGTAGTGAGCGCAGCGGAAAGGCAGCTGCTTCTTCAGTTCATCGTTACCCCCACGGATGGCAGCTACCAGGTCTGCCATCCAGGGATAAGCGATGGTCTTGTCATAGACCGAGAGTGGCTGGGAGCTAACGCTCCCCTTATTGCCATTCTTGTACGGATTATATGCTATAATATGTTCCATTTTTTTTAAATATTGAATGTTGAATTACCCCTTGATGTCTGCCTCCTTGAATCCGGCAATCAGTTCCTTGTGCTCTGCCTTGAGGTAGCGCAGCATGTCCTGCTTGTCCAGGTCTCGGCTGAAGGTATAGTTCACCTGCACCATGCGCTTGGTGGTGCGCACTACGGCGTGGTTGGTCTTGAAGATTTCCTCGAAGATCTTCTCGCCCGTATGCTCGTAAGGCTTGAAGTCGAACTCGTCACCTCCCTTCACGCCAGAGCATACCATTCTGCCCGGTATCACCTTAGGCTGTTCGCAGATAACCTCGGCATCGTTCCATGGTGCCTTGCGGAAGGCGATGGTACCGTTTTCCTCACTGATGATGGCTCCGTCCACCTTCTGGGCGTTGAGGAGCTGCTTCTTTGCTGCTTGTTTCATGATTGTAATCTCTTGTTTATAAGATGAATAATGTCAGTTGATTCTCATATCGTTGATATACAGGCCGTCGGCAGCATATCGGATGTCAATCGGCTTTTCTAGAGGGTCATAACAGATTCTTTTCATCATGACACATTCATGACGCCAACATCTACCTTCGTCCTCCATCACAAGCTGGATATAATCCTTGACCCACTTGTAAAACAACTTACGCTCCGGATCTTTCGAACAGCCTATCGTCATATCTCTCACCACCTGAGAGTCAACGAATATCATATTTCTCCAAGCTATTCTACTTTTTTGCACCACCTTGTCAGCATTGCCAAAGAATTCACCGAAAAACAGACGATGTGTAAAATCCTTCGGCACCTTTTTTGTATGCACTTCCACATACATTTCTACCACTTTTCCCTCCGTGTCGGCTAATACCGGGAACAATGTATCTCTGCCGATATCAGTGATGGCAACCAGGTCCTCGAGGCAAAAGAACAACCCTCCGTCGATGTTCACCACTCTCAATCCGCCATACTGCGGATGATAAAACACATAAGCATTTTCTGCCATATCAATATATCATATTAAAGGGTTGGGCTGCGAGATATTCGCCAGATTTCAGTTTCAGGAACGGTACCGGATTCCTATAAACAAAAAACGCCCGCAACCAGACTTTACTTGTCTGATTACGGGTGCAAAGATAGGGCAAAAACACCTTTGGGAAAAATAGGAAAAATAGGATTAATATTTGTCCCATAAAAAAATCATCTATGGGCAAAGAAATCTACCACTTTATCATCCATTTCTTGATTCTGAATGTCCTCACAATGATTAAAGACATTGTTGAACGATTTGATTGTAGCTTCCCTTCGTATATGGCAATCCTCGGTAAGAAATCTATAAATGGCATTGGCACTAACGATGTGCTGCGATGGCAAGATGCCTTTTTTTCTCCAATATCTGATAAACGCATATATTGCGATATTCAATGGTGAAGACTTGCTTGCACTGGTACACAATGAATCTAGGCTATTTAGGGTGAGAAAATCTATAAATGAAGAGGCTTGCTCGGCGGTCGTCTCTTCATCTTTTAAAGAAGATGCTTCGTCAGTCACAAAAAGGTAATCTCTTTTTCGGCCAATTTTGGAACCATTTTTCAATGGTTTCTTATTCCTTTGCTCCATGTATTCATTATAGCCATCCAGAGTGTCGATATAGGCATCAAGCCTAGGAAGCTCAGCTTCAACCAAATGATTGTCTTTTCTGTTAAAGGTCTCCAAGAAGCGACGTACTACGAGTACATCATGATAATCTCTTTCCTGCATGGCAACATCTACTAGTAAGTGCATGTGTCCGCTCATATCCACAGAAGAGGGCGCCTCAAATTGTAAGTCCTCATGGCAGAACTTTCCTGCATCATCCATTTTATTGAAATACTGCATAGAGGCAAAAAGTTTAAAATCTTCTTCATCCAGGTCTTCCATTTGACGAATTATCTCCATGCTCCGTTCAACATCTCTCCGAAGATTATCTTTCTCAAAATCTCTCGCTTTTGCAATGATTTCTTTGAATTTTTTCCTTAACTCTTCTTCCGTCTCACTAGAGCATAAAGCTGTGAAGAACTCAAAGTTAATTCTATCATTATTCTCCATAATTGTAAAATTAGTTAGCCCCTGTTGGCTGGAGCTAACTCTGCTAAAGGGCATATTTTTAGGTTATCTTATTCTGATTCTTTTACGTCCATGACAGGTTGGACATACTTTACGACCACCACAATACCAACATTCTGAAACGAATTTGCCTTCACCCGTATAATAGGCATCATATATGGATTTTCCATATCCATGACAAATTTTACAGTCGCCAGTAACACCACAATCAGTGCAAGGTTTCCACTCTGATTTATAGGACGACCTGTTCTCCGTTCCATATTTAGAACTGCTATTATTTTGAGTGGAATATGAACTTGTAGAGTTATAAGAGCCACTACTTATACCGTTGACTATCTTTTGATATTTTTCTTTGCTGATTCTGACATATCCCATACCATTTAGAATCATTGTAGAGTAATCAGAAGAAATAAGCATATTATTACTTGTATAGCTTTTTATCACACGACCTGTCATTTGCGGAATTGGGAGTGGCGAATAGAAGGTCTGAACCATTTTTTGTTCAGCAACATATGTGAATGACTGAAAACGTAGTTGCCCTCTAGAATCTTTTCCTTTGTAACCAAACTTATTGAACATATTGAGACAGAAAGCATCTGCCACGTAGTCATTTTCCTTATCCGTATAAAACGACAAATGATACAAAAGACCACCATGCTGATAATAATAGTCCTTTGACTGTGAATATGCATGTAAATTTAGCACACACATCAACATAAATAAAAGTACCTTTTTCATATCTTCTTCCGTTTATTTTATAATATAATTTTCTACTTTCAATATTTCTCCCAAGCTAAATTCAACGTTCCATTGAGCTATATTGCCCTTCACGTTCTCGGCTTTGAGATTGATTCTACGAATAGTTATGAGTACTGTAGCATTGCCATTTACCAGTTTGAGGTAGCGATATTCTCTCAATGCGTATGGGAATTTGCCAGCGTTATAGTCGTTCAGATAGTAGCGCACGCCTTCTTTCACATTCTGCTTGTTGTAGAGCGGAACACCTTGAGCATTCACAGCCAGATAGCGAGGGGCGGAACTCTCCGTGATAGGGCGAATCAAGGATGCTGCTTCTTCCACTACGATGTGATAGAACTCTTCTTGCTTCACTCGCAGATAGAGCGTATTATCCTCGGTAGCGATAGTCAACTCCTTTTGGGCAGAATCAGAGATTTCACTCATTCTGCCTGCGATGTCGATGCTTAACTCCGCTCCATTGAAGGACAGTTTTGGCAACTTACCAACTATCTCCATGGTCTTTACACTCACATTGACGATGGAACATACCAAGTCGAAGATATACCTTGGATTGTCATGCTCTCTCGACCAATTGTTAGGGTCGTTCTTGATACCGCTCTTCTTGTCGGTAGTAATGGCGTAACGCTCCATCAACCATTCGATAGCAGACTTGCCATTCACGATATAGCCGTAAGCCTCAGTAGGGATATGGCGGATGGTGATGTAATCATTATAGATGATGGTATCCTTATGGTCTTTCATCGGGAACTTCATCTTCGGATTCACTGCATAGTGCTCATACACATCCTTGCCATGATAGGTGTCCTCTATCTCCAAATCCTCGTAAGCAGGTACATTCTCGTAGTTGAGATGCAACTGGGCGAGTGCTTTACCTGCCTGATAGAAATCATTGAAGGCATCCACATCCTCGATGATTGGAATACGTGGAAGGCTCTTCTTCAAGTCTGCCTCAAAAGTACTGCGGTACTCTGGCGAGTGCAAGAAGCCGTAGACATAATAGAATATCATTTCCTTGTCGATGCTCTTGATTTTCAAGCGACTGCGTACCTCATTCAATATCCAGTTGCTGATGCCATCATGACGAATGTACTCAGACTGAGGATTTTCATCAAAGAGAGAAAGCTGACGCGTCTTTGACTCTTCGTACCAGTAAAGAGGGAAGCACTGACCATTAAAGTTTAACTGCAAATCAGCGATATGAGATGTAATCAAACAAGAAAAATCCTTATCTCCAACACCCTTTGTGCATATCACCACATTCTTTGTATCAGATGTAGGGAACATGTTAAATACTGGACCGACATCATTTAGAACCTCTTTATCAAAATAGAGGTTTTGTTTAACAAATGGACGATAAAGTCCAATAGTCGCAAAGTCTTTACAGAACTCATGTTTCTTGTTTTTTTGGATATCATTACGATAAGCTCGACTCCAACTAATCTTTGTCGGGTCAGTATCTATAAATTCCTCAACTTTAATATTTGGTGTTTTCTTTTTTGCATCCAAGAAATCATTTCTTTGTTCGTTGAAAAAATCATCAGACTTTCTCATATTTTCCAACATGATAATTTTAGAGTAATTGTATGCCCAAACATCACGAGAAGTACCTATACCTCGTGCATATATAGGTGAGAAGAAAGTTTGTTTATTCTTCTTGTCATCTTTGTCACCTATTTTTATAAAATTCTCAAACGAACCATCACGTTGATTTAGCCAATCCCCCTTCTCGTTCGGGTGAATTACCTGCCATTTCAAGGCCTTACTATCGACGCTTTTGAATTTCCTAACAAGAGACAACTTTTGGTCTTTTGTTAAGTAATCGCCAATATCATGATAATAAATGGTAGCCTTAGTATCTAGCGATTGATTAGGCTTCTTTACCAAGATGGTTATTGAAATCGGAGTACGAGAGCCGTCATCAAAAACACCTCCACCTTCTTTTCTCCTTATCTCGCCAGAGATACGGGCATTACCACGAAGATTCAGTACATAAATCTTCGAAAACTCTTTTCCTAGACACTTTCTAAATCCTTCTTGGGCACTACCATCCAACCAAGAGCCATTACTGATATATCCTATGATACCTCCCTCATTATTCTTTGCCAGTTTGTCTGATGCCCACCTAAAAGCCTTTATATAGGTGTCATATATGCTATTTTTATTTGTAGAGTTGGTCTGGTTAGCATAAGTCTCTGCTATTCTAGCATCCAAATGCTCATACTTTTGATTCTGCGCATTATCATTAGCAGACTTCTGCCCCACCGAATATGGTGGATTTCCAATAATCACCTGTATAGGCAATCTTTTCAACTTATCCACGTTTGCAGAGTTTTCTGGGAACCAAGAATTGTCTATCTTACCCTCCTCATGTTCGGATATTTGGAAGGTATCCGTCAGACAGATACCATCGTAAGAAAGATACTTCTCACGATTCATCAATTCATGGAATACACTCTCGATGTTGACATCCGCTATATAGTATGCCAACAATACGATTTCATTGCAGAAAATCTCCTGTCTGTATTTGCGCTCCAAGTCCTCAGACTTGATGAGTCCACTCTGAAGCAGACGAGTAATAAACGTACCTGTGCCCACGAATGGATCGAGGATATTCACGTTTTCATCCGACAAGGTACAACCAAAGTCTGACTTCAATATGTCGTTAACCGAACGAATGATAAAGTCCACACACTCCACTGGCGTATAGACAATACCCAGCTTCGCCACGGTCTTCGGGAAAGCACCTTTGAAGAACTTTTCGTAGAGCGTCTTGATAATACTCTGCTTACCTTCCAAGTTATCTATGTCACCCACATTCTTGCGTACATCCGCATAGAAGTTGGCAAGAGCCTCAGTGTCTCTGTCCAACTCTTCTTTCTCCAAAAAGTCGAGCATTTTTTGCATAGAGCGGCTTACCGCATTGTTCTCTACAAAACGGTATCTCTCAAACAAAGCATCAAAAACAGGGCGAGTAATCATGTGCTGAGCTATCATTTCGATAGCTTGTTCCTCATCCACGCTAGGATTGATATTCTGCTGCAAACCCTTCAAGAATGCATCAAACTCATTGGCTGCCTTGCCGCTCTTTATCAACTCGTTGATACGATAGATGAATTTCTGCGCAATATCGCCAACCTTCTTCGCCCAGTTTTCCCAATAAAGGCGGTCGCCCACCTTCTCAACCAACTTGGCATAGATACCATCTTGTAAAGGTCCAAACTTTATTTCCAACTGCTTGGCTATCTCTTCCTGAGAGAGCTGTGTGTTAACGTTCTCGCCATCGGTATCGTGACCGCTCACGCCTCCGTCATTGCGCATGGCAAAGGTATGCCCCGGGATGGTACCTATCACCACCTTGGAAGGTTTGTTCTTGTTCAGATTTATCTTGTTGACCGTGGCGTTGAACTCGTCATCATGCGCACGGAGGGCATTCAGAATATCCCATACCACGTTGAAGCGGTGGCTTTCCTTGCCCAAAATATCATCAGGATTAGCTCCTGGAGGAAGGACAACAGGAACGATGATGTAACCAAATTTCTTGCCATGGAAGCTACGCATCACACGACCTACACTCTGAACCACATCCACTTGGCTATCTCTAGCAGAGGCAAATATCACGGCATCCAGCGCAGGTACATCCACACCCTCCGAAAGGCAGCGCACATTGGAGAGAATACGACATTTATTATCATCCCCAGTCTCTTCCTTCAACCATTCTAGTTTGTCGGCACGCAATTGAGCGTTCATAGTACCGTCAATATGCTGAACCTCGACATCTACCACTTGCTGTTTTTCCTCTTCTTGCACATCTTTTTTGTAAAGCTTTGCTATCTTAGGAAATTCCTCGGCAAACTCGGTTGAGCAGATGCCTCCTGTGCTACGCTTTCCACGATTGATGGAAGAGCAGAACACTACAGCACGATGCATCTTTGATGGATCTTCCTGAATAGTAGCCCCATTATCGCCCTTGATACGCTTGGAAAGTCCGTTGACACAGCCAACCAGCTTGGTATAATCATCCGCATTCAGCTCCGTATCCTTCTTGATGCCAGCCTTCAAGTCCTCGGACAACTCATCCTCGGACACAGTCAGCACAAGCACCTTGTAATCGGTCAACAAGCCAAGGCTCACCGCCTTGCCAAATCCGATGCGGTAAAACTCCTTGCCATAAATACTCTCATCGTCCATGCTCCAAAGGATAAAATCCTTCTCCTCGGCATTTTTCTTCACGCTGTCCTTATAGTAGCGAGGCGTGGCAGTCATATAGAGACGTTTGGCTCCCTGTATGAAATCATTGTCATGTATTTTCGTAAAGTGGCTTTCACTTTTATTCTTCGATTTAGCGCCTGTTGTTCGGTGCGCCTCGTCGCACACGATATAATCGAACTTACCAAACTTGCCATCCGTCTCATACAATAGCTTTGCTTGCGCTTTGGACACGACATCTATGCTCTGATAAGTAGAGAACACAACGATAAAATCGCCTTTTTCTTGATAAAATTTCAGCTGCTTGACGATGGTATCAACATTTGTAGATGCAGGGAAAGACATATCCAGTAGATTATTCTCATCATCATCGGCATATTGCGAGGCACTGGCATCAGAACAGATACAAACAGGCTTCAACTTATATTGCGAATCCTCTGTCCAGCTTTTGAGACCTTGGCTCAACAAGGCGATGCTTGGCACCATATACAGCACCAAGCCCTTGCCCTTCGTCTCGTTCTCCACGATTTTGAGAGAGGTATATGTCTTACCAGTACCACACGCCATAATCATCTTGCCTCTGTCATTATTTTCGAAGTATTCGTGAGCCTTGGTCAACGCCTCGATTTGGTGTGAGCGCATCGTCTTGCCTGCAAGCAAAGCCTCCTTACCCTGCTTGCCTTCCACAAGTTCCTTCCAATTTACAGAAGAATTTTGAAGCCAATCGGTGTAAATTGGTACAAATTGAATGGCTTGGTGCTTGATGCTTTCTTGCGCATTCTTACCCCAATGAGAGGTCGTGGATACCCAAAACAACTTATCGAAGCGGTTTGTATGCATTTCATCATCTACAAACTGACGATTGGCATTCGCTATGAACGAATCTACCATCTTCTTACTGATGACTGCATCATCCTGGTAGCACTTACACTGGATAGCCCAGAATTTACCCTCGTCGGTCTTCGCCACGAGGTCTATTCCTAGATCTACTCCACCCATGCTTTCCTTGCCTGGGAATTCTTCCCATAGCCATACTTTGTCCAAGACATTGGCATATTCTGGGACGGTCAAGAACCAACGCTTGATTAATTTTTCAAACTTGGCTCCCTTGTCATGTTCTGTAACAGACTCGTTTCTGAAACGAGCCAATATGTCCTTGAATGTTAAATTATTTGTAGCTGATGTTGTTTGTTCCATATCATGTGATGCACATGATACCCCTCACAATTGGAAAAGTAAATCGCAAAGAGTATCATGTTATTTTTAGGGCACAATAATGCCTGTACATACTCCTTACTTTTTCTTTTCTATGTTCATTGTGAGTATAAACACATTTCCCCCTGGCATATCCTCCAAGGTTATCACCCACTCTATCTCCCCATCCTCTGGGTCGACATCAATAGCATACGCCGTGCCTTCCTGCTGTCCGTCGAAGCGCACGTCGAAGCGCCAGAGACCGTTTTTCAAAATCTGGTCTCTGGTAATCTTGATGGTTGAAATCTTGGAGATATCTATGTCGAGGCGCTTGGCTATCTCCTGATAGCTAAGCACCCATCGGGTCTTACCATTAGAAATGTATTCATAGGCTATGCCATCCTTGGTGAAGCCGATACCCTCAGCATCGGTAATGGCATAATAACTGGGAGCCTCGCTGTCGGCAGATGGGCTGACAACCGGGTCGTCGATATCGGAGCTTACATCATCCTTGCTGCAACTGGCAAGGGCAAGCGTAAAAAATACGGCTACAAGAGCCAACTTCCCCAATATGGGGGAGGCCGTCCGAAAACTTAATTAGGGAAGCAAACAACTGAATTGGGCATT
>ERZ773187.2377-NODE-2377-length-12036-cov-2.916535_pt1 | contig 12036 bp, 10 predicted proteins | sample MGYA00511242_ERZ773187 | MGnify/ENA primary metagenome ERZ773187 (study PRJEB29015, sample SAMEA2737744) | human gut metagenome | biome: human gut; feature: human-associated habitat; material: faeces | place: China | collected 2012 ... | reverse complement strand
ATCCACACCAGGTTGCATGATTATTTCCAAGTCCATGGTACAGATAAATAACTGGATATTTTCCTTCTTTATCATGCGTTAATGGATTCCCATCCCCCGGGTATATCTCCGGCATTGTTACAGATGGTACAACAACCGAAATATCAATTGCACGGTTTAATGTATACGAGATAAAATTACATGTAAATTTTGCCATTATTTTTCCTCCATTTTCCTTAGCCCTTTACGGCACCGATCGTGATTCCTTCCGCAAAATATTTTTCCATGAAAGGATACAATATAAGAATCGGAAGTACTCCTACTACTGCGATTGCCATTCGAATAGATACCTGCGGCAGTTTCATTGCGAGTCCTGAGCTTGATGCAGAAGCATTAGACTGCAGTGCCTGCAAATCCTGAAGCATCTTATTTAACAGAAGCTGTACCGTATACAGTTTTTGCTTGTTTACATAATATAATCCATTTGTCCAGTCATTCCAGAATCCAAGTCCCGTGAAAAGTCCCATTGCCACAAGAATTGGCTTGGAAAGTGGAAGTGCAATCTGAAAAAATACTTTGATTTTTCCTGCCCCGTCAATCTCCGCTGCCTCATAAAGAGCAGTTGGTACGCTTGTCTGCATATAGCTGCGAATGATAATCACATTCATAACATTTAAGAGCATATTCGGAACAATCAATGCCCAAAATGTATTTTTTAATTGAAAAACTGTTGTCCACATAATATATTGTGGAACCAGTCCTCCATTGAACAACATGGTAAATATGACATAAAAGCTGATAATCTTTTTAAATGGAAGCTTCTCCAAACTCAATGCATATGCCAATGTTGTACATAAAAACATATTAATCGTCAGTCCCACTGCAGTTGTTATAATTGTCATTGCATATGCCCGGAAAACAGTTGCTCTGTTCTGCCAGATATAAAGATAAGCATCCAGACTGAAATCCCTTGGAATAATAAAATAACCACGTGAAATCAATGCCTGATCAGAAGAGAAGGACGATGAAAACATAATGATCAGTGGAACGATCATCATGATGGAAACCAGCGCTAATATAATGTTAATGATTATCTGATAATGTATCTGCGATTTTGATTGAATCATTTCCTTCCTCCTAGAATAATGCATTTTCTTTGCTGATCTTATTAACAATCGCATTACTGGCAATTACTAAAATGAATCCTACAACCGACTGAATCACACCAGCTGCTGAAGATCTTCCAATACCGCCACTCGACATTAAAGCACGATATACATAGGTATCTACTGTGTCTGTTACGGAATACAGAGCCCCTGAATTCTGTGGGACCTGATAGAACAGACCGAAATCAGAATAGAAAATCTTTCCTACACTTAACAATGTCATTGTAATAAGAGATGGCTTTAATCCTGGCAATGTAATATTTCTGATACTCTGCCACCGTGAAGCACCATCTAACTCTGCTGCTTCAAACAGACTTTTATCAATTCCTGCAATTCCTGCAATATAAATTAAAGTTCCATATCCGACACCTTTCCATAGATTTACAAAAGTCAGAATAAACGGCCATGGTTTTGTATTGCTATACCACATGATTGGCTCTTTTCCAAGCGGCTCCAGAATACCCTTATTAATCATCCCTGTTTCTCCGGAAAGAAATGCAAATACAATATAACTTACAATGACCATGGAGAGTAAAAACGGCAGAAGAATCGCGCTCTGATAGATTTTCTTTAAAGAGGAACTGGCAACATCTGTAATTAAAATTGCAAGTGCAACTCCAACCACCATGTTTAAGATAATAAAAACAATATTATAGCAGATCGTATTTCGTATAATCACTGCGGCATCGCCCTTTAACAAATACTCAAAATTTTTAAATCCGATCCAATCGCTTCCCCAGATTCCTTTTTTTGCTGAAAACTGCTTAAATGCGACAATAATTCCCCCCATCGGGATGTAGTTATTAATAAAAATATAAATCAAGCTTGGAAGAATCAAAAGATATACTGGAAGATACCGGATAATTTCTTTCTTTTTTACTTTATTTTTCATAGGCCCATCCTTCTAGTAAATGTGGAGAGAGGCTTCCTCTCTCCACATTTTATTTAAAATGATTACTTTTCTGCAAGCCATGCATCCAGCTGCTCCTGTACACATGCAATTACATCATCAATTCCTGCATCTTTTAATGCCTGATTAAATTCTGCAATCCCTTCATCCGGATCTACAGATCCACTTGTAACCATTGCAAGATACTGGGTACGGACTGCATTACACTGATCATATTCTGTCTGAACAGATGATAAATCTGCTGTAAACCCAAAAGCTTTCGATTTTACAGCTGCCTGTGTCTCTTCCTCGTACAGATCCCATACATTGCTAGGTGTTCCCGCCCATACATGAGAATTGAACTGATTTGGAAGTATCCAACCAACATTCTGATGATATCCACATGTATCTGCTGTCACACCTTCCGGATAATTGATGGTTCCATCATCCTGTAACTCCCAGTCAGTACCTTCCTGCCCCCAGTTAAGAAGATCCTCTGCTTCTTCGCTCTGCCATAACCATTTCAGAAGCATAAATGCTTTTTCAGGATCTTCCGAACCAGAACCAACTGCATAGGAAATTGCGTTATAAGAGCCTGTTCCAATCATGTAATCATTCATCTCAAGAATCGTAAGTTCATATCCTGTCTGATCTTCTTTTTCCTGCTTTGTATTAGGTTTTGCATTTACCATATAAGAGAACGTATTTCCACCACTCATTGCAAGCTCACCGGAATCTGTTGTTGTTGCCATATCTTTGGAAATATATCCATCTAAATACCATTCTCTTGCAAGTCTTGTAAGACGGTCAAAACGCTCTGATTCTGTCCAACTTGTTACTGTTGTTGTCTGTCCGTAATCCATAAGTCCTGCATTGAATCCTGCAAGTCCGTCAAAGCTGCAGTCCTGCCCCGCCGGTGTTGCTGTTCCAGAACCACCTAAGCAGACCATATCCGGATGAAGTTCTTTTACCTTTGCATATACTGCTGTCATATCCTCATAATCTTTGATCGTAGAAGGATCAATTCCTGTCTCATCCAGAATATCTTTTCTGCATACAAATGCATTTACCATTACTCTTTCCTTCTGTACTGGAATACCATATGTAAAATCGCCGATCTTGCAGCAATGCTTCATCTCCAAGCTGTTCTTTAAAGTACTGCCCCTCTTCATTCTCAAGATACGGAGTCAGATCTTCAATATAATCAGAAGCAATATAAGTTGCAGCACTTGATGCCCACATCGGCATTAAGTCAATCTGCTCATTTCCTGCTAACATCATCGGAACCTGTGAAATCCATGTACCAAGAGTCATCGGCATTAATTCTACTTCCATATTCAATTCTTTCTTAGTCAGCTCATTAAATGCCTCTGAGATACGATCCTGATCCGGTGCGTCGGCCCCAACAACATACACCAGAACTGCCTTATAGCCTTCTCCATCATAGAAGTATCCGGAATTCTCTTTACCTGAAGCCTCTGCACTTCCCCCTTCTGTCTTCTCTGTTCCTTCCCCCATAGAAGCAGATGATGCATTGTTCTTCTCCCCACTGCATGCTGTAAGAGATGCCACCATTGCCATACAAAGCAGTACCGATAACAGTCTTCTTTTCATTTGTTTCTCCTCCTTTTTGTATTTCCTTCTGGAAATATCTTATGGTTTTATTCTGCCATATCATCCCCCTGATTACTTTCACTTTTAAAAGAAAAACTTTTTGTTTTCATTTTTTTCTCTGATTAAGCAGCCAGGACATGATTCCATGTTCATTATGATAAGTTAAAACCCAGCTTGCATGATTCGCTCCAAAGCGCTGCTCATATGTCATTTGCGGTACAATTCCAATGTCATACTTTGCCAGTTCTTCCGGCGAATAAATTGTAAAATGAGCCTCTTTATTTCCTGCATCTTTCATCTCGAGCACAGCATCAGTAATATATTTATGTCGGTATACCGTGTGATCCACATAGGCAGTAGATACCCATACTGGAGCTTTTAACGTACGAAGAATATCAAACGTCTCCGGTGTCATCGTCGGGCACACCGGTGCACAGGCTGCAAAAAGTCCTCCGCCTACCGACATGGCGCGAATTGTGCCTCCTCCTCCCATGGAAAGTCCCGTCACATAAACACGGTTTTCATCCACTTTGCCTTCCCTAATCATTTTTCTTATAATGTCACACACTTTTGCAAGATATCTGCGACTCCACCCGTTCTCCGGATCTCCTCCTGACGTTTCAAATGTCACTGTCGTAATCTGTGCAGCCAATTTTTTCGGATCAAACGCTTTTTCAATTGCCTGCGGTGCCATCACATAAACATCCGGGTATTCCTGCGCAAAATGAATTGGTCCGTAATCTGCCAGAATCTGTTTTTTATTATCTCTGCTATCTGCTGTTCCTCCATTTCCACCGCCGTGTAAAAACAGGATCAACGGTCTCTTTTCTTCTGTTGCAGGACTATACAGACGATAGAGCACATCATCCTCTTTATATGCCTCAAAAACCGAAAAACCTTCTGTCGTCTCTTCATCAAAATCTGCTTTCTGATATTTTCTCTTAGTTATACATAAGGAGTAATCTCCTCTGTTCGAAAATGGCTCCACCTGTATCTTTAAAATTCCATCTGTAAGTTCAACCTTTTTCACATCCCCCGGTGCAAGCTTCCGCGTTTCTTTCAGATAACGGTTTAATGCTTCCTTACGAAAATCTCCTTCTACAAAAATTTCTTCCAGGCGCGGACACTCTGCTTCCTTCCATTCAAGTTCAAATGCCTCTACACACTGTCCTGGTGCCTCCATTTTACATCTAATTACGCTCATCTTTTCTTCTCCTCCTTTTTAATACAGCCAAGCTCTTCCCGCATCGTCTTCTTCCCCATCCTCTTCTTTAGGAAGCTGATGTGGAATAGCCGGTGCAGGCATAAATGTTTCTGCTTTCTCCAAAAGTTCTTTATCAAAAAAGTTTTCTTTCAATTCTGTTTCTGCATCAAATAACATAACTGGTGCATTTTCTCCTGTCACTTCTCTCCATACAGGGATCTCGCTGTGATTTGGATCTCCTGTTTTTGCAAAATTCACAAAGGCGCTGCACATCTGCCTTTCAAGTTTTTCCATCACACCATCTACATGACAGATTGGCAGCCTTTCCGCATTGTGAAAATAAAACGCAATATCTGAGCAATGCCATGCCGGTGTACCTCCATTGAAATCGAATTCCAGTCCAAACATAATTATAAGTCGGAGCACTTGATACTTTCGCTTTTTCCATTGCATAATTCACTGTTGCTCCGCGGGTTGCCGTATCGAGGCAGCATGCATACACCTCATTTTTGCCTGGATAAGCTTTGCGGTAAAGCTCTAACATCTCTGTCCCGGCTTTTTCTCCATAAAACTGCTTTACAAAGTTTTCTCGCTCTTCCTCTGTCATTGCCTTTTTATCTCTCTGAAGATCCAGTCTTCCAAATTCACTAATAACGGTTCCCACAATAGTTGGTACTGACTTCACATACTCTCCAAAGCCAGCATCATCCATAATCGGATCTCCCAGATACCAGTTGTTTTTCATCGGAATCCAGTTCACACGATATCCTTCTTTTTCAAATTTTCTCTGTGCACGGTTCACTGCCCATATAAACTGTGGAACCGGCACTTTCTCCAGACGTTCCACCTCTATTTCCGGAATCTGAAGCTGTTTTAATATTTCCTGCACAAGCGAGTGCTGATCAATAAATTTTCCCCGGAGCAGTACCTCTGACATGATTCCACTCATAATGATCGCTTTGTGATACAATCCATCTGCCTCTTTGATCTGTCCCATGGAAGTTGTCTTTGACCCTCCCCCAGACTGTCCGAAAATCGTTACATTTTCTGGATCTCCGCCAAAGTTTTCAATATTTTCATGTACCCATTTGAGTGCTGCAACTAAATCTGCTAAACCAGCATTAACAGAATTGTGGTATTTTTCATCATCAAAGGAAGAAAGATCCAAATAACCAAAAGCATTCAGCCTGTGGTTCACTGAAACTAATATCACATCTTCATATCTTGCCAGATTATCCCCTTCATATGCTATCTGCTCAATGGAAGATCCCGCTGTATAGCCGCCTCCATGAAACCATACCATAACCGGTTTTTTTGCTCCTTTCTCAATGGTTGGTGTCCAGATATTCAGATACTGACAATGCTCTGAAGACAACCAGAATCGATGTGGACAGATTACCTCTCCTGACGGTATCGGTTCACTTAAGACCGGGCAAATGAATCCATAGCTTCCGGCATCTTTTATTCCTTCCCATGCATCCACTTCCTCTGGCATATGGAATCTTTTTGCTTTCGCATATCGGATTCCCAGAAAATGGTATACTTTATCATACAGATACCCTCTTAATTTTCCTTTTTTTGTCTCAACAACTGGACCATCCACTCCACAGTAAAAACGTTTCCCCATTTTTTATTTCCCCCTTTTTTCTATACTTCTTTTATTTTCTGTTCTTTTCTGTATTGCAATCCGAGCAGCAACAGTCCTACAACAAGAATTACTACTCCTGCTCCTGCAAACATTGTCTCATAATTAAATGCAGAAACAACAAAGCTTCCTAAAATCGGTGCAACTGCATTTCCAAGATTCTGTCCGATCTGAATCGTACTCGATGCTACACCTGCACGCTCTGCCGGAAGTTTTTTTACAACATAAGCCTGGAGAGACGGTGTCCCGGCTCCCTGACCGAAAGCCTTACAGAGACTTCCAAGCAGCATCACAATGAGTGTAGCTCCAAATCCGATGCACAACATTCCTGCTGCCGCAAAGATAACTGATGGTATCATCAAAAAATATACGCCTTTTTTATCTAACAGCTTTCCTGTCATTGGACGGAGTATCACCATCGCAACCGAATACACAGTAAAAAATACAGAGATTCCTCCAATTGCTCTTTCGCTGGCGATCGAACGGATATAAGTTGTGATCAGTCCATTTGCAGAACTGAATAACATTGCCATCAACATAAAATTCAAATACTTCATTTCAAACAGGCTGGAAATGTTAATTTTTTTACCTGTTTCATTTGAAGCAGACGCTGCCGTTTTTACCTGTTTTGGCTCGCGTAAAAGAAGCAGCAGCGGTATGCAGGAAAATCCAATGCAGCCTGCAACAAAAAAAGCCATTCCGTTTCCAAAGCTGTCCGCAATCCCAAGTCCAACAGCCGGACCTACCGCCTGCGCCAGAATATTGGCAAGAGCTGCATATCCGAGTCCTTCCCCCATACGCGCTCTTGGAATAAAGATTGTGGAAAATGCCATATTCGTAACACTTAATAAAGAAAAGAAAATTCCAGTTCCAACACGACAGAACATCAATACAGCAATATTGGATGCCAGCATATGTGCCATTAAGAATATTCCATATCCAGCGCTACAGATTAAAAGGATCTTTTTTCTGTCAAATCGATCTGAAATATATCCCGCAAAAGGGCAGATTACCAGTGACACAAATGACATCAGACTTGCCGCTGTCGACGCAAGCGTCAATCCTGCTCCGATTTCTTTTGCATATTCAAGAACAAGCGGGAGCGTCATCATTCCAACTACACCACATAAAAAATTAAGAATCATCACTAAAATAAATGATTTTGTCCATATCGTATCTCTTTTCACATTTCTTTTCCTCCATAGCATTTTATTGTCTATGGAAATTGTAGCAAATTTTAGCTCTTCTTTATTTCACATTCCATTGAATAATTTTTAGAAAACCATAATACTTTGTTTTCACGTTATTTTATTTTTTATATCTATTAGATATTTTGTATTTTTATGTTATAATCAAAAAGGTATAATTCGACAGAAAGTCAGGATGTATCGTTTCGATAATCATATGCCCTCTAGTCTTACAAAGGATGGATGCCCTATGATCAATTTGAATGATGTACTCACGCTTTTACTCGTGATATTTGCGGCACTATCTTACATAGATAACCATATGAACAAAAAGAAATAGCATCCCCAACTCCAAATGAGAATGCTATCTCAACTAAAAAATTCACTCTTCCAGCCCGAGGATCTCTGCAATCCTTCCGCACTGCCCATCCTGTTCAAAGAGATTCACGCCGTCCAGATCTGTGCTGCGGTTTGCAAATGCCGGGAATAAAAATCCAGCTTCCGGGATTCCAGCTTCATACTCTCCGACAGTCGGACAAATTGCCACGACAAGAAACCGGTAAACTTCCTCGGATTCCCACTGATTCTCTTTGTCAGATCCCTTTGTCGGGACATCATAGTTTCCACAGAAAACCTCAATTGTGTATGGTTTATCCACGCTATAGCGCTCTCCAATATACTCATAAAGGGAATAAAGCAATGCATCATTTTTCAGCTCACAGTCCCGCAGTGCCATAAGAAGATGCCAGATGCTGCCCGGCTTTCTCTGTCTGCTGTCAATCCGATATCCCTTTAGCTGCTCGTTCGTCTTTGAAAACGGGATGGTCTTCGCAATTGCAAGCTGCTTTTCCTTCTCTGCCGGAGACAGCTTCAGGAAATGCGTGTTGAAGGAACCGTCAATGAATCCCTCCTCATCCATGTATGCCCCTGCGATGCGGTTGAAGCAGTTTCTCGCCGGTGTCATTCTCCTGGTCAGTTCTAACATGTCTTCTCTGTCGATGTGCATAACTCTTCTTTCCTTTATAACAATTTCTTTCTCTCTTCTAACTATTCCGCAGAAACGTATTCGTAATCCGGGATATTTGTTTTATTTCTGCTATAGTACATTGCTGTCTGGCAATTTTTTATATAATCATAAATTATTCTAAAATCATCTTCCACGCAGCAAACAGCCGCTCCATCTGAAACGCCGCATTTGCCGGACTTGTAGACGGCAGTTTGATAATCTCGCGCCCTGTCACCGGATATGTGTATTTCCGATACAGTTCATATGCCTTCGCTCCATTCGCATAAATCTGTTCCACCGGCGCATGGTCTAAGATCACAGACAGGTCTGCCGGAACCACATTCCGGATGGAACTGTCGCTCGAACCGTGAATATCGCACTCTGCTATTACATCCCAGACTGCAATATGATGCCGCAGAAGCATTGCCTTCTTCTGCATAATTGTTTCCGGGACAGGTTCCTCACACAAAGCCGCAATCACTTTCCAAAAGCGGTTCTGTGGATGTCCGTAATAAAAATTCTGCTCCCTGGATTTCACGGATGGAAGCGTTCCAAGGATCAGGATCCGGGATGTCTCATCAAAAACCGGGGCGAACGCATGCTTTACATGGGTAAGCTCCGGCTCCTCCACAGCTTTACGGTTCATCCGGAATAATGAAGCAGCTATCACATAAGCTAAAATCCCGCTTCCACCCGCGAGACAGAACGCTGCCCAGATTAATCTGATGATTGTTGGATCAATTCCAAAATATTCTCCGATTCCCCCACAGACACCTGCGATTGTTTTGTTGGTTTTTGATTTATAAAGACGTTTCTCCATAATCTTCATTTCTCCTTTCCTTCTGACTTTCCTTAGGCAATTGCGAACTTCCACTTTACACAGTGAAAATTATGCGCAATCCCATATACGTTTTCTGGAAATTTCGCAATTCCCCTTAATCTCCCGTCAAAAGTATAACACAGGTTGCTCTTTCTGTGGTCTTCTTTTCCCATATCTTTTAGTTTTTATAAACATTATTTTTCCGGTAAATATCCTGCATAAAATGATCTGCCAGGTCTTCCCACAGGTCAAAATTCGGATTTCCTTTTCCGTCAATAATCTTCCAGCCTGCATAACCATGTGGATGTCCAGAAAAGGTATGAATCTCTACCGTCACCCCTCTTGCTATCAGATCTGCATATACCGCATTCATATTGGCAACTGCCACATGATCTTCCATTCCAATAGCATAAAAAGTTGGCGGATATACTACTCTGGAGTAATCAAAACCTGTTCCAAGATGCCTTGGACCATACACACACAACTGCACATCCGGTCCACCGGCATATGCATCAAGTTCATCCGGCTTATAATTCGGGAAATATTCCTTCACGGTCTGATCTCCTGAACAATACTGAATACACTGTTCTGTTGCAATTCCTCCATTTGAAAAGCCTGCCAATGCAATCTTGCCTGGCTCTATCCGATACTGATCTGCATGTGCTCTTACATAACGTACGGCGCGTGCTGCATCCACACCTGCTTCTTTCCCGCTCCATGGTCCGTGATTTGGACGCGCATTTACAATAAAACCCTGATATCCCTTTTCATTAAAGTCTTTACATATCTGATAACATTCACTGACCGTATTCATGCCGTGTTCGCCACCCGCAATTGTTAAGACTGCTCCTTTGGGATTCACTGTTTCAGGGAGCAGAACCTCTAACAAAAATGGCTCAAAATCCGGATCATGCGCGTATCTGTGATCAAAATTCTCTGTATATTCTGTGCAAGTAGGCATATTTCCCTTATCCCACAATAAAATAGGTGCTTTCACTTCATAAGAAAGTTCTAAGGCATCTCTGAGACAGATATATTTCTTTTCCAGTTCATGCTTTTTTCCTGCGTCCTGGCAACTTCTTACTGCAAATACCAGCCGTACCATCTCAGCAAGTATGTCAGCCGGATAATCTACCGGATTTTCAAAAATTGGAATTGTCTTTGCCTCTTCCCCATAAAAGTCTAACTCTTCTTCCATAACAGGAAGCAGCAATGCCTCTGCAATTATCCTTCCACCCTTCTGATTCGGATGTACTCCATCTCCAAGACTCAGTCCCTCCTTCATCCGGTCAATCTGTTCTTCGTTTCTGACTATTTTATCCAGATCTATCAATCCATCTGCCGATGTCTGTTTCCTGATTCTAGCATTAAAATCTTGTCGGATTTCTTCTGCCTGATTTTTCCAGCATTCCTTTTCACATCCAAAAGGCATTACTGTACTTATGAGTACCTTACTTCCCTTTTCATGGGCTATAGCAATCATGCTCTCGAGTCCATTCCATAATTCCTTTCCGGTCGGTTTCTTTTCTTCGCCAAAAGCAAAACTATGTGTACAGTCATTTACTCCCTCCATACAAAAGAGCAGATCCGGCACAATATCTTCATAAATATCCTGCTCAAACCGCTTCACTCCAGCTTCCCCAAAAAGTTTTCCATTTCCAGGTGCATCTTCTACATATGGAGCATCTGCAATCAGACGGTTTCCCCCGATTCCAACATTTAATACTGTAATTTTTCCAGGCATTCTTCTGTAAAGCATTTTCGTCAGTGGAGCACTATAATAGGACATATGAGTGATAGAATCTCCAAATAATGCTACTGTCTTCACATCCTCATCAGAGTACACATCAACTGCACAAAAACCAGCAATCGCCTGGCATGTATAAATATCTTTTGCCAGAAGCGGATATGCTGTCTGATAAGATACTTCTTCCCCATTTTCTGTATTCCCCCGGGTCAGGAAACTTTTCCAACTATCCGGCGACCATGTCACACATATTGTTTTTACTACATTCCTTTCTTTGAAGTAACTGAACAGTTCAAAATGGTCCATCCAGGTTACTTTCATGTTTATCTCATCACTATAACATTCTTCTCCAGGCTGTAAAACAATTTGTTTATTCCCTTTTCTGGTAACGTAAGCTTTCTCGGAAAGTACTCCTGTCAAATTATTTTTTGTAGCAATCTCCACGCACTCCATGCATAACGCCTGATCATTTTCACGGTTTGAAAATTTGATTCTTACTTTATTGCCAGCAAGATTATTCTCAAGCACTACATGCTGTGTCACATTTTCTAAAACTCCAGCCTCCGTTCCATATGTAATCGGAACATATCCCCATGATCTTTTCCATGTCTCCATCCTGATATCCCCTTTTCTTTTCCTTATGCTGCCGCAATTTTTTTGATCCATTTTCCACTTTTTAACCTAAACACACACCATACTGCCTTTGCAATCTGATCTGCTCTCAGGAATATATATATCCAGAATGCCGGCAGATGAAATACGAATCCTGCCAATAGCCC
>ERZ773187.2369-NODE-2369-length-12074-cov-3.754389_pt1 | contig 12074 bp, 6 predicted proteins | sample MGYA00511242_ERZ773187 | MGnify/ENA primary metagenome ERZ773187 (study PRJEB29015, sample SAMEA2737744) | human gut metagenome | biome: human gut; feature: human-associated habitat; material: faeces | place: China | collected 2012 ... | reverse complement strand
ATGGGTGACCATGCGGCTTTGTAAACCCTACCGGAAGCAACGCCTATATGGGACGGATAGCGCTGCTCGCGTGTCCCGATGGTGGCATGAGCCTGCCAGCAATGGCAGGTCGAGACAGATCGTCGTTTAATACAGAACCCGGCTTACGGTCCATCTCGTTTTCCATGTTTGGTTTTGTCTGAGCTGCTGCGGAGGCCCCGCAGCGGCTCTTTTTGTTTGTTCCCGCAACTTTTACCACTCTGTGACTTTCCGTTTTGGCCGGAGTGTGGTATACTATGTTCACCACGGCGATTCATCTGTCCGCCGTGGTCAAACACAACAGACAGGATGTGAAATCCTCCGATGAAAGATGGTTTTTTGAAAGCAGCCGCTCTCACGCCCGCACTGCGGGTGGCGGACTGCGCCTATAACACAGAGCAGATCCTTCAGGAGCTGCGCACCGCCTCCGCACGCGGCGTAAAGCTGGCTGTATTTCCGGAATTCTGCCTCACCGGCTACACCTGCGGCGACCTGTTTTTGCAGCGCACACTGCAGCAGGGCGCACTGACCGGCCTGCAGACGCTTCTGGACGCCAGCCGGGAGCTGGACGTCGTGGCGCTGGTGGGCCTGCCGCTGCTGGTGCGGGGCAAGCTGTACAACTGCGCCGCCGTGCTCTGCCGCGGCCGGCTGCTGGGCCTTGTCCCCAAGACGTACCTGCCCAATTACGGCGAGTTCTACGAAAAGCGCCAGTTCACCCCCGGCTCCACCGAGGTCGAGACCCTCACGGTCTGCGGCCAGCAGGTGCCCTTTGGCACCTCGCTGCTTTTCCGCTGCCGCGAGATGCCCAGCTTCGTGCTGGGCGTGGAGCTTTGCGAAGACCTGTGGAGCGCGCTCCCGCCTTCCACCTTCCACGCGCTGGCCGGAGCCACCGTCATTGCGAACCTCTCCGCCAGCGACGAGACGGTCGGCAAGGCGGAGTACCGCCGGGCGCTGGTGGCCAACCAGTCCGCCCGCCTGCTCTGCGGCTACCTGTATGCCTCCGCCGGGCACGGTGAGAGCACCCAGGACATGGTGTTCGCAGGCCACGACCTCATTGCGGAAAACGGCACCCTGCTGGCTGAAACGGCTCCCTTTGCAGGCGGTCACGCCGAGACGGAGCTGGACTGCCAGCGGATGGAATCCGAGCGGGCCCGCAACACCAGCTTCGAGCCGTCCACGGACGGCTATCAGACCGTGGACTTCAGCCTGACGCTGACCAACACCGCCCTGACCCGCTTCGTGGACCCGACCCCCTTTGTGCCCGGCGACCCGCAGCGCCGCGCTGAGCGCTGCGAGCTCATCCTGAAGATGCAGGCCGACGGTCTGGTCGCGCTTCGGATCAAATCCGGCATTTATCTCGGCCACTTTCATATGGGCAACTCCCACCCGATCGCGTAACTTATTGATAGTAAGATCAGCAACTGTCTGATTGAAGCCTTCGGCACCTGTACCACCTTTTTCAAATTTAGCCTCGGCATAATTCAACATCACTTCATCAATCTTGAACAAAGGTACATCTGAGGTCCCTTCATTCTCTTTCGAATTATCCCAAACATTATAGTATCTGTACACATAGTTACCGCTACGGGCTACGAGGAAACCTTGTCCGCCATTGTTGGTGAAGAAGTGAGGCATCCCTTTCAATATAGCAGCAGACCAGTTCATCAATGGGAACACTTTATGTTTACCGGCTTCCCCATTTCCACCCCCGAAACCTGTGTAACGGGTAATGCCCATGATATCCATAAACTCACGGTCCTTGGGATCAGAAGTATACTCCCAACTGGTATTATCGGCACTTGGGATCACCTTATAAGGGGGAGCTACAGTCTCCAGCAGACGAAGGTCACGATTGCGGAAGGTAGCATTCATACTATTATCCCCATCCTGCGACCATTCATATTCCGAGCTGTTATGGATCGTTTTACCATCTTTACAAAGATACATGTCGATGATGTGTTGCGGCATTTCCACATTATGGGTGGATGTCCGTTCAACATGCGTCAGTACATAATTAGTCAGTTCTTTTTCTACATATTCCTTATACAGAATGATGCCTTTCATTCCTTTCAGGTCAGATGTCAGCATCTCTCCCCAGTCACTGTTCAGTTCGGGATAAGAATCCATCAGCTTCTTGGAATAAGTGATACAAGCATCAAAGTACTTATCTTCGTCCCCCAAAGCATGATATTTACGCCATGTACCTTCAAAAAGGCAGAAACGGGAAAGAAGAGCACGGACAACGTGCACATTGATCGTATTTTCACCGTCACCTTCTTCTTTTATATGCTCTTCAGCGTATATCAAATCGTTCAATACATGATCGGCAACTTCTTTGCGAGGTGTACGGGGACCATATGCTATTTCCTTATCCGAATCACCCAGTACGCGATCTACCCAAGGCACATCGCCAAAACGAGCTATCAGTTCCGAATAATAATAGGCACGGAAGAAATATCCCACCGAACGCCAATGCTCCTTGTCCGCATCCGTCATCCCTGAGTTATCGATATTTGCCAACATGACATTGACCCGATAGACGAAACTGAATGCCCATCCATTGCCCGATGACGAACTGGATACATTCTGAAAAGCATACGGATTACCGTCACCCTGACGACGCATCAGATAACCTGCATAAATATCGCTTGTATAGGATGTGGCACTGGCATAGGCTCCGTTTGTACCGGGAATACGCAGGATATTAGTATTTGTAAATACTCCGTACAATCCCCAGGCATAGGTCTTGAAAGTATTATAATTACTGAACACTGTCTGCTCCGTCAACGAAGTATCCGGATAGCGTTCCATAAAACTATCGTTGCATGACGTAAATCCGATAGCTGCTGCCGCAAGCATAGTATATATTATTTTTTTCATAACCAATTCTAAATTAAAGAGTAACATTAAAACCAAAAGAAATCGTACGATAGAAAGGATATCCCCATGACAGGCGTTCCGGGTCATAACCCTTCATCAGCTTAGTAAATGTGTGAAGGTTCTCACAACTTACGAACGCTTTCAAACTCGTTAATGTAATAGGTGCCAACCAGCTCTTCGGGAAATTATAACTCAAAGTCACATTCTTAACACGCAGATAAGAGCCATTCATCAGATACTTCGTTTGCGCACGTGTATTGTAACTGGAATTGTTTCCTTGCCCGTAAATACGGAAGTATTCCGCATTCGGATTGGCTGCCGTCCAGTCGCCATTGGCAGAATCTACCGGTTTCCAATAATCCAGCTGGTCTTTAAAGAGTGAACCGAACTGTCCGGAATTAAACGGCCAGCGGCGTGCATCACTGATCCATACATCACGTTTACCTACTCCTTGCAGCAAAACACTCAGATCAAATCCTTTGTAATTGACTCCCAGGTTTATACCATACTGCAAACGCAAAGAGTTATTACCGATTATCTTGCGGTCACCCGGATTGTCAAAGGTTCCGTCTCCCGTATCAATGCGATTCGTACTCGATCCATCATCACGCAAATTCTGGTACTTGATGTCACCGGGACGCGGACTTACTCCATCCACTGTCACCACTCCTTCTTTCAGTTTCCAGGTATTTGTATCTTCAAAGTCATCGGCTGTATAGTAACCATCCGTTACATAACCCCAGATAGAACCGATTTCATATCCTTCATAATAATTATTCGTGCCATCACTTTTCAGGATAATCTTTGATTCATTATGGTATTTGGTAACGACTGTTTTAGAGTCATAAAGATTGAAGCCTACATTATAGCCCCATGCACCGATTCTATCTCTCCACGTCAATGACAATTCCCAGCCTTTCGTACGCAAGTCGGCGGTATTCTGCAAAGGTGCGGAAGCACCTACCACTGACGGCAACTCAGCTCCCGGAGCAAGCATATCTTTCGTATCACGGCGATACCAGTCGAAAGTACTTTGCAGACGTCCGTTCAAGGCAGTTATATCAAAACCAAAGTCCAATGTTTCTACCGTTTCCCAAGTAAAACTATCACTGACCAGTCCCGGAGCATTCAAAGTCAGCGGCTTCGCTCCATTCACCAGCCATGCCACATCCTTCTTTTCCACTTGCGACATGGTCGGAACAAATTTATAAGGATCAATGCCTTGATTACCTATTTGTCCCCAGGTTCCGCGAAGTTTCAGATCGCTTAGCCAGTCACCTGCAACTGGTTTCATAAAGTTCTCGCGGGCAATGTTCCAACCCACAGATACAGAAGGGAAGAAACCGAAACGATTTTTCTTCGGGAATTTAGACGATCCGTCATAACGACCATTGGTCTCAAACAGATATTTGCCTTTATAATCATAATTAACACGATAGAAAGCACCACGAACGGTATACACGCGATGATCATCTGTAATAACCTTATTCTCACCGGTAGCCGTACTATGTGACGGATACTTCTCGTTAATCATATCATAAGAATAAGTATACAATTTCTTCCAGTCACTGGATTCCTGGTTGAAGCCGCCCATTAATGACAAGTTATGTGTGTCATTCCATGAATATCTATAATTAGCATACAGGTTGATGGCATTATAATCAGTACTTTGGTGAGTCGTCTCCAGAGAAGAGGTAGTGGCAGTCTGTATTTTTGCCAGCTCAACCGTTGTATAATCAATGGAAGCCTTATTCACATTCTGATTACTCCATGTCTTGTCAAAAGTATATTCGAATGCCACTTCAAGCCCTTTCAATGGTTTCAATACCGTTTTTGACAGGATACGGGCATTGTCTCTGATTGTATTGTTATCCGTTGCCATTCTCAAAACGTTGGAAGGCGTATTCGTCATCAGGCTGGTGCCGTCAGGCAAAGTCAGGGAGCCTTCGGGATATACAACCGGCAAACGCATATCATACAATCCGGTCTTATCCGAAGTCACAGGCATATTCTTGTCACTCTGAGCATAGCGTATATCTACAGACTGAGTCAGCCACGAAGTGATTTCGGCAGAAATATAGGCACTACCCGACAAACGTTTGTAGCGGTCTTTATCGGTGATCAAAATACCTTGCTCGCTATTATAGCCAAGGGACAGACGATAAGCCAGCTTATCAGTACCACCGCTCAATGACACATTATGCGCTTGCAGAAAACCGTAATCATCAAGCATATTGGCATACAGGTCTTTCTCATTCAGGTAATAATTCAATCCTGTTTCCGGGTCTACATATACCCCGTCTCCGGTAGTCTGGAATTTACCCGGATTCTTACGATATTCGGTCAGGTAGTTCATCCAGGTTTTGATATCTTGCCCAGTGTAGTATTTACCGGCATTGAACTCGCCGTCCAGGTAAGCCTGCATCCACTCCAGCCCGTCAGCCTGTTCCGGACGATTGATAGAACTCTGGAAACCAAAATTATTATTATAATTGACATGAAAACCGTCTCCTTTCTTCGCCTTCTTTGTAGTCACAAGTATTACACCGAAAGCGGCACGCGCACCATAGATAGCGGCCGAGGCAGCATCTTTCAACACAGAAACACTTTCAATATCTTCGGGATTCAACATATCGATATCCCCCGGAACATTATCTATCAACACCAACGGACCACCGCCATTGATAGAAGTCGTACCACGAATATTGAATGATTTGCTCTGTCCCGGACCGGCAGCATCATTATTAGGAGTAATCTGAAGTCCCGGCATCGCACCCTGCAAAGCACTCATGGCATTTACAACAGGACGACTCCCCAGCACATCATCCATCTTTACCTGAGATACCGCACCGGTCAGGTTCGCTTTCTTCTGTACGCCAAAACCAACTACTACCACTTCGTCCAGACTCTGTGTGTCCTCTTTCAGCACTACCGACAGCGTCTTTCCTGGAGTTACTTTCAGGGACTGTCCTTGATAACCAATATAAGAGATTTCAAGAATGGCTTCTTTTGAACCGACATTCAGGATAAAATTACCGTCCATATCAGTGATCGTACCATTGGCGGAGCCTTTTTCTATCACACTGGCACCGATTACCGGTTCACCTGCCGCATCCACCACTCGTCCGCTCACTTTTACCTTTTCCTGATGCGCCTGTTCGACAGATGCCAACTCCGTGGACAGAATGATCTTTTTATCTATTACCTTATATTCTACATTCGTATTTTTAAATACTTCGTCAAGAACTTTAAAGATATCATTACGGTCAGCGGAGATTGTCACCAACCGTTTCAAATTTATATGAGCATTGTTGTAGAAGAAACTAAATTCTGTTTGCTTCTCTATCGCTCTTAATACATCCTCAACTGTCTGATTACGTACATTCATTGTAACCTTTGCAGATTGGGCATAGCTATCTGTCGCATTAGTTAATCCGACAAAGCAAAATAAGAATAAAATAACCAGTCTCATAGTACGTGGGATTTTTTTCGAGGTTAGCCAAAAAGACTTTACCACCCTTAAAACTTGGATGCTAAAATTGTTTTGCATAATTTTGTATTGATTTAAGTTGAAAATGAGTTAACTATGCTTGTCTGCCAAACAAGCATTTTCAATTGATTCATTTTAGTATGGGGAGATCTGCCAAAATCTTCCCATACTTTTTTCTAAGTGGGTTTTGCTTTCATACTACTAAATTGTTAAAGGTTAATCAATAAATCTCTATTATCTCTTTTTTTCTGTCACTTCCATCCTTGTCATCATTGATATGTTTCCAGCGTATTTTGGAGGATACTTTAAAATATTCCAGAATCTTTTCCAAACGTTGATTTGTAAAGGTTCCCGTGAACGAACTATTCTTCAGTTTTTCGTTCTTAATAACGAATTTCACGCTATATCTTCTTTCCAGCATCCATAATGCTTCTTCCAAAGGTGTATTATCAAGAACCACCTCTCCATCTTTCCAAGCCAATTCTGATTTTCCCGAAGTTTTATAAAGGTGGACTTTATCAGTCTCCGAGTCGTACACCAACTTCTCTCTTGGAGACAAGATGATATGTTTCATCACAGCATCTTTTTCGAACATAAAATCTACCTTCCCTTCAATCAAAGTTGTAATAACCTCTGTATTCTGTTCATATGCTTCCACATTGAAACATGTACCCAAGACTTCTATCTGTGATTGATGTGTAGTAGAAAGGATAAATTTCTTTTCCGGATCTTTGGCTACTTCAAAGTATGCCTCACCACTTAACTTCACTTTACGGAAATCACCATTAAAGCGAGAAGGATAAGACAAAGAAGATTCTGAATTCAAATAAGCAATTGTACCATCGGGCAATGTCAACGAAGTTGTCATTCCAGGACTGGTCTTTACTTCCATCATCTCCGCTACCTCTCCGGTATCCCCTTTCCAGTTCTGCCATATAAATAAGGTAAGAAGCGGGATAAACAGAATTGCAGCAGCACGTTGTGCCCACTCCCACCACACTGTCCTTCTCACTTCACGGTCCGACATTTTTCCCTTTACTTTCAGTAAAGCTTTCTCCGTATCAACTTTCTTCATTACCTGAACCGTGTCCACAGCCAAATAAAGAGCAAAAGTCTGAGTAGCAACTCGTTTATTCTCCTCCGACTCGTCCATCCACGCTTCCACTTCCAGACGTTCCCCCTCGCTCAGCCTCCCCTCACAATAACGAGGAAGCAATTCTTCTATTCTATTATTATTTAAATCTTTCATCCCTTATTCCACCTTTTTATTATATGACAAGGCTAAACCAGGACATTCCTAAACGAAAACCTTATTTTTTTCAGAAAATCTTTATTTTATTATAAAAAAGCTATATTTGCAGCAAATAACTATTTAATAAATGGAAGAACTACGCATAAAGAGGAATGATCTTCAATTATCTGAAATACAGCGTGGAGGCCTAAAAGCCTTTGAAACGCTATTCAGGCAATACTATGCAGTGCTATGTGCCTATGGTCATAAATACGTTGACTTCCACGATGCAGAAGAAATAGTGCAAGACTCCCTTCTATGGATATGGGAAAACCGGGAAAACTTAATCATTGAATCATCATTAAGTTCTTATCTCTTTAAAATGGTACATCACAAGGCTTTAAATAAGCTTGCACACATTGATGCCATCAAACGTGCTGATACGCGTTTCTATGAAGAAATGCAAGAGATGATACATGATATGGACTTTTATCAGATTAAAGAGCTAACCAAACGAATTGAAGACGCGGTTGCTGCATTGCCGGAAAGTTACCGGCAAGCATTTGTCATGCATCGTTTCCGGGATATGAGCTACAAAGAAATTGCAGAAACATTGGAAGTGTCTCCAAAGACTGTAGATTATCGTATTCAGCAAGCACTCAAGCAATTACGCATCGATTTAAAAGATTATCTGCCATTGCTGCTTCCTTTACTGTTTCCTTAATATAAGTGACTCCTTCCAATAAATTGGATTCGTACCTATTAAACCTATACCATCCTTCAACTAAATAGAGAAAAACGGTTTCTTTTTAGGTAAAGTTCTTTTTTGCTCTATCAATTAAAGCTATAAAACAGAAAGCAGTAAATCTGTATTTATCTATAGTACAAGCTGATACAGATCATAAATTCTCAACCATTCTCATCATGATGAGAATTTTTTCTCACCACAGTGAGAACTTTTTCTCATCGCAGTGAGAATCTTTTCTCATTGCATTGAGAATTTTTTCTCATTGCGGTGAGAATATTGTCTCATCGTAATAAGCTGATCAAAGTCTTGGAAGTCTGCAATACATAAAACTAACAATCATAAAGGATAAGAAGACAAATACGATGCTATTCCTGCTGATAGGGCAGCGTAAACCAGAAAGTAGAGCCTTTGCCTTCTTCCGATTCAACTCCAATCGTCCCTCCTAATCGGTCGATAATCATCTGACAAATGGAAAGCCCCAAACCGGTTCCCTGAACAAAAGGATTGTATTTCACAAACCGTTCGAATACATGCCTGCATTGCTCTTCTGACATGCCGCAGCCTGTATCCGAAACATAAAAGCAAATTGTATCGGCATCTTTCAGACGATATCCCATTCTGATAGAACCTATCTGAGTAAATTTAATAGCATTGATGACAAAGTTGGAAATCAGTTGTATCAAACGATTCTTATCTGTATAAAGGGTACATTCCGGCAGACGTTCGGTAAAGGTAAGAGTGACAGTTTCTTTTTTCAAGCGAAGCCTCATACTCTGTTCGATTTCTTCCATCGTCTGGTTGACATCTATCAATGACGGGCAGAAGTCAAAAGTGCCGGCTTCAATCTTGGACATGTCCAGAATATCATTGATCAGTTGAAGAAGTAAGTCGGTATTTGTTTCGATGATGTCCGCATATTCGCGCATCTCCTTACGATCTTCTATATCCGGCAACATATTCGAGAAGCCGACAATCGCATTCAACGGAGTGCGGATTTCATGACTCATATTAGCCAGAAAGGCGGATTTCAACTGATTCGCCTGCTCCGCCTTTTCCATTGCCTCACTCAGACGAGTGTATGCCTTGCGAAGAATACGTATATAATAGGCGATCGCTGCTATCAAAATAAGAAGGAAAATGGAACAGGAAAGGATTTCAACACAGTATTGATGAAATATACTTTTAGGTTCGTTGACATAAACAGCTCGTTCAGGATAAAGGTGATAGGGAATATTGTAGGATTCCAGCACCGGATAACAGAGGTAGGCACTCGCCTTCCCTCCTATACTTTCGGAAATGTCCTCCGCCTGTTCTCCATGCAACACACGGTCAATAATTTCAAGTAAGGAATCGCCGAATGATTCTGCAGAAACGTAATAGCCTCCTGCAAAAGTATTATTGGACAGGTCTTCGGAAGAAAGCAGGAACAAGGGAGAGGACGTAAAATTGGTGATAATCTCCTGAATATGATCAAAAAGATAATTATTATCTTCTTTATTATGCGACTCAAACCAGGAATAATAAATAATTCCGGTGTTTGCTTTATAGCTGCGCAAGGTGTCCAGAAGCATTTCTGTTGACAAGTGAGTGGTAGAAAGCAATTCTAAAGGCAGGTTTGGAAAATGCTTTTCAACAGCTTCTTTCACGTCTCCGCGGGTTTCTTCACTGATGTAGCGATCGTCCGAGATAAATGCCAGGCGATCCATATCAGGTATCAGGCTATAGATCAGTTCAACGGTTTCCTTCACATAGTAATGCTGTTTCAGGGTAGTCAGGTTGTAGCCTTTTCTCCACTCTTGGGCGGGGACGCTGTTGGTCTCATTCAACGAGGCATGAGAGAGCAGAATATCCAAGGTAGCAGGCAGGCGGTCACGGGAGTTCGTTATGATCACTGGAACATCTTTCCATAGGTCATCAAATAAAGGACGACAGACAATCCAGCCCGGATCACCAATTATCACAACAGCGGCAGGAGGAAGCGGATATTTCTGACGCAGATGCTCGATGACTGCATTTACCTCCATCGTATCCTGCAAGGCCGGGACAGACAATGATTCCGCTCTGGCAGTTATTCCCTGTTCCTGAAGAACATCGTGCACATACCAATAGAAGTTTCTGGCCCAGGGAAGGTTGAAGTTAATAGAATTCAAAACTAATATTTCTTTATCTGATTTCCCATTATCTGCCAACATAGGGGAAAGGAGTCCTTCGAAAAGAAGAAAGAACGCACCTGTTAAGCATATTCGCAGTAATTGTTTCATTTTGCTGTGTGATTAAAAGTGGAAGCAAAGATAGTATTATTTTTATCTTTTAAAAAGAAAGGCATCCCAAATCTATCGGGATGCCTCTCCATTACATATTTTTATGTATCAGTTCATTATGCCTTTTTTAAAGCTGCGATGCTTTCTTTCAAAGAGCTGATGATACTTTCCGCATCGGCCTGCTTCTTACGTTCCATTTCGAGAACGGCTGCGGGGGCGTTATTGATAAATTTCTCATTACTGAGTTTCTTCAATACACCTTGCAGGAATCCTTCCTTATGTTTCAGTTCAGCTTCCATACGGGCGATTTCGGCTTCTACATCAATCATGTTGCCCAATGGCACAGCGTATTCGGTAGTTCCTACCATGAAGGAAGAAGCACCTTCCGCCTTGCTCTCTACCACTGTAATGGAAGAAAGGTTACACATCTTCTGAATCACCGCATTGAACTCTGCAACCGGATTTTCGCCCAGCACCTGCAAGTCAAGCGGTTCTTTCTGAGCTATGTTCTTTTGCAGACGGATGCTGCGGATATTACTGATAACTCCCTTGACAACTTCAAACTGTGCAACGAATGCGGTGTCTACATAAGTATCCATGCTCAATGCACTTACCATCAGACTTTCTCCTTCTTCCGCATTACGTTCGTACATCTGTTGCCACAATTCTTCTGTGATGAACGGCATAAACGGATGAAGCAGATGCAACAGGTTATCGAGGAAGCAGAGAGTAGCGCTATAAGTGGTACGGTCAATTCCCTGTCCGTAAGCCGGTTTAATCATTTCCAGATACCAGGAAGAGAATTCATCCCAGAATAATTTATAAACAGCCATCAATGCTTCGCTCAGACGGTATTTGCTGAACAAGTCCGCTACTTCGGCTGCTACTTCGTTCTGCTTGGATTCAAACCAGTGGACAGCCAGTTTAGCAGCATCCGAAGCCTGAATATTATCGTCAACCGTCCAGCCCTTGATCAGACGGAAGGCGTTCCATATCTTGCTGCAGAAGTTACGTCCCTGTTCGCAGAGCGCGTCGTCGAAAAGAATATCGTTTCCGGCGGGAGCTGCCAGCATCATTCCCATACGGACACCGTCGGCACCATATTTGTCGATCAGTTCCAACGGGTCGGGTGAGTTGCCGAGTGACTTGGACATCTTACGTCCCAGCTTGTCGCGAACGATCCCTGTAAAGTAAACGTTCTTGAACGGCATCTTTCCTTCATATTCGTAACCCACCATGATCATACGTGCCACCCAGAAGAAGATGATATCCGGTCCGGTCACCAGGTCGCTGGTCGGATAGTAATAGCTGATTTCCTCGTTACCCGGATGATTGATTCCGTCAAACAGGGAGATAGGCCACAACCAGGAAGAGAACCAAGTATCCAGACAGTCTTCGTCCTGACGAAGGTCATCCATCGTCAAAGCAGCGTTTCCTGTTTTCTCT
>ERZ773187.2367-NODE-2367-length-12078-cov-2.282625_pt1 | contig 12078 bp, 11 predicted proteins | sample MGYA00511242_ERZ773187 | MGnify/ENA primary metagenome ERZ773187 (study PRJEB29015, sample SAMEA2737744) | human gut metagenome | biome: human gut; feature: human-associated habitat; material: faeces | place: China | collected 2012 ... | reverse complement strand
ATGACATCTCCAGCGCCGGACATATCCCGGCGGGACAGGACTACCTGGAATCGGCGCTGAGAGAGCTGAAGGAAGAGCTTGGGATCACAGCGAAACCGGAAGAGCTGCGGCTTGTGGGAGTCCACGACGGGCGCTATGAGGGCGAATTTGGCGGACAGATCTTTAAAAACCATGAAAAGAGCCATGTCTTCGTCTATGAGAAACCGGTGGAGATTGAAGACCTGAAACTTCAGAAGGAAGAAGTGGAGTCCGTAAAGTGGATGAAGATCGAAGATGTCCTTGCGGCGGTAAAAGCGCATGATCCGGGATACTGTCTGTTTGAGGATGAGATCGAAATGCTCTGCGGGGTGCTCAAATGAGCGGGGGCATGGAATTATATCTGCACATGCCGTTCTGTGTGAGAAAGTGTGCCTACTGCGATTTCCTGTCATTCCCGTCAGGAGCTGAGACGCAGAGAATGTATGCAAAGCGGCTGATGGAAGACATCGGTGTCATGGGAAAACGATACGGGGAAATCCCGGTCGAGACGATATTTATCGGGGGCGGAACCCCGTCGGTGCCGGATTCTGCGCTGATCGTGGAGATCATGGAACATGTCAGACATGCGTTTCATGTCGCGGATGGCGCGGAGATCTCCATGGAGGCGAATCCCGGGACGGTGGAAGCCGATCGCTTTGTTGATTATCAACGCGCTGGCGTAAACCGTATCTCGATTGGCGTACAGAGCTTTAGCTCCACCAAACTCGAACGTCTGGGACGTATTCACGGGCCGGAAGAAGCCAAACGAGCAGCACACCTGGCGAGCGGTCTGGGGCTACGCAGCTTTAACCTCGACCTGATGCATGGTTTGCCAGATCAGATGCTGGAAGAGGCGCTGGGCGATTTGCAGCAGGCCATCGCGCTCAATCCACCGCATCTTTCCTGGTATCAGTTGACCATCGAACCCAACACGCTGTTCGGTTCCCGACCGCCTGTTTTACCAGACGATGATGCGCTGTGGGATATTTTTGAGCAAGGCCACCAACTTTTAACCGAAGCCGGTTATCAGCAATATGAAACATCCGCTTATGCGAAACCGGGCTTTCAGTGTCAGCATAATTTGAATTATTGGCGATTTGGGGATTATTTGGCGATAGGCTGTGGCGCACATGGAAAACTCACTTTCTCAGATGGAAAAATTTTACGTTTTTCTAAAACAAAGCATCCAAAAGGGTATTTGCGAGGTGAGTACCTTTATGAAGAAAAAAACGTGGAAAAAAATGACCGCGCTTTTGAGTTTTTTATGAATCGCTTCCGCTTACTGGAAGCGGTGCCAAAACAAGAATTTGAGCATTATACGGGGCTTTCGCAAAGTGCGGTCAAAAATCAAATTGATTTTGCCATTCAACAGAATTATATCGTCGAAACACTGGATTCTTGGCAGATCACCGAACACGGGAAATTGTTTTTGAACGAGCTGTTAGCGCTTTTTTTCGATGAATAAAATTTTTTCATCATCACGAATAAATTTTTACACTTGTTTATTTAATAGTGTCGTATTAAAGTAAGGCAAACGTTTACGTTGTTATCCACGATTTAAAAGGGAGAGAAAAATGGACCAATTAGAAATGAAAAAATTAGCGGCACGTGCGGCGTTAAAATATGTTAAGCCCGATACCATTGTTGGCGTGGGAAGTGGTTCAACAGTGAATTGTTTTATTGAAGCCTTAGGTGAATTAAAAGATCAAATTCAAGGCGCGGTAGCAGCATCTAAAGCCTCAGAAGAATTATTACGTAAACAGGGCATTGAAGTATTTAGTGCTAACGATGTATCAAGTTTAGATATTTATGTGGATGGTGCAGATGAAATCAATCCACAAAAAATGATGATCAAAGGTGGCGGTGCGGCACTGACTCGCGAAAAAATTGTGGCGGCTTTAGCGAAAAAATTTATTTGTATTGTGGACGCTAGTAAACAAGTGGATGTGTTAGGTAGCACGTTCCCATTACCAGTAGAAGTCATTCCAATGGCACGTTCACAAGTTGGTCGTAAATTAGTCTCTCTTGGTGGTGCCCCGGAATATCGTGAAGGCGTGGTGACTGATAACGGCAATGTGATTTTAGATGTACATAATTTTGCGATTTTAAATCCAGTGGAAATGGAAAAAGAATTGAATAATGTCGCGGGTGTGGTAACAAATGGTATCTTTGCCTTACGTGGGGCGGATATTGTGATTGTTGGTACACCAGACGGCGCAAAAATTATTGATTAATAAAAATAAGGAAGCAAACATGACAAACAAAGTGTCACTCGACAAATCAAAAATTAAATTTGTGCTATTAGAGGGCGTGCACCAAAGTGCATTAGATACCTTACATGCGGCGGGCTACACCAACATCGACTTTTACAAAAAAGCTTTAGATGGTGATGAGCTAAAAGAAGCGATTAAAGATGCGCATTTTATCGGCTTACGTTCACGTACCCAATTAACTGCAGAAATGATTGAAGCTGCACCGAAGCTTATTGCTATTGGCTGTTTCTGTATCGGTACCAACCAAGTGGATCTTAATGCAGCAAAAATGCGTGGGATTCCAGTATTTAATGCACCGTTCTCTAATACACGTTCTGTGGCTGAATTAGTGTTGGGTGAGATTTTGCTCTTAATGCGCAATATTCCTCAAGCGAATGCCGATGTGCATCGTGGTTTATGGAATAAATCGGCAGTGGGTTCTCATGAAGTACGTGGCAAAAAATTAGGTATCGTGGGTTACGGCCATATTGGTTCGCAATTAAGTATTATTGCGGAGTCTCTAGGGATGGAAGTATATTTCTACGATATTGAAAATAAATTGCCATTGGGTAATGCAAAACAATTACACACACTTGAAGAGTTATTAGGTTCTTGCGATGTGATTTCGCTTCATGTACCAGATTTACCTTCAACCCGTAATTTAATGAGTGTTGAACGTATTGCGCAATTAAAACAAGATTCTATTTTAATCAATGCAGCACGTGGTACGGTAGTGGATATCGATGCTTTAGCTGCAGCACTTGGACAGGGTAAAATCCGTGGTGCAGCGATTGACGTATTCCCTGTTGAGCCTGCATCAATCAATGAAGAGTTTGTTTCTCCACTACGTAAATTTGATAATGTGATCTTAACCCCGCATATCGGTGGTTCGACTGCGGAAGCACAAGAAAACATTGGTTTTGAAGTGGCGGGTAAATTTGTGAAATATTCAGATAACGGCTCAACCCTTTCTTCCGTGAATTTCCCAGAAGTTTCTTTACCAGAACACGTTGGCACAAAACGTTTACTTCATATTCACGAAAACCGTCCAGGTGTATTAAACAAATTGAACCAAATTTTCGTTGAAGCTAATCTTAATATTGCAGCACAATATTTACAAACTGATCCGAAAATTGGTTATGTGGTTGTGGATGTTGAAACAGATGATGCATCACCATTATTAGCGAAACTTCGTGAGATTGAAGGCACAATTAAAGCACGTGTGTTGTATTAATTTGAAAAATTAAGCAAAAACTGACCACACTTTGTGTGGGATGAAAAGCAAAATGGGCAAAGTAAGTTAGTTTACTTTGCCCATTTTTATTAACTATTTGTAGCTTACATTTATTTGATCATCGCCTTAAATAGATTGCGGCGATCAGAATTAAATGTCGGCTGTGCGGTTGGTATGGATAAAACCATACGCAAACAATCTTGTGTGAGTTGAACTGCTTGCTCATTAGTCAGATTTGGATCGAGCGGTGAATGTAAGGAACAACTTAAATATTGCGGTACATTTTCAAGACTACTAACGGCGAAAGTAAGTGCTTTGTAAGGCAGTTGCACAGTGAGTTTATTACCTAATTCACGTGGTTCCCATTGTTGTTGAGGGCCAGGTAGAATCACCACACTCATCATCCATGGGGTTAATACTGTGCCGATCCATTGATCTTCAAATAAAACAAATTTAGGGCAGAAACACTCGATGCCTTTGTGATAAAAAGGGAGATCTTGCATTTCAGGTACAATGTTTTGCATTTCGGCAAGGAAAATCTCCGTTGGGTTTTCTTCAAAGCCAGAAACAGAGTTTAAAAGTGTGGTAGAGTTTTTACTCGTAAATCCTGAAGATTTACTCGCTCCTTCAGAGCCGTTGGCAAAGCCAACGTTCAAAAAGCTTTGCTTTTTGTCAGGTGTTTTTTCGTGTCGATACATGGTTTATTTTTCAATATTAATAAGATTAAAGAATTGTGGAGAAACCTTAAAGAAAATTCCCCTCTTTTGTAAAGAGGGGTTAGGGGAGATTTAACACTTGTCTCGATTAATTAAGTCAAATCTCCCTCAGCCCCTCTTTTCTAAAGAGGGGAGTCTAGATTCAAACCATATTCAGCAATTACTTGATTTAACGTTTCAAAAACCTTTGGCAACACGTTTTTTATCGTTTCCGTTAAACCAATTCCAGACTCTAGCGACTCTGGTTGGATGCCGATGAGACAAAGGTGTTTGGGAAATTCGTCCGTTAATTTCATTGCAGAAAGTACATCACAAATGCCGAGTTGGTGTGGCGAAATTTTACGAGAGAAAAAGGTTGGTACTTGCTCGTCATGTAACACGACAATCTCACCTGGCTGTTTATTAGCAAGCACGGCATCGACAATAATCAAATGCTCGCGATTTGCCATCGCATCCAGTAATTCCATGCCACAAGTACCACCATCGATGACGTCAAAGTGCGGTTGAATTTCAGGGCGTTTTTCAAGCTCCTGCACAACACGCACACCGACACCTTCATCGCTTAACAAAATATTGCCGACGCCAAGAATTAACGGCTTCATTACAACACCTTCACTTCAGTCACTTCACCGCTTTCGGTATTAACGACATGCACGGCACAGGACATACAAGGGTCGAAAGAGTGAATGGTTCTGACCACTTCTAACGGTTTAGTTGGATCTGCCACCGGTGTACCAATAATGGAAAGCTCATAAGGGCCCATTTGGTCTTGTTCGTTACGTGGACCTGCATTCCATGTAGATGGTACAACTGCTTGGTAGTTTTCAATGCGACCGTCTTTGATCACAACCCAGTGAGAAAGCATACCACGTGGTACTTCACCGAAACCAACACCACGGAATTCACCGCTTGCTGGAATATCTGTTTTGATATACGCCGTCATATCACCTTTAGCGATATTATCAATGAGCATTTGCCATTGAGCACTTAAAATGTCGTTGATCGCACAGCAATGCACGGTACGACCGATAATACGTCCAAGGGTAGAATGTAATTGATCGGTGGTTAACGTGTTACCAGTCAATTTTTCATAAATGCCTTTTAATTCATTGAAGTGGTTGACAGTTGGCGTGTCATTCGCAGCCAAACCACACATTAAATAGGCGAGAGGACCCACTTCGACAACTTTACCGTAGAAGGTTGGTGCTTTTACCCAAGAGTATTTACCATCATCTTGCCAGCCGGTATATTTCGGACGAGTTAAGCCTGCCCAAGGTTCTAATGGCTCATCATCTTCGTACCAAGCGTGTTTACCACTCTCTTTAATGCCTTTTACAACGAACTCATCTTTTTGTTGGTCGATTGCACGGAAAGTCGATAAATCGCCGTTTTCGATATAACCACCTTTTAACATGAATTTAGAGTTATCTGCATCAATTGGGTATTCTGGTACAGATAAGTAGTTGCCTGATGTTTTACCTAAGCTTAACCATTCAGGATAGTAAGCCGCAAATACTGCCGCATCTACTTTATACACTTGGTTAATGAAGTCAGTTAAGCGATCGATACAAGCTTTCACGAACATGAGACGTTCTTGGTTTAGTACCGCTTGGGAATCTAAGTTAATTGGGTTTGCTACGCCACCAATCGCCAAGTTTTGAATATGTGGTGTTTTACTACCGAGTAATGCCACTACGCGGTTAGCATCACGTTGACATTCAAGGGCTTGCAAATAGTGTGCGACGGCAATGAGGTTGACTTCTGGTGGAAGTTTCATTGCTGCATGACCAAAATAACCGTTAGCGAAAATACCAAGTTGTCCGCTATCCACTAATGCTTGGATTTTTTTCTGTACGTTGCGGAATTCGTTAGCACTGTTTAATGACCATGTAGATACACCTTTTAGCATATCTGCCGCTTTTTCAGGATCAGCTTTTAGTGCAGCGGTGATATCCACCCAGTCCATCGCAGAGAGTTGATAGAAATGCACGATATGGTCGTGAATGCTGTGTGCAGCAAGAATCATGTTACGAATATATTGTGCATTGACAGGTACTTTAGCGCCGATAGCATCTTCTACAGCACGTACGCTGATAATCGCGTGTACAGTGGTACACACGCCACAGATACGTTGCATAATCATCCATGCATCACGAGGGTCTGCACCTTTTACGATATTTTCCATACCGCGCCACATGGTACCAGATGACCAGGCATTGGTGACGACGCCGTTTTCAATTTCGCAATCAATACGTAAATGCCCCTCAATACGGGTAATTGGGTCAATTGAGATACGTTTTTTTTCTGACATTATTCTGCTCCGCTAACTTTTTGGCTGAATGCCGCTTTTTCGGCAATAATTTTTTCTGAGTCTTCGGTATGTTTTTCTTTAAATACCGGTAATACAGGGAATAAACGAATGATTAAAATATAGGCACATACTTCAATAGATACGAAACCGATTGAAATAAGCAATTCTTCCGCAGATGGGAAATATTGATAGCCGTTGCCCGGATTATACATGATAAGCGAGTAGTTCATACGCCATAATGCTGCACCGAGTAACATGCTTAATGCCGAAATAAATAACCAACGGGAATCTGATTTTTTCTCCCCAAGGAAGAGGGTCAGCAATGGTAATACCATCAACCAAACTTCCATCCAGAACATCCATGCTTCAAATTTAGTTAATTTATCGAAACCCATAACCATTTGCAGTTTGTCGTGATAAATCAACTCACCAAAACGCACCGCTAAGAAACAGAAAATTAATCCTGCGGTAACGCGTGCTAATTGAGTAAATAAATGACGTTCATCTGGTGTTTTTCCTGCAAGACCCGCTTTAACTAAAGACCCCTCAAAAATCACAATAGAGAAGCCCATAATGAAAGCAGTCAGCAAGGAGAGAATTGGTAGTGCTTCATAGCTTTGCCATACCGGATGGACTTTGTGACCAGCTACAATCATCAAGGAACCCATTGAAGATTGGTGCATCATTGGTAACAAGGCACCCAAGGCAATAATGAAAAACATGATTTTATTCAGTTTATTAAACCATTTTTTCAAACCGAGGAAACCAAGCCATACCGGGGCGAATTCTAGGGTCACCACGATGATATACACCGTCATACAAAATGCCGTTTCAAATAGAACGGAATTCGTGTTGAACTGGCCTGGAATGTAGAAATACGGCAAATGCCAATAACGCCCCATATCAATGGTGATAGATAAACCACCAAGGGAATAGCCGAATAAACTTGCAAGCAATGCTGGGCGAACAAGAGCGTGATATTTCCCTTTATTGAAAATATACACGGTCCAAGCGAGCGCCCAACCACCACAGGCAAATCCTGTACCAACAAGTAAGTCAAAGGCAATCCATAAACCCCAAGGATAACCGCCATTAAGTGCGGTCACGGAACCAATACCAAAAACTAAACGTTTTAAAATTAATAAAACGCAAAGCACGGCAAGTGGTGCAAAAAAGAGAATTGCGGCAGAAACAAGGCGACCGCCTACCGGACGTGGATTACTCATGATGCTCATCCTCCGCTTCTTCCATTTCCTTGCGTGCCTGACGCATGGCTTCTTTTTGTGCTGCAATACGCTCAGCGATTTTATCGCCATGCATATTTTTGTAAGTCATAAAGGTTAAACCAGCTAGTGCGACTAATGGCAAGGCTAAACCGCGATACAAGAAGTGTTGTAAATGCGCCGCACGAGAACCTGTCGCGACTTCATCTAAGTCTGGTAAACCAAGGTTAGTAAAAGGCACACCACTTAAGGCGAGTACCTGTGTACCACCACCTTCTTTTTCACCGTAGATATGATATTGATATGCCGGCACGGTTGCACGGTATTTATCTGTGCTATTGACGTGTTGACGTGGGTAATCATATTCAGTACCACGTAATAAGCTTAAACGACGTTTCGCTTCTGCCAATAACTCTTCACGCGTACCAAAAATAATGGCACCAGTCGGACAAACATGACAGCAACCAGGTAATTCACCTTTATCTAAGCGTTCAACGCCTTTTTGGTTACAGAGTTCACATTTGCTGATTTCACCGAATGGATTGTCGTAGTCGTATTTTGGTACATCAAATGGACAACCCACCATACAATAACGGCAACCGGTACAAATATCCGGATCGTATTTTACGATACCGGTTTTGGGATCTTTGGTAAGTGCTTGAACAGGGCAAACGGCAACGCAGTTAGGATCAACGCAATGCATACATTGTTTTTTCACATAAGCATAGCCGTTTTCTGTTTTGTCTTTATTTGTGCCGTCGCCATCACTCCATACTTGAATAATGTTACGAGTAAATGGAGTGAGTTTATCGTTATTTGACCAAGTTTGATCACCTTTCGGATTTACTGGTGTATGGTTTACGTTTTGACATTCAGCCACGCATGCTTGACAACCTACACAAAGGGTAGAGTCGTAAAGCATTCCTAGTGCGCCGGGAATAGGCTCAACCGCTTCTGATGCCTGTACATTTGGCACAGGCAAAGTAGATGCGATTCCGCCAAGCATACCCGCTTTTAGAAATTTTCGTCTATCCATTGTTATTTACCTGTATGTTGTTCTTTTTCTGCGGCTTTAGCTTCAGAACGGGCTTTATGTTGAGCGCTTAATTCGCGTAAGGTTACAACACTCACACCAGCTAAGATTGCAGCTGCACCGCCTAATAAACCAATAGCCGTCATGGTTGCACCTGAACCTTCAGTGTTGTTGACATCTGGTTTTTCAACGCGTGGTGTTGGGTTTTCGACACCTGCTAATTGGAAAATACCTTTGGTAAAGCCGACGCCTTTTTCATTACAACCATAGCAAGGATGTCCGATACCGACCGGCCAGTTATTACCGCCGACATCACAGAATTCTAAAGTAGAGCAGTTGCCGTAAGTTTCAGGTCCTTTACAACCAAGATGATACAAACACCAACCGTTGCGGTGACCGTAATCGCCGTATTCTTTAGCGAAACGACCCGCATCAAAGTGCGGACGACGATAGCAGTTTTCGTGAATTAAGCGATCGTAGGCGAATAATGGACGATTTAATTTGTCCATTGCCGGTAGTTTCTTATAAGTAAGAATATAAGCGACAGTTGCAAGGAAGTTGTGTGGATTTGGTGGACAACCTGGAATATTAATCACTGGGGTACCTTTTGGTAATACTTCAGACAAGCTGCTTGCACCAGTTGGGTTGCCACCGCTAGAAGGTACGCCGCCCCATGCTGCACAAGAACCGATTGCAATAATCGCTGCAGCACCTTTAGCTGCTTCTTGGATGTGCTCTACAATCGGTTTACCTGCTACCATACAATAGACGCCGCCGTCTTTTACCGGAATAGATCCATCTACGACTAAAACATATTTTCCATAATATTGTTTAATTGCATTGTGTTTATTATCTTCAGCTTGTTCCCCGAAGGCTGCAGAAAGGGTTTCGTGGTATTCTAAGGAAATCATTTCCAATACCAAGTTTTCTACTGTTGGGTGGGTCGCACGTAGTAAGGATTCAGTACAACCCGTACATTCTTGCGCACCAATCCATAATACTGGTGGACGTTTAGGTTCGGTTAAAGCAGCGGTCATTTCGGCACCCGCTTTTGAACTTAACCCCATAGTCGCCGCAAGTGCGGTACATAACTTCATAAAATCCCGACGGGAAACTTCTGCTAAAGCAGAAAATAATCCATCACTTCGTTGCATATAATCACTCCAATTGGCACGTTACTTGTATGGTTAATCTAGCTATGATATGCCTTGATGGATGAACTTTATTTGATCAGAATCAAAAACACCCTTATTTTCCTTACAAAATAAGAGGGTAAGTGATTGTTTTTATTTTGATTATTGAGAATGATTGTTATTTATTGTGGCTTTCTTCACTTGAAGCATATGTTATTGCACGTTATATTTTTCAATTAAAAGAAATGCTTTTGTTACCCTAAAAGAGAAATAACCAAGTGTGAAGATATGCTTTATCGTTTATATTCAAACTTTGGATTAAAAATCTTTTTAAACATTGACCAAAATTAATCTTGTTGAAGTGAGAAAAATGGGCAACAAAGATTATTCTATTTTGCCCATTTGGATAGATTAGTTATTAGCTGTTTGTGATTTTTTACGTTCTAAGCGTAATACACCTAAATGTGTCATATAGCAACAGAAAATACAGCCTGCTACAGCGAATAATAAGAGGTAGAAGCCCGCATCCCAGCCGAATTTATCAGCCAAAATACCAAATAATGCAGTACCAGAGAAACTACCTAAGATATAACTTAATAAACCACGTAAGCCAGTTGCAGAACCTGCCGCGAAAGAAGGTACGAGTTCAATAGTTTGAAGTGAAGATAAGAACATTGGCACATAAATTAAGCATCCAATAATACCTGCACCAATGGTTACGGTTAATAAGTCACTACCGCCCCAGTAAATGAACATTGCTGCGCCCACACCGAATAAGGTGATGATAGCAAGTGGCATGCGGCGACCTTTGAAATAAGTATCAGTTAACCAACCGGCTAATAGTGTAGAAGGAATTGCTGCCCATTCAAAGATAGCAAAGGCCGTACCCATTTGAGCTTTAGTGAAACCTTTAGTTTCTAACAAATAAAGTGGTAACCAGGTTAATACACCAAAACGGATCATATAAGTGAATACGTCGATAAAAGAAACAAACCACACATTAATGTCTTTCATAATGTAATCACGGAAGATTTCCCATGTGGTTAAATTTACATTTTCTTCTTTTGTGACAACTAATTCTTCATTCTCACTTTCAAGAATTTTTCCAACGGGTGGTAAGCCTTCATTGTAAGTACGACCCGCACCGAAGATGTAGAAAATAATCGCAACAATAGTAGCAATTGCTACAGGTACAACAAAGTGTGCAGCTTGCCAATGCTCTTGACCTAACCAAGCGATACTAGCGCCCGCAATTGGTGCAACTAAACCACCACCTACGTTGTGAGAGATATTGAAGATAGCGGTTGTTACACCACGAGATTTACGTGGGAACCAGCTTGCAAGTACGATGTAAGCTGGACCCGCTCCCATCCCTTGGAAGATACCATTAAGCACACAAAGGAATAAGAATGCCCAGAATGATGCGCTAAAGCCCATCATCAAGTTTACCGCGGCCGACATCATTAAGCCGAAAATCATAAAGTGTTTCGGATTTGATTTATCTGCGATTGCAGACATGAAACCTTTACTTAAACCATAAACAATTAACATGGTACCAGAAATAAAACCGATATCTTTTTTGGTGAAACCAAACTCGCTAATTAATTCTGGAGACGAAAGGAGGAAGTTATTACGTAAAATGTAGAACGCTGCGTAACCGATAAAAATGCCAAATAATGCATGCCATCTTAAGCGATTATAGCGTTCTCTAATTTCTGCATCAGGAATAGGTGTGCCTGGATTAGATTTTAGGAATGAAATCATTTGATGATCCTTTAATTTTTAATACAACAAAACTCATTTCTATACAAAAAATGAGGTAGGTAATATAAGGAGAAAAATCGAGATGTCAAATAAAAAAAATAACACACACTTTGACCGCACTTTTATTTCGCAAAATAGTCAGTTTTTTGCTATAATTCCACACAATTTTCATTACAAAATAGAGAAAAACTATGTCAGAAACACCGGTTACAGAAAATGCTTATGGTGCATCAAGTATTAAAGTCTTAAAAGGGCTTGATGCGGTTCGGAAACGTCCGGGCATGTATATTGGGGATACCGATGATGGAACAGGCCTACACCATATGGTGTTTGAGGTGGTGGATAATGCGATTGATGAAGCGCTTGCCGGCTATTGTTCCGATATTATCGTCAC
>ERZ773187.2349-NODE-2349-length-12181-cov-2.016823_pt1 | contig 12181 bp, 2 predicted proteins | sample MGYA00511242_ERZ773187 | MGnify/ENA primary metagenome ERZ773187 (study PRJEB29015, sample SAMEA2737744) | human gut metagenome | biome: human gut; feature: human-associated habitat; material: faeces | place: China | collected 2012 ... | reverse complement strand
GGTGTAGAGAGAGTGGCCGTATGTGATAATGGCTGGAGTAAAGGGACTTATGAGAAAAAGGGTAAAAAGGGTACGGAAAAGATCAGTGGCTATGTGCCCACAAAACATATCAAGGATAGTGATCAGGTTGCTCAGGCAAGGGGAACTTTTACAGCACTGAAGGACAGTGATATTCTGGATTATCCGGGAAAGAAGGATGGACAGATAGTAGGTGAGGTCATTCAGGAGGATGAAGTGAAGCGCCTGGCTACAGTGAACGGCATCTGGAGTCAGATTTACTATAAAAAAGAGAATGGAAAAAGAGGCATTGGATATATTCCAACCAGTGTTCTGGAGAATACAGCAGCAGAGGAGAATACGGAAGAGTCAAAGGTCGCTAAAGTAGACGGCGAAGAAGCTGGAACGATTCATAAGAGTGAGGGCAAAGGCGTTTTTGCAGAGGCTGTGGATGGTGTAACTGCTTCAAAGGGAGAGCCTGTGGATGGAGTGAAGGTGGGAACTCCGGTAGCTGTGTCTTCAGATGCGTCACTGGTTCCGCTGGGAACCTTTAAGATTACTCATTATTGTCCCTGCAGTATTTGTTGTGGCCCTTGGGCAAATGGCATTACTTCTACAGGGGTGACTGCTACGACAAACCGTACGATTGCGGTGGACCCTACACAGATTCCATATGGATCTAAGGTTGTGATCAATGGACAGGTTTATGTTGCAGAGGACTGTGGTGGTGCGATTAAACATAATTGTATAGATATTTATGTTGCTACCCATCAGGAAGGGGAGGACAAAGGGGTATATTATACAGATGTTTATTTGTTAAAGTAGAAAATAAGAAAGAATTTAACCGAATCAAGTAGCAAAGCGGATTGCGAATATCCGTTTGACCTGAAAATAAAAATCCGGAAGAATCTGGAAATGATCTGTTATAGCTGTGATCATTTCAGAAGTTCTTTCGGATTTTTTGAAATTATCTTTTATGCGTTTTTTAATGCCTGTTCGATGTCAGCAATGATGTCTTCAACATTTTCAATACCAACGGAGAGACGGATCATTCCCGGTGATACGCCGGCTTCTGCAAGCTGTTCATCATTCATCTGTCTGTGAGTGGAAGTAGCAGGATTCAGACAGCATGTTCTGGCATCAGCCACATGTGTCTCAATAGCTGCCAGTTTCAGATGCTTCATAAATGTCTCTGCTGCTTTACGGCCGCCCTTTAACTCAAAGGAAACAACACCACAGCCGCCAACGCCGAGGAAGCGCGCCGGTGTATTCGCGAGCGCAAGTACTCCCTCATCTTGCTCGACATCTGGATGCCCGATACGGACGGCATCACGCTGTTGCGCGAATGGCGCGCGCACAATCTGCTCACGTGTCCCGTGATCATGATGTCCGGCCACGGTACGATCGATTCGGCCATGCAGGCCGTGCGCTACGGGGCGATGGACTTCCTTGAAAAACCCATTTCCCTGAAGAATCTGCTCAACACGGTCGATCGCGTGTTGGAGCAGTGGCAGCGGCTTGAATATCAAAAGTCGCTCACCCGCGCGAACCGCGACGGCGACGACGACGGACTCCCGCCCTCGGGTGCGATTCTGCCCGTCTTTCAGTTGCCCGAATACAACCTGAAGCTCGACTTCAATCTTCCTTTCCGGGACGTGATCCACGCCGTCGAACGCGCGTACTTCGAAACGACGCTTCAGTATCAGAATCTCTCGATGGCACGTCTTGCACGCCATTCGGGCATCGAGCGCACACACCTCTACCGCAAGATGAAGGCGGCCGGCGTCGAACTCGACGATTTCCGCATCCCCGGACGTCTTCCCTCGCCGCTGCCCGCCATCCGCGCGCCCTTCAAACCGAAGCGTCCCTGATCGCCCTTCGTCTGACTTATGAAAATTCTCATCGTCGGAGCGGGCCGGATCGGCATTTCCGTTGCCGAAAGCCTCGTATCCGAAGCCAACGACATCACCATCGTCGACCGCAATCCCGAACACATCGCATATCTGCAATCCCGGTTCGACCTGCGAGGCATCGTCGGCGAGGCCTCGAGTCCTCAGGTCCTCCGGGACGCGGGGGCCGACGACACGGACATGCTGATCGCCGTGACGTCGAACGACGAAACCAATCTTGTCGTCAGTCTGCTCGCGGCCCGTCTTTTCAATATTCCGACTCGCATTGCACGTGTCCGAAACAGCGAACTGCGCAACTTCCCCCGCATTCTCGGCGAAGAGGGTTTCGAAGCTACGGCCGTGATTTGGCCCGAGCAGGCCGTGACAAGTTATCTCGTGAAGCTGATCGACTTTCCGGAAGCCAACCAGGTATTGGAATTCGGCGAAGGCCTCGCCGCCCTCATCGCCGTACGCGCCAAAGCCGGAAGTCCGCTCGTCGGCCGACGGGTCGCGGACCTCGAGACGCACCTGCCGCACGTGGAAGCCCGCATCATCTCGATATTCCGTCGCAACCGCCGTCTCGACGTCGACAAAAACACTGTCATCGAGGCGGGCGACGAAGTTATCTGTCTGTGCGACGCGCGCAACGCCCGACTCGTGCTTTCGGAAATCCGCCGCCACGAGCCGCCGGTACGCAACATTCTCCTTGCAGGCAACGCCTCGATGTGCCTGGCCCTTGCCCGGCGTCTGACCTCAAGCGAAGACGCCGATCGTCGCACGGAGCTCAGCATCCGCATCCTCGAGAAAGACCGCTCGAAGGTGGAACTGCTCGCCGGGCAACTGCGCTCCTCGGTCATCGTTATCGAGGGCGACTACACCGACGAGAACGGCACTTTGCTCGGGCCCGACGACGCGCCCGGGCCCATTCTGGCTACGCGCGTGTACTGCCCGCTCAACGCCAAGTTCAGCTCTGAGTCGATTCGCGTGAGCGCCTACGAGATGAAAGATGATGGCAGCATCTCCTACGATGCGGGCGTCGAGCTTGTGGCCGGCCTTGAGGGTCAGCTGGATGCTGACGGAAACCCGATCAATTTCGCCGACTACGACGTGGACGCCGACGGCTATCTCATCGATAAGGTGACTAAGGAGCGCGTGCTCGGCCAGAAGCCCATCACCAAGTCGGTGACTTTGAAATCGGCCGAGGCCATCAACGACGCGGTGCCGGTGTGGACCTACCGTGTGGCCTCCTTTGACGACCAGCTGAACATGAAGGGCACCCTGCCGGTGTCTTCCACCACCCCGCAGTTGAACGATCCGAGCCTCTACCACGCCGTGCGCAACACCGACGGTGGCATTCGCGTGGAGGACAAGATCGGCAACGTGGTGGCCGTGAAGGACGAAGACGGCAACGTCATCAAGGAAGTAAGCTACAACCGCAAGTTCATCAACTGGCGTTTCACTGGTGAGACCCGTCAGGGTGCGAACGGATCCTACACTGCCCGCGGTCGTCTCGGCATGGGCCAGGGCGTTGTTATCGAGATGCTGATGCCCATCCGCCCCGACGCGGACGCCTCCATTCCGCAGGAGCTCCTCACCACCACGGGTTTTGGGTATAAGGAAGGCAACTTCAACGGGTACGTTCCCTCTACCCAAGACACGACCGATCGTGTCTCGCTCATCCGCGACGATCGTGACGTGAATTTGGATGGCCAAACTGACCAGAAGCAGATCGCTCATCAGCTGACCGCCGTGGGCTTCGAGAGCAACGAGAACATTGCTCAGAAGCACACCTCCAGCACCATTCTGGACTCACTGAAGACCAAAGATGGTGACGGCCCGGCGGCCGTGCCCGAGGGCACCGGCTACACCTACACCATGAGCGCGGTGAACACCGGCTCCAGCGAGGAGTCGGCCACGGGTAACATTTGGACCCATTTCCTGAATGTGCTGCCCTACGAGAACGACACGATGAACATTCGCAAGCAGAACCGCAACAGCACTTGGTCGGGCTGGGTGACCGACCTCGATTCCATCCAGCTCATGCGCTTCGATCCGAAGGATCTGGCCAACCCCGAGGGACGCCTCATTCCCCTGGACGATGTGAGCGCCAGCGCCTGGGTGGGCCCGTTCGCCATCAGCCGCGACGGCAGTAGCATCACGCGCCTGTCCCAGGGTCCGCTTACCTACAAGGTGGACGACGACGGAGTGGTGACGCTTGAGACTGGCCTGAACGACGAGGATCATCCCACCGTGGTGGGCATCACTCATCCTACCCATCCGCTTGGGCAGAACACCGCCAATCAGCTCATTCAGACATGGATGAACCAAAAGAGCGCCAGCGACGAGGAGATGGAGACCATCGGCATGGTCAACATCAACGACCTGCGCGCCTACATCGAGAACAACCCCGAGCAGGAAGCGGAGCTTTTGAAGGGCATTCAGTTCGTCTGGGCCAAACTGCTTGACACGAAGCTGTACCTGTCGGCGCTCGGCTGGATACGCATGGCGGTGGACATGCGCGCGCCGCTGAATTTGCCCAAGTACAACGGCAACATTACCGGCAAGCCCGAGTTCGACATGAACCTGGACGAGGATGCCGACAACGCGGACGCGGCTGCGCGCCTGGCCGAGGTGACCCAGTGGAACTCGTTTGCCCAGCGCATCACCCGCGACGGCATCCGCGATACGAACCGCTCCTTCATCGAGACCCACCTGGCAGGCACCTTCATCGACGCGCCCGACAAGAAGGGCTACATCGGCGACTACGTGTGGATCGATCCGGACTGGAACACCGACCAGGACGACACCAAGGGCAAGCTCGTGGGCATCGACGGCTACGGGCGCGTAGTGACGCTGGATCGCAAGGGCAACCCGGTCTACGGCGACGACGTGCCGCTGGACGCCTTTGGCGAGCCGGTGGATCCCTTGGCCCGCGTGCAGCGCAAGACGACCTATCACAAGGCTGCCAACGGCCGTTATTTGCCGGCAACTGAGAAGGGCTTCACGGTGGTCGACCAGGAATCCGAGCCCTCGCGTGACGAGTTCAACTCTATGAAGCTGTACTACAGCTACCGCGACGACGCCAACGCGGCCTGCTCGGTTTCCGACGTCTACACCGATGTCGACTTCGATGGCGAGCCGGAGGACCCGGGCGTGAACGGCGTGCTTGTGGAGCTCCTGAATGAGTATGGCAACCCGGTCAACCGCGATGGCGTGGTGTCGGTGCGGGTGTGCGACGACAAGACGAACAACGAGGAGCGCTGGGTGGAAGGCGACCCGGTGACGGGTCTTCCCGTGCTGAACGAAACGGAGAGCTACACTGCCGCCGTGGCCGGCACTCCCTATACCTTCACCACCGAAAGCGACTATTACGATAACGACGGTTACTACATCTTCTCCTGTTTGGAGCCGGGCAACTACCGCCTGCGCTTCACCTTCCCCGACGCGTACAAGACCTACGCGCTGACTACCAAGCGCATCGGCCCGGATGCCGACGGCGATGGCGAGCCCGATGTGAAGATGACGGTGGACCGCAGCAACGGCAAGCTGGTGGCAACCTCCGAAGCCTTTGCGGTGGAGCCGGTGGCCTACGACCCCGAGAAGTTCAAGAAGGGCGAGTGGGACGCCGTGCACGCCGCCTACGATGCCGCGGCCACGAGCTTCGACGTGGGCATCGCGCGCCCGGTGACCTACACCGGCGTGGTGTTCCGCGATGACATGGAGGAGAACCCCGGCAACCCGGAGGTTCCCTACGTGGAGGAGGATCCCGCCGACATCAACGGCGTGCTTGACACGTCGGGGGTCGATCTGGATCTGGCCGACCCGGCGGACGCCATGAACTCGGGCAAGCCCAACAAGGAGCTGCGCCTGGCCAACATGAAGGTGACCCTGTTCGAGTACGAGCAGGTGATCAATCCCGACACCGGCAAGGTGGAGGATCGTTACGGCTGGGGCCTGGACCCGGAGGACGGCACGCTGAAGAACGGCGTGGTGCCGGCGACCGACGCCGATGGCAACTCCACCACGACGGTGACGGGCGCCAACGGCTACTTCGAATGGACGCTCGTGCCCGGCAAGCGCTACGTCATCGTGGCTGAGGACACCCGTCAGCGCCTGCTGAAGCCCAGCGTGTACACTTGGGACGACAGCGCCATCACCTATCCCACCATTACCTGGAGCGCCGCCGCCCGCCGTTGGCAGACGGGCGTGTGGGATAACGACCTGCGTCTGGAGAGCGGCATCGCGCGCACCAAACCCTTCACCTCGAAGGTGCCGGTGGACGAGAACGGCGTCATGCTCCTGGAGGTGCCGGGCAACGCCGACGAGGGCTACCAGGTGCAGCACAAGTTTGCCCTGGGCTGGGTTGACGGCACCAAGGGCTATTTGGGCAACTACATCTGGAACGACGCGAACTACGACGGCCTCCAGGGTATGAGCGAAGAGGGCATCGGCGGCATGAAGGTGTGCCTGGAGCAGTACTGGTGGAAGCCGCGCAACTACAACGAGCTGCGCGCCAACCCGAATGCTAAGCCGAGCGATTACGGCTCCTGGGAGCAGGTGCCCGCGGCCAAGCAGCCCAAGACCACGGTGGAGACCACCACGCCCTCGGGCCAGTACGTGTTCAAGGGCGTGTCCACCTACGTCGCCGACCCCGAGGACGACACGCCCGGTAAGACCGAGGACGAGAAGCTGAAGTTCTTGGCAGGCTACCGCCTGCGCATCGATCGCGCGACGCTGGCTACCCATGCTCGCGACTGGGGCGTCACGCTCCACAGCCCCTTCAGGTCGTCGCTCACTGGGGCTGAAACGCGGTTCGACGAGGAACTGGACTCCGATGCCAGCACCGCCGTGGCGAACAGCTTCTTCCCCGGCAACTTCGACATGAACAGCGGCGACGAGTACGTTCGCTACGACTCCACCAACGCCGTGTGGGCCACCTTCGACCCGACCAACCTGAAGGTGCAGGTGGCGGCCGGCAAGGCCAACGGCACCGAGGGCGTGGCCTACGATCGTGCCGGCAACGCCTGGTGGTTCGTGGACCGCGACGGCAACCGCATCGCCCAGACTACCCGCCTGGGCTCGCTGCTCAATCTGCGGCTGTCCGCCGATGGCACCCGGTGGGAGTGGGTCGACGAGAACGGGACCGCCCACAGCAAGGCCGCCCATGCGGGCAGCTACTACCTGAACGAGGACGGCCTCACGGTGGATGCCGACGTGTCGCTGAACTCTATGATCGTGGTGGCGAAGGAGATACCCTTTGGCACGTTGCCCGACGGTGTGTCGGCGGAGACGGTGCGCACCGTGCTTACGACTGGTCCCGATGGCCGTCCGGATGGCATGAGCTACGATTTGGCCGACGCCAACCCCATCGAGCATTGGGACGCGGGCCTGGTGGAGGTGCCGCGCTCCAGCGTGGCCGGCCGCATTTGGAACGACGCCGACTACGACGGCGTGCAGGCTAAGACCGGCGACGGCAGCTACAGTCTGGCCGAGGAGCGTCCCGAGACGGCCGATCCTGAAAGCGACGCCTACGATCCGGATGCCGCCGACAAGCTGGCCGAGGCCGACGGCAGCTACTCGTCGTGCGAGCCCGGCCTCGAGGGGCAGACGGTGCTTTTGAGCCAGTGGTACTGGGTGCCCGAGGAGGGCGGTCTGGGCGGCCGTTGGGAGCAGAACACCGCTTTCGGGCAGGATCTACGCACTGCGGCGGTTCCCGGCGCCTCTGTCGTCGAGGGTGCGGACGGCGCCTCCCATGTGGCTGCGGCTGTGGGCGGGGGCTTCCTTGCCCAAAAGACGGGCGCCGATGGCCTCTACGAGTTCAACGAGCTGCCCACGGCCTACACAGCTCCCGACGGGGCCCACTACCTGGCCGCGTACCGCGTGGCCCTGAAGGAGACCCTCGTTGACGACAACGGCACGCCCGACGATACCGCCGACGACATCCATTGGCTGCTGACGCGCTACCATGCCGAGGATGACGTGCTGGCCGATGCCGATATCGAGAACGCCGAGGGCAACCGCACTCCGGCTGGTATCGCCATCCAAGGTCGTGAGCTGTTCCGCGGCTCCGACGGCAGCGAGCAGCGCCTCGTGCGCGCCCATGAGGGCCAGATCATTCTGGCCGATACCATCAACGAGGTGCATACCACCTACAACACCGTGACGAAGCGCGAGCTGCGGAAGGACTCTCAGGTTATTTTGGCTGCCGAGGAGGTGGCCGAGGGCTTGGGCGCCCTTCCCGGCTTCGAGCGCGGCGTTCAGTACGACTGGCTGCGGGCTCGCGAGGGCAATCTGGGCGAGGTGGACGAGGACGGCGTGCGCGAAGGTCGCATCGTCAACGGCGGTGACGCCGGCATGCTAGAACCGCCGGTGCAGTCCATCGTGGGCGTGGTGTGGACCGACACCAACAACGACGGCATCCAGAACGAGGCACCTGTAACCGATGACGATGGCAACCCGGTGCTCGACGCCGCGGGCGAGCCGGTCATGGAAATGGAAAAAGGGAAGAACGGCATCCGCGTGACGCTGGAGCGCTACATTCCCAACATTACGTACGCCGAGGACGGCTCCGGCGAGATCGTCTCTATCGACGGCTGGAAGAAGGATCCGGCCTGGGCCGACGAGACCCATACCTGGGAGGACTACGAAGCTGACAACACGGGCGGCATGTCGCTCATCGAGGGCCGCAGCCAGCTGACGGCCAACGGTGTGGACTCCGAGGGAGAGGTAACCGACGGCGTCTACCGCTTCGACGACCTGCTCACCCAGACGCGCGACGAGTACGACAACATCATCGTGTACGCCTACCGCGTCCGCGCTACCGACCCCGCTTTCAAGCGCAACGCCTACATGATCGCCAAGTACCTGCGTGGCGACGACTTCACGCTGGACTCCAACTTCCGGCTGAAGGACGCGCTGCTGATGAAGAACGCGGAGACCAACGAGGAGGGTATCGACGAGTACGACGTGCTCCTCAACACCTACCAGCCGGGCGTGTCGAACATGGAGAACGTGGTGACCGCCGCGCCCTCCAACAACGACAACCAGGATGTGGGGCTTGGCATGAAGGGCCAGGTGGACGGTGCTACCGTGGCTCGGGCGCGCTCCCTCGCCGCCCTGCCGCTGCGCGCGGCTGCCTTGGGCGAGCCGGCGCTGGAGAGCCAGTTCGACCCGGCCGACGGCTCGGATCGCGCCTACAATGATGCTGGCGTGCTGGATGTTCCCATGCAGACGATATCGGGTACGCTGTGGCACGATGCGAACTACAACGGTCTGCTGGATGCGGGCGAGGAGCCGCTTTCAGGCATCGAGGTGTACCTGAAGGTGTGGATCTGGAACGATGTCGCCAACAAATGGGTGCGCTATATTCCCAATGAGGGCCCGGCAGACCCAGACGGCATCGTGAACGACAAGCCCGTCAACACGACGGCGACGACCGATGCGAACGGTTATTACGAGTTTGCCAATCTGCCGGTGTCGGCGCCCTACGACCTGAACAACCCCGAGGACCGCAACTTGTACGGCTACACCGTTGAGGTGAACAACAAGAAGCCGGATGACGACAATTACAGTAAGTCCACCAACAGCCTGCCGGTTACCCGCTTGCTGGTAGATTCCAAAGACGGCTTGGCCCCCAACTCCAAGGGTCGCCGCAGCGCCATGAACCTCGAGGGCGCTGAGATTCAGGCGAAAGACCCTGGTTTGGGAAATGCCGAGACGGGCGTTAACAGCGTGCGTGGCATTTACGACGTCGACACTATTCCGGTGGCGTTCGATGTGTTCAACCGCGTTGAAAGCTACGATGGCGTGGAGGCGTCTGCAGACACCGTGTCGGTGGTGGACGGCCGTATCGTGCTGGCCCGTCCTGCGACCGACGGCACCGAGGATCTCTACCGCGAGGCGCTGGTTACCTCGGAGGGCAAGTCGCTGGAGTTCGACCTTTCCGAGGGCCATGACCAGGGCGACATGAACGCCGGCTTCGGGCCCTTCAATACCGCGGTGATCAAGGGCATCGTGTGGAACGATGAGAACTACGACGGTCTGCGCAACATGCGCACCGCTCTGGATGGCGAGGACTATCCTGTTGATCTCACGGCGCTGGAGAAGCCGGTGCCGGGCGTTGAGGTGTACCTGACTCAGTACTACCAAGATCCTGCGACGGGCAAGTGGGTGCAGAACAAGAGCTTCGGCAGCGCGGCGCTGTATGTGGGCAACTTGAAGGCCACCCGCACGACGGTTACGGTGGTGCAGCCCATCAGGGGCTTGGAGTACGCCATTCGAAAAGTCGGCGATGAGTGCTCTGTCGATCAGGCGCAGTGGTTCGCCCTGCAGGAAACCGAGGACGGCGACGGTACGGCTTCGGCGCCCAGCCGCTGGGCCAGTGGCAATAGGGGCGAGTTCACCCAGGTGGTGTTGGCCGATGGCACGATGGAAGACATTCAGCCGGTTACCGAGTACGAGGTGATCGCGCGGCGAGTGGATATGCGCACCGATGCCGACCGCGGCTACGCTAAGGACAACCCGAAGGTGCTCACCTATGGCACCAAGACCGAAGCCTGGACGGTGGATTACGAAGATAAGACGTCCGAGGAAGATCCGGACAACCCCGGTCAAGTGATCGAGGATGCGGTGGCGCGTCAGCTGGCGGGCACGATAGCGTATACCCGCACCGATGCCACGGTGTCGGTGGACGTGACCACGCTGCAGGCTTTGGCGGAATCGGCGCCGCTCGGCTTCGAAATGGCCCTGGCCCGCACCGGCGAAGAACCCGTTGCGTGGCAGTCGCTGGAGCTTCCGCAGATGGGCGATCCGGCCGATATGCCGGTGGCAGTGGAGCTCGAATTCCGCGACCTCGACGCTCATACCGATTATACGGTGGCGGTGCGCAAGGGGGTCGATCCGAATCCGGCGATCAAGCCCGACGTCCCTAGCGACAACGAAGACGGATCTGGTGAGAACGGCTCCAGCGCTTTGGCCACCGTGGCTGAGGGCGACGGCGTCGGCGGGGCCGACGAGACCGATGGGGCCGAGACTCCCGATCTTGGCGAGGGCGAGGTTCCTGGTTCCGACGAGGGCGAAGGCGCCGAGCCGGAAAGCGCGGTGCTGGGCAGCTTCTCCTTCGCCACCTTGGATGTGCTGGGTAGTTCGGTGAACTATCTGCCCCAGGGCTCAACCACCCGTCAGCCGTCTCGCGTCCCCATGCCGGTGGGCGCGCAAGTAGCCAAATCCGATGCCAATGGCATCTATACCTTCGGCGCAGATGGCATCAAAGTGCCAAGCTACGTGCAGCTGGATCAGAACAACAAGCCAGTCGAGTGGGGCGAGCGCGGCGTGAACGATGAAGTGGTGCTGGTGTCCTACCGCATCACGGTGGGCGAGCTGGGCGCCTTCGCTCCCAGCCGTCTGCAGGTGGGCTCGCCTCGGTGGATGCGGGAGGATTCCGACATCGAGCGAGACGAGACCGGCGCTTTGAACCTGCGTGAGCAGTTCATCGAGAATGGCGCGGTGCGTCGCGACGGCTACGTGTTGGTGTCTGTGAAGGCGGACGACACCGACGGCACCCAGCAGTATGGCGATGTCTTCAACAAGGTGGAGTACGATACCCCCTATGCTTTGAGTGTACAGCGCGGCGGCGATGCGGGTCTGAAGGCTATCACTCGCGCCTCTATCTGTATGGTGCGACAGCGACCACGACGGCATTCGCGCCGAGGGTGAGTCGGGCATTGCCGGCGTGCCCGTGGAGCTGACGCGTTACTGGTACGATACGGAAGAGAGCCGCTGGATCTACGACGAGGCTTTCAACGACGCCAAGGGCGATCTGGCCTACGAGCGCAATCAGCTTTCCGGTGAAGACGGCGCTTGGAAGTTCGAGGAGCTGGAGGCGACGGGCGCGAAGGTGCGCGACGACGAGGAGATTAACGTTGTATTCGGCTATCGGGTCCATGTGCTCTCCGTGCCTGGGGGCTATGGTGTCTCCCCGATGAACCGCGGCGGCAATGCGTCGGTGGATTCTGATCTGGATGAGAGCACCACGCGTCTTGTACCAGATGATCCGGTGGACGGCCTCATCGTGCTCTCGATGAACCGCCAGGATGGAGAGCCTGCCGAGCGCGTCATTTCCGATGGCCCCGATGGCTTGGAGTGGTCTATGGCCGCAGTGCACGATTCCGAGTGCAACGACACGGGCCTCGTTCCCTTCAGCGGCGCCACGATAAGCGGCGTGGTTTTCAACGATGCGGCTAAGGACGGCCAGCTCGATGGGGACGACGAGCGCCTGGGGGGCATGGAGGGTTGGG
>ERZ773187.2348-NODE-2348-length-12182-cov-2.407603_pt1 | contig 12182 bp, 7 predicted proteins | sample MGYA00511242_ERZ773187 | MGnify/ENA primary metagenome ERZ773187 (study PRJEB29015, sample SAMEA2737744) | human gut metagenome | biome: human gut; feature: human-associated habitat; material: faeces | place: China | collected 2012 ... | reverse complement strand
GTTTGCCCTGGACGCGACAGGAAATGATGAGAGCAAATTCAGTGAGGGCGGCTGGCAGGGATGGACAGAAGAAAATCGTGCAGCAGCTATCTCCCTGGCAGCCGAAGACTGGTACCAGAAATATGGGCTCAGCGTTTCTTCCATTTCAACCGGAATCCCGTTAACAGCCGAAGAGATAGAAGCATATCTGAATGAGCTCCCATCCAATCTTTCAGAAACACGGAAAGAGCTGCTGCGATTTGCGTTAAATTCCGTAGGAAAGGTTCCATATTACTGGGGCGGAAAGCCATCCGCAAAAAATTATGAAAACAATCATTTCGGAACATTAATGCCGCCGGATGTCGATGGACGTACCTTAAAGGGGCTGGACTGCTCCGGCTGGATCAGCTGGATTTACTGGTCCGTGACCGGGGACCATCTCCCTTATGAGGGAACCAGCGGCCTGGCAGCTCTTGGAAAACGCGTCAGCCGGGAAGAACTGCAGCCAGGCGATATTCTGATCCGCACCGGAGCAGATTCCCATGTGGTCATGTTCCTCGGATGGACATCCGATGGCAGGATCCGCTGCGTGCATGAAACCAGCGGTTCCATCAATAACGTTACGGTAGGAACGCGCAACGCCGGTTGGCCTTATTACCGGCGGCTGATCGATTAAACAAACACAATGTATATCATACAGACCGGATGATCCGGTAAGAGAGGAGACGTTTTGAGCTACAGAAAAGACTCTTTTGAAGGTGATGAGCTGGACCGTATGCGGGCCAGACAACAGCGAAAAAAACAGGGCCGGCCGGCCGCACCGACCGGTGATTCCTATGATCTGAGTCCTGACCAGATTGAAGAACTGGATCTGGATGATTATGATACTTATGAAAGCGCATTGAAGCAGGAACTGAACCGTACCATTGCACAGACAAAACAGGAGCACAAAAATCCCAACAGGAAGGAGAATCGAAACGCCATGAGACATGATCGTGCCGTTTACGAAAGACCACGAAAAAAACGGAAGAAGAAACATTCCTTCGGAAAAATCCTGCTTCTGGTGGTATGCCTCTTTGCGGGAATCTTTCTGTACCGCCATTTCCGTGCTGGCGGTTACTGGACTATTGCCGTATTTGGAGTAGATTCCCGTGACGGCAATCTCGGAAAGGGAGCCCTTTCCGATGTGGAAATGCTGGCAAGCATTAACAAAAAAACAGGGGAGATCCGCCTGGTATCCGTTTTCCGTGACAGCTATCTGCACATTTCCGAAAAGGAAAATGATTATGACAAAATCAACGAGGCCTATTTCCTCGGCGGCCATGAGCAGGCTGTGAAGGCGCTCGAACGCAACTTAAACCTGCACATTGATGATTATGCTACCTTCAACTGGAAGGCTGTAGTTGACGCCATCAATGTACTGGGAGGCGTGGACATTGAAATCAGTGATAAGGAATTTGCCTACATCAACTCCTTTATCACAGAAACCGTAAATTCTACCGGAGTCGGCTCTTATCAGCTGGAGCACAGTGGCATGAACCATCTGGACGGTGTCCAGGCCGTAGCTTACGCAAGACTGCGTCTGATGGATACGGATTTTAACCGTACAGAACGTCAGCGTAAAGTCCTCGGTCAGGCAATGGAAAAGGCAAAGAACTCCAAATTTAAGACACTGCGCACCCTGGTAGGTGCGGTATACCCACAGATTTCTACCAGCATCGGCGTGGATGATGTACTTGCACTGGCAAAGGGTGCTAAAAAATATTATATCGGACAGACCTCCGGCTTCCCGTTCTCCCATCAGGAGATGAAAATCGGCAAGAAGTCCTGCGTTATCCCAACCACCCTGGAGAGCAATGTCGTACAGCTGCATATGTTCTTATACGATCAGGAACAGTATGACGCACCGGCATCTGTAAAAGAGATCAGCAATTACATTGCGAAAAAGACCGGTCTGGGTGACCCGGGAAAGGATACGGAAACCGGAAAAAATATCGGTGTAGAAGGCAACAATGGCGGTGGACAGACAGGAGGAAAGTCTGAGCAGCCTGCCGCAGCACCGGCACAGATGGATCCGGCTGTGGAAGAAAGCAGCGAGACTGCGGTGACATCTTCTGAATCTGCGGAAGAAACCATGGAAAGTTCTGAGGCAGAGGAAACCAAAGAGACGGAAACCTCATCCGGCGTGATCAGCGCGCCGCAGGATCGCCCGGGTTCTTCTGAGACAACCGCCTCCGATCACACCAGTGCAGGGCCGGGACCGTCTGCAGGGCCTGGATCGTCCACCAATGGACCAGGCACCTCAAATGCCCCGACTGCGGCAGAGACCAATGCCGCCTTAGAGGCGCCGGGACAGAATTCCGGAAGCGGAGCCGAAGAGGCCGGACCGGGAGTGTAAAAATTTAACAAAAAATGCGAGTGACTGCCACAGGCAAGCTCGGTGCGGATCTGTGCCCGCTCCTTTCTGCGGCAGAAAGTATGCAGGGAACCGTAAAAGGAGAAAATCGTCCGGAAGGCGGCGCTATGTTTACGCTCACGCTGCAGAGACCGTCATAATATACAGAAATCCGCTTATAGACTTGCAATCTTTGTAGAATGAGACAAAATTCAAAAAAATGGCAAAAAACTATTATACAAAATAAAATTTTTCGCTATAATAGCACCTCGGTAACAACAATACATCATACAGTTTTATGAGAACGCAGTGAGATGCACACCGGAAATCTGTGAACAGCAGCTTTCCGATATCTGAATTCAGAATGCAGTGGAGTCGCAACGAGTTTGACGGCTTCGCTGCATTTTTTTGTTCTCATGCAATCAAGGAGGAAATTACTTATGCCAAAATCTTTGAAACAGGAAATTATTTACGGAATCATGATGGTCTTTGCCATGGTTTACGCCATGGTATGCTACAACGTCACACTGAATGTCGGCGGTATGCAGAACTTTGTTTTCGCAGCAGCACTTCATGAACTTCCGATCATGTGCCCGCTGGCATTTTTATTTGACTTTTTTGTAGTTGGACCGATTGCGAAAAAGATTACCTTCCGCATCTTCAATCCGGCTGAAGATAAGATCATCTTTGTGATCCTGATGATCTCTGTTCTGTCCATCTGGATGATGTGCCCGTACATGAGCCTGATCGCAACCATTTTATTCAAGAATGGCCTGCAGCCGGAATTTTTCAGCATCTGGATCTCCACTACCATCAAGAACTTCCCAATGGCGTTCTTCTGGCAGCTGTTCGCGGCAGGTCCGCTGGTTCGTTTTATCTTTGGAAAAATGTTCAAATAAAAAAGGCATGATTTGAAACACTTGCGTTTTCATGGTAAAATGATGAAAAAAGAAAAGGACAACTGTACATGCGGACCAAGGACGAATTCAACGAACAGAAGCAGCGGCAGCAGCTCTTAAATTCAGCCTGGAAGCTGTTTTACCAGAAGGGTTATCAAAACACTACCATGGAGGATATTCTGAAAGAGGCACATTGCTCAAAGGGCAGATTCTATTATTACTTCCATGCCAAGGCAGAGCTTCTGGATTCCATGTATGAGCTCTTCGATGAAAAATACGAGGAGTTTTACCAGAGCATTGATAAAACATTGGGAAGCTTTGAACAGCTGCTTCTTCTAAACCGTTTCATGTTCGACTTTATGAGCCATCAGATTGGACGGGAGCTTCTTACCAGCCTCTATATCAGCCAGCTTTCCGGGACTACCGGCATCCGGTTCTGGGGAGAACAGCGTTCGTTTGTGAAGATTATTCTGGAGATTGTAAAACGCGGACAGGAGCGGGGCGAGATCCGGACGGATCTTGACTGTCATGCGCTTGCTGCCGACATTGTCGCAGAGGAACGCAGCCAGCTGATTTCCTGGTGCCTGGCAGGCGGCACTTACGATCTGGCGGCGGTGAGTGTTCCAAAGCTGGAGCGTTCCTACATCGGATATTCCTCGCAATATGAAGTGAGAAAAGAACAATAAATAGAGAATTGCTGATTTTTGAATGATTTTGTTGTGTTTGACTTTATTTTGGAAGGTGCAGGCAGGAAATGTTGCACCTTCTTCTTTTATTGTTTATAATAAGACCATGGTCTAAAAATGAAAATTAACAGGAGGTACTTTTATGCAGGCAACGGCACAAAAGAAAAAGAACGGAAAAGTTCTTGATTTTATTGAACGGGTAGGAAACAGGCTCCCTCATCCGTATATCTTATTTTTATGGTTATGTCTGATCCTGGCACTGATCAGTCTGGCATGCAGCATGGCTGGCGTCAGTGTGGTAAACCCGACAAACGGAGAAAGGGTTCTTGCCAAGAGTCTCATCAGCAAAGATGGTCTGATCTGGCTGTTGGAAAATCTGCTTTCCAACTTCCAGGGATTCTCACCCCTTGGCCTGGTACTGGCCATGCAGATTGCCATCGGCTTTTCAGAAAAGGTAGGTCTTCTGACAACGGCAATGCGCCGCGCAATCCTCGGTGTTCCGCTGTGGGCACTGACCGCTACCGTATTATTCCTTGGTATCAACGGAAGTATTGCTTCTGAGGCATCCATCATCGTGGTTCCGGCTCTGGCAGCGGCAGCATTTGAGTCCGTTGGCATGCATCCAATTGCTGGACTGCTCGCCGGATACGCGGCAACCAATGCCGGATTTACCGCCTGCGTGATCGTTGCGGGAACCGATGTCCTCTTAGCCGGTGTAACCGAATCTGCAGCCCAGATGATTGATCCGTCCATGACTGTCAACGCCACCTGCAACTGGTACTTCATGTTCGTATCCGTATTCACTCTGACTGCGGTAGGTGTTTTCGTAAATAAGAAATTTATCGTTCCGCGTCTTGGCACCTATGATCCGGCAGACGGAGAGGGCGTTGACGCAGTCGAATCCAGCTCCGAGATCACTCCTGTTCAGGCAAAAGCACTTCGCGCAGCAGGCATTTTCAGTATTCTGTACATCCTGTTATTTGCAATTCTGGTCATCCCGTCCGGTGGCATGCTGCGTGCGGAAGACGGTTCCATCTTAAACGGACCGTTCATCAAAGGACTTGTTCCGATCCTGATGATTTATTTCATTCTGGTAGGCGTTGTATACGGCGTAAAGGCTGGTACCATCAAAAACAGTTCTGACGTTCCGATGCGGATGGCCCAGGCTCTGGAAGGCATGACCGGCTACATTGTTTTAGTATTTGTCATTGCGCAGTTCATCAATATGTTCAGCTACACTAACCTCGGCATGATCATCGCCGTGAAGAGTGCAGATGCCCTGCAGGCAGCAGGCTTTACCGGCATTCCGTTAATGCTGTTCTTCATCCTGCTCTGCTGCGTCGTAAACCTGTTCATGACCAGCGGTTCCGGAAAATGGTACATTTTTGCTCCGATCCTGGTACCCATGATGATGATGCTTGACTACAGCCCGGCTTTCGCGCAGATCGTCTACCGAATCGGTGATTCCACCACCAACGCCATCACCCCGATCTATCCGTATATCCCGATCGCCATCGGAATGGCAAAGAAATACGACAAAAACTTTGGCATGGGAAGCCTGATCTCCATGATGCTTCCATATTCCATTGCGTTTCTTATTGTCTGGGTTATTCAGATGATCGTCTGGGTTCTGTTTAACCTTCCGCTGGGTCCGGGTGTCAGCGTATTCTTATAAGAGGGAGAGACAACATGAAAAAGCACACTATGAGAGCGCGTTATGAAGCAGCAGAAAAGCTTCTGACAAAACATACCCGCACCGCCGTGTTAAACGGAAATCCAAAGATACACTGGAATGCAGACGGTACCACGTTTCAGTATGAACGGCAGGAGCGTTCCGGCAGTGAAGTTACCGCTGTTCTGGCAGAAGTAAACGGACTGACTGGAATAAGACAGATCCTGCAGAAAGCAGAGACAGCAGGGCAGGCAGCAAATGCCGGCTCTGCTTCCGGCTGTCTAAATGAAAAGGCTGTGACCATGTCCCCGGATGGTGCTTACTATCTTTCCTATGACCGACACAACCTGATTCTGACCGAACAGAAAACCGGAGAACGGATCCAGCTTACCTTTGACGGGGAGCCGGATCTGGAATACGGCTGCTATATTGATATCTACAGCCAGATTACCGTAAAACGCCAGGGATACAAGGAACATCCCCAAGTCCTCTGGAGTCCGGACGGTACCCGTTTTATCACCTACTGCGCGGACCGGAGAACCACGAAAAAGCTTCCGCTGATCGCATCCTACGCAGACAGCCTTACCGATCTGCGCCCGGAGCTTTACGAATATCCATGCCCCTTTGTCACGGATACCGACGAAGAGATTCCGCATTACAGCCTATACATCGGTTCCTTATCGAAAAAAGCACTGGTGAAGGCAGACGCGCCGGACTTTCTCTATCCGGTATTTACTTCTCCGGAAAAATCTTCTGTCAAATGGATGAAGGACAGCCGCCATTTCTATTTTACCTGGATTGCGCGAGGTTATCAGGAGGCCTGCCTTTATCTCGGTGATGCATTAAACGGAAGCTGCCGTGCTGTCATTCGTGAGACAACGGAGCAGTTTTTCAACCTTGGCGCCTTCGGCCTGCTGGACGGCTACGGAAGCTATCTGTTTTCCAACTTTATCACCAGTGACAGAGCCTATGCCTTCTGGCAGAGTGAACGAAATGGATTCGCTCATCTTTACCGCTACCGCCTGACAGAAAACGAAAGCATCTGTGAGGGTGATCTTTTTGATGCGTCTGAGAAAGAACTGATCATTCAGAAGCTGATCCGTGTCGATGAGCGGGAGAAGCAGATTTATTTTATGGCAAATAATGTTCCAGAGTGTTCGGATCCCATGTATTACCAGCTGTACCGCATCGGGTTTGACGGAAGCGGCCTGACACGCCTGACGCCGGAAGATGCCGTGCATCAGATCAGCATGGGAAGCCAGTCTTTCGTAGACACCTATTCCCGCGTGGATCTTCCTCCGGTCACGGTTCTGCGGAAAATGGATGGTTCTCTGATCTGCGAACTGGAAACGGCAGATATTTCAGAGCTTCTGGAACTGGGTTATCAGATTCCGGAGCGGATCACGCTGACTGCCTCAGATGGAAAGACGAAGCTGTACGGCATTTTCTTCCGCCCGGATCCGGGGGAAAATGGGAACCCGAAGAATCCGGCACCAGAATGCATGGATTCTTCCTGGCCGCTCATCGATTACATTTACGGCGGTGCGCAGCTCTACAACGTTCCCCGGGACTTTACCTGGGACAATAGCATGAACCGGGAAATTTACGGTGGCCTGCAGTCTTTCGCGAAGCTGGGCTTTGCCGGACTGATCCTGGATGGCCGGGGCGTTCCAGGCCGGGGCATGGCATTCCACAGATTCAGCTATCATAACATTCACGCCTGCGCAGGCCTGGAAGACCATGTATTCTGCTTAAAAGAATTAAAACAGCGTTATCCGCAGATTGACCTGGTACGCGTTGGCATGTGGGGCAATTCTGCCGGTGGTTACGCAACCGTGTCGGCTATGCTCCAGTATCCGGGCGTATACCGTGTCGGTGTGGCATCCTCCGGCAACTATGACCAGCGGATGTATGAGCATTCCTGGACGGAGCGCTACAACGGACTTTATACCGATGAAGTTTACCAGTATGGCGACATTACCCGCCTGGCCGGAAATCTGAAGGGACATCTGATGCTGGCTTACGGAGCCATGGATGACAATGTGACCATGGCGCAGACGCTACGGCTCTGTGATGAGCTGAATGCCCACAACAAGCGATATGATCTGGTGGTTCTGCCAAGATGCAATCACAATGTCCCGTCCGATGCGTACTTTGTTCGCCGGAAGATGGATTATTTTGTCCGGAACCTTCTGGGAGCAGAAGATTCTGGAATTTTTGAAGAATAAACGTAACTGTGAGGGTACTGAACAGTTATGAATAAACGCGGTGAAGGAGTTCAAACAGTATGAATAAAAAATACCAGGTTCTGCGGTGCGGGCGTCTTTATGACGGCGTGACGCAGGAATGGAAGAGCGGCCAGAGTATTCTGGTAGAAGATCATCTCATTGCGGAAGTTGACAGTGAAGTTTCCGTGCCGGAAGGTGCGGATATCATTGATCTCAGTGACTGTCAGGTGACTCCGGGAATGATTGATGCCCACATGCATATGGATTATTTTGACTGGCATACGGTGCGGGAGGAAGTATACACCCAGAGTGAGGAAGCCAAAACCCTGGCAATCGCGCGCTGCGCGGAAAAGGCACTGTGCAGAGGATTTACCACGGTGCGCCACGTGGGCGGCATTACCAGCAATGGATACGGAGTTCTGGATGTAAAACGGGCCATTGAGCAGGGATATTTTCCGGGAAGCCGCATTGTGGCAGCACCGATGTTTCTCTGTTCTGCTGGAAGCCACGGAGATCTCAGCCAGGGCTTTGCCAGAAATCCGCTGTTATCCCAGAAGCTTCAGCAGGAACGCTTGACTCTGGGTGCCGGAAAGGACTATTTTGTCAATGCCGTGCGGGAACAGGTAAAATACGGCTCAGATTTTTTGAAGATCATGGCCACAGGCGGTTTCTTCACGCCTTATGATACGCCGATCCAGCAGCAGCTCAACGATGAGGAATTAAAGGCCATCATGGATACAGCCCATGCCCTTGGAAAAACCGTGACGGCTCATGTATACACGAATGAGCTGATGCAGAAGCTGATTGCCTTCGGCATCGATGGCATGGAGCACGGAAGCCTGATGAACCGGGAAACCGCGCAGCTCATCGAAGAAAAGGGCCTGTACCTGGTCCCGACCTTCTGTCCATACGAGGAAGCGGTTCATTATGATCCGGAAGAAATCAAGAAAAAACAGCCGGAATTCCGCCGGAAGCTGGAACTGTATAAGGATGCGCTTCAGGCAGGACGGGAAGTAATCTGCAGCAGTAAGATCAAACTGGGCTATGGAACCGATTTTGTGGCAAATCACCAGAATTATGAAAGCGGTTATGAATACGAAGCCTGGTTAAACAGCGGAATGGATCCGTTTGCCGCATTAAAGGCCGCGACATCCGTCAATGCGGATATATTACAGTTATCCGATAAAATCGGAACCATAGAGCCGGGAAAATATGCCGATATTTCTGCATGGAAACGGGATCTCATGCACGACACGAGAGCATTGCTGGACTGCGCATTTGTAATGAAAGAGGGAAAGGTATACGACACGGAAAGCTGTCTGGAATAGCATATAGCATACGCAAAAAGGAGTATAATAAAAAGGAACACGCCGCCAGCCGCATGGACTGAACAGCAGTGTTCCTTTGCTATTTCCAACTATTCGCGAAAGAATAGTTTAACGAATAGTTGCACCTGGTTGATATGGTGACGGGACTTCGTCCTTTGCACGAAGTTTTTCAACCTGTTCTATTCCCAACTACCGTTTCATGAACCCAATGCCGTGATGACCAAGGCTGACAAGGCTCCCATGGCGTCCCGCCACCAGAGCCTTGCGGCTTTGCCGAGCCTATCACGGCATTCCCTTCGGTAAACCGCCATTTTACCGCCATGAATCGTAGCGTGCAAATCCAGGGCTTAGATATTGCCAGATAGCTTTGTAAGGGCTTGTGTGAGGTTCTGTGATGATTGGTTTGGGTGTTGGTATGAAGTGTGTGTGATGTCTTTTCCCAGTACCATCCCGTGATTTCGAATGGCCTCAAGAACTATAATAAATTGTAATGAGTAATTATAAAAAAACAGCAATAAAACGGAGTGTATAACCCATATTATAAGTCATACACTCCGTTTTCCGAAACATCAGAGCATCATACTATACTTCCTGCTCTTCTGCTTTATCCTCGGTGATTGTCACTGTGTCTTTGTTGTCTTCCGTATCCGGATTCTGGGCTGCTTCTGAGGAAGCGTCATCATCCACTAACGTGTTTTTCTTGACTTCCTCCGTATCTTCATCCGCATCGCTATCATTTGTCAGCTGATTTGATGCACTATCATTTGTATCCTTCGATTCTGCAGCATCTGTCTGTTTCTTTTCAAGTTCCGCGTCGTTGCCTTCAACAGAATCCAGTCTGTCCTGGTCTTTGGCTTTTTCATCGCTGTCATCAGAAATGATCGTATCTTCGTCAAGAATCCGATCATCATCTTCTGCTTCTTCCTCGTCAGAGACCAACATGATTGCTGCCTCTGAATCTTCTTCAGCAATGAGTGCTCCATCACTATCAAGAATGAAAATCAGATCTTCATAACCATCTGCTGAAATTACGATTTCGTTCTGACTCTCAGTAAGGGAATTCTTACCAATGCGAATCTCGCGATCATTTGGTTTAAGAAGATATTTATTCTGATCCAGATCCCAGGAATAAGAAACTGCGGTAAGTTCCGTGCCATTTATGGTGATTGATTTCATAGCAGCGAACCAGTCATCTAATTCTTCACCGCTTAATGTTACTGTATAACAGTCATTCCAATTATCTTTTTCAGTGGCACTGACTTCCGGCGCTGCCTTTTCCTCACCATCTTCGTTACCGATATCACCATTCGAACCGTCGGAAATCTTCCCATTCTGATCCAGCGTGATCGTCACAGTCAGAGATTCATAACCCTCTGCCTCAATAACAATTTCGTTTGTCTCAGAATTCTCAAAAGCAGAATTGCTTAGTGAGATCTGTTTCAGGATCTTGCTTGTGCGATATTCATTACTGTTTAAATCATAATCAGCTTTTGTGTACTCAGTTTCATTAACAGTAACAGAAGTGATCTTGTCAAACCACTCTGCATCATCAAACACAAGTCCGAATCCATCGGTGATATCCTTGGTTTCAACAGGGCCTGCAAGCGTTTCCTTGTTTTCTGTATCCGGATTTTCTGTTTCATCTACCAGTTTTCCTGTTTTGTCAATATAGAAGATCAGATCCTTGTATCCTGCTGCCGAAATCACAATTTCATTTTTATCTTCTGTGATTTCCTTATTTCCGAGCTTAACAAAACCATCGGTCTCTGAAATCGTATACTGGGCATAGCCATAAACATAGCTTCCTTTTTCGTATGACTGACCATTGACGCTTACATTACTGATATTTTTGATCCAGTCACTGGAAGCTGGGCCAAACTGGAAGGTATATGCTCCCATATTCCAACTGTCTTCCCCATCTACTGCTGCCGGCGGCTCCTTCGCTTCATCCGGATTTGTTTCACCCGGATCTATCTGGTCTTCTTTTGAAATTTCAAAGGAGATCGTCTGCTTTTCATAATATGCAGTTTCGATCGTTACTTCGTATTCCCCATCCGTATCAAACAGATCTTTTCCAAGGATCAGCTGATTTTCCTGTTCCTCACTGATGCTGTAACCAATTTTTTCCGAGATGCTTTCCTGTCCATCCGGAAGAATGTTTTTCACGGTTCCGTCTGGTTTTTTCAATGATACCTTTGTGATATGCTTCCAGATATCTCCGCTTTCGTCTGCATCATTTGTAAGGATCACTGCATCGCCAACTTTCAGATTCTCCTCTACCGACAGATGAACATCCTTTTTATCCTTTACAACCGGTACCGAAACTGTATTATCCTGATAGCCATCCAGCTTGATCACAAGCGTATTACTGTCCTTTTCAAGACGGAACACATCTGCATCCAGCCGCAATAAACGACCACTTTCCGTTAATGCATATTTCGTGTTGGAAAGCTCCTGATAATCTCCATTAACATAGAGCTTCGCCTCCTCCGCTACAGTCTTAAGATAAGCAAGATCCTCACAGGAAAGATAAACATCCATTCCTTCTTTGATCTCCGTGATCGTATTTCCGGTCTCATCCGTCAAATGAATCACAGGAGCCTCTTTTCCAAGGTAATTGCCATTCATCTGTGTCTCACCGAGCAAGTTATCTTCCAGTACATATTTCACTGCATAAGGACGATTTGGAGTTGTCTCTGCATTTCCTGCTGCTAAATAATCCGCAAAGCTTAAATAAGTTCCGGCATTCTTTGCCTGCTCTACTGCATCCCGGTATGCTTTAAAGCTGTAAAAGGTTTTTCTGTCCTCGCCAATAACCGCATCGTAACCAGACATATCGGATAACCAGCGATCTGCAATCGCATCAGCAGCTTCATTTTCAACCTGGAGCTTGCTTAAGATCAGCGCGTTTGCGAGAAGATCCGCATCAAAAATCAGGTCAGCAGTCATCGTAGTGCTTCCACCGTCTGATCCGTCAGAACTTCCGCTGCTGCTT
>ERZ773187.2345-NODE-2345-length-12190-cov-5.533581_pt1 | contig 12190 bp, 8 predicted proteins | sample MGYA00511242_ERZ773187 | MGnify/ENA primary metagenome ERZ773187 (study PRJEB29015, sample SAMEA2737744) | human gut metagenome | biome: human gut; feature: human-associated habitat; material: faeces | place: China | collected 2012 ... | reverse complement strand
CTATGTAGCTCTCGGTGCTAAGGTGGAAAATATCCTGATGCTCGACTCCAAGGGTGTGATTACAAGCGACCGCGAAAACCTCACTGAACAGAAGAAGATCTTTGCCACAGACCGTCGCGACGTTCATACTCTGGAAGAGGCTATCAAGGGTGCTGATGTTTTCGTAGGCTTGAGCAAGGGTAACGTACTTTCTCAGGATATGTTGCGCTCTATGAACGACAACCCTATCGTATTCGCACTTGCCAACCCTGTGCCTGAAATCAGCTACGAGGACGCAATGGCAAGCCGCCCTGACGTCCTGATGTCAACAGGCCGTTCTGACTATCCAAACCAGATCAACAACGTGATCGGTTTCCCATATATCTTCCGCGGTGCACTCGACGTTCACGCACGTGCCATCAACGAAGAAATGAAGTTGGCAGCTGTACACGCTATCGCTGACCTGGCCAAGCAGCCGGTTCCTGATGTAGTCAATGAAGTTTATCATGTCAACGACCTTACATTCGGTCCTAAATACTTCATTCCAAAACCAGTTGACCCACGTCTGATTACTGAGGTGAGTGCAGCTATCGCAAAGGCAGCTATGGACAGCGGTGTTGCCCGCACTCCTATCACCGACTGGGAGGCATACAAGCAGCACCTGCGCGAGTTGCTCGGTCAGGAGACCAAGTTGACCCGCAAGCTCCATGATACAGCCCGCCTGCATCCACAGCGCGTGGTATTTGCCGAAGGTGGCAACCCAACTATGTTGAAGGCAGCCGTTCAGGCCAAGACAGAAGGCATCTGCGAGCCAATCCTCTTGGGTAATCCAGACCGTCTGAATCGTGTAGCTACCCGCTTGAAACTTGATTTGACTGGCATCCAGATTGTAGATATGCGTGCTGACAACGAGCAAGGTCGCCGTGCTACATTTGCTAAACACTTGGCAGAGAAGAGAGCACGCGAAGGCTATACATTCGAGGAGGCTTACGACAAGATGTACGAGCGCAACTACTTCGGTATGTCTATGGTAGAGCAAGGTGATGCTGATGCTTTCATCACTGGTCTTTACACTAAATATTCCAACACCATCAAGGTGGCAAAGGACGTGATCGGCATCCGTGAGGGCTACAACACCTTCGGAACCATGCACATCCTCAATACGCAGAAGGGCATCTTCTATATTGCTGACACCCTCATCAACCGCCACCCAGACCAGGATGTACTCGTGGATATCGCTAAGTTGTCTGCTGGTACAGTGAAGTTCTTCAATGAGGAACCGGTGATGGCAATGCTGAGCTATTCTAACTTCGGTACCGATGCACAGGGTTCACCTGTCAAGGTAAAGAATGCCGTAGATGCAATGCAGAAGGAATTCCCTGATTTGGCCATTGATGGCGAGATGCAGGTGAACTATGCACTCAACAAGCAGTTGCGCGATGAAAAATATCCATTCTCTCGCCTGAAGGGTAAGGACGTCAACACATTGGTATTCCCTAACCTCAGCAGCGCCAACGGTGCTTACAAGCTCTTGCAGGCATTGAGTCCTGAGGCTGAGATTATCGGTCCTATCCAGATGGGTCTTAACAAGCCTATCCACTTCACCGATTCTGAGAGCAGCGTACAGGATATCGTCAACATCACAGCTGTAGCTGTAATTGACGCATACGTCGAGAAGATCAAGAACAACAAATAGTATCAATTACTATATCCAATAAAAATAAGGGTATGTCATGGATTGTGACATACCCTCTTTTTTATAAATACAAATCTTGTTAATGATATTCCATACTATTCACACGAAAAACGTCATGATCGTAATTTTAACACTATAAAAACAATACAAAAACAAATTATTCAAAATTATGAGATAGATCAAGGGAACACTGATTTTTTAGTTAAAACCAGTTAAATATTCGTGAAATACAAGTAAAAGGCAAAAAGTGGAGAAAAAAGGCAAAAAAATATTTGGTGGAATAAATAAAAAGCATTACCTTTGCCATCGTTATCCTGAAAACAATCTTTTTACCTTAAAGGAAACTAATACCTATTGAAGATTTGGAGCGGTAGCCTGTGAAGGTCATCGCTTTTTTTTGCACTAAATTTTCCATCATCCCTTGCGCAAACCTCCCAAGCGCACATCCAATTATTTATACATTTCATACAATATGTAAAAAAAAGAAAATATATCATATTGCATTCTCATCATCAAGGAGAAAATACCATACCCCCTACCCACTTTTATTTTTCCCTGGGCAAGCAAAAATTTCTCCGTGGGCACGCAGAAAAAAAATCATGGGCAGACAGCAAAAAACAAATCAGCTATAAAACCACATTCAAACAAAGGCAAAAAAATTATCCTTCAAGGAAAAAAATTGCCATCACATAGCAAAATAGTACATACAAACCGGACTTTAAAAGATTCCATCAAGAAAGAGCAAATATTCCATTACTTATATGGATTTATTTAGATTTTGGAAAAACTACAATATTATTTTGTAATTTTTCCAATTTTTATTTGGCGGTTTCAAAAATTCTTTCTATCTTTGCAATCGAAATTAAAAAGCAACAGAATATGAATAATGGCAAAGTGGCATACAATAGACTTATCGAATGCGATATCCGTCCGTCGGTTCAGAGAATTGCTATCATGGATTATCTCCTGACGCATCCTATTCATCCGACTATCGATGATGTCTACCAAGAACTGTATAAGACTATACCTACACTCAGCAAGACTACAGTATATAATACGCTGAGAATGATGAGCGAGAAGAATGCTGCTCAAATGATTACCATTGATGAGCATCGTGTGTGTTATGACGGAAACACGACTCCTCATGTTCATTTCTTCTGCAAGAAATGTGGAAAAGTGATTGACCTCTTCGAAGAGAAGGCACCCAAGACGACAAGACGAAAGGTGATAGAAGGGAACATCGTAGATGAACAGCAGCTCTACTACAAAGGAATTTGCGCTGATTGCGTTAAGCTCAACAAGGAAAAGAAGTTCAAGGAAAAATAAGCAGAGCTACCGCCAGACATCACATTGACACATTATTATATAGCATATACAAAAACAGAAATAGAATTATTAACTTATAAAACAAGAACATTATGAAGAAGAAATTTATTTGCACCGTATGTGGATATATCTATGAAGGAACAGAAGCACCTGAGAAGTGCCCTATCTGTAAGGCTCCTGCTGACAAGTTCAAGGAGATGGAAAGTGCAGTTGACGATGATTTGACTTTCGCAACTGTTCACGTACTGGGTCAGGCTTATAAGGATGGCGTCAACGAGGACGTAATCAAGGGTTTGAAGGACCATTTCAACGGCGAGTGCGGTGAGGTTGGTATGTATCTCGCTATGGCACGCCAGGCAGACCGTGAGGGTTATCCAGAAATCGCAGAGGCTTACAAGCGTTATGCTTTCGAGGAGGCTGATCACGCTTCTCGCTTTGCAGAGCTTCTCGGTGAGGTTTTGGGTGATACCAAGAGCAACCTTGAGGCACGTATCGCAGCAGAAAAGGGCGCTTGCGAGGACAAGTTCCGCATTGCCAAGTTGGCTAAGGAGCAGGGTTCTGATGCAATCCACGATACAGTACACGAGATGGCTAAGGATGAGGCTCGCCACTGCGCAGGCTTCGCTGGTCTCTACAAGAGATATTTCAAATAATACATTACATATCTCATTAATTTGTACCTGATATAAGAGAGTTCATGTTAGGAAACAGGTTTTTGAGCATAAGTAATAAGATGAAGAATTCGAGAGGGCTTGTCGGGAAACTGGCAAGCCCTCGTTTTATTGTGCAACCTCCAATCTGCCAACGAATATAATAATCCCTTCATTCTCTCATTTTTTGGGATTAAAATTTGGGAGTATAAAAAAATAATAGTATTTTTGCCATACGAAACCAAAGAAACAGGATTATGAAAGAAAACAACATAGAAAAATTAGTTGGCGAGAACCTCAACTTCGTGAAATCAGTAGCCAACAAATATGTGGGTAAAGGTGTGGAATTCGACGATTTGGTAAGCGAAGGCTACATCGCCATGCTGCAGGCTGCCCAGAAGTTTGAAGCCGACCGCGGCACCAATTTCGTAGGTTATGCAGCCCCATTCATCCGCAAGGCTATGGAACAGGCCATCACGCAGCAAAGCGGTGTATGCCGTGTTCCTAAAAGCGACCGCAAGTTGATGACACGTTCTGCGAACATCGCAGTATCTATTGATGCTCCACTGAGCGAGGGCACTCACTATACCCTACTCGACATTCTGATCAACAAAGATGCCCTGATAGCAGACGAGAGCACCGTATTCCAACAGATGATGGACGACTTGCAGAACTGCATCGCCACATTGGATGAAAGAGAACAGGAAATCATCCGAAAATTCTATGGAATAGGCATCGCCCATATCACTCTGGCTGAAATCGCAGAAGATATGAATCTGAAACGGGAAAGAGTAAGACAGATCAGAGACAAGGCGATTCGAAAGATTGGGAAAAATGCAAAGACCAAAATCCTCAAGAGCTTCTTGAGAAAGTAATTGCAATCTGAAATAAAGGGATTTAATATATGAGTCTATTACAAAATAGAATAATTCCCTTTTGAAAGAAATCATAGTCTTTATTCATCAGATTACGATTGAATAAAAACACAAAAGCCAATTGGCCGTATTTCAACAACAGAAATGCAACCAATTGGCTTTTATTCTATAGAAATATATTATTTCTGCTTAAAGCGCGAATTTTGCAAGATATGTTCCCCAGAATTATTCACATCTACTTGGTAATGTGATCCAGGCGATACTGGCGCGGTGTAACACCCAGACGCTTGTAGAAATTAGAGTAGAAACTCTGGCGAGTGCTGAAACCAGCCATCTCAGCAATGTCCTCAATAGTCATGTTCAGATAGCGCTTGTCCGTCAAAAGTGACATTGCATCGTTCACACGGTAATCATTTACCAACTCAGGGTAGTTCTTGTGGAAACGAGTAGCACAAACAGCAGATACATATCTCGAATTGGTATGCAAATCCTCTGCCAACTTACGTGTATTATAATCTTTGTCCTTGTATTTACCTTCAGTAACTACAATTCTCAAAATCTCATCACGTAAGCGGTCTTTAGTCTCTTCACTCAGAAGCGTTTGGTATCGCGCATTCTTTTCTTTCTTGGGGGTAATATTATACTTAGCCATAATGTTATGTTGTTAATATCATAAAATTTGTTTGTTTCTTTCGCAAAGATAGTCTTTTTTCGCTAAACATCCAAATTTTTTTTACTCTTTTTTGAAATTTAAGTCAAATAAATTGCTTATATGAAAGAAATTGAGTAATTTTGCAGAAAATACGAGCCATATTATGGCTTGTTGAATATCTAAAAATATATCTATGATGAATGATATACAACATGTGATTTACTCAGACATCATCTTAGTATATCACAAGCCTACATGTGTATGGATTATAAAATAGGTATATTATAACATATAATAATGTGTAACAGCTATTAAATTTGGCAGAATGAAACAGATTAAGCGTTTTTTCAAGATATATCTCATATTGGTAGTGCTGTTTGTGCTGCAGAAGCCATTGTTCATGCTTCTAACTCATGCATCAGCAGCCCAGCCTTTGGAAAATCCATTCAGTACTATGCTGGCCGTCATCTGGCACGGTTTGCAGCTGGACCTCTCCATGGCGGGATACCTTACGGCCATCCCTGCCCTGCTGCTTCTTGCCTCTATCTGGATCAAGGAAGAAATCATACGTCCTGTATTCTCCATCTATTTTGGCATCATTGCAGTGTTTATGAGTTTCTGCTTCGTGCTCAACATAGCCCTGTATCCCTATTGGAATTTTCCTTTGGACAGTACTCCGCTCTTCTATTTCTTCACGTCACCTGCCGATGCCTTTGCCAGCACAAGCATCTGGGTGGACCTGTTAGGATTTATCTGTCTGATACTCTGTGCTGCAGCCATCTGGTTCGTGCTCTCGCTGACCATCAGGGAAAAGAAAAAGCGCAGATATGGTTCTTATAGCCGACCATATAGTACATCAAGTGATTTTGACAGACACCGTGGGCGCACTTCCATCATCATGTTGCTGCTTACAGGCCTGCTATTCCTTCCTATCAGAGGAGGCGTAACGGTTTCTACCGCCAATACCGGCAAAGTATATTTCAGTCAGAATAGTTACGTAAACCATTCGGCAGTGAACCCGATGTTCAGTCTGATGGAGTCTCTTGCTCATCTGGAGAATTTCGCTGAGCAGTATCGCTTCATGGACGAGAAGGAAGCGAATAAGATTTTCGCCACCATGACCAGTCAAAGCGATGAAAATACCTATCCACTGCTCAAGCCAGAAGCCATGAGGGGAACACCCGATATACTTCTCGTGATCATGGAAAGCTTCGCCAGCGACCTCATGCCGTCTATGGGAACACAGAAGGATGTGGCTGTACAACTGGACTCAATAGCCCGCCAGAGTATACTCTTCACCCGGTTCTATGCCAACAGTTTCCGCACCGATAGAGGACTGGTTTCCATCCTGAGCGGTTATCCAGCGCAGCCTACTACCAGCATCATGAGGTATCCTGCCAAGACAGCCCATCTGCCTTCCATCGCCAGATCATTGGTCAACCAGCGTCATTATCAGACCTCTTATTATTATGGAGGAGATGTGGATTTCGCCAACCAGCGTTCCTACCTGATATCACAGGGATTCCAGAAGATCATCTCGGATGCAAATTTCCCAATAGATGAAAAGCTCAGCAAATGGGGCGTTCACGATCATCTGGTAGCCAACAGACTGATGGATGACATCCGAAAGGAGCAGAACGGAGCTCCGAAATTCAGAGTTTTCCAGACCTCCAGCAGTCATGAGCCTTTCGAAGTGCCTTACCGCAGACTGAAAGACCAGCGACTCAATGCCTTCGCATATACAGACAGTGTGGTGGGAAGCATCATCAGGCAATACAGTAAACTGCCACGCTGGAAGAACACGATTGTAGTGTTGGTGCCAGACCATGTGGGAGCCTATAAAGAGCATCTGGACAATTTCGACAGAAGCCGCTATCAGATACCGCTTATCATAGCAGGTGGCGCCATCGCCAAACCGATGAAGATCAATCTGATAGGAACCCAGCACGACATTGCAGCTACGCTATTAGGACAGTTGGGTATCAAGCACGATGACTTCCTGTTCTCCAAGAACATGCTGAGCGATGCTACACCGAAATTTGCCTTCTTCACCGTGCCGGATGCCTTTGGGGTCGTCACAGAAGAAAACTCAATCATATATGACAACAAGGCAGGGAAAATAGTGTATGACAAGGGCAAGAAAGGCTATAACCTGAAACGCGGCCAGGCCTACCTGCAGAAACTTTACGATGACATCAGTACAAAATAAAACTTAAACATGAACGATATCATTAATTATCTGAATCAAATAGACACAAATATATTCCTGTATTTCAATGGTCTCCACAACCATTATTGGGATTACTTCATGACCATGTATTCTGACAGGTTTGTCTGGATACCATTCTACGCAAGCTTCCTGTATGTGATGCTGCGCAATTTCCATATCAAGGAAACAGTCACTTGTCTGCTGGTCATCGTCGCCATTATATTCATCTGCGACCAGACAGCCTCTACTCTCCTCAAACCGATGATAGGGCGCATGCGACCAAGCAACCCCGACAATCCGATCTCGTCGATGGTGCATGTCGTATTCGGGTATCGCGGTGGCAGATATGGATTTCCGTCCTCCCACTCAGCCAACGCCTGGAGTATGGCATTCTTTGCAATGTTTCTGGTGAAGCGCACCAAGCTGACGGTATTCCTCACCATCTGGGCGCTGCTGATGAGCTACTCCCGCATCTATCTCGGAGTGCATTATCCAGGCGATCTCTTTGTGGGCATGCTCATCGGACTGATTACGGCTACTGCTTCATACTATGTCTTCCGATATTTCGCAAGAAACTATACAGACAAGTTTAAGCCGGGTGGCATGCAACTCAAATATCAGAGATATCCGATATATACAGGACTTATTTCCATTTGGGTGATGCTGACAGTCAGTGGAATCTTAGCTTACATCAATTAAGAGTTAAATTTAAGCAACAATAATTTAGTTACACAAAATCTTTAACGTATGAAAAAGTCAATTATGATGGCCCTCTGCATGGGCATGTTGGTATTCGCAGCATCTTGCGGCAACAAAAAGGCAGAAACAAAAGCAGAACCTGCTAAAGTAGAAGTAGAAGTAATCACAGACTCTGCATTCCAGCAGAAGGCTGCAGGTGACTATGCAAGTCTTGACCAGAAGACAGTCATCACTTTGAACAGCGACTTTACTGTTACCACAAAGAACTACAAGAAGAACTACTACAAGTGGGAGTTCATGGTACAGCCACAGGGTTCTGAAGCAAACATCATGCTCGCAAGCAAGGGTATGGATACAGATATCAAGGATCAGGCAATCATCGATGTTGAGGAAGGCAAGATCGTAGTTAACAACGAGACATTCCGCAAGGCTGCCAAGTAATTCAAAAAGAAATAGCCTATGATTGTTTTTCCATGTGCCAAGATCAACCTTGGCTTGAACATCGTAAGCAAAAGAGAGGATGGTTACCATAATCTGGAAACCGTCTTCTATCCCATCCCACTGTATGATGCATTGGAAATCAAATACATGGATGAGAAATTTCCGAGCGATACTGCCTGCGACCTGAAGGTGACAGGCAATGCTGTGGATTGTGATGAGCAGAAAAATCTGGTGGTAAAGGCTTACCATATTCTGGCAGCCGACTACCAGTTGCAACGCATTCACACTCACCTCTACAAGCATATCCCCTCTCAAGCCGGTCTTGGCGGCGGTTCTTCGGATGCAGCCTTCATGATCAGACTTCTCGATGAGCGTTTCCGTCTCAATATCGGTAATCCGGAAATGGAACGTTATGCAGCTCGACTGGGTGCCGACTGTGCTTTCTTTATCGAAGCTGAACCTGCTTATGCGGAGGGTATCGGAGATGTGCTGATGCCTGCAGATGGTCCTGATGGCAATCTGCATGGATACTATCTTTGTGTTGTAAAACCTGACGTTGCCGTAAGCACCAAGGAGGCTTACAGTGCCATCACCCCAAAGAAACCAGCCAAGAGCTGCCGTGATATCGTGCGCCAACCGATAGAAACCTGGAAAGAAGAACTAGTCAATGATTTCGATCAACCTCCCGGCCAAAGGAGCCGCGATCATCGTCGCCAACGGCCAAGGGGTCAGCAACAATCCCGTCGCCACCTCATCCAGTCCCAACGTGTGCTGCAAAAAGAAAGGCAAAGAAACCATGGCCAGCATCTGTGCCACGAAAGAACACACGGACGTCCCAACAGACAACGAAAAAATCGGTATCTTCAACAAATCGACAGGCAACAAGGGATATTCCTGCGACAACTGGCGACGCACGAAAAAGTAACCAACCAACAGAACCACCCCAATCCCCGGGAGCAACACGGACAAACTCACCCCGTGAGTGAACCCCTCGATCGAGAAAATCAATAACCCGAATGTAAAAGCGTTCATCAACCCGCTAATCCAATCAAACTTCCGCCCACTTCTTTTTACCGGATTCACGGGCAAAAAACGGAAAGATAAAATCAAAGCCACGATAACAATGGGAACATTTATCGCGAACAACCACTGCCAAGAGGCGACAGACAAAATTCCTGCCGCAATCGTCGGCCCCCCTGCCGCCGACACGGCAACCACTAGCGCATTGATACCCATTCCCCGCCCCAAATGTCGTTTGGGATAAATAATCCGGATCAAAGAAGTATTCACGCTTGCCAAAGCAGCCGCACCAAAACCTTGAAATACACGGGCTACCGTCAACGTCAGCAAAGAATTGGAAAGCGCACAAGCTAATGAAGTCACGCTAAATATGAGCAATCCCCCGATATATACCCGTCGATAGCCCAAAATATCACCCAACGAAGACAAGGACAACAAGGAAACCACGATCGCCAACTGGTAGGCATTCACGATCCAGATTGACATAGATGGCGTCGCCTGCAAATCCTCCGCGATAGACGGCAACGCCACGTTAGCAATCGTGCCGTCCAACACGGAAACCGTAATTCCCATGGCAATGGCAAGAATCGCCCAGTATCGTTTCGGGACAGGCAACCCGTCCCACTCTACCTCTTTCGTACTCATTTTCCCAGTCCAATTTTATCGTGCAAAAATACGAAATATAAAATTCCCATTTCACCCACCGTACGAAAATTTTAAAAACTACCTTATCGGTTGTCTGTCGGTATATAAATGGTAAACAAACTGATAATCACACATATTTTATGATCACATCTTGAAATCTAGCGGATCACTATCGTGTAAAGCGCTATTAAAACGCTATTAAATCCCTATTAAAACGCTATATATAATAGCGTTCTATTAGAATTTTAATAGGATGTTTAAACTAGTTTATCCGGTAGTGATCTAGAAGTAATCATGAAACATTCATTTTATATTCACACACAAGGTATTAACAAGGATTTATTCAAGGTTAATCCCCCTTGTTAAATCACAAAAACACACTAAAAAAAAGAAGAGTGCCTGGCATCACAGCCAAACACTCTTTATATTCTCACGTATGATCGGTACTATTTCTTCTTTGCCGCTTTATTCGGGAAAGCGGGGATTGACGGAATCTCCTTCTTCTCGGTCTTTAACTTTTCCAGAATCACTTGAATCGCTCTATTTAACTGTTGATCCTCACCATTATACTCTAAATAAGGATCGTTTTCAATATCAATGTGAGGAGTAACTCCCGTTCCCTCGATAATAAACTCGCTGCCATCTGCCGCGAACGGCGCGTATGACGGCGTCACGATGGAACCGCCATCAACCACCCGGATCGAACCGCTATATCCAACAACACCGCCCCACGTGCGACGACCTATAATCGTTCCCAAATGATTATACTTGAATCGATACGGGAAAAGATCCCCGTCAGAGGCGGAATACTCGTTTACCAGCAACACCTTCGGCCCCAAGAACGTACCAACCGGACTTACCGACCCGGAAGTTTGGTTCGTGTGCATCGTGTAGAAAGTCGGCGTACGCATCAAACGTTCGGTAATCATCGGGGACACGTTTCCCCCGCCATTTCCTCGATCGTCAATGATCAAGGCCTTCTTATTCAACTGCGGGTAATAATGTTTCACGAACTCGTTCAAACCGTCAACACCCATATCCGGGATATGAATATACCCGACCTCTCCGTTCGTGGCCTCGTTTACCTTACGAATATTATTCTGTACCCAATTATAATAATACAATTTCGATTCGTCAGCCAACGGAACAACCAACACGTTACGGGCCTCCTTCTCGGTCGGGGTCGTGTTCACGGTCAATTCAACCGTCTTACCAGCCATATCGATCAACTCGGAGAACAGGTTATCTACCTCTTTCAACGATTTCCCGTTAATGGCCAGAATATAGTCACCCGCTTTCACCTCCACGCCCGGCATGGTCAAAGGCGAGCGGGTGGAGGCTTCCCAGTTGGCTCCCTCGATCACCTCGGTCACTTTAAAATAACCGGATTTATCTTTCACGAATTTAGCACCCAGCAACCCCATATCAATTCTCTCGGGCATCGGAACCCGCCCGTTAATCGAGTAAGCATGTCCGACACTCAATTCCGCGATCATCTCCCCGATAATATAAGTCAAGTCCGTACGATGATTCACGTAAGGCACCAGCACTTTATATTTCTCGTACACGTGATCCCAGTCCACGCCGTGCATATTCTTGGCATAGAAGAAATCACGCATCTGCCGCCAGCTCTCGTTATAGATCTGCATCCATTCTTGATGGTAGTCAATCACCCGTTTCACCCCTTTCGTGGGAACGGGAGAAGTCACGTTAGCGGAAAGCACCGGAAGGTCCTCCACTTGGAACGCAGAACCCGAAGAAACGATAGCCTTTTTGTAACCGGGAGAAAACTCTATGTCCCCACCCGTGTCGGTTTCTTTCTTCCCGTTCAGATCATAAATCAGCGTGCGGCCTCCCCGGTTATAATATACCCGGTTCCCCAGCATATGCACGTTACCATAGTAATTCGATGCCAACACGGGCAATTCGACAAGACGACTTTCCAAATTCGTGAAATCATACACGACACCTTTGTCTTCACTCTCTTTCTTCTTATCC
>ERZ773187.2343-NODE-2343-length-12199-cov-15.456604_pt1 | contig 12199 bp, 9 predicted proteins | sample MGYA00511242_ERZ773187 | MGnify/ENA primary metagenome ERZ773187 (study PRJEB29015, sample SAMEA2737744) | human gut metagenome | biome: human gut; feature: human-associated habitat; material: faeces | place: China | collected 2012 ... | reverse complement strand
GGCCTCTTTGCTCAAAGAGTTACCAGGTCAGGAGTTTCACCTAACTAAATCAACTGCACCGAACTGGCGCACCATTTTACTCTCCTTTTAATACAAATTTTTCAATGACTTCACAAACAGCTCCTTCTTCACAAGTAGCCGTTGTGATATAGTCGCAATCCGGCTTGATACCAGGTGCAGCATTTTGTACTCCCACACCTAAACCAGCATCCTTGATCATAGATAAATCGTTATAGTTATCCCCAATCGCAATCGTATCCTGAATATCAATATGTAATAGATTGGCTAGTTTTTTTAGTCCAGCCCCCTTATTTACACCCTTATGGTTAAATTCAATGTAACGATTACTTGAATATGAAACATCCATATCAAATGTAATATCCTTTAGATCACGATCAATATTTTGAAGATAGTCAAAATCCGTATTTGTATATAATACTTTTACAATTTCCTGCCCCTTTAAAAAATCCAAATTTTGATCAAATACCTCAATCATTTCCTGACGATTCTGCACATATCTTTTTTCATCTTCCGTTAAATTATATGCATATACTGCATCAGGCGTATATACATGAATGACTACATCATACTTTAATCCGCGCTTATATAATTCTTCAGCTTTCTCAAAAGAAATACCTTCAAAATGCAAAAGTCGATTGTCTTTATTTTCCGTAATAGCCCCACCATTATATGAAATCACATATTGATTGGCTTCATCAAAAAGATCCAATTCCTTAAGTGTACCCTGAACTGTGTTATAGCCTCTTCCTGTAGCCAACACAAATTTAACACCTAAATCTTTCAATTTCTTAATGGCCTCAATATCTCTAGAATCAATTGTTCGATCAGGTTTGATCAAAGTTTCATCTAAATCACACGCAATTAACTTATACATAAGTAAACACCCTCCCTTAGATATGGAAAAATTATAAACCATATGTTTTCAAAAAAAAAGTAGCATTAAAGCTACTTATAATACAGAGCCAATCACATGAACTACAAAAGCTAAAATCCATGCAAGTACACATTGCCATGCAACTACACCGATTGCCCATCTTGCGCCTAGTTCTCGTTTAATAGATGCGATAGCCGCCACACATGGTGAATAAATCAAGCAGAATACAAGTAAAGAAGCAGCTGATAGTGTAGTTAATGCACTATGTAAACCACCTACAAATAATACTTGTAGTGTAGAAACAACACTTTCCTTAGCCATAAATCCACTAATTAAAGATGTCACAATACGCCAATCTTGAAGTCCTAATGGTGCAAATATAGGAGCAATCCATCCGGCTATCATTGCCAAAATACTTTGGCTTGAATCTTTGACCATATCGAATTGTAGATTAAAGCTTTGTAGGAACCACACAAGTACAGTTGCCACAAAAATAACTGTAAAGGCTTTTTGTAAGAAATCCTTCGCCTTTTCCCACAACAATTGACTCACATTCTTTAATCCAGGCAACCGATAGTTTGGAAGTTCCATCACAAATGGAACAGCTTCACCTTTAAATAAAGTATTTTTAAATAAGTATGCGATTAAAATACCTACGACAATGCCCAAAACATAAAGTCCTGTCATAACTAGGCCGCCTTGTTTTGGAAAGAATGCATTCACAAAGAAGGCATAAATAGGTAATTTTGCGGTACAAGACATAAATGGCGTCAATAAAATCGTCATCTTACGATCTCTTTCACTTGGTAAAGTACGTGTCGACATAACGGCTGGTACCGTACAACCAAATCCAATCAATAAAGGAACGATACTTCTTCCTGACAGCCCAATCTTTCTTAATAGTTTATCCATAAAGAAGGCTACACGCGCAATATACCCACTATCTTCCATCATAGATAAAAAGAAGAATAGTGTCACAATGATTGGTAAGAAAGATAAGACAGAACCTACACCTGCAAAGATACCATCAATCACCAAACTATGTACAGCATAGCTTACGTGAGCACTTGTCATCCATGCATCCACTACTTGTGTGATCCAATCAATACCTAGTTCTAATAAGCCTTGAAGCCATGCACCAACCACATTAAATGTTAGATAGAATACAAGCAGCATTATTCCAATAAACATAGGAATTGCGGTATATTTACCCGTTAAAATACGGTCAATTTTTTCACTTCGAACACGCTCTTTACTTTCTTTAGGCTTAACAACGGTTTGTTCACAAACCTTTTCAATAAAGGAAAAACGCATATCCGCAATGGCCGCACTATGATCGAGTCCACGCTCTTTTTCCATTTGAAGCACAATGTGCTCAATCATTTCTTTTTCGTTATCATCTAAATCCAAACGATCAAGAATCAAATTATCGCCTTCAATAATCTTACTGGCCGCAAACCGCAAAGGAACATCTACCTTTTTGGCATGATCTTCAATCAAATGACAGATGGAGTGAATACAACGGTGAACAGCTCCACCAAAATCATCTTCTCCACAAAAATCTAAACGGCCTGGTCTTTCTTGATATTTTGCGATATGAATCGCATGTTCAATCAATTCATCTACACCTTGGTTTTTGGCTGCAGAAATAGGTATAACTGGTACACCAAGCATAGTCTCCATACCATTGATATCAATCGAACCTTGATTGTTGGCAACTTCATCCATCATATTAAGCGCAATAACCATCGGAATATTCATTTCTAAAAGTTGCATAGTCAAATATAGATTTCGCTCAATATTTGTGGCATCTACAATATTAATGATAGCCTTAGGCTTATCATTTAACACAAAATTACGCGATACAATTTCTTCGCTCGTATAAGGTGACATCGAATAAATACCCGGTAAATCTGTCACCATTGTATTTGGATACCCTTTGATTGGACCATCCTTTCGATCGACGGTTACACCCGGAAAATTTCCAACATGTTGATTCGATCCTGTTAATTGATTAAACAAAGTGGTTTTTCCACAGTTTTGATTTCCTACCAAGGCATATGTTAAACAAGTTCCTTCCGGCAAAGGATGTTCATCTGCCTTTACATGATATTTACCATCTTCACCTAAACCAGGGTGAACGGTGTTATTTATATTTTCTGCACTCTCATGCTTTCGTGTTCTCTCATCAATTAATTCAACCAATATTTTTTCAGCTTCATCTAAACGAAGCGATAATTCATAACCATGAATCTGTAGTTCCATTGGATCGCCCATAGGCGCAAACTTTACAACTGTAACCTCGGCTCCAGGTATAACTCCCATATCTAGAAAGTGTTGTCTTAATGCACCCGTTCCTCCAACAGCCTTAATCAATGCACTCTGTCCTATTTTTAACTCTTTTAACGTCATGCATATCCCTCCCTAATCAGTCTAATTATATCCACATTATTTGTGTAGTCAATTATCGTACATCATATTTTTTAACTATTCGTTGACAGAATACTTCCACTTGTTTACAATTGAACTGTTCACAAGTAAACATTAGGAGGGTATATGTTGACTATAGAAGAATTTTTACGTTTATCCAATCGATTGCGTGAATATTACGGTAAACAAATCAAAGATCGATTTTCAGAATACACGTTTTCCCCCAACGAAATCTCAATTCTGATTTTACTACAAAACAACACATCCATTACAACAAGCACACAGCTTCGTGTTGTACTCGGTGTTTCAAAAGCTTTGGTTTCTCGAAGTGTAACAAGTTTGGCACAAAAGGGATTGATCACAATGAAGAAAGTTTCAGAAAACAGAAGGATTTCTTATATTGAATTAACAGAAGAAGCGATTCCTATATTAGAAAAAATCTCTATTGAGATTGATAAAATCAATCAAGTTTTATTCAAGGATATTCCCACAAAAGATATTCAATGTATGATTGATACAATGAATAAAATGAATGAAAAAATAGAAGGAGCAAAATAAAATGAAATTCACAACAGCGTCCGAAGTGGATTTAGGACATGAAAAAGTTGGTAAGTTACTCTTTATGTTGGCAGTTCCTGCCATCTTAAGTCAAATTGTTAACTTACTCTATAATGTAGTTGACCGCATGTACATTGGTCACATTCAAGATGTAGGGGCCATCGCCCTAACAGGCGTAGGCGTTTGTTTACCAATTATAATGATTGTATCCGCCTTTGCGTGTTTAGTCGGTATGGGAGGTGCCCCAAGAGCTAGTATATATATGGGTAAACAAGATAATCCGACAGCTGAAAAAATCATGGGAAATTGTTTTATCGCATTGATTATGATTTCATTAACTCTAACTGTATGTTTATTAGCTTTTCAAACACCATTACTACAATTATTCCAGGCAAGTTCGACAACAATTGTATATGCCAAACAATATATGGGTATTTATGCCTTAGGAACCATTTTTGTCCAAATGACACTTGGGATGAATGCCTTTATTTCTTGTCAGGGATTCTCTAAAACAAGTATGATGACCGTTTTAATTGGAGCTATCTTAAACATTATTTTAGACCCTATCTTTATCTTTGGATTCAATATGGGCGTAAAAGGAGCTGCACTAGCTACTATTATTTCGCAAGCTATCAGTGCAATCTGGGTCATTCATTTCTTGAGTGGTAAACAGACGGTTCTTAAGTTAAGAAAAGAAAATTTTAAAATCGTACCAAGCCTATTATTTCCTAGTTTAGCTTTAGGCATCGCACCTTTTGTGATGCAGTCAACAGAAAGCTTGATTTCTTTGTGTTTTAATATGCAACTCTCTAAATTTGGTGGGGACGTTGCGATTGGAAGTATGACCATTCTAACGAGTGTTATGCAGTTTGCGATGATGCCAATACAAGGATTAACGCAAGGTGGACAACCCATCATCAGTTACAACTTTGGTGCTAAAAATGGCCAGCGCGTTAAAAAAGGCTTTCTACTTCAAACACTATGTTGTTTCACATACGCAAGTATCATCTGGATTCTAGTGGAATTATTCCCTCAAGTATTTATTTCTATTTTCACAAACGATTCAGACTTGATGGCAATGGCAAGCTGGGCCATTCGTATCTATATGGCATGCGTATTATTGATGGGACTTCAGATTTCTTGCCAACAAACCTTCATTGCGTTTGGAAACGCCAAGATTTCAGTATTTTTAGCTATCTTTAGAAAGATCATTGTCTTAATTCCATTGATTTTTATCTTACCAAACATCTTATCCAATCATATCTTTGCGGTATTTGTTGCAGAACCAATCGCAGACTTTATTGCGGTAAGCACAACAGTAACATTGTTTATTAAAAACTTTAAAAAGACATTAGCACAAATGAGTTATGAACGTTCATAACTCATTTTTTAATATATTTAATAATTCTTCTTTCCTATTCTTTTCCGGATGATAAAAAGCGTATTTTAAACACATATTCAAAGCTTCTTGAATCTGTTTTCCTCTTAAATTTGTAGCTTCTATAATATCTTTTCCATTCAACGCAAGTTGAGATATACTCATACAGCGATTTCTATTTTGAATGTAATACGCATAGAAAAGTTCTACATTTTTAGCTGATTTTTGTCCCAATTCAGAATGGGCCATCGCATCACAATAACGAATTTGAAGTAAGTTCAACAAGTGTTCTTCATCCAAATTATATGTAATGCGATATTTATAAATACAATCTAAATCACAGGTAAATTTATCGTCATGATGTAAGACATAGAATGGAATCCACTTTCTTTGTTCATTTGTAAGTTTAAAGCGTCGACAAAGCTCTTTAGATAATTCACTTCCTACCTTCGCATGATGCTTAAAATGATCCTTTCCATTCGAATCGGTTGTCTTTACTTGTATTTTGCCTAGGTCGTGGAATAATAGCGCAAAGGCCAAAGTTTCATCATATGGTTTTAAATAGCACATCGCATCTAAAGTATGATGCAAGACATCGGTATAGTGATAGATTGAGTTTTGACTACACCTCAATGCCAAATTCAACTCATTAAATACAGGCTTTAAAAGAAGTGTCATATCGGCCAATACTTGTGGATTTGTTTCCATGATTTCTTTTAATTCATGTATGATTCTTTCTATAGATACATATTGAATCAAAGATGCATTTGTATCGATGGATTTTTTTACTGTTTCATCCATCGAAAAGCCTAGTTTTGCACAAAAACGATAGGCACGAAGCATTCTTAGAGCATCTTCATTAAATCTTCGATCTGGATTACCCACACATCGAATGACTTTAGCTTTAAGATCAAATTGACCTCCATACGGATCAATCAAACCACGACTTGGATGATATGCCATCGCATTCACAGTAAAATCACGTCTTGATAAATCTTCTTCAATTGTTGAAACATATTTCACACTATCTGGATGACGATGATCCTTGTATTCACTCTCTAAACGAAAGGTTGTGATTTCAACGGGTGAATTCGATAAAACCGTTACCGTTCCATGTTTGAGTCCTGTTCCCACACTTCGATCAAATAGATTTAATATCACTTCAGGTTTGGCGCTTGTACAAATATCATAATCATGAATTGGTCGATCTAGTAAATAGTCACGTACACATCCACCTACCACATACGCTTCATATCCAATATCATTTATTTTTTGAATGATTTCTAATATATATTCAGGCAATTTCATACTTCTATTATATTAGAAAAAGGTGCTGAATTGCACCTTAATTACTTTGTAACCTTTACATATGTTGGAATTGTATCCGCCATAATTTTCTTGGCAAGTTCCATACTTCCAAACATGAATTCAAAACCTTTTCCATAACTTACAGGCGTACAGAAGTTTCCTAAATCTTGAATTGTTTGTTTATCATCATTAATCATATCCACAACTAAGAACCAGTGGCTAGGCTGATCTTTGACAATTCTTTCTTTCAAATAAATAGAAAGAATGTCTGGGTGAGAGTCACCAAATTCACAGATAGCTCTTTGAAGTTCTGTTACACTTGAAATAGGATCACGAAGCTTTAAACTATCTCCTTTATGAATTGGATTTTCACTCACTTGTGAACCACGACTTTTATCAAGTTCAACCAATAAGTTGCAGTCTAATAAAACATTCGCTCCAAATGGATCGATCACAATGCCATGAATCTGGTTTAATGCCATCTTCACAAATGGCATATATTGATTATATGTCATAACCAAGGAATGGATTTCACTATCCTGATCCCACTTTTTCAATTGATCCATGCTTGAGAAGACAGGAAAGAAACTATCTCCCTTATCATTTTGAATCAAAGACAATTGGAATTGTGTATTTGGTTCAAAGACTAAGACTCCCTTTTCATCGCGAGAAGGATCTTTATCCCATTGTGCTGGAATTAGAAAATTAGTCGAAATAAACGCATCCAACAAGTTTCTAAATGCTGAATCTGTTTTTTCTCTATTAAATACAATTAATGTTTCTAGTAGTCTTTCATTTTTAAATTCATTTACCATATTTATTCCCCTGAAATTGTACACTCTTCAAATGCGATACTTGGACTTATAACCTGGTGATAACTCCAATCTAAATCGTTACCCACACTAATTACGTGTTTCATCATATTTAAGAAATTATTTGCGACGGTAACCAAAGTAACATTCTTATCTCTTTTACCATCCTTTACCCAGAAGCCTGAGCATTGTAGTGAGAAGTTTGTAGAAACAAAATCAAGTCCAGCATGAAGACCTGCTAAATTCTGTACGACAAAGCCATCCTTAATTTTTGTACACAAATCCTCAAAACTATCATTTCCCGGTACAATGTAACAATTCATTGGCTGTACACTTACGCTAGATGCATAGCCCGATTTAAAGCCATTTCCTGTACTATTTGTATGCATTCGATTGGCACTTCTTGTGTCATGAAGCATCATAACATATTTTCCATGGTCCACCAAAGTTTTTGAAGAAGTTGGACACCCCTCATCATCAAAATTGGCAATACTTAAACAATCCATATTCTTTGGATTATCAATAATTGTGATTTGTTCAGAGAAAATTTGTTCGTTAAACTTATCTTTTAAAGGTGAAATTCCCTTATACATTAATTCCCCATTAAATAAACCAGTAAAGGCAGCAAATAAAGATGTCATCGCATCCTTTTCAAAGATGACTGGACATGTACAGCTTGGAATTGGTGTGGCCTTCAACTTATTTAAAGCTTTATCGCAAACACGAGAAACAAATGAATCTAAATCATATTGTTCAAAGTCATATACAACTTCAACTAAACTTGCATCCTTGACTTCTTCCTCTTCTTTAACGACAACACTGGCAACAATGTACTGCATTTCATCTGCATCTTGTACATCCATGCCTAAGCTATTCACAATACTGCGACTTCCACTGCCTTGGCTATATCCTAAATATCCAACTTGAATGACACGTGGATCATAGGCTAGAATCTTAGCTTCTAAGCTTTGAAGAATATTCTTCACATATTCTGTACTAGCCATATTCCAAGTCACATCTTTTTTTACGTACTCAATTGGTTCTGGTTTTCTTAATGAATCGGTTTCTTCATTTGAAATAATATGTGCTTGTTCAATCAATGATTTTAAAACAGTTTCACACATAGAATCATCTATTTCTTCCAATGCCATATTGGCCATTTTTCCATCTACAATTCCACGAATACTTGTACCTGTCACTTTACTGGATACTAAAGTATCCATTTGTCCTTGAAACCAAGTCATTTCTTTTTCAACCGTTGTAGATTGATAGATTTCAAATTCCTGAATACCTAGGCCAAGTGCTTTTTCAATCCATACTTGTTTATTCATTGGCCGTACCTCCTACTGTAATTTGTGAAACACGAATGGCCGGTTGACCTACATCTGTAGGAATTGAACCCGAACTAGAGCCACACATACCTTGTCCGCGCTCTAAGTTTTTACCAACGCGATCAATATTAAATAGGATGTCTGCACCATTACCAATCAAAGAAGCCCCTTTTACTGGATACGAAATCTTGCCATCTTCAATTAAATAACCTTCTAATACGGCAAAGTTAAATTCTCCGGTTTGTGGATTTACACTTCCACCACCCATTTTCTTTGCGTATAGTCCTCGCTTGATTCCTTCAAACATTTCATCAAAATCATCATTTCCAGCCGCAATATATGTATTTGTCATACGCGAAGTTGTTTCAAATTTATAAGACTGACGACGCGAACTTGAAGTCGATTCAAGACCCATCCTTCGACCATTCAAACGATCGACCATATAACTCTTTAAAATACCATTCTCAATTAATACACGTTTTTGTTGGGGATTTCCCTCATCATCGACGTTTTGTGAACCCCATGCATTTGGAATTGTGCCATCATCAATAGCTGTAACTTTATCACTTGCGACTTTTTGACCTAATTTATTACAGAATACACTCTGATTTTTACTGACTGAACTTGCTTCTAGAGCATGTCCACAAGCTTCATGGAAAATAACACCGCCAAAGCCATTATCAATAATGACTGGCATTTTCCCCGATGGACAATCTTTTGCTTCTAATAATACTAATGCAATACGACTTGCTTCTTGTCCAATAGATTCTGGAGTTCTTTCTTCAAAGAATTCTAAGCCTTTACTTGCACCTGGTGCTTCATAACCAGATTGTAAGTTTTGGCCATCTTGGGCAAAAGAGGATACAGACATACGACAACGAATTCTTGTATCATGTACAAGTCTTCCTTCACTATTTGAAATCTGAACATTTTGGCATACACTTGCCAACCCTACAGATACTTTTTGAATTTGATCTGAATATGCCTTAGCCGCATCACTTGCACGTACCATTAAGGCAACTTTAGATTCTAATGAAGCTTCTACAGGATTTTTCTTAATGGGATGAAGATTTTCATGAGTTTCTTCAACCAAAGAGATCGATACAGATTTAGATTCTATGCCAAAACCTCCACGCAAATCATCCACTAAGGCATTTAATGATTCTTCACTTGTTTCATTTGTGTATCCATATACAGATTGCACACCTTTATATAGACGAATTCCAATACCAGCGCGAATCAATACATTTGTATCTTCTAATTTTCCATTTAACATGGATAAAGATTCAGTTGTACCTTCTTCTTCAAAGATTTCGGCAAAATCACAAGAAGAAGCCATACAACGCTCTAATAATTTTTCTAATTGTTCCTTCTTTAACATACTTATCCCTCAATGCAATCTACAAATCGTTTTGTGATTAATTGAGGACGAGTAATAATAGATCCTACTACAACACTAAAGCATCCAAGTTCTAATACACGGCGTGCTTTTTCTGGTGTATCAATATTTCCTTCAGCAATCATCGGTACGTTTGATTGTTCTAAATATTTACGCATTAACTCAAAATCATTTGTTTCAACTTTGTCGCCCTTACTTTCTTCTGTATATCCAACTAATGTTGTTCCTACAAAATCAAAGCCTAATTGAGCGGCATGAAGACACTCTTCTAATGTAGAGCAGTCTGCCATTAATTTTTGTTCTGGATACTTAGCACGAATATCTGCATACAATTCATCTAAAGTTCTTCCATCTGGACGAACACGACAAGTTGCATCTAAGGCAACGATTTCTGGATGTGCCCCTTCAATCAATTCATCGATTTCTTTCATTGTAGGTGTAATAAATACTGGACAGTCCCCATATACTCGTTTAATAATTCCAATAACTGGTAAATCAACTTCTTTTTGAATTTCATTAATATCCTCTACAGTATTAGCACGAATACCTTTTGCGCCTCCCCATTTAGCCGCTCTAGCCATACGTCCCATAATAAAAGATGAATGTAAAGGTTCATCTGGAAGTGCTTGACAAGATACGATTAAGTGTCCTTTTACTGATTCAATGTTACTCATGATATAAATCTCCTTCTTCTTACTTATATATAGGTAATTATACTACGTATATAGGTGTAAAAACACGAAAATAAAAAAAATAAAAAAAATTAAAAAAAGTGCTTGCAATCATTTTAAAGTAATGGTATATTTAATGGGCACTGAGCGAGACACAAAAGCTCAGTTGAAATAAATGCGCCCATAGCTCAACTGGATAGAGCGTTTGACTACGGATCAAAAGGTTGTGGGTTCGATTCCTGCTGGGCGCGCCATTTATTTTTTTTCTAAAAATATCGGGATGTAGCACAGCTTGGTAGTGCACTTGATTTGGGATCAAGGGGTCGCAGGTTCAAATCCTGTCATCCCGACCATTATTTTATTTAATTCGGCTGGGTAGCTTAGTTGGCTAGAGCATCCGGTTCATACCCGGAAGGTCGTGAGTTCGAGTCTCACTCCAGCCACCAACGAGTTTAACTTGGACCCTTAGCTCAGTTGGTCAGAGCATCCGGCTCATAACCGGCGGGTCGTAGGTTCGAGTCCTACAGGGTCCACCAATTATACATATGCAGAAGTACCCAAGTGGCTGAAGGGTCCGGTCTTGAAAACCGGTAGGTCGTGCGAGCGGCGCCTGGGTTCGAATCCCAGCTTCTGCGCCATCTTAATTAATTCACATCGCGGGATAGAGCAGTCTGGTAGCTCGTCGGGCTCATAACCCGGAGGTCGTTGGTTCAAATCCTTCTCCCGCAACCATGTGGTCTCATAGCTCAGTTGGTAGAGCAAAGGACTGAAAATCCTTGTGTCGTTGGTTCGATTCCGACTGAGACCACCATTTGTCAAAGATTGCACCTAGCATTTGCCAGGTGCTTTTTTTATACCTTATTTAAAGCATATTCCTACATTATGGTTATATTCAATGTCATCAATAAAAGCGAATTCATTCTCACTTTTAGATAAAAGTTACAAAAAAACTACAAAATATTTTCAAAGCATATTAAAAACGGATAGTAAATTATCCGCTTTTTTTCACCGATTTCGATTGTTTTTATTTCCCTCTAAATCCATTGCTTCTAACTGAATTCACAACAAAAGAATTTCTTCTTACCTATATTTTATTTATCATCTTTACTTTTTAAGTAATATCCGCCATTTCTATTCGAACCACGATGCTCTACATAAATAGTCAAATTTCTTTTTAATTCATTTTTTATCATATCCCTGCTAACTGATGTGCATATGACGGAAAAATCCCACTCAAAAATACAATCATCAAACATATATTGAACCTCTCACCACTGAAGTGATGAGATTCTTGGGAACAGGTTTCTATTGAAACCTTTCTTACCAAGCTATCCCCGCAGTTCCTGCGGTTCTTTTTTTTGATTAATTTGCTAATATGCCTTGCATCAATATATTGATGGATGCATTTACATCTCTG